>OMKS01000584.1_pt1 | contig 34091 bp, 30 predicted proteins | sample 1674721 | NCBI WGS metagenome assembly OMKS01 (sample SAMN06264996, study PRJEB25208) | sediment metagenome | isolation source: hot spring sediment | place: USA: California | collected 2014-09-02 | reverse complement strand
CCTTGATCTTGGGCAAAATCCCTCATTTCCGATCTGGAAACTCCACTAGTGCCATCCGGTATTTCCGGATGGACACTGGTTATAATTGTTTGAAATTCAGTCCCCCTGGATTTGTCAAAACGCCGCCGGCCCTGGCTGTCGCCTGGGCTGACTGGTTCGGCGGGATCTTTTACATATGCGCTGTGTATTCGGAAGACGTATAGGGCTTTATCATACGCAATTCTCTTTCTTCTGAATTTTTAGCACGATATAAGTCCCAACGAAGCTGCATATTCATCCAAAAGTCCTCTGACATGTTAAAAAATTTTGCCAAGCGATTTCCCGGCGGAACTTTTATATCGTCAAGGTCTCAGAACCACGCAGTTCCGCCCGTCCGTTCTTAATGCCATTGTTCGGCTGATTGAGCAATTTCGCACTTTGCTACGCGTTCAGCAGTCGCCGCTGCAGCAGAGACTCCAGGTCGCGGCGACCATCAACTATCAACAGAACGTACACGCTCCTGTCCATGATTCGGTAAATGATGCGGTAAGGTTTAAAAAAGATCTCTCGGTATTCGCTAATCCCCAGCGTGAGTAATTCTTTTGGATAAACACCCCGCTCAGGAAATTTAGACAAGCTAGAGAAAGCTTTTTCGATCTGGTCTAAAACGTAATCTGCTTTTTGAGGCGAATCGTGGAAGGCAATATAATCATAAATCCCTTCAAGGTCACATGCCGCATCATTGGTCAGCAAAACCGCAAACACCATCACCGAGCCTCCCGCCGTTCGCGCAGGTGTTTCATAACATCTTCAGCCTGAAGAACCTTACCCTGATCAATTTGCCTCATCCCAAGGGCCAAAATTTTCAAGAGGGCCATTGTCTCCTGAGTTTGCTCGTAGCTCTCGATATCCTGAATGACCACCTTGGCTTCCCCATTTTGCGTGATGACCAGCGGCTCCCGCCTTTCGCCCAATTTCCTTACGATTTCAGCTGCATGGGCCTTTAAGTAGCTTATGGGTTTGATTTGATTTGATAGTTTCATAAGGATCCCCCCTTTTCTTGGATACGACCAAATATAGTCCATAAAAAGGTCGTCTGTCAAGAATTGGAGGAGATTTGTGCAACACTTTTTCGATGGTGACCCTTCCAGAACCCGAACGCCGCCACTCTGCGGCGAGGGAACCGAGTCCGCAGCAGTGGCATGTTAGGCCGTCTATGTTTTTACCTGCACAGCTTCCGCATGCAGTTTTAAGCCAAGCGCCCCGATATAGAGCCCCGCCTCCATTTCGATCCCGCTGTAATCTTCTATGATATTTATAGGTGAAAACAACTTGACGATCGAGGAAAAACCGAGGTGGGCAGGGGCGCTGAGTTTTTGTATCGACGCCCCCTCCCCGGTCGTGCTAAAAATATTATGCGGCCGCGGCACCGATCCGGAAGGCACCTGCGACCGAGCCAGGATCAAAATGAAGAACCGATTCATTGGAGGGATTTGATGAAGAAACTATTTTCACTGCTCTTGCTTTTGCTGCCGTTTCCGGATACTTATTTTGATTTTGTAATCGAATAACACTCAACCTACTGGATATATGAAAAAACTACAATGACATAAATTTCGGATCGAAAGAAACGCGGGTTTTTCATCAAACAACGATCGGTCCTGGAACGTCGCTTACCGTCTCAACGGCCCGAGATTGACAGGCCCGCAGGCATTGCATATAGTCCAGTTCAATTGCAATAATGGAGCTGAATGACCATGGAAAGGAAAGATCCTCCCTTCAGGCGATTTCGCCGGTGGACGGCCGGTACAGGCGCGCAACCGAAGCGCTGGTGGATTATTTTTCTGAAAGCGCATTGATACGATACAGAGTTCTGGTGGAAGTGGAGTATTTCATTGCATTGTGCGAACTCCCCCTTCCCCAAACGGCCTCTTTCGACCGGGCACGGTTTGAGGACCTCCGGATGCTTTACCGGCGTTTCTCGCTGAAAGATGCGCGCAGCATCAAAGACGCCGAACGCATCACAAACCACGACGTCAAAGCTGTTGAATATTTTTTAAAGGAGCGTTTCACATCCCTCGGCCTCGAAAAATTCAAAGAATTTGTTCATTTCGGTCTCACGAGCCAGGACATAAACAACACCGCACTGCCGCTGTCGCTGAAGGAAGCCTGGAACGGCGTAATGGCCCCGGCCTTACAGGAAACAGTCGACATCCTCTTATCAATGGCCAGGCAGTGGCGGGACATCCCCATGCTCGCCCGCACCCACGGTCAGCCGGCTTCTCCGACGCGTCTCGGGAAAGAAGTCTACGTCTTCGTCGAGCGCATACTGGAACAACAGCGCCATTTAGCCACCATTCCTTTTTCCGCCAAATTCGGGGGGGCAACCGGAAATTTCAACGCCCACCTGGCAGCCTATCCGGAAGTGGATTGGCCGCGGTTCGCGGATCACCTGGTGAATGAAGTTCTCGGCCTCAAAAGGTCCCGGATAACGACACAAATTGAGCATTATGACAACCTGGCCGCCTTCTGCGATGCGGCGAAGCGGATAAATACGATTCTCATAGATCTGGACCGCGATATCTGGGCCTATATTTCAATGGATTATTTCAAACAAAAGATTAAAAAAGGTGAAGTGGGTTCTTCGGCCATGCCACATAAGGTGAACCCGATTGATTTCGAGAATTCCGAAGGAAACCTGGGCGTGGCGAACGCCTTGTTTGAACACCTCTCCGCGAAGCTCCCGATATCGAGGCTGCAGAGGGACCTGACCGATTCGACCGTCAGCAGAAACATCGGCGTACCACTGGCCCACATGCTTATCGGACTGAAATCACTCCTTCGGGGGCTGCGCAAATTGATTCTCAATGAGCCCCGGATCAAAGACGATCTCAATGGGAACTGGCCGGTCGTGGCCGAGGGTATTCAGACGATACTCAGAAGAGAAGGTTACCCGAATCCCTACGAAGCCCTCAAGGCGTTCACACGAACCAACCAAAAAATAGACAGAGATGCAATTTCGGTCTTCATCCAGGGGCTCGATCTACCGGAGAGGACCAAACAAGAGCTGCTGGCCCTTAGCCCCCAAAACTACACAGGATTGTGCGATTTTTAATACAAACAGGAGTATACAATGGAATATTCCCGGAAAAAATCCATAGCGATTCTTACCGGAGGAGGCGATGTTCCGGGCCTTAACCCGTGTATCAAGGCCCTGGTCTATCGTGGACGCCAGGAAGGGTTCAGGGTCTTTGGAATAAGACGCGGATGGGCCGGGTTGATGGATTTCAACCCGGCGGACCCGGTTTCGACACCCGGCTGTTACGAGGAAATGGAGCCTGCGGCCGTTCGAACGATAGACCGCTACGGCGGAACCTACCTCCATTCATCCAGAACGAACCCGAGCGCTGTCAAACGAAAAAGCGCCCCCCCTTTTCTTCTTGACAGATATGCCGAAGGAGAGGAAACAAAGGATTTCACCGCCCATGCGATTTCGAACCTGGAAAAGCTTGAAATAGACGCAGTTATCCCAATAGGGGGGGATGACACTCTCAGTTTCGCCGAACGCCTTCACCGCGAGGGATTCCCGGTGATAGCGATCCCGAAAACGATGGACAACGATGTTTTCGGCACCGATTACTGCATTGGTTTTTCGACTGCGATCACCAGAGGGGTCGGATTTATTCATTCGCTCAGAACATGCGTCGGGTCCCACGAAAGAATCGGGGTGGTGGAGCTCTTCGGCCGTTACTGCGGGGAAACTTCTCTTATTTCCGCGTATCTTTCAGGCGTGGACAGGGCCATAATCTCCGAAGTTCCGTTCGACCCCGAGCTGCTGGCTTCGCTGGTGATGGAGGATAAACGGGCGAACCCCAAAAACTATGCTATGATAACAATCTCCGAAGGCGCCCGGATGGTGGGTGGTGACATGCTGATGTCCGGGGAAACCGACGCATACGGTCATGCCCGGCTCGGAGGCATCGGAGAACTCACCGGCGCACGGCTCAAAGAACTTACCGGTGAGGACGTATTGATTCAGCGACTGTCATATTTGATGCGCAGCGGCGCCCCGGATTCCCTGGATCTCATGGTCGCGGTCAATTATGCACACATGGCGATCGATCTTTTCATGAAAGGCTCACATGGCCGCCTCGTCGCACTGAACCAGGGCATCTACACCGACGTACCCCTGAGCACGATCACCTCCGGTCAGAAGAGGGTGGACGTGCGTGAACTCTATGATACACATCAATACCGACCAAAAGTCCGGCATGTGGGCGGAAAACCGATGTTTCTTTACTGATCCGAATTCATGCGGGATCAAGGAGTCATGCAAACACAAACCATGAATGGAAAACGAAAAAAGACCAGGATGATTCATGTCGGACCGGTGCCGATCGGTGGTTGTACACCGGTTGCCGTTCAGTCGATGACCAACACGGACACCCGGGACGTTGATGCGACAGTAGCGCAGATCCAAAGACTTGAGGAAGCCGGCTGCGAAATAATCCGTGTAGCGGTGCCGGATGAATCGGCGGCTTCGGCGCTGCAGTTGATCTGCAGCCGGGTACGGATTCCGGTGATCGCGGATATACATTTCGACTACCGTCTCGCCGTGGCATCCGTAAAGGCCGGTGCCGGCGGCCTGAGAATAAACCCTGGAAACATAGGGGGAAGAGAGGCAGTCGGAGAAGTTGTCGCCGCGGCCCGTGACGCGGGAACACCGATACGCATAGGAGTTAATTCCGGATCGATTCAAAAAGAAATCCTCGAGAAGTATTCCCATCCAACGCCCGAAGCCATGGTTGAAAGTGCTGTTGGGTACATCCACATGCTCGAAGACCTGAACTTCGATCTCATAAAAGTATCTTTAAAATCGTCCCATGTAATGAACACCATAAAAGCCTATCAACTTTTAAGCTCGCAGGTGGATTATCCTTTGCACCTGGGGGTCACCGAAGCCGGAACATTGATAGCCGGAACCGTGAAAAGCGCCGTCGGCATCGGCCTGCTGCTGGCCGAAGGAATCGGGGACACCTTCCGTGTTTCTCTCACCGGCGACCCGGTGAAGGAAGTAAAGGTCGGATATGAACTGCTGCGGGCACTCGATCTCAGGCACAGGGGGCCCGAAATCATCAGCTGTCCTACATGCGGAAGGACCGAAATCGATTTGTTCGGGCTTGTTGAAAAAGTTGAAAAAGCAGTATCAAACCTGAAAATAGCCCCCAAAATAGCTATAATGGGATGCGTGGTCAACGGACCAGGGGAAGCCAGAGAGGCCGATATAGGCATCGCCGGCGGCCGGGGCACGGGAATCCTGTTCAAAAAAGGGAAGGTTATCCGGAAAATACCTGAGGAGGAACTAGCCGAGACCCTGATCCGGGAAGTCATGGATATGGGCGGCGTACCAAAATAAAAAAGAAAGGTGATCGCAAACATCATGAGATTTTCAAGGTATTTCATCCCCACATACAAAGAAACACCGGCGGAAGCGGAATCAATAAGCCATAAACTGATGCTTCGGGCCGGAATGATAAGGAAGCTGGCTGCCGGAATTTACACGTATCTCCCGGTCGCCCTCAGGTCTCTAAAAAAGGTCGAAGCCATCGTCCGCGAAGAGATGAACCGGGCAGGTGCTATAGAATTGTTGATGCCCGCTGTTCAACCAGCCGAATTATGGCAGGAAAGCAGCAGGTGGGAGTATTACGGCAGGGAGCTGCTGCGCTTTGTTGACCGGCACGACAGGCCGTCGTGCTTTGGACCGACCCACGAAGAAGTGGTCACCGACCTGGTCCGTGGAGAAATCCACTCATACAAGCAGATGCCGTTGAACCTCTATCAGATCCAGACGAAGTTCCGGGATGAAATAAGGCCGAGATTCGGCCTGATGAGGGCCAGGGAATTCATCATGAAGGACGCCTACTCATTCGATAAAGACGAAGAAGGCACAAATCTCAGTTACAACAAGATGTACGAAGCCTATATTCGCATTTTCAGTCGATGCGGACTTGAATTCAGGGCAGTCGAAGCCGACAGCGGACCTATCGGAGGGAGTTATTCTCACGAGTTCATGGTACTGGCCGAAACCGGGGAAGACCAGATTGCAAGCTGCACGGCATGCTCCTATGCGGCGAACCTGGAACGGGCCGAGGTCAATCCGCCCGATATAAACCCAGAAACCGCTGAGAGCGGGCTTGAACCCCTGAAAGAAGTGGAAACACCCGATGTTCATACCATCGAGGAACTTTGCCGTTATCTTTCCATCGGTCCCGAAGCTATAATCAAAACGCTGATATTCATGGCCGACGGTGTACCCGTCGCTGCCCTGGTGCGGGGGGACCACGAGCTCAATGAGGTAAAGTTAAAGAATTACCTGGGCGCCGGTGAGGTTGAACTCGCCGACCACTCGACCGTAGCCGAGGTGACAGGCGCCCCTATGGGTTTCGCCGGGCCTGTCGGGCTTCGAGTCCGGATCGTTGCCGACCATGCGGTGCAGGGAATGAGGAACCTGATAGCCGGTGCCAACCGCGAAGATTTTCATGTGACCGGCCTGAACTTTGGACGGGATTTTGCCCTTAATGAGTTCGCCGACCTGCGGGTGATTACCCCCGATGATCCTTGTCCGCGGTGCGGAAAGCCGATAATTTTCAGCCGGGGTATCGAAGTTGGCCATGTTTTCAAGCTCGGCGTAAAATACAGCGAGGCGATGAAGGCTTATTTCCTCGATGAATATGGGAAAGAAAAACCGATCATCATGGGATGCTACGGAATAGGGATAGGCCGGACGATGGCCGCCGCAATCGAACAAAACCACGACGAGAAAGGAATTATTTTCCCTATACCGCTTGCGCCTTTCGAAGTTGCACTGCTGGCGCTTCAAATGCATGAACCGCTCGTCGCGGAAACAGCTGAAAAGCTCTACCGCACCCTTTCCGATCAGGGCCTGGAGGTCCTTCTGGATGACAGGGATGAAAGAGCCGGTGTAAAATTCAACGACGCCGACCTGCTGGGGATTCCGGTCAGAGTCACCGTGGGGCTGAAAGGCGTCAGTCAGGGCTCCGTGGAAATCAAACTCCGCAGCGAAACACGGGCCGAAACGGTGCCCGTGCGCGAAGCAGTGGCATTTGTCAAGGATAAAGTCAAAGATTTGTATGATTCGCTTAAATGATATCACCTCCGAGATTCTCTCCTATTACCCAAACGCCGACATAGGCCTTATAGAAAAGGCCTATGTTTATTCCGCTAAAGTTCACCAGGGCCAGATCCGGCTGTCGGGCGAGCCTTATCTTTCGCATCCGCTCGAGGCCGCTTTTATATTGTCCCAGATGAAAATGGACGTGGTTTGTATAGCCGCCGGTCTCCTACATGACACAATCGAGGATACAAACGCCGAACTGGACGAAATCCGGAGGCTGTTCGGGGAAGATGTGGCAAGCATCGTCGACGGGGTCACCAAAATCGGCAAGCTTACTTTCACCAGCCAGAAAGAAAGACAGGCTGAAAACATGCGGAAGATGATCCTGGCAATGTCTTCCGATATCAGAGTCATCCTGGTGAAACTGGCCGATCGCCTCCATAATATGCGCACCCTCGGATATCAGTCGGTGGAAAAGCAGCGCCGGATCGCCCGGGAAACGCTTGACATTTACGCCCCGCTGGCTAGCCGAATGGGCATCTACTGGATAAAATCCAGCCTGGAGGATCTGTGCCTGTATTATCTCGAACCTGACGTCTACCATATGATCAAAACGGGGATAGCGGAAAGACGAGGAGAAAGAGAAAAATTCGTCAAGGAAGTTAAGACAATAATTTCGGAGAAACTTTCCGAGGTAGGAATAGAAACAACGGTAAAAGGACGTTACAAACATTTTTACAGCATTTACAAAAAAATGCGCCACCAAAACCTTAAAGTGGATGAAGTCTTCGATATCATTGCTTTCCGTGTGATCGTAAACTCGGTAACGTCCTGCTATGAAGCCCTGGGGCACATTCATTCGATGTGGAAACCGGTGCCTGGACGTTTCAAGGATTACATATCGGTTCCCAAAGCCAATATGTACCAGTCCCTTCATACAACGGTGGTCGGTCCCTACGGCGAGCGGATGGAAGTGCAGATACGATCCTGGGAGATGGACAGGGTCGCCGAGGAAGGCATCGCGGCGCACTGGAAATATAAAGAAGGATACGTCCCCAGCAGCACCGACGAAAAGCAGTTTATCTGGTTGAGGCAGATACTGGAGCTGCAGACCACCCTGAAGGACCCCGATGAATTCCTGGACACGGTCCGCATGAACCTTTTTCCGGACGAAGTTTATGTATTCACGCCGGCAGGGGAAGTCAAAGAATTCCCCAGGGGGGCCACGCCCGTGGACTTCGCTTACAGCATCCATTCCGAGGTGGGGGAAAAATGTGTCGGCGCCAAGATAAACGACCGGATGGTCCCACTGCGTTACCAGCTTCAAAACGGCGATATCGTAACGATCATTACCTCCCCTAAACAACATCCGAGTAAAGACTGGCTGGAGTTCGTCAAGAGCCCGAGGGCCAAGACAAAAATCAGGCAATGGCTTCGCAGCCAGGAAAGGGAACAAAGCATAAACATAGGTAAAAGCCTTCTGGACAAGGCTCTCGATCAGGAACAAATCGAAATTTCCAGTCAAACAAGGGCCGAACACCTTTCAGCCGTCGCAAAAGACCTGTCTTTTCAGACGCTCGACGACCTCTACGCGCAGATAGGCTTCGGAAAAACATCAGCCAGGCAGGTCATAGGAAAGCTTAAACCCAGGCTCGGAATAAGAGATGAGAAACACACCGGATTCGTCAGCAAGATGGTCGGGCATCTCAAGCGAAAAAAAAGTGACCAGGGCATCAAGGTCAAAGGGGTGAGCAACATGCTGATCCGGTTCGCCAATTGCTGCAATCCCATTCCAGGAGAACGGGTCGTCGGATTTTTGACCCGCGGCCGGGGTGTCACGATTCACAACCGAAATTGTAAACATATTGCGCACTGCGATCCGGAGCGCCTGGTAGATGTATCGTGGGAAACCGACCAGGAAAACTCATACGCGGCGAAACTCAGAGTGACCGGACTGGACAAAAAAGGGCTTCTAGCCGATATCAGTGCGGTCCTGACCCAGAAAGACGCCAATATCCTTCAGGCCGACATAAGGACCACGACTGACCACAATGCGGTTTTGATATTCTCGGTCGGCGTAAACGACTATGAACATCTGCAGGCCATCATGGGGGCTATAAACAAAGTCAAACACGTCCTGATGGTGGAACGCTTGTAATACTGTTCCGGATGATCACGGTTTGACAACCCTCCCGGATTTAATGCAGTTGGTGCACACTCGCATCTTTTTGACCCGCCCGTTGGCAATCGTCCTGACTTTCTGGAGATTGGGGTACCAGCGGGTTTTGGTCTTGTTGTGAGCATGACTTATGTTGAAGCCCACCCTGGGCCTTTTACCGCATATTTCACATATTTTGGACATAGTATGATCTCCTTTGTATGTTTAGATCGGCCTGCCGCCGGGAAAAAGGCGACAACAGGCCGAATAATTTTTTAAAAGAATTTATATACTTCTTTTGAAGATTTCAGGCAACCATTTTTTTATTTATACAGGAGGAAGAACCATTCAACCAAACACTATAAAACAATCCGCCGTGCTTTCAACGGATCTCAACAGGGCACCAGACAGGCTGAACCATATTCATCTGATCGGTATATGCGGCACCGGCATGGCATCCCTTGCAGGATTACTTTCCGCGCTCGGTTTCAAGGTCACCGGGTCGGATCGAAGCTTTTACCCGCCGATGAGCACTTTCCTCAATGCCCTTAAAATCCCGATGTTCAGCGGATACAGCGCTGAAAATCTGGAGACGGGACCGGACCTGGTCATTGTCGGCAACGTCGTCACCAGGAACAACCCGGAAGCAGTCGAACTTGCCAGGCAGGGGATTCCGTATCTGTCTTTTCCGCAGGCGCTGACTTATTTCGTACTCGAAAGAACGAAGCGGATCGTTATATGCGGCACCCATGGCAAAACCACCACCGCTTCACTCGCGGCCTGGCTGCTCACCACCGCCGGTCTCGATCCAGCCTGCATGATCGGTGGAATACCACTCAACTTCGACAGCGGGTGCAGACTGGGAGCCGGTGACTACTCGGTGGTTGAAGGTGATGAATATGATACCGCTTTTTTCGACAAGGGGCCCAAGTTTCTTCACTACCGACCTGATATCGCAGTCTTGACCAGCGTCGAGTTCGACCATGCGGACATTTACCGTGACATGGATCACCTGCGGGAGAACTTCCAGAAACTTGTAGAAATCATTCCTCATGACGGTTTGCTCATAGCAAACGGAGACGATCCCGAGATTCGCCGTCTTGCATCCATCGCGGGCTGCCGGGTCGTGAGCTACGGATTCTCCCATTCCTGCAGCGTAACCGCATCTGGAATCTCCACCAGAAATGACCTTACCAGATTTGTTGCGATCAAAAACGGGCAAACGCTGAAAGAACTCTTCACTCCTCTTTACGGAATGCACAACCTATCGAATCTGCTTGCCGTGACAGCCCTGTCGGATGCGATGGACATACCGGCGGAGGTTCTCGCCCTTGCCTTTTCGACGTTCCGAGGCATAAAACGAAGGCAGGAGGTGGTTGGAGAGACTGCCGGCATCACTGTGGTGGATGATTTCGCACATCATCCGACGGCGGTCGGTGCAACGCTACGGGCCGTCAGAGAAAAATTCCCGGGTCGCAGGCTTGTAGCGGTATTTGAGCCAAGGTCCAATTCAAGCAGGACGAAGGTATTCCAGGATGCCTACTCCAGAGCCTTCGACGGTGCGGACATAGCTTTTATCCCTGATCCGCAGTTTGTCGAAAAAATCCCTCCAGCGGAACGCTTTTCGGCCGTCCGCCTGGCAGAGGACCTGAACGCAGCCGGAATAAAAGCCGTTCCTTCGAAAAACACCGGGGAACTTCTCGAAACGCTTACACTGTCGGTAAAACCAGGAGACGTCGTCCTGCTGATGTCCAACGGTGCCTTCGACGATCTTCCCCGGCGGCTCGTGGATGCGCTCGAACATAGGTTTAAGACTGGATAAACTCCAGGGTATGGTGTATAAAAATATATGCTGAACGAGCTGGAAAAAAAAGTCATCAGCCGGATCCAGGGTGATCTTCCAGATGGAACGACACCTTTTGCCGAAGCCGCAGCCCGTATCGGGATCAGCGAGGAGAAATTCCTTGCCGTGGTCCATCACCTGAAGGAACAGGGTGTCATTCGGAGGTTCGGAGCGACTCTCAGGCATCAGGAAGCGGGGTACCCGTCGAATGCCATGGTGGCCTGGGATGTGCCGGACGACGAAATATCGGCCGTTGGCAAAGAAATTTCCCGTTTCAGGGAAGTCACCCATTGCTACGAGCGCCGGCGACATGCCGCCTGGCATTACAATCTTTATTCGATGATCCATGGCACCAGCCGCGATCACTGTCAGAGGATTGCGAAAAAGCTGGCTGAGACGGTGGGGATTAATAAATATCTGGTATTGTTCAGCGAAAAGGAATTCAAAAAAACAAGCATGCAATACTTCTGACGCTGATGGAATTCCTGTTGATGGAAATCTTCATTCCAAACCCGAGGTAATTTTATGAATTTTATGGTGGATTCATCCCGCACATTGTTTGAACGTGCATGCACGCTGATTCCCGGAGGCGTCAACAGTCCGGTCAGAGCCGGAAAATCTGTGGACATCATCCCTCCGTTCATCTCCGCGGCCGAAGGATGCCGTATACGAGACGTGGAAGGCAACGATTATATCGACTACGTAGGTTCCTGGGGACCGATGATACTGGGACATCGGCATCCGGAGGTCATAAAGGCGATCCATAAACAACTCGATCTTGGAACCAGCTACGGGGCATCGACCGACCTGGAAATAGCAATGGCTCAGCTTATCGTCGACTTCGTGCCCTCCATCGAAATGGTCAGAATGGTCAATTCAGGCACCGAGGCGGCCATGAGTGCCATCCGTCTGGCACGTGGATTCACCGGAAGGGATAAGGTGGTTAAATTCGATGGATGCTACCACGGCCATTCCGACGGGCTTCTCGTTTCTGCAGGCTCCGGCCTTGCTACGCTGGGCATTCCCGGCAGCCCCGGAGTCCCGGCCGATTTTGCGAAACACACGCTGTCTCTTCCCTACAATGACATGGATGAGGTCAATACAGTATTCGAAGCCATTGGCGAGGACGTAGCGGCTGTCATTGTCGAACCGATAGCCGGGAACATGGGACTTGTCCCTCCAAAAACCGGATTTCTTGAAGGATTGAGAGATATTACGCTCAAACACGGCTCTCTCCTGATTTTTGATGAAGTGATCTCCGGATTCAGGGCCGCACCCGGGGGTGCACAGGAACTCTACGGTGTTTCGCCCGACATCACCTGCCTTGGCAAGATCATCGGCGGAGGTCTTCCTGTTGGAGCTTATGGAGGGAGCAAAAAGATCATGAGCAGGATGGCACCCGAAGGAGATATTTACCAGGCCGGCACCCTGTCCGGGAACCCTCTGGCGATGGCGGCCGGCATCGCTACGCTGAAAATACTAAAGACTCCTGGGCTTTACGATGAACTGGAACGTAAAGGAGCCCGGCTTTTTTCCGGCCTGAAGCAGGCTGCCGACTCGGCCGGGGTCGCGGTCAGCGTAAACAGGGTGGGATCCATGGGAACCATGTTTTTCACTTCCATGCCTGTCACCGATTTCGAGACGGCCAAAGCCGCGGACCAACTTGTGTTCGGCGAATTTTTCCGCGGGATGCTTGCCCGTGGGGTGTACCTGGCTCCATCAGCTTTCGAGACGACATTCATCTCTACGGCCCATGACGATGCTGCGATAGAGGAAACCATCAGGAAAGCATCAGAGGTCATTTCTTCCCTGGGGGGAGATGGCGCCGCCAGGTAAAGCGGAGGCCGGTGGTGTCCTTTAAACTCCCTTTTTCGCCTTTGGCTGCGTCGCGGTTATACTCCATGGCTTTGCAGCGGCTACAGGGCGCATCATATAAAATGTTTTGCGAAGGCGAATAAAAACCGATTGACTTTGCAGAAGATTTTGTGCTACTTCCTTTACCGCGTGTCCGCCGGGGACCGCAGTGGTTATATGGATGAAGACCTCAAACAAACCATCAAAACCCTTGGCCATTTCAGTACAATAGGGCTGGCGATGGCCCTTTCGGTCTCCCTCGGGGCCCTGCTGGGCAATTATCTCGACGGGAAATTCGGAACAAGACCATGGCTCACGATGGTTTTTCTGGGATTCGGCATTGCTGCGGCGTTCCGTAGTCTCTATCTGCTTTACAAGCGGGCTAAGAAATGCTAGCTGAACATCGGGAAATTATTGGTTTCATTAAAACTTTCAACTGGATAGCGCTGTTTGTGCTTGGGGCGGTCAGCTTTCCTCTCATGGGCTCAAGCTTCACGAGCGGCCTGATTTTCGGAGGACTGCTGATCATCTTGAATTTCAGCATCTTCGAACGTTCGATACGCCTGGCTTTTTCCTCCTCCAGGGGCTTTCGTTTCCGTAAAGTCACTGCCATCGCCAAGTATTACATCAGGCTGCTTTTCATGGGGGTGGTCATATTCATATTGCTCAAACAGAGTTGGGTGCACCCGGTGGGGCTTCTACTGGGCCTTTCGATCGTTGTTATCAGCATCATCGGACTCGGCGTTAAACTGCTGATGAATACAATTTCACGGGAGGCAGCCTAGAAAATGGGTTATCATTTTTATTTTCTTGATAAGATTTTCGGAGTTCTCGGCTTCGGTCACCTTGCGCATGAATACACCTTCATCCTGCACTCCTGGTTCATCATAGGAGTCCTGGTTGTAATCGCATTGCTATCCGTAAAAGGCCTTCAAATGCTTCCCTCCGGCAAGCAGAATGTTTTCGAAGTGCTGGTCAGCAGCCTGGAGGATTTCATGGTCGGGGTCACCGGCCCTGAAGGACGTTTCTTTTTTCCATTTATAGCAACTCTGTTTTTTTATATCCTTCTCTGCAACCTGCTTGGGCTCGTTCCCGGTTTTTTTTCGCCGACCGCCAACCTCAACACAACGCTGTCGCTGGCTGTCTGCACTTTCGTTTACACGCATATCATAGGATTCAAATTCCACGGGCCTAAATATTTGAAGCATTTCCTGGGACCGGTCTGGTGGTTGGCTCCATTGATGCTCCCGATAGAGCTGATCGGCCATTTCGCCAGGGTCATGTCGTTGAGCATCCGGCTGTTTGGAAATATTTTCGGCAAAGAAACCGTTCTGGGCATTTTTTTCTTACTTGCCGGGCTGTATCTTGCGCCGCTGCCGATTCTTTTTCTCGGTATTCTTGTAAGTGTAATCCAGTCGATGGTATTTATGCTTCTTTCAATCATATACTTCGCAGGTGCGATGGAAGAAGCCCATTAATAATGGCCCTAATCTGCACATGCAGTGACAGGAAGAAGATAGAAATTCACGTATTCTGAAAGGAGGAGGAAAATATGTCAAAGAAAGGGTTTGTAGGGGCGCTTACATCTGTGCTTGTGCTGGGCGCAGTATCGACGGCCTTTGCGGGAAGTGGATCTGAAAATTCGGTAGGATTGTGGAGGATCTTCTTCGGAATCGCTGTGGCATGCGGATTCGGTATCGGAGTGGCGGCGCTGGGCACCGGCCTTGCCATGGGCAACGCTATAAACGCTGCTCTTCAGGGTACAGCAAGAAACCCTGAGGCTTCTGGAAAGATCATGACAACCATGATCATAGGCCTGGCGCTTATCGAGTCTCTTTGTATCTATGCTCTGGTGATCTGCTTGATTATGGCGTTTAAGCTCCCGGATCTGGAGCTCATAGTGGAGCTCCTTTTTAAATAGCTCAGGATCATAAATTTAGGGGGTCCGCCGCCAATGCGGACCCCTTCTTTGATCATTTGCATGTCAAGACGAACCCGCCGGCCGTCCTTTTCCATTACATCCGCGAAAAGTCTTTTGCCCTTGCAGTGTCAGGTATACGCCGGAGAGTGAGAAATCATGATATATTTAGAGATATTATCAGAAAATATCAGACATGTGGGATTGCAGGGGAGAATTTTCTGCTGGAAGATGACACCGACATATTATGCCTATGAATAAAAAAATAGCCGGAGCGGGATTTTTGACCGCCTGTATCCTGATTTTTTTCGTATTCTCCTCCGCGTCCAGAAGTGCGCTGGGGCCGCCGTTCACAGCCGAAATGGGCAAGGAAACGGTTCCCGTGCACCATTACGATCCGGAAATCAAGACGGTCATAGGGACCCCTGAACGTCATATCGTCAAAAACAAGGACACATTCCTGGATATTGCACGACGCTACAGACTGGGCTTCAATGAAATGGAAGACCTGCACCCGGACATCGATCCATGGATTCCCCCTGAAGGTGCCTGGCTTGTCGTTCCGACACGATGGGTACTCCCCGCTTTCCTGGACAAGGGTATCATTATCAATGTTGCCGAACTCAGGTTGTATTATTTCATAAAAGCCGGTGTAGATTCGGTCGTTAAAACCTTCCCGATCGGCATAGGTGATACGGATTGGCCCACCCCCCTGGGAAATTTCAAGGTAGGAGAAAAAAGAAAAAATCCTGCATGGTATGTGCCTCCCTCACTCAAAGAAAAATACCGGGTAAATGTCATTCCGCCCGGACCGGAAAATCCACTTGGTGAGTACTGGATACGCCTGAGTAATTCGAGCTACGGGATGCATGGAACAGACATTCCCTGGTCCGTCGGCAGGCTAGTGACACACGGCTGCATTCGCCTCTATCCTGAAGATATAGAACATCTTTTCCAGGAGGTCCAGCCGGGAACGCCGGTTGAAATAATATATGAACCCGTCAAGATCGGAGTGTTGGAAGGCCGAATCTATGCCGAAGTTCACAGAGACGTCTACCAGTTGATCGATGATTTCGTCGAATACGGTTATCGCCGCCTCCAGGAAGAAGGCGTGGCCCGGAGAGTGGATATTGAAAAATTTCAAAAACTGTTGGAACGGAAAGACGGTATGCCGGTGGATGTTTCATTGCCGGATCAACGGATATAAAAGGGTGATCGGGTTTTCCTTTATCTCGCGGCGATATTGTGTTATATATCGAAACTGTTCGTGTTTTGTGAATGGAAACTAAAATACAAAAAGGAGGAATCGAGATGAGTCTCAAGAACGCAAAACGACCGTTGATTTTTCTGGGGATGATTTTATGCCTGGGATGGCTTGTCACGGGTTGCGCCACATCTAATCAATTGGCTGAAGTCCAGGATCAGGCAAACCTTGCGCTGGAAACGGCCGAGCGGGCCCTTGCTGAATCCCACGCTGCTCAAGCCGACTGTGCAAAGGCAGATGCGGCGGCTGCAAGCGCAGCTGGAGATGCCGATAGAGCCGAAGCAGCCGCAGTGCGTGCCGAAAGAGCCGCGACCAAAGCCGAAGCAATGGCGGACAAAGCTGAAAACATTTTTATGAAAAAGTTGAAAAAGTAAAATCGACGCCCCGTAGACAAAACTACGGGGCGTATTTTCTGGACGTTTTCCTGGCCACTTTCATTATATTACAAGAACAAGTCGCACATCCATCACGTTCGTTTTCGTCGGTCCTGTGATCAGGAGATCCCCGGTTCTTTCGAAAAAATGGTAAGAATCGTTTTCTGCAAGATATTCAGCCGCCTCAATGCCGATTTTTTTTCCCTTTGAAACTGACGTGGGGTCGGCGAATGCACCGGCTGCATCTGTCGGACCGTCGTTGCCGTCTGTGCCTCCGCTCAGAATCACTACAGACCCGGGGCACTTTTCGAGATGAATCGCAGCAGCCAGGGCGAATTCCATGTTTCGACCGCCCAGGCCTTGTCCCTTGATGGTAACGGTAGTCTCGCCGCCCGAGATGAGGCATGCCGGTTTTTGCACAGGCAGCCCGCTTGCAAGGACCTCCTTTGCGATACCGACGTGGACGAGCGCCACATCCCTGGTTTCACCTTCTATCATCGAGGAAAGAATCAGCGTATTGTACCCAAGCGCCCGGGCCCTTTCCTCGGCAGCCCTGCACGCGAGGACATTGCTGCCCACGACCAGGTTGTACACCTTTTCGAAAACCGGATCCCCTGCTTTCGGAGTTTCAGGCACACGACCTTCCACCCCGGCCTGAATATGCTCAAGAACGGCCTGCGGAATATCCTTCAGCTTGTATTTTCTGAAAATCCGAAGCACATCGTCGAAAGTCGAACCATCAGGTGTAAAAGGGCCCGAGGCTATGACATCCAGCTTATCCCCCACCACGTCCGAAAGCATCAAGTTAACGGTAGTGGCCGGATAAGCGGCACGTGCCATCTGGCCCCCTTTCGAATTGCTGATGTGCTTTCTCACTGCATTGATCTCGTCTATCACGGCTCCGCATTCCAGAAGCTTCCGGGTTACCGCCTGCTTTTCTTCCAGGGTTATCCGGCCGGCGGGACTCGGCAGCAACGCCGAGCCGCCCCCGGAAATAACCGAAAAGATCAAATCCCTTTCACCTGCGTCATGAAGCTTTTCGATTATCCGCCTGGCACCGGTTACACCCATTGCGCCCGGTACAGGATGCTCGGCTTCAATGAGTTCGATCCTCTGGAGAGGTTCGGCAAAACCCGTCTTCACGTTCACGAGCCCCGACGAAATCCTGGTCCCCAGAATCTCCTCGAGTGCACGCGCCATCGGGGAACTCGCCTTGCCGCCGCCCACCACGATCAGCCGGCGGTAGTCGTCAAGCCGAAGGCTCCCTGAAGGCTCCCCGGACGAGCCAAGTTCAAGAACATCGTTTTTAACGCGGATAAACCGCTTTACTGCCTGGTACGGATCAACCGGTTTGAGGGAATGAAAAAAAATATCTTCTGCATCCGACCGAAGCTTTTCAAGGCTGTAGGTCACCGAACACCTCCATCAATATAAAAGTATTTGATTCAGCTGGTTTCCATTCGAAATTTCCAAATGGACACTACCATGTTCCCGTCAAGGTTTCAATCCCGGCACTATTCAATATAATTTGGATTTTACCCTCGAGATAACCGGTGCCTCATATTCTGTTCTGTTTGTTCTGTTCTTGACAATGCCATACCCCTCAACTATATTGGGCTTTAATGTACATTTTAGCCGGTGTTCGTCTGGAAATACTTCGGCCGTTCTTTAAAGGGCGGCTCAGTGGCCTGTGCGATTTCATTTTAGCTGTTTTTGCGGCGTATAAACATTGAGGTTAATCGTAGCCTTAGATGTCGTTATGGGATCGTGCGGAGGGGTGTGAATGTGAACCTGCATCGTCCCCGTCCTTGATTTCTGGATGGGCACCGGTTATCCTGGTTCTGCTTTGTATTTTTAAGACGGTCGGCGTGGCGGTTCGGCCGGCCCTTCCTGTCAATCATCGAAAACCGGCACAGACTTTGACGTTATCCGGAAGTTGCACCAACAGAGCATTTCGGACACCACATCAGCATGGACTATGTCCGAGCAAAGGCATGGAGTCGGTACCGGCGGATGTTCCAGGGAAAGGAGGTGGTAAAGGGAACCTGTCAAATCATGAGATCGCAGACCTTATCACCACTACCATTAAAGCTTGGGGGAGGAAAGTCATGAGATCGAGTAAATTGGGTTTGGCCTTTACTATCATAACTATGATTGCGTTGCTTCCGTTATGTAATTTTAACGCTTCAGCAAAGACGATAGAGCTTACCTACGCAAACTTTTTCCCACCGAAACACTTCAACGGTGAACTCGGAGCGGCCTGGGCGGAAGAAATCGGGAAGAGAACCGGAGGAAAGGTTAAAATTACGTACTTTCCAGGTGGTGCACTACTCAAAGGAGATGAAATATACAGCGGGGTACTCGATGGAATAGCGGATATCGGAATGTCCTGTTTCGCTTACACCAGGGGTCGTTTCCCCGCGATGGAGGCGCTGGATCTTCCAATAGGCTACACCAGTGGAAAAACAGCCACAATGGTAGCGAACGAGTTTTACGCACAATTCAAACCCAAAGAACTCGAAGATGCTAAAATGCTCTATATCCATGCGCACGGTCCGGGGCTTCTTCACAGCAAAAAACCCGCTAAAACCCTCGAAGATCTGAGAGGGATGAAGATACGCGCCACCGGCTTCAGCGCGAAGGTTGCAGCATCACTAGGGGCGGCCGCAGTCGGTATGCCCCAGGGAGGAACCTACGAAGCCTTGCAGAAAGGCGTTGTCGAAGGAACCTTCGGCCCGATCGAAGTGCTTAAAGGATGGAAACAGGGCGAAGTAATAAAATACACGACCGAATGCTACAGCATCGGCTATACCACCGCCATGTTCGTGGTGATGAACAAGGATAAATGGGCCTCACTGCCGCCGGATATCCAGAAGGTTTTCGAAGAGGTGTCCGCGGAATGGATCCCCAAACATGCCAAGGGGTGGGATGCCGCTGATAATGAAGGGCGGGAATTTACCCTCAGTCTTGGAAACGAGATCATACCGCTTTCCGACGCCGAAAGCGATCGGTGGGCCGAAGCCGTCTCGCCGGTGGTTGATGAATATGCCGAAGCCGCAAAGGGTAAGGGGCTCCCTGGATCCGAATATGTTGAATTCATTCGAGAACGAATTGAAGCCCATTCCAAGTAACAGTCTCCTGTTCGACCGGCCGGCGGGAATGCCTCGACAATCGCCGCAGCGTACCCGCCGTCCGCCTGACTAGTGCTGTCACAATAGGTGCAAGAGCTTTTTTTGTGAATGTTGACGACGGTATGCGGTGTATCAAATGATCTGGATACCTAGAACAATCAGACATTTATCGAGCTTTCTCAACGCGCTGGCAGGCTGGTCGCTGGTGGCGATGACCGCGCTTACCTGTGCCGATGTCCTGCTTAGAATATTCCGGCTCCCTATCCGAGGCACCTATGAAGTGATAGGCTTTCTGGGGGCTGCCGTAGCGGCTTTCGCCATGGCCCACACCACGCTTCATCGCGGCCATGTGGCGGTTGAAGTGCTCGTCGCCAATCTTGGACACAGGTTGCGGTGGATCATATATCTGGTGACCCAGGCGTTGAGCATTTTTCTTTTTGCGCTGATAGCCTATCAGACCCTACGTTACGGAAACAGCCTCAAGGCGGCCAGCGAAGTGTCTTCGACACTCCAGTTGCCTTTTTACCCCGTGCTGTACGGCATCTCGGTTTCGTCCGTTGTTGTTTGCCTTGTGCTCTTCGTTGATTTCTGGCGTGTCGCCGGTGGTTCCGCCCGTCCGTGGTACCGATGGTGGGATTAGTGTGTCCCGCTCATTGCAATTTCAAGACGGCGGGAGTCGAAACTTTAGGAGATATTAAATGAGCCCTACGACTGTAGGCCTCATCGGCCTTGCGGTTCTTGTGATTGCCCTCTTCTCCCGGATGCCGGTAGGTTTTGTGATGGCTCTGCTTGGTGTTCTGGGATTTGGATACGTGGTTTCCTGGAATGCGGGGCTCAGTATACTGGCCAAAGACATTTTCGGAGTGTTTGGTTCATACAGCCTCACCGTGATCCCCCTTTTCATGCTGATGGGGCAGGTCACATTTCATGCAGGAATAAGCCGACGACTGTTCGATGCCGCCTATGTAATGCTCGGGCATCTCCCCGGGGGTCTGGCTGTAGCTACTGTTGCCGCCTGTGCCGGTTTCGCGGCCATTTGCGGTTCCACCAATGCCGCCGCAGCCACGATGGCCACCGTGGCGATCCCGGAAATGAAGCGATATCGCTATGGAATGGTGCTCGCCACCGGCACAGTCGCCGCTGGAGGGAGTCTGGGCATCCTGATTCCTCCAAGCGTGATCTTCATTGTATACGGCATCCAGACCGAGCAATCCATAGGGAAACTCTTCATCGCAGGCATCACACCCGGTATTCTGCTGGCTTTTCTGTTCACGCTTACGATTTACCTGTGGGTCAAAATGCGCCCGGACATCGCACCCAGGGGAGCCAGAACAACTCTAAAACAGAAGCTTGTTTCCCTTGCAGGGGTCCTTGAAACCCTTGCGCTTTTCCTTCTGGTCATGGGGGGACTTTTCCTCGGATTTTTCACCCCCACCGAAGCCGGAGCCATAGGGGCTGGAGGAGCGATAATACTCGGCTTCCTGAGGCGCAGGCTGAGCTGGAAAGGGTTTCGCCAGGCGATAGCCGAAAGCACCAGGATCTCCTGCATGGTCATGGTCATTGTCGCCGGAGCGACTGTTTACGGGCATTTTCTGGCCATAACCAGGATTCCGTATGCCCTGGCGACCTGGGTGAGTGAACTGGCGTTGCCCAATTTTGCAATAATGGCGTTCATCATTTTCATCTACCTTGCCGGCGGCTGCTTTATCGACGCTCTGGCCCTCATCCTCCTGACGATACCTATATTTTTTCCCGTAGTCACAGATATGGGCTACGATCCGATATGGTTCGGAGTCATCATCGTGCTGGTAACCCAGATGGGTGTCATCACGCCGCCTGTAGGAGTAAACGTTTATATCGTAAACGGGGTCGCAAAAGACGTCCCGCTGGAAAGCATTTTTAAAGGGGCATTTCCTTTTCTGGTTGCTCTCGTGGTTTGCGCGCTGATACTGATACCTTTTCCCCAGATAGCGCTTTTCCTTCCCAACTTGATGAGATAGCAGGTGAAATCACGATAAACCGCCTGCTTCGATGATTTCCGGAACCATCTCCTCCCTGCCGATGGCCATTATGTGCACACCGTCGCAGATTCTCTCCTCCTTGATCCGGCTTATCATTCGCCCGGCGATTTCGACGCCCTTTTTCAACGCTCCTCCTTTTGGCACAGCGGCCATTTCATCTATCAGGCTCTGGGGGACGAAGACACCCGCCACATTCTTATTCATGAAACGGGCCATCGCAGCTGAAGTCAACAGGATTATCCCGGCGAGGATCTTCACATTAAACCTACGCGCATAATCCATGAAACGTTTGAAATTATCCAGGTCATATACCGCCTGGGTTTGAATGAATTCGGCGCCGGCTTCGATTTTTTTTTCGAATTTAATCAATTGTGGCTCTATTGGATCGGCTTCGGGGGTGACAATGGCACCTGCACAAAAACGAACTCTGCCGTTCAGCTCACCGCCGGATAGATCTTTTCCCCTCTCCATAGTTCGAACGACGGCCAAAAGCTGGCTTGAATCCAGGTCGAAAACACCCTTGGCTTCCTTGTGATCGCCCAGCATCACAGAATCGCCGGTTAGACATAGAACGTTGTTGATGCCCCGGCTCGACGCAAACATCAGGTCAGCCTGAAGCGCCAGGCGGTTCCTGTCCCTGCATGTCATCTGCAAGATCGGCTCTCCGCCCATCTCTTTGACCAGCAGCGATCCACCCAGCGAAGGAAACCGCATGACCGAACTCTGATGATCGGTCAGGTTCAACGCGTCGACCTTGTCTTTCAGCAATTCAACATTACGCGCCATTTCTTCCAAATTGGTCCCCTTCGGAGGGGCCACCTCGGAAGTGACGACGAACCTGCCGGACTCGAGTGCCTTCTTGAATGCCGAGACCATGGTTTTGTCCTTTCCTCTACTTCCAGACACCGGCGTCGAATTTACCGGGCCGGGGTTCTCCCAGGTGGTTCCGTGGCTTTTGATAAACCCGCATGGCGTCTATCCGGCCCAGTTCCTTAAGACGATTGTAAATCATCGTCCAGGCACAGTCTTTGTCGGAGTCTATCTCGCATTTTCCATTGCTGGTTCCGCCGCAGGGTCCGTTTACGAGGCCCTTGTGACATGATGTGACCGGGCAGATGCCTCCGGTCTCCCCGAGTATGCAGGTTCCGCACTGGATGCATACTTCATTGAATTGACCGGAGACGTTCTCTTCCCCTATGAACAACGTGTCGAGCGCCGGCACCACGAATTGCTTGAACCGGAGAGCCAGATTTTGAACTCCGAATGCACAGGACATGACCAGGAGTGTGTCTGCCTGGATTATGCTCCCGCCGAATTCGTCAAGGATTTCCCGGGTGAGGTTGTCGCAGGCCACAGGAACGACGGTAGTGCCCGTGATGGTCTTGCCTTTGTCGAAAAGAATCTCTTTCATGGCTTCCACTTCAACCGTGCCTCCGGTCCTTGTCAGAGTAGAGCATGTTCCGCAGCCGATTATGAAGACTCTGGAGGATCCTTCGAGCAGGCGATCGATTTCTTCAAGGGGCTTTCGACGGGTGATAGATCGGATCATTTTTTATTCCTTCCGTTTTTCAAGATCACATCTGAGACACCTTTTGGCTTCAAAAAGGGCTTCTTCCACCGTCAGCCCTCTTTCCACCTCCCGGAAATCCTTGATGCGGTCTTCGGGTTTTTCAATTTCAATCTTCACTCTCGGCTGCTCAGCTGCGGATTCCATATCCAGCGCGAGACCGGCATCCTGCTCGATCGGGCTTTTCTCATCGGGCATCAATATCCGGGACCTGTCGCCGGACAGGTACCTGTTGATGGAAATTGCAGCCCGCCTGCCCGATGCAATGGCCCGAATCAGGAATGTGGGGCCGGTCGTGAAGTCTCCTCCCGCGAAAACTCCGGGGATATTCGTGGCCAGGGTATTTTCATTGACCGCAAGTGTCCCCCAAAGTGCTCTTTCGAGCCTGCTGTCCTCCGGAAGAAACGACATGTCAGGGGCCTGGCCGATAGAGATTATCAAGTTTTCCGCCTCCACATTCAGCGTATTGGTTTCATCACATGAGGGATTGAAACGACCGTCCTGGTCGAAGACAGACACACAGCGGGAAAAACCAACGGCTTTGACCCTGTCCTTTTCGGTGTATATTCTTTCCGGGGACCATGATGGATTTATGATGACCCCCTCCTCTTCAGCCTCGGCAATGTCTTTTTCCCAGGCGGGCATCTCATCTCGGCTCTCAAGGCAGAAAATCCGCACTTCTTCCGCCCCGGAGCGAAGCGCAGTACGGGCGACATCTACAGCCACATTTCCGCCTCCGATTACGACTGTCTTTCCTGAAAGCCATGTGCCTTTACCGATCCGTATATCCCGGAGGAAACCTAGGCCGTAGTGGAGACCGGCAAGTCCGTCCTCCTCGCCCGGGATTCCGATGCGTTTGCTGGCCTGGGCTCCGGCTGCGATAAACACTGCACTGAAACCTTCTTTCAACAGGTCATCCACCGTATGGTTGGCGTCTATCGGGGTGTTGTAGACAATCTTGACCCCGGAGCTTTCGATATGCCTGATCTCCATGTCTATGATGCTCCGGGGAAGGCGGAATTCGGGAAGTGCTATCGAAAGCATTCCGCCTGGAACCGCCTGTGCCTCGAAAACCGTTGTCTGATAACCGGACCGCGCGAGAAAATATGCGCATGTAAGCCCGGCGGGTCCGGCGCCCACGACGGCCACCTTCTCGTCCCGAGTCACCGGGAAAGGCTCCCGTTCGGCTCCGTGCTTTTCATAGTGCCTGTCTGTAGCAAACCTCTTGAGCGCACGGATAGCCACTGGATCATCCAGCTCTCCGCGTCTGCATTTGTATTCGCAGGGATTTATGCAAACACGGCCGCATACTGCCGCAAAAGGATTTTTCTCCCTGATGATTTCAACTGCGGTGTCGTAGTCGCCGCTCGCGATGGCGGCCACGTAGTTCGGCACATCTATGCCGGCCGGGCATGCATGCTGGCATGCCGAAATCACCATCGAATCACAAACCGCACCGGGGCAGCGATGTTCCAGTATATGGTCCCTGTATTCGTCTTCGAAGTAGCGCAGCGTCGATATCACAGGCTTGGGGCTTGCCTGGCCCAGACCACACAAGGAGGTCTCCATCATCGTCTCCCCGATGGATTTGAGGGTCTCCATGTCGTCGGCCCTCCCTTCTCCGAGGGTGATGCGTGTCAGGATTTCAAGCATCTGGGTGGTGCCGAGTCTGCACGGGGTGCATTTACCGCAGGATTCCGACTGGGTGAAGTTCAGAAAGAAGCGGGCTATTTCAACCATGCAGTTATTTTCATCCATCACCACCATGCCGCCGGAGCCCATAATAGCTCCGATGCGCTGGAGAGTGTCGTAGTCTATTGGAAGGTTCAGAAAGCGCGCAGGTACGCAACCTCCGGCGGGACCGCCCATCTGAACCGCCTTGAAGCGGCGGCTTTTCGGAATGCCTCCACCGATATCAAAGACCACCTCCTTTATCGTCGTTCCTATCGGCACTTCCACAAGGCCGGTATTATTGACCTTGCCGGCCAATGAAAAGATCTTTGTTCCCTTACTCTTATCTGTTCCGACCTCCGCATACCAGCCGGGGCCGTTCTTGATTATCAGAGGGATGTTGGCCAGAGTTTCGACATTGTTGATGTTGGTTGGTTTACCGTCGATTCCGGATTGGGCGGGAAACGGCGGCCGCGGATTCGGCATCCCGCGCCTGCCTTCTATCGAAGCCATTAGCGCGGTCTCTTCACCGCACACGAATGCCCCTGCGCCCATCTTAAGTGACAGGTGAAAATCAAAACCCTTGCCCAGGATGTTTTCCCCGAGCAATCCCAGAGATTCCGCCGCAGCTATCGCGATGGTCAGGTGTTCCACTGCGATCGGGTACTCTTCACGCACATAAATGAAACCATATTCAGCGCCGATTGCGTACGCACCCAGGAGCATTCCTTCGATAACCGAATGAGGATCGCCTTCCAAGATCGCACGGTCCATGAAGGCACCAGGATCTCCTTCATCGGCATTGCAGACGAGATATTTTGGCGTGTTTTCGGAGCGGCGGGCGAAACGCCATTTGAGTCCGGTGAGAAAACCTGCGCCTCCCCGCCCTCTGAGGCCGGAGGCCACGACCTGCTCAACGACATATTCCGGGGGCATTCTTTCGAGGGCTTTAGCGAGAGCTTTGTAACCACCGGCGGCGATATAGTGGTCAATCCTTGTCGGGTCTATACGGCCGCAGATGGCCAGCACCCGGCGGAACTGCTTTTTGTAGAACGGTATCCGGTTTCGATGGTACACCGGTTGCCCGGTCTTGGGGTCCTTGTATGCCAGTCTCGCTATCAACCGGCCCCGCACAAGGGTTTCACCGACGATTTCGGCTGCGTCCCCGGGGTCAATCTCCTGGTATTGGATCCCTTCCGGTTCGACCGCGATCACAGGCGCCTTGGCACAGAAACCGTGACATCCGGTGGAGCGGATTTCCACCGACCCGTCGAGCCCCCGCCGGGTGACTTCATCGACAAGCGCGTCTCTTACGGTCGCCGCCCCGTAAGCCCGGCAACCTGTCATGCACACATGCACCTGGGTTTTTTTTCCAGCGGATTCGGCCAGCACCTTGTTCCGGAACAATTCCAGTCCGCCGATGGAAACGAGTCTGTCCATTGAACTCAATCATCCTCTCCGCCTTTTCCGTATTCACGAAGCAGGCTGGTGACCTTAGTAGGGTTGAGTTTCCCGAAATAATCCCTGTTCACCATCATCGTCGGTGCAAGAAAGCAGGCACCCAGGCATGCGACAGTTTCCAGGGTAAAGCGGTAATCCGGGCTGGTCTCTCCTTCTTCAAGTCCGGTTTCCCTTTTGATCAGTCTCAAAATGCTCCGGCCGCCTTTGACATGGCAGGCGGTCCCCCGGCAGACCCTCAGCACGTAGCGCCCTTTGGGTTTCAACGAAAACCCGGCGTAGAAGGTTACGACGCCCTGGACCTGTGCCGGAAACATCTTCAACTTAGAGGCTATGGGTTCGATGGCTTCCGGAGGCACGTAGCCGAACTCGTCCTGGACTTTCTGAAGAAGCGGGATCAACGCCCATTTCTCCTCACCGTGAAGTTCGATAATGCGTTCGAGCTTTTCTCTGTCGAATCCTTTTTGATGCATGGGGCTGACTCCGGAATTAAATCTTGCTGATTTTCACCCGGCAGGTCCTCCAACCGGAAGCGCGCCGTTTCAACTGGTCGAGATCCGCAAGGTTCATTACATCGTTTCGTTGAAATCCCTGCGGGATGAAAACCTGTCCCATCGGCAGGCCGTAACCGGTCGAATACTCTCTTTCGATTGCACCGAACCGTGATTCCACCCTGATCCGGTCCTTTCCGGTCAGACCGAGCATGCTTATGTCCTCCGGACAGATTTCTACATTCCCATATTTTCCACATGAAGAAATTCTTGCGGATCTACGGGTCCTCGTACCTCCGCCCGCATGCCAGCGAAGCGGGCCGATCGAAGCGTTAAAAGGGTATCGGTCATCCGGCCGGCTTGGGGCGGGCGCCCTCGAATTTATAAAAGAAAACCTCGGACCGCCCGACGAAAAAGGCGTGCCGGTTTCGGTCTCCCTGAGCCATTCCCGACGGTGGCTCCCAAGATTCCCATAGAGCGGCACCACCCGCCTTATCTCCTGCCTGATTTCGTCAACCGTGTCATAATGCTCCGCATAACCCATCTTTTTCGCTACCAGGGCGAGAATTTTCCAATCGGGCAGGGCGTTTCCCGGAGGCGCGACGACCTGAAAAAAAGCCTGGATCCTGCCTTCCATATTAGTGAAGGAACCTGTCTTTTCGGCAAAGGCGGCTCCTGGAAGCACAAGATGAGCAAAGTCCACGGTCCGGTTATGAACGATGTCCTGAACTACGATGAAATCCAGTTTTTTAAGGGCCTTTTCCACCCTGGAGGGATCCGGAAGCACCCGAGCGAGATTTTCACCCATGATATAAAGGCCCTTGAGGGACCCTTTTTCGGCGGCCTTTATAAGGCCCGACAGTTCCAGGCCCGGGGTATCGGAAAGCTCAGTATTCCAGAGTTTTTCGAGCTCGTTCCTTGCACGGCCCCCTGAAACCTGGCGCCTGCCGGGAAACAGATCCGGTGCCGAGCCCATATCCAGAGAGCCTGCAAGGTTGTTTTCAGCGACCGGAACGAAAAAGCCGGCGTTACCGGCGCCGATGCTGCCCGTGGCGAGCGCCAGGTTGAATGCCGCGTCGAAAATAGATTGTCCCCATTCCCTTTCAAACAGGTCGGGGCCCAAAACCACTGCGATTTTCCTGCCGGACAGAGCTGCGGTGGCCTTCAAAACTTCAACCGCCGCCTCTGCAGGCAGGTTTACCGAACGCTCCCGTATGGAAGCCCTGAATTCCCTGTAGCCATCAGTGAAACCTTCAATATACCCCGAATCCACACTTCCCAGGTGAATCAACCGATCGGTGACGGCATCGAGAAAAGCGGCCGTTCCCGAACCCTGACCGTCATACCTCCCAGGCCGGGGGAAAACCCCGGCGAACATGTCAAGAGAGCTGGCGCCCGAATTGAGCACCACGAGTGGGGTCCCGGCCCTTGCAGCGCGTTTTATATGATAACCGGCCACCGGGGCCCACTGCTCCGGGTCCATGTGAACCGTGAGAATGGCTTCGGCGTTTTCGAGTCCGGAAAGGGGCGATACCCGGCAGGCTCCCATCGTTTTTTCCTCAAGGTAACGGACCAATGCCTGCCCGTTCATTGCGCCGAGATTTATCACGTTATTCGTACAAAACAAAACCCTGGCGATTTTTTGAAAAAGATAGTTTTCTTCGTTCGTGCATTTGGAAGATCCGATGAACGCGATGCTCCCGGGGCCGTACTCGCGCCTTATCCCGGCCAAAGTCGATGCTGCCCTGTCTATCGCTTCGTCCCAACCAAGAGGTTCGAACCCGGCATGGTTTTCCGGCGCAGCCGATCGCACGATCGGTTCGGTGAGCCTGTCGACGGAGTTCAAATAATCGTGGGCGAAATGCCCCCGGACGCAGAGAGTGCTCCCATTCACGCTTTCCCTGATACCTGCGGGTTTCGCCTCAACGACTCGTCCACCCGAAACCCCCAGCGCCAGACTGCACCCGACCCCGCAGAAGCCGCAGACGGAATCGGCCTCGCTGTCCGGCGTGCCCGTGAAGCCCTCACACTTCGCCGAAAGAGCCCCTGTCGGGCACATGGAGACACAGGTGCCGCAAAACGTGCAAATGGAATCTTCGAGTGGCCGTTCATGAACAGTGGCGGGTCTGGAGTCAAACCCGCGGCCGCTGTAATCGATCGCACCCGTGCAGACCAGCTCGTGATCGGCCCGGATGCATTTACCGCACAGGATACATTTGCTCAGATCCCGGACGATGAACGGATTGATCTCTTCGTAGGGCTTGAAATTCGGCATCCGGTAAAGGCCTGTTTCGGCTATCCCCAGTTCGGCCGCGATTTTTCTAAGCTCACACCGGTTGCCTTTGTTGCAGACGATGCAGGATTCGGGGTGCTCGGCCATCATCAACCGGATGATGTTTTTGCGGTGATTAACTACCCGTTCGCTTTCGGTCAGCACGGACATGCCTTCCGCAACCGGCGTAACACAGGATGCCAGAAGGCGACCGGATTCTTCGTCTTCGACCAGGCATATCCTGCAGGCACCATAAGGTTTGAGTTCCGGGTGACTGCACAACGTGGGGATGCGGATCCCGCTATCTTCGGCCGCAGACAGAATTGTCGCATCGGATCTGCATACGACCTTCCTGCCGTCAATAGTGAGGGCTATGGTTTCCAAAAGACCTGCTCCTTCTGAATTTCCACGTTTGCGATCTGTTGTGTAACATCCGGCTTCACCTGAGCCCGGCGGCGTCCAGATAATATCGAAGTTTTTCTTCTCCTCCGATGGTGATGATATGTATGCCGTCGCAAATATCTTTCAAGCCTTTGACGGTATTGCCGAAAAGCTCTATTGAAGCCTTTTCTTTGTCCGGAGCTTCGGCCAGGCGGCGGATCACTCTGTCGGGCACGAGGCCGGGTTTGAAATGCCTGTTCAAAAACCTGGCCATACCTGCGGTACGCAGTATGATGACTTCAGCAATCACCGGGACGCCAAAGGTACTGGTGCGGGCCAGGAATTTCTCGAAACGGTCAAGATCGAACACCGGCGTGGTAAGAAAATATCCGGCCCCGACCCGGGTCATTTCCTCCATTTCGCGGAGCGCAAGATCCGGCACCTTTCCGCCCCATGCGGATTCCACCCCGGAGCCGAGTAAAAAATCGGCACCGGATTCGAGGTCCCTGCCTTCCACCGTGCGGCCTTCCCGCATGTGTTCCAGCACCGAACTGATTTTTCCGGCATCCAGATGGAAAAACATCATTTCCTGAAGGCTGTCGCCGGTGATGCGGTAGTCTTCGGTGAACACCAGCAGGTTGTCTACCCCCGCCTTACTTGCCTCCAACAGATCTTTCTGAATCTGGAGCCTGTTTTTGTCCCTGGTAGTGATCTGATAGATGGATTCAAAACGGTTTGCACTGATGATTTCGCACGCCGTTATCGTGTCAGCCGCCACCCCCTCGAACTCTACCTCCGATACAAGAACTCCATCGACCCTTCCCCTGATTTTGTTCAAATTCTCGATGAGCCCGCCGGTTTCCTGCTCCACAGGCGCCTGCACCTCGGTGGTGACTACGAAACGCTTATTTTTCAAAGCCTCTTTAAGTCTCATAAATACCTCCTGACTCCGGGGCTGGGTGTTCCGCGCGGGATCACGAATTTTCAAGCATCCCTGCCACTTCTTCCTTCAGCCTGTGCAGGGGCAGGGGCTTTGAGAAACAGGCATCCGCACCGTATTCCTTCATTTTCTTGAATTTCTCGTCATCCAGATATGCGGACAATACGATGATTTTTGTGTTCATGGTCTCAGGGTTGGACTTTATTTTCCTGCAGACCTCGTATCCCTTGATATCCGGCATCATAATGTCGAGGATCAGCAGATCCGGCTTGAAATGGCTTACCTGGAGGCCCGCTTCGAAACCATCTGCAGCTGAGACAACTTCGTAGTCGCGCATGTCTTCTTCGAGGGCCTGAACGATGCTTTCGACGATAATCGGATCGTCGTCCACGACCAGTATCCGTTTTCTGGTATCGACCGGAATCGTCTCCTGAATCGGAATACCCTGCTCATGCATGAAAGCTTCCAGGCTTTTTCGATCAATCCTTCGGTGCCCCCCGGAGGAACTGTACTCTCGGATAAGACCGGCTTTGATCCAATCAAGGATCGTTTCGGACGGCACATTGCAATATCGAGCGGCCTGATAAACGGTAAGGACCTCTTCCATGGTTAAGCCTCCGATAAATAAAAAGTTCAAAATCAAAATCCCTGACTTACCGAGAAGATGCTTCACGGCCGATCGGGGAATCGGTTTCGGCGGCCTCTTTCAAGGGATGAGCCGGAAGGCTTATCGTGAAAGTGGTGCCGGCGGCCGGCTTGCTTCGGACTTTTATGTCCCCCCCGTGATCCCGGATGAAACCGTAACAGACCGAAAGCCCGAGACCCGCTCCTTTGAATCCATCTTTCGTCGTGAAAAAGGTCTCGAATATCCTGGAAATGTTCTTTTCGTCTATTCCGTGGCCGGTATCGGCTATTTCCACGAAAACCGTTCCGTCGCGTTCATAGGATCGGAAAGTGAGTTCCCCCCCGCCAGGCATCGCGTCTTTGGCATTGGAAATCATGTTCAGAAATACCTGGCGCATCTGATTTTTCGATGCCAGGATATCCGATATGTTTTCGTCCAGTTCGATGTTGATCCTGGTATTGTTTTCCTGTAACTGCTTTTCATGCAGCATCAAAAGCTCATCGATGATTACATTTATATCCACCGGGCCTCTTTTTTCCTGGTCCGGTTTTGAAAAGGAAAGCATTTTGGGCAGCATTTCAGCGAGGCGTGTGACTTCGGAAATGGACATCTCGAGCAGTCTCCGCCGTTTGCTTTCTGGCGGTATTTCGGTCTTGAACAGTTCAAGGGAATTCATTATCCCGTAAATAGGATTATTCAGCTCATGGGCGATCTGAGAAGTCAAACGCCCCATCGCGGCAAGCTTTTCGGACTGAAGCAGCTGCTCCTGGGTGCTGCGAAGCGCTCTTTCCATCTCGATGCGTTCGGTCATATCCACAAACGAACCAACGGTCGCCACTTCATTTCCGTCATCGTCATAAATCATGGCGGCGGAGAGCATTCCTTCGATGATTTCCCCGTCGCGGCGGACATACAACATCGGATGAGCGCGCAAAACCCCCGGGCCTCCGTGATCCGGGGCCCGGATCAACTTCATGATCTTCCGGGCCACGCCCTCCGGATAGATTCTTGCTATCTGCATTTTTCCCACAGTTTCAGATGCGGGATATCCAAGAGTCTCTTCGGCTGCACGGTTCCATATCATAATGTTACCTTGCATATCGGCCGCCATTATCGGGTTTGGAGAACTCTGGATGATTTTGTTCATGAAATCGTAGGCTTCACGGAGCTTTTTTTCCATCTGACAACGCTCCGTCTGATCGGCAGCGATCCCTTCGTAGCCAAGGACGTTCCCCTTGTGGTCGTAGCGCACGTGGCTCGTAAGCAGAACCGTTATCGGACTTCCATCCTTGCGTTTGAACTCCACTTCGTATTCGATGACTCTCCCGTCCCGTTCTATCATTTCCTGAAATTTGCGGCGGTCTGAAGGTCTTGCATACAAATCCAGGGCGATGTCGATTCCCAGCAGCTCTTCTTTGCTCCTGTACCCCATCATCCGAATAAAAACCCGGTTGGCGTCCAGAATCCTTCCTTCTTTACTGCTGATATAAACGCCGGCACCGACATGCTCAAAGAGATTGCGGTACTTTTCTTCGGATTCGGCCAGCCTGGCCTCCCTGTTTTTACGCTGTGTTATATCCTTCAATATGCACAGCTTGGAAACTGTACCGTCAGGATTTTTCAACGGCAATTCGGTAAGCATGAATGTCCTGTCCGTCTTGGGAATAAAAATCTCGCGATAAATCCGCCTGCCCTCAAACACTTCCGCTGCAAGGCACCACGGGCAAAGACCGGACCTGTCGTCGACAACCTGGTGGCATTTTTTCCCGGTGCCTTCCCCGAACATCTCGCTCATGCGGAGGTTCATGTACTCCAAGGTATAAGATTGATCGATCACATACATACCTTCTTCAATCGTTTCGAGGATAGCACTGAACATCTGTTTTTCCCTATCCACCGGAAGCCCCCGTAATCAAAATACCCGGCAGGGTTTCCACCCACGCCTGCTCATGACTGTTGGTGTCGGATGCTCAGATTTGGTGTCGGGAGAACAGTATCCGGTGCACGGCGAGATTCAGAGGTCGGAGAGTTTCACCGGGCGCAGCTTGAATTGGTTGTATTGAATGATGCGGTCGCGATAGAACCTGAGAGGTTAAAACTCTAAAGAGAATTTCCCAGCGTGTCAATAGGAAAAAAATTTACAGCCTATATTTTAATTTTATGCCAACATTCATGGAAGCGTAACGCAGTAGTTGGACTTTTCGCGGAATCTTCAGAATCCAGGGCTGAACATTCGGTTTGTTTTTGTGTTGGTTTCTTGGATTCCGTTCTTGATTTTGATAGTGTGGGGATTCGATGGAACTTGAAGCGAAAGGAGTCGATTTTTGAATATCAAAGCGATAACGGACACGCTGGTTCAAGAAGTCGGGAAACTCAGGTTTGCATCTCCCGTTGCACATGTTTACAATCCTCTCGAATATGCGCGTGACACTTGGGATTTATATGCCGCCCGGTACGGGCATGGGGAACGGGAAATCATCCTGCTCGGAATGAATCCCGGGCCCTGGGGGATGGTCCAGACAGGAGTTCCATTCGGCGATGTGACAATGGTCAGGGAATGGCTCGAAATCGAGGGGAAAATAGGCACCCCGGCTGAAACCCATCCAAAACGGCCGGTTTCCGGCTTTTCATGCCCGAGGAGAGAAGTCAGCGGCACGAGGCTGTGGGGATGGGCCAGGGAACGATTCAACACGCCGAAGAAATTCTTTTCCCGGTTTTTTGTTGCCAATTACTGCCCCCTGGCCTTTATGGAAACGAGCGGCCGCAACCGAACCCCCAACAATCTTCCGGCCCGAGAGAAAGAGCCTCTTTTCATGGCCTGTGACCAAGCGCTGAAAGAAACTGTGCGGATAATGAAGCCACAATGGGTGTTGGGGTTGGGCAAATTCGCCGCTGGGCGTGCCTCTGAGGCATTGAAGGGCACACCTGTCCGTATAGGGAGCTTAACTCATCCAAGCCCGGCTAACCCCCGGGCCAACCGCGGCTGGGCGACTGTCGTACAGCGGGAAA
>OMKS01000583.1_pt1 | contig 34095 bp, 27 predicted proteins | sample 1674721 | NCBI WGS metagenome assembly OMKS01 (sample SAMN06264996, study PRJEB25208) | sediment metagenome | isolation source: hot spring sediment | place: USA: California | collected 2014-09-02 | reverse complement strand
CCGCCCTTCCCCGCCCTCACCGGTCTCGTGCTGGACGGGTCTTTCACGAAACGGCTCAAAGGCGTCCGGTGTCAGGCGGCCGTGTCGATCCTGCGCGGCGAAAGAATCGTCCGGACCGAGGCCGGCGAGATCCAGTTTACGGAAGACGGGCTGAGCGGCATCCCCGTCCTCGGCATGGCGCGTTCCGTCCATGAAATCCACTCGGCCGGGGAGAATGCCTCGATCCAAATCAACCTCTTCCCGGAATGGTCTGCCGCCCAGGTGTCCGCCCACCTGGCGGAAAGGTTCCGGATGCCCGGAGACGTTTCGGCCGGGGACGCGCTCGTCAGCCTGATCCACAAGCGCCTCATCCCGGTGCTCCTGAAGGCATGCGGCGTGGATGCGGGCCGGAATTGTTCCGGTCTTCCCGGTTCCGGCCTGGAGAACCTGGTGACGATTTTGACCGGCTGGCGTATCCCCGTCTCCGGCACCCGCTCCTGGAACGACGCCCAGGTCACGGCCGGCGGCGTGGCCGTGGACGAGATCCGTCCGCAGACCCTGGAATCCGCCCGCCTTTCCGGACTTTTTTTCGCGGGCGAGCTGATCGACGTGGACGGCGACTGCGGCGGTTACAACCTGCAATGGGCCTGGTCTTCCGGACGGGTGGCCGGGACGCACGCGGCCCGGTCCTGAAGGCGATCTCTATGTTTCGAATCGAAAACATCCGAACCGCGATCGACACGCCGCAGTCCGATCTTCGCGCGCTGGTCTGCGGGATGCTGCGCATCCCGCCTTCCCGACTGGACCGATGCGTCCTCGTCCGAAAGGCCGTGGACGCGCGGAAAAAAAACGCCATCCAGTTCGTTTACACGGTGGATGTCTCCTTCAAACATGAACGTGTCTTCCTGAAATCCTACCGGCCGCCGGGTCATCTCCGTATCAAATCCTTCACGCCTTTTAAATTTCAAATCGCCGGGACGGGCAAATCTCTTCTTCATCCCCCCGTAGTCGCGGGAGCCGGGCCCTGCGGCCTGTTCGCCGGATTGATCCTCGCCCGCGCCGGACTCGCACCGGTCGTGATCGAACGCGGCAAACCGGTGAAAGACCGGATCCGCGACGTGGAGGCTTTCCTGCAGCACGGGACGCTCGACCCCGAATCCAATATCCAGTTCGGCGAGGGCGGCGCAGGCACCTTCTCGGACGGCAAGCTCTACACGCTGATCAACGACCCGCGCACCCATTTTATTTTCCATTCGCTCATCGAGGCCGGTGCGCCGCCGGAGATCGCGTATGACGCCCGGCCGCACATCGGCACGGACCGGTTGCGGGATGTGGTGCGGAATCTGAGGCAGATGATCATCAACGCGGGCGGAACCGTCCGTTTCGGGGCGCGGCTCACGGATCTCGACATCCGGGACGGCGCCCTGTATGCGATTCGGATCAACGGGGAGGAGATTTTCAGGACGGACCGGCTCATCCTCGCCACGGGCCACTCCGCGCGCGACACGGTCTCGATGCTTTTCGAACGGGGTGTGCCGATGACGCAGAAATCCTTTTCAGTCGGCGTGCGCATCGAACACAAACGGATCCGGATCGACCGGGCCCAGTACGGCCGGAACGCCGGCCATCCGAACCTGCCCGCGGGCAAATACAAATTGTCCGCGCTTCTGGAAAACGGGCGCGGCGTCTACACCTTCTGCATGTGTCCCGGCGGATTCGTCATCCCGGCGGCCTCGGAACCCGGCTGTCTGGCCACGAACGGAATGAGCGAATACGCGCAGGATCAGGTCAACTCGAACAGCGCCCTGCTCGTGGGCGTCCATCCTTCGGATTTCGGTTCGGACCATCCGCTCGCCGGGATCGAATTCCAGCGCCGCTGGGAACGCCTCGCCTTCGCACTGGGCGGCGGAACCTATGCTGCGCCGGTCCAAAAGGCCGGGGATTTTCTCCAGGACCGGATCTCGGATTCTGCTGGGGAGGTCATCCCCTCCTACCGGCCGGGAACCTTTTTTGCGCCTCTCCGGGATTGCCTGCCGGATTTCGTCACCGACAGCCTGAAAGCCGGAATTCGACTCTTCGGCCGGAAACTGGAGGGGTTCACCCATCCGGACGCGATTCTCACCGGTGTGGAGACGCGCAGCTCGGCCCCCTTCCGGATTCAACGGGATGACAACATGGAATCCGCCGTTTACGGCCTCTTCCCGGCCGGTGAAGGCGCGGGTCATGCCGGCGGCATCGTCTCCGCCGCGGTGGACGGAATCAAAGCCGCCGAGGCTGCGATTCAGGGGCCCGGCAATCCGCCATGAAGAATCCGGGAAGATTTCCCGGACGTGTCAATCCGTCATGGACTGTCCATCACGCATCGCAGACCATTTCAGAAGAGGAACCCGCCATGCCGACCATCCGTCCCGCAGAGATTCAGGATATTCCTCAAATCACGGAAATTTACAACGAAGCCGTCCTGAACACCGTCGCCACGTTCGACACCGAGCCCCGGACGCTCGAAGACCGGAAAAACTGGTTTCTGGATCATGATGAATCGCACCCGGTTCTCGTCGCGGCAGTGGAAGGGAATGTCGTGGGCTGGGCCGCCCTGAGCCGCTGGTCCGAACGCGCCGCCTATGATGCGTCCGCGGAACTCTCGGTGTATATCGCGCCGGATTTTCGCAACCGCCGGATCGGCCGGGCCCTCATGGAATCCGTGATCGGCGCAGGCAGGGACGCGGGTCTGCATACCCTCATATCCCGGATCTCGGCGGGGAACGAGGTCAGCATCTACATGCATGAATCCATGGGATTCGACAAAATCGGCGTGATGAAGGAAGTGGGCCGCAAATTCGGCCGCTGGATCGACGTGCATCTGTTCCAGTTCATGTACCGGCAGCTTCAACCCTGAAAGGTTTCATTCCGGGAGGTATAAAGATAACAAAACCATGTTAATCAAACGCGTATCCGCCTCGCGCTAAGGAATCCGGATCGAATCGAGGGGCACCACGAACGCCATCCCCTGAATCCGCCCGAGAATGTCCCCTTTCCGGTCCCGGATCCTCAATTCGCGTCCCGGCGACAGCGTCGTCAGCACCGACCGGCCCACGATCTTCCTGCCCGGTTTACCCGGGAAACGGCGTGTCCGGATGCCCCACAGCGCGTGGAACGCCAGGGCGCGGTCCTCTGCGTGGCCGACGTAAAGCATGATGTGTCCCGGCAGCCAGAGCAGGGTCAGGAACGGGACGCCTTCTCGCAGGATCCGTTTTTCCTTTTCTTCCGGTGACAATCCGCTTAAGTCCGTATAACCGTGACCGGTACGGGCCTGATGCGCGGAGTGCCGCGGAAGCATCAGCCCGAACGGTGTGAACAGATCTTTCAGCGCGGAGGAACAATCCCGGTTCCTGAACAGGCCGCCCCAACCGTACGGCATGTCGATGAGCGCGTCCGTCACCGCGGCGAGGTTCGCGGACGTGAGGGGCAGGGGCATCACCGCGCCAGAGTTCACGGGAAGGCGCGCCTCGACCCTCACGGCGTTCCGGTCCGCATCCGGCACCGCAGCCCGGATCCGGTAATCGAGGCTGTCCAGTCCGATGAGGGGAAAAACCGTTCCGATCGCCGCATGGAATAGAAACGCGCCGTCGTCCCGCGACACGGGGATCCCGTCCGCGGTCGGGGCGATCCGTCCGCCCTGCATCCATGCAAGGACGAAAGCCGAATCCACGGCCGCCGCGTCCCGCGCGGGCAGCCAGCCGGACGCGATGTGCGAGGAGACATAATACCAGGATTTGTCCCTTGTCTCGTGCAGGATCCGGATTGGCGTATTCACACCGACGGATGAGACCTGGAGATGATCGAACGGATAGCCTTCTCCCGGCAGGCGGAAATCCCGGAAAACCGGCTTCCCGGTCGGCAGGACGCGCAAATCCGAATGCGCCGTCGTGATGGCCGGCCGTCCGGCATTGGGGAATGTATTCAGATCCGCGTCGGTTTCCAGCGCTTCGAAGAATCCGGGATCGCGGGGCAGCCGGTTCTCCCCCCATCCCGGATTCTTCCGGAATGCCGAGAAAGATTGCCGGACCCTCTCCGGGGACAGGCTGTCCTGTTCCTTGACCCAGGGGCGAAAGAAAACCGCGTCGAACCGGAGGCTCAGCTTCTCCTGGCAGGACTCCGAAACCAGCCGCATCTCCGCGGTCCGGGAATCGAGCGTATTCCGGGTCTGCTGGGGCAGGATGCGGACATCCCGGATCAACACCGGCCCCGCCGCGCAGGCCACTAACATCAGAACCGAAAGGGAGAATACGATTTTTCTCACGGGTGTCCGCTCCTGTCCTGCTTTATATTCCGACAGCATACAGGACATGGAAGAGTACGAAACCTCCGGGATAAAATCAAGATCATTCCATCCGCTTTCCAAGCCGCCGGAATGGACCCGTTTTCCATGCCGGTTTCGTTTTTTTATCTTGCTTACAAAAATATCCGTATTAAATTATAATATTCATAAAACGTCCGGTACTTCAGAAAGGATCCTGCCATGATTCGTTACATCCTGTTCCTCCTGATGTCGGCATTCCTCCTCCCCCTTCCCCCGGGAGCCTCCGAAACCCCTGACTGGGAGAATCCGGGCATGATCGGCCGGAACAAACTGCCCGGCCGAGCCACCTTTTATCCGTTCCAAAACCTGTCTTCCGCCCTGACCTTCGACAGGACGAAATCGGAATTTTACCGGAGCCTAAACGGAGACTGGAAATTCAGATTTCTCGAAAAGCCGTCGGATGCCCCCGAAGGCTTCTACCGGACGGATTTCGGAGACACGGACTGGCCCCTGCTCCCCGTCCCATCCAACTGGCAGACGAAGGGATGGGGACGCCCCATATACACCAACATCCGGCATCCGTTTCACGCCGATCCCCCCCGCGTCCCCCGCGACGCCAATGAAACCGGCCTGTACCGGCTTGAATTCGAAATCCCGAAGGCCTGGAAAGAGAAGCGGATTCTCATCCATTTCGACGGCGTGCAATCCTGTCTCACGTTATGGATCAACGGCCGGATGGTTGGTTACAGCCAGGATTCCATGACGCCCGCGGAATTCGATATTACGGATTTCGTGAAAACCGGAAAGAACCTGCTCGCCGCGCAGGTGATCCGCTGGTCGGACGGCAGCTATATCGAGGACCAGGATTTCTGGCGCCTCTCCGGCATCTACCGGGATGTCTATCTGCTGGCCGTCCCCCCGGTCCGCATCGCGGACTTTTCCGTCCGGACCGATCTGGACGAGGCATACCGGGACGCCGGGCTGTCCGTCGAGGTGGACATCGCCAATCTCTCGGACCGGACCGCTTCGGATATCCGGGTCCATCTGAAATTATGGGACGCGGACGGTCGTCCGGTTCTGGAGAGGCCGCTCCGCGGTGGGACAATCCGTCCCGGCTCCGAAACCACGTGGACGATGACCGCCGGGATCCCGAATCCGCGCAAGTGGAGTGCGGAAATCCCCGATCTGTATACTTTATCGCTGGAGCTTGCGGACGGAAAGAGGACGGTCCAGGCCGTGGCCGTGCGGATCGGTTTCCGCAAGATCGAACTGCGAAACGGACAGGTGCTGGTCAACGGCGCGCCTGTCCTGTTCAAGGGGGTGAATCGCCACGAAATCGACCCCGAACACGGACGGACGGTCTCGCGCGAGACCATGCTGAAAGACATCCTGTTGATGAAACGATACAACATCAACGCGGTGCGCACCTCCCACTACCCCAATCATCCGGATTGGTACGCCCTGTGCGACGCATACGGCATCTATGTCATGGACGAGGCGAACATCGAGAGCCACGAGCTCTGGGCGGACAGGAACATCCTGCTCTGCAACGATCCGGCCTGGCGTGAGGCCTTCGTTTCCCGGGGCGTCGCCATGGTGGAGCGGGACAAGAACCATCCCTCCATCATTTTCTGGTCGCTGGGAAACGAGACCGGAATGGGATCCAATTTCGTCGAGATGGCCGCGGCCATGCGCCGCATCGACGAGACCCGGCCGATCCATTATGAATCGCGAAACCCTGCCTACAGCTTCACCCTGCCCTCCTTCGACGTGATCTCGAACATGTATGCGCGCCTGCCGGACATGATCACCCTGGCGGAGGCCGATCCGAACCGTCCCGTCATCCTCTGCGAATACGCGCACGCCATGGGCAACAGTGTCGGCAATCTGAAGGCATACTGGGACCTGATCGAATCGCACTCCCGCATGCAGGGCGCGTTCGTCTGGGATTGGGTGGACCAGGCCCTGTACAGGGAAACGGAGGAGGGCATCAGCTACCCGGCCTACGGCGGCGACTTCGGCGACACGCCCAACGACGGCAATTTCTGCATCAACGGACTGATCAATGCGGACCGGACGGTCCAGCCCGAGATGGAGGAAATCAGGAAGGTCTATCAGTTCATCCGGTTCGACGCCGTAGATCTGACGTCCGGCCTGATCCGGATCCGGAACCGGTATGACTTCCTCGATCTGAACGGCATGAAACTCGTCTGGACGTTGCTCGAGGACGGCATTCCCCTCGAACAGGGCGCGATGACGGACCTGGACATCGCCCCGCAGACGGATCAGAAAATCCGGATCCCCTTCCGGACGCCGGACCCCGCCCCCGGTTCGGAATACGTGCTCGACCTGTCCCTGCGGCTCCGGGCCGACGCAGCCTGGGCGGAAGCCGGCCACGAGATCGCGTGGGAACAATTCATCCTGCCCGTGAAAGCGGAAAAACAAACCGTCAAACCGGAAAGCCTTCCTCCGCTCGAACTGTCGGAAGATTCGTCCGGATTCCTGATCTCCGGTATGGATTTCACCCTGAAATGGGACAGATCTTCCGGGACCATGACTACTTTCCGATTCGAGGGAAGGGAGCTGATCACTTGGGGACTCCGGCCCAATCTCTGGCGCGCGCCCACGGACAACGACGAGGGCGGCGGAAACCGGGCCTTCGCCTTCCTGTGGCGCGAGGCGGGACTCGACAGCCTGCGTATGGAGGATATCCGGACCCGGGTTCGTCCTCTTTCCCGATCCATGATTCGCATCCAGGTTTCCGCACGCATAACCGGAAAATCAGGCCGTTCTTTTCCCTGGCACGCGGAATACACGGTGCTCGGAGACGGCGAAATCCGGGTCGTTTCCACGTATGAAATTGGAAAGGATTTCCCCGTACTCCCCAAAATCGGCATGACAATGGGGGTGCCCGAAGAGATGGACCGGCTGGTCTGGTACGGCCGCGGACCCCATGAATCCTACCGGGACCGCAAGACCGGCGCACGGATCGGACGCCACGGGGGCACGGTCCGGGAGCAGTACACGGAATACGTCCGGCCCCAGGAAAACGGCAACAAGACCGACGTCCGCTGGATGACCCTGACCGACGACCGAGGCATCGGCTGGTTCGTGGCCGGCATGCCGCTTCTCAACATCGGCGCGCATCATTACACGCTCGAAACCCTGACCGCGGCCCGGCACACGAAGGATGTGACGGACGGCCCGGACATCACCCTGAACCTGGATCTGGAGCAGGCCGGACTGGGCGGGGACGACAGCTGGTCTCCGGCCACGCATGTCGAATATCAGCTCGAGCCGCAGACCTACATCCATTCGTTCCGGATGCGGCCGGTCAACCTGATAAAAACCGGGGTGGAACGACTGTTCCGAACGGAGACCGTGTTTGGAGACCCCTGACAAACGGATCCGCTGCGACTGGGTTGAACTGTCCGGAAACGGCCTCTGCGTGCCGTATCACGACACGGAATGGGGCGTTCCCCTGCACGACGACCGGAGACTCTTCGAAGCGGTCGTGCTGGACGGTTTCCAGGCCGGACTGAGCTGGGCGCTCATGCTCCGAAAACGGGAAAGCTTCCGCCGTGCGTTCGACGGTTTCGACGCGGAACGCATCGCCCGGTACGGCCGTGAAGAAATCGATGTGCTCCTCCGGGACGCCGGCATCATCCGCAACCGGCTCAAGATCGAGGCGGCTGTGACGAATGCCCGCGCATTCCTGGCCGTGCGGGAAGAACATGGCAGTTTCGACCGGTATATCTGGTGTTTCGTGGACGGCAAACCCGTGGTCAACCGGTGGAAATCCCTGAAGGAAATTCCCACCCGCTCGCGCGAATCGGATGCGATGAGCGCGGATTTGAAGAAACGGGGATTCAAATTCGTCGGCACGACCATCTGCTACGCCTTCATGCAGGCCGTCGGGATGGTGAACGACCATCAGGTGAGTTGCTTCAGATATCGTGAAATTCTGGATGCCGGTTAACAAAAAGGAGAAAACCATGGGAAAAGAACGGACCATCAAAAAGGAAACCAAAAAAAAGTCAACCAAATCCATCAAGGAAAAACGGCAGGAGAAAAAAACCAAAAAAGAGGGAAAATCCTGATTCGGTATACGTGCGAAAGAGTATATATTTTTTAAAAAAGTGGATTCAAATTTATCGGCAACACGGACTCATGTCTTTGTTCAGACCTTTGACAGAGAAGACGTCGATGGTTTCAAGTGTTGCCGATATATCTACACTGATCATCCATCACAGATTTACAGGGAGAAGGTTATTTCATGCTTCGGTATCTGGCGGCCGCTTCTTTTTACAAGCTGTTCTCCCTCAATCCTCTTACGAGGAAGATATATCAGTTTTCCGGCAATATAATCGGTAATTTTTACAGAAAAAAAGGGAGCCTTCCACAATCCTATCTCCAGCGCGTTTACTGGATTAAGGATTTATTGGACCGCTATCATCTCATTCGTGAAAATACAAAATTATTGGAATTAGGAACAGGGTGGGCACATTGGGAATCTTTGGTCATTCGAGCATTATACGATATCGAAGTCACCCTTTTTGATGTGACAGATAAACGGCAACTCGGCGCCTTCAAAAAATTTGCCTTTAACTTATTTCGTGTACTTCATCAAATGGAATATGTTACAAAGGAACAATTACAGAAAATAGCACCGATGATAGAGGAAATTCAGAAGGTTTCAACGTTTTCTCAGCTTTATAAATTGCTCAACTGGTCTTACGTACTCGAGAAATCCGGCTCATTGCGACAATTTCCTGATAATGCGTTTGACCTGGTGTACAGCTACAATGTCCTGGAACATGTCTATCAATCCCTGCTACCCGAATATATATGCCAAATCAGACGGGTTTTGAAACCGGGCGGATATTCTTTTCATAAAATCGACATCAGTGATCACTTTACCAATTATGATCCAAAAGCGTCCGAAAAAGCATATTTGCGCTTCTCGAATAAAGTATGGAAAACATTTTTTGAAAACGATATTCTTTATATTAATCGAATTCAGCGTTCCACGTGGCTTCAGTATTTTGAACAATCCGGCTTGAAACTGATTGAGGAAAATTCGCGATATTTTGATATTCAGACTTCCATACATAATCAACACAAAAATCTCAACGATGATGATATAAATTGTGTGACCCTGTATTTGATACATCAAAAAAAACATGAATAACCTTCATTCTTGTCTGTATTTTAACTTGGGACGAAGGGATTTGCCACATTTGGCGGATGACGATGCACAAATTTCCGTCTTGAACTATTCATGTTATCATCATGTGATCCTGTCCGGGGGATGGAACGGACAATCCTGAAGGGAGGGAAACCATGCCGAAGTACAGCGAAGCGTTTCTCAAGGCGTCCAAAGAACATGTGATCGTGAATCAGTATGTTTCAAAATTAAAGGCCGTCCTCGAATCGGAAGACGGCATCAGGCTGCGGCAGGCTGTCGCGACACTGGAAGCGGACCTGACCGACCATTTCAACCTCGAAGAACGCATCCTGTTTCCGACCGCGCTACTCTGTCTGCCTTCGCTCGAAATGGCGGACCGGATCCTCGGCCTGACCCGGGAACACGGCGTCTTCGAATCCGATGTCCAAGCGATTCTACACGTCGTCCGGTCACCCGAAACGGACCGCGCGATCCCGCCGGAACTGAAAACCCGTGTTCAGGACTTCATCGATCGCCTGGATGCGCATGCACGGATCGAAATGGATGACCTCTTCCCGAAGATGGACCGGGACAAACGCAGCCTCGCGGTCATCCGGGATCTGCTCACGGAAACCTGAGTATCGATTTCGCGTTTAAACGAACGGATAGGCTCGGTCTGCCACCCCGGCCGGATCATTGCAGATTGACATAAACAACTATATGAAGGAGGTTGTTCTCAAGATGAAAGAAACGATCAAACCCCAGAAGTTCAAATTCAAGGCGGAGGTCAGCCAGCTCCTTGAAATCCTGACCCATTCCCTGTACACACACCGGGATGTCTTCATCCGCGAACTGATTTCCAATGCGGCGGATGCGCTCGACAAGGTCCGGTTCATGGAGGTGAGGGGCGATACAATCTCCGACCCGGATCTCGCGCTCGAAATCCGGATCGACATCGACAAGGAGGCCGGCATCCTCACGATCTCGGACACGGGCGTCGGCATGACCCGGGATGAACTGACCGGCAATATCGGGACGATCGCGCGGTCCGGCACCTCCGAATTCGTGAAACAGATGGCAGAGGGCGGCGAACAAGCCGTAAACCTGATCGGACGGTTCGGTGTCGGGTTCTACTCCGTGTTCATGGCCGCACAGGAAGTCGAAATCACCACGAAATCCGCGACACCGGAAGAACCGGCCTGGGTCTGGATCAGCGACGGAAGGGGGTCGTATCAGATCCGTGAAGCCGCCGAAAAGACGGGCCGGGGCACGCGGATCCGCGTCATTCTGAGGGAGGATACGAAGGAATTTGCGGAGGAATTCCGCGTCAAATCGACCATCGAGAAATATTCCTCCTTCGTACCCTTCCCCATCTTCATCGGAAAGGAACAGGTCAACAAGATCCAGGCGATCTGGCGGGAACCCAGGAGCAAGGTCAAAAAAGACCAGTACCATGAATTCTTCAAATTCATCGCGCATCAAAGCGACGATCCCATGACCTGGCTCCATTTCTCCGCCGACGTGCCCCTCCAGTTCCACGCCCTGCTTTTCGTCCCCAAAACTAATTTCGAGCTGATGGGATTCGGCCGGGAGGACGACGGCATCCATCTTTTCGTCCGGCGGGTACTTATCGACGCCCATTCGAAAGACGTGCTTCCGGCTTATCTGCGTTTCATGCGCGGGGTTTTGGAGAGCGACGACCTGCCGCTCAACATCTCGCGCGAGACCCTGCAGGAAAATCCCTACATGATGAAAATCCGTGCCGCGATCGTCAAGAAACTCCTGTCGCACCTGGAGGAATTTGCGGAAAAGGAACCGGAGGAATACAAGAAATTCTGGAGGGCGCACGGACGGATCCTCAAGGAGGGATACAACGATTTCCAGCACAAGGATCAGATCGCCGAGACCTTCCGTTTCAACTCCTCGAAATGCCGGGACGCGGACGAACTGGTCAGCCTGAAGACCTATGTGGAACGCATGCCCGAGAAACAGGGCGAGATCGTATTCCTTTCCGGACCGTCCCGAGAGGCGCTCGAGGCGAATCCGGCCGTCGAGATTTTCAGGGTGAAGGACATCGAGGTACTCTACTGCTACGACCCCATCGATGAATTCGTTTTGCCCGGGCTGATCACCTACCGCGACAAACAAATCCTCTCCGCGGATCAGGTCGATCTCAAGAAGCTGGCGGACATCCCCGTCCGGGATGGTGATCAGAAGGAAGCCGAAACCGGACCGGACAAAAAGGATCTGGAAAAACTCGCCCGCAGGATGAAGGATATCCTCGGGGAACGCGTGGAGAGTGTACGGCTTTCCGAGCGTCTCATCGGCAGTCCGGCCATGCTGGTCGGCGCGTCGGACGCCATGTCGGCCCAAATGGAAAAAATCATGCAGATGATGAACAAGGACGCCAAACCGTCCGCCAAGATCCTGGAGATCAATCCCGGCCACGGGATGATCCGGAATCTGCTGACCCTGTATGAAAAGAATCCGGCCGACCTTCTCCTCACCAAACTGGTCGAAGGACTGTACACCAGCGTGCTGCTCCTGGACGGTTCCGCGGAACACCCGGAAGCCATGGCGGCGAGCATCCAGGCCCTGATCGGCGAGACCGCGCGTCTGGTGTTGGATGAGAAGACGGAATAAGTTTCAACACAAAATCGACACGGTATCTCCCGGGGAGGTTTCCGGCCTCTCCGGGTTTTTTTACGGTCTCCCGTCAGCCGAAAGCAAGTCCTGTTCTGGACCCGATGAAACGGTCGACGCCCTGTTCAGCCGGGAGCGAAATTTCTTCACCGTAACGGATGCGGAAACCGTACGTCCCCGGCAGGCAAAAGGAAGCCGATATCGAATTACCCGTTTGATTTTTTCAAAAAATTTCCCTACTATTGATATCAGTCAAAACCGGATGAAAACCGATTCGGACCGGGTGTCGATTCCGAACCGCCGGACAGGCAACCTGAATAATCATAAACGTGATCTTGAATAGAGTTATCTTGTTTATAATAAAGAAGTTATAGCCACAGGCACTCTGGCATGAATTCTCCACGTTTATCCAGTATCCCTGCGCGAAGCGCATGTTGATGAATAAATCGGGATAAAAATGCCCCTCTTTCGCCAAATCGTGCTCGAGAAAGAACTCGAAGAACGCCTCCGCTGGCTGATCCGGCTGCGCTGGTTCGCGGTCGCGGGCGTGATGCTGGCCATCCTCTCGACCCGGATCGTCCTGGACATCGGGATCCGTCTGAAGCCTCTTTTACTCGGCAACGCCGTTTTGCTGATTTATAATATCCTCTGCCTGTTTGTTCTCCGGCGCATACACGCCGGCCGCAGCGGGTCGGACTGGTTCGGGAAGGCGACCCGTCTGGGCAATCTCCAGATTACTGTGGATCTGCTCCTTCTGGCCTATCTCCTCCATTTCTCCGGCGGCGTGGAGAATCCCTTCATCCTGTTTTTTATTTTCCATATGGTCATCGCGGGCATCCTGCTCTCGAATCTGGCCGCCTTCCTCCAGGCGGCGTGGGCCGTAATCCTGCTCTGGCTCCTGTTCTGGGTGGAATCCACGGACATCCTCCCCCACCTGCATCTCTCGGGATTCCTTCCCGATGCCTTCTGCCTGTATCACACCCGTTTCCTACCGGGACTCCTCGGCGTGTTCACCGTGACGCTGTTTCTCGTGGTCTACATGACGACATCCATCGTGAACCGGATGCGCGACGGCGAGCATGAACTGGCGATCGCCAATCAAAAACTGGCGAAGAAGGACCGGATCAAATCCGAATATGTGCTGAAGGTGAGCCATGACATCCAGTCGCATCTCTCGGCGATTCAGAGTTGTCTCGATGTGGTGCTCCAGGGCCTGACCGGACCGGTCGCCGGTAAATCCCGGGAAATGATCGAGCGCGCCGAGAAAAGAAGCCGGTTCGTCATCCGGTTCGTCAAGGACCTGCTCGACCTCTCGAAGATGCGCGCCATGGATAAATTGTCCCGCGAAGACCTGCCCCTGAAGGAACAGGTTTTCCTGATCACCGAACAGTTCAGGGAATCGGTTGAGAACAAACGCCTGCGTATCCGTGCGGAGATTTCGGATCTGACCGTCGTACACATGAACCGCAACACCCTGATGGAGCTGTTCATCAACCTGATCGGCAATGCGGTCCGCTACACGCCGGATAACGGCCGTATCGACATCCGGGAGGAACAATCCGAACAGGAAGGCTTCATCCAAATTTCCGTCGAAGACAACGGCATCGGCATCCCGGAAGAGGCGCTTCCGCATCTGTTCGAGGATTTTTACCGGGCGAAGAATGCACGCGAGCACGATAAAAACGGAACCGGACTCGGGCTGGCCATCGTCAAACAGATTGTGGAAGCCCACGGCGGCGCGATCCGGGTCGAAAGCCGGCAGGGTAAGGGCAGTCGTTTTATCCTCACTTTACCCGAACCGTAAAAGGGGGTGCTTATGGGCAAGACAACCCGCATTCTGATCATCGAAGACGACGAGGACATGATCGAGGCCATGAAATGGGCGCTCAGCCCGATCGGCTGCGAGATCGAGGCGGCGGCCCATCCCGAGACGGGACTCGAACGGGCGAGGGAAATGACGCCGGATCTCATCATCCTGGATGTCATGTTCGGACCGGATGAGAAGACCGAAGGATTCGATTACGCCATCCGGATCCGGCAGGACCCGTGTCTCGCATCCGTCCCGATCCTGATGACCACGGCGGTCAACACGGAATATCCGGGATTCGGTTTCTCCGACAAGACGGACGGGGAATTCCTCCCGGTCGACGACTTCATCGACAAACCGGCCCCGCCGGAAATCCTTCTCGAAAAAGTCAAACGCCTGCTGGACCGGAAGACGAGCAAGTGGTCCGGCTGGCCTGATCAATCCCACTGAAAGGATCTCATGGCAATTCACCGCATTCGCAGGGGGCTCGATCTGCCGGTCAACGGGAAACCCGCCCAGCACATCTCCACCGGACGGGACGTGAAAACCGTCGCGCTCACGGGGCCGGATTACGCCGGCATGAAACCCGCGCTGTCCGTCTCGGCCGGAGACCGGGTCAAACTCGGACAGGTCCTGTTCACGGACAAGAAAAGGCCGGAGATCCGCTTCACCGCGCCCGGATCCGGGAAAATCATCGCCATCAACCGGGGGGAGAAACGGGCATTCCTTTCCGTCGTGATCGAACTGGACGGGGACGACCGGGTCACTTTTCCGGCCTTTTCCGGGGCGGAAATCGAGAAGCTTTCGCGTGAAAAGGCCGTATCGCGACTACTGGAATCCGGATTGTGGACGGCCCTGCGCGCCCGTCCCTTCGGGGGGATCGCCGACCCCGCCGCAGCCCCCGCTTCCCTGTTCGTGACCGCGATGGACACCGCGCCCCTCGCCCCGGGCATGGGAAAGATTCTGAATGGACGGGAAACGGATTTCCAAACCGGATTGCGCATCCTCGAAAAACTCACGGACGGACCGGTCCGGGTCTGCAAATCGCCGGGGGATGACATTCCGGTGTCCGAAGAAGGCCGGATCCGAATCGAGGAATTCTCCGGCCCGCACCCGGCCGGACTGGCCGGCACGCATATCCATCTCCTCGATCCGGTCCATGCCGGCAAAACGGTCTGGTACATCGGCGGACAGGATACGGCCGCCCTGGGCCGGCTCTTCCGGACGGGAGAACCGGACGTCGAACGGATCGTCTCCCTCGCCGGCCCGTCCGTTCGCGACCCCCGGCTCATCCGGACGCGTCTCGGAGCCTCCCTGGCCGAACTGACGGATGGGGAGCTGAAACCGGGAAACCACCGCATCATCTCCGGCTCGGTTTTGTCCGGCCGGACGGCCGAAGACGCCCTGGCCTTTCTGGGGCGTTACCATCAGCAGGTCTCCGTCCTGCCCGTCGATACGGAACGGCGTCTTCTCGGCTGGCTCGGCCCGGGATGGAATCTCTATTCGACGAAACGCATCCTGCTCTCCGCGCTCTTCCCGAAAAAGAAATTCGATCTCACGCCGAATCAGCACGGCGGCAGGCGGGCCATGGTACCGATCGGCATGTATGAACGGGTCATGCCCCTCGACATCCAGCCCACCTATCTGCTCCGCGCCCTGGCCGTGGACGACATAGACGAGTCGGAGAAACTCGGATGTCTCGAACTGGATGAAGAGGATCTCGCCCTCTGCACCTTCGTCTGCCCGTGCAAGATCGATCACGGAGCCAACCTGCGGCGCGTACTCACCGCCATCGAAAAGGAAGGATAGTGAAGGCATTCAGAAATTTCCTGGATAGACAGGGCCGTCATTTTGAGAGGGGCGGCAAGCTGCACGGCCTCTATTATCTCTGGGAGGCCCTGGACGGATTCCTCTACACCCAGGCCAAACAGACACGCGGCTCCGTGCACGTGCGCGACGCCATGGACCTGAAACGCATGATGATCACCGTGGTCTGGGCGCTCGTGCCCGCGGTGATCATGGCGATGATCAACACGGGGTATCAGGCCAACCTCGCCCTCTCACAACTGGCCGAAATCCCGGCCGTCAACTGGCAGCGGGCCGTGATCTCCCGGCTCGGCGTCGGTTTCGACCCGGCGAATGTATTCGCCGATCTGATTCACGGCGCCCTCTATTTCCTGCCGGTCTATATTGTGACGCTCGCCGCCGGGGGATTCTGGGAAGTGCTCTTTGCCTGCGTCAGAAAACACGAGGTCAATGAAGGATTCCTGGTGACCTCGCTCCTCTTTCCGCTGGTCCTCCCGCCCGGCACCCCCTACTGGCAGGTCGCCCTCGGCATCAGCTTCGGAATCGTGCTGGGCAAGGAGGTTTTCGGGGGTGTGGGCATGAACATACTCAACCCCGCGCTCACGGGCCGGGCCTTCCTCTTCTTCGCCTATCCGGCGCAGATCTCGGGCGACAGGGTCTGGGTGGCCGTGGACGGGGTGAGCCGGGCAACCCCGCTGGCCGAACTGGCGGATCAGGCCGCACGACTCTCCGTCTCATGGCAGGACGCCTTCTTCGGCCTGATACCGGGCTCGATGGGAGAGACCTCGACGCTCGCCTGCCTGTTCGGGGCGTTCGTGCTGATTTGGACGGGCGTGGGTTCGTGGCGCATCATGCTCAGCGTCCTGGCCGGCATGACGGCCACGGCTTTGTTCTTCAATCTGGTCGGGAGCGCCTCCAATCCCCTGTTCGCCGTCACGCCGGCCTGGCATCTCGTGCTCGGCGGATTCGCCTTCGGCACGGTTTTCATGGCCACGGATCCGGTAAGCGCGGCCTTTACCGAACCGGGGAAAATCCTGTACGGCCTGCTCATCGGCGTGCTGGTCGTGCTGATCCGCGTGGTCAATCCCGCCTTCCCGGAAGGGATGATGCTCGCGATCCTGTTCGGAAACGTCTTTTCGCCGATCATCGACAAAATTTTCATCCAGCGGAACATCCAGCAAAGATTGAAGCGGATTGGATGAACACGTCAAAATACCCGCTTAAAGCAGGTCGACATTACAAGGAATAAAAACTGGAGAAATTCAATATATGTCCAACGATTCGACCTCGAAAACCCTGTTGGTCGCGCTCGGCGTCTGCCTCGTCTGTTCCGTGCTCGTGGCGACGGCCGCGGTGACACTGAAGCCCATGCAGGAAGCGAACCGGGAACGTGACAAACTGAGGAACATCCTGCTCGCGGGCAACCTGTACGAAAAAGGGATGGATACGAAACGGCTGTATGCGGAACGGATCCGGTCCCGGCTCGTCGAACTCGAATCCGGACGTATCCTCCCCGAATCGGAACATACGAACGCCCTGAATCCGGAGACGTTCGACATTCAGGCCGTGTCGAAAGACCCTGACCTGAGCAACACGATTTCACGGGACGCGGATCCGGCCGATATCGACAGACTGCCGCGGTACATGCCGGTCTTTGAGGTCACGGACGGGGATTCGGTGACGCAGCTGATCCTGCCTGTTTACGGGAAGGGACTCTGGTCGACCCTGTACGGATTCGTCGCCCTCGACCGGGATCTCAGGACAATCCGGGGGTTCACCTTTTACGAACACGGCGAGACGCCCGGACTCGGCGGCGAGGTGGACAACCCCAACTGGAAACGGCTCTGGATCGGAAAACAGGCCTTCGACGCGGATGGTGCATTGCGGATCCGCGTGGTCAAGGGATCCGTGGCTCCGGACGATCCGGACGCGCGCTATAAAGTAGACGGCCTCTCCGGCTCCACCCTGACCACGCGGGGCGTCGACAACCTCGTCCGTTTCTGGCTGGGCGAAGGCTACCGGCCGTTTCTTGACCGACTGGCGGCATCTCCCGATGTGTCCCCTTAGCCGTCCCGGGAGGTTTTCTCATCGCGAATGGCCGGCAGCCTCTTTTAAACGGTCATCACGTGACCGGTTTATCCGAATCAATCAATAAATGGAATGCGATCATGGGTACGTTTCGAAAACTCCTCATCCGCCCGATCTTCGACGAGAATCCGATCGCCCTTCAGATTCTCGGCATCTGTTCGGCGCTGGCCGTGACCGCGAAGCTCGAGACATCCATCGTGATGTCGCTCGCCGTCATCTTCGTGCTCGCCTTCTCGAATCTGTCGGTGAGCCTGATCCGGAATCACATCCCGGCGAGCGTGCGGATCATCGTCGAGATGACCCTCATTGCTTCGCTCGTGATCATCGCGGATCAGATCATCAAGGCCTTTGCCTACGACATCAGCAAACAACTTTCCGTCTATGTGGGGCTCATCATCACCAATTGCATCATCATGGGCCGGGCCGAGGCGTTCGCACTCAAGAATCCGCCGCTTGAAAGCCTGATGGACGGCATCGGGAACGGGCTGGGATATACCGCGATCCTGCTGACCGTCGGATTCTTCCGCGAACTGGGGGGGGCCGGCGAACTCCTTGGAATCCGGGTCCTCCCGCTCCACACCGAAGGCGGCTGGTATGTGCCCAACGGCCTGCTTTTGCTGCCACCCAGCGCCTTTTTCCTCATCGGCCTGATCATCTGGGCACTGAGGACCTGGAAACCCGAACAGGTCGAAAAAGAATGAAGGACCGTAAGAAAAGAAAACGGGGCACCCCTCACCGCGGACCGACAAACGCCTCCCGCCCTTGGAGCGGAATGAAAAATGACCGAGTAAATTTTTTCGGAGAATCTGATGTTTGAATACTATCTGAGTCTGTTCGTCAAATCCGTTTTCATGGAGAACATGGCCCTCGCCTTTTTCCTGGGCATGTGCACCTTTCTGGCGGTCTCCAGGAAGGTGGAGACCGCGATCGGCCTCGGCGTGGCCGTTCTCGTGGTGCAGACGATCACCGTGCCCGTGAACAACCTGATCTACACGCATGTATTGAAGGAAGGCGCGCTTGCCTGGGCCGGACTCCCCGATGTGGATCTGACCTTTCTCGGGCTTATCACCTACATCGGGGTGATCGCGGCCATGGTGCAGATTCTCGAAATGGTTCTGGACAGATACATCCCCGCGCTGTACAACGCGCTTGGGATTTTCCTGCCTCTGATCACGGTGAACTGCGCCATACTCGGCGGATCGCTCTTCATGGTCGAACGGAATTACGATTTCGGTGAGAGCATCGTGTTCGGACTCGGCTCCGGGGCCGGATTCGCGCTCGCCGTGATCGCCCTGGCCGGCATCCGAGAGAAAATGAAATACAGCGACGTGCCGAAAGGCCTGCGCGGACTGGGCATCACCTTCATCACCGTGGGACTCATGGCCATCGCCTTCATGCTGTTTTCCGGGATCCAGCTGTGACGGATTCCTCCCGGGGCGGAACGAAACCGTATCTTTCAACCCGTACCGCGCATCCATGCCAAGAAAACGGAACGATTTGAGACAGAAACCGAATTGCAGACAGGACAACCCATGACAGGCCTTTCTCTCATCCTTCTCGGCGTCGGCATGTTCATCCTGATCGTGTTCGCGCTGGTGCTCGTCATCCTGCTCGCGAAATCACGGCTCGTGCCCGCCGGCCGTGTGAAGATCATCCTCAACGACGACCCGGACCATGTTTACGAAGTTTCCCAGGGCGGCAAGCTCCTTTCCACCCTGGCGGACCGGCATATCTTCATCCCGTCGGCCTGTGGCGGGGGCGGAACCTGCGCGCAGTGCAAGGTCGTCATCGAGGAAGGCGGCGGATCCCTCCTGCCCACTGAATCCTCCATATTGACGCGCAGGGAGGCGCGCGAAGGATACCGCCTTTCCTGTCAGGTGTCCGTGAAATCGGACCTCCGGATCCGGGTGCCCCCGGAAATCTTCGATATCCGGAGATGGGAATGCACCGTCCGGTCGAACCGGAACGTGGCGACGTTTATCAAGGAATTAATTTTAGAACTGCCTGAAGGCGAACAGGTGGATTTCCGGGCGGGCGGATACATCCAGACCGAGGCGCCTCCCCATGTCGTGAAATACGCGGATTTCGACATCGACGCGGAATACCGCCCCGACTGGGACCGGTGGGACATGTGGCGCTACGTCTCCAGGGTCAGGGAACCGGTATCCCGCGCCTATTCTATGGCCAATTATCCGGAGGAACGCGGCATCATCATGCTCAACATCCGTATCGCCTCCCCGCCGCCGGGTAAACCCGGCGCCCCGCCCGGCCGGATGTCGTCCTATCTCTTTCATCTGAAGACGGGAGACCGGGTCACCATCTCCGGCCCCTACGGCGAGTTCTTCGCGAAAGACACGGACAACGAGATGGTCTTCATCGGAGGCGGCGCGGGCATGGCGCCCATGCGGTCGCATATTTTCGATCAGCTCAAACGGCTCCGGTCCAGACGGAAAATCTCATTCTGGTACGGCGCGCGCAGCCTGCGGGAAGCCTTTTATGCCGAAGAATTCGATGGACTCGCCCGGGCGCACCCCAATTTCAGGTGGATACTCGCCCTTTCCGAACCCTTGCCAGAAGACAACTGGAAGGGACCGACCGGATTCATCCATCAGGTGCTGTATGATATGTATCTGAAAGACCATCCCGCCCCGGAGGACTGTGAATACTATCTCTGCGGTCCGCCCATGATGAACGAGGCGGTCCTCGCCATGCTGGACAGCCTCGGGGTGGAAGAGGAAAACATCCGGTTCGACGATTTCGGCGTATAGAACAGACGACCGTAACCGCGCCGCTCATACCGGATCCCCGGATTTGGATCACCCCGCGGGATCGCCATGCGTATTCCGGAGGAATCATGAAAACCGCCCTGGATATCCTGAACGAAAAGAACCGTGCAATCATCACCGTTAGCTCCGAAGCGACGGTTGCGGACGCCATACGCACCATGGCCGAACATCAGATCGGAGCCGTGGTCGTCAAACAGGAGGGCTCTTTCTGCGGGATCTATACGGAACGTGATTTCCTGAGAAACAGCCTGGAGGAAGGATTCGACCCCAAAACCGCGCGAATCCGGGATTTCATGACATGCGACCTGATCTCAGCCGCATGGGACGACCCGGTTTACAGGTTGATGGACCGGATGCTCGGCAAACGCATCCGTCACCTCCTGGTCGAAAAGGAGGGCCGTCACATCGGGTTGCTCTCCATCGGCGACGTGATCCGCGCCGGCCTGAACGAAACCCGGGAGCAGCTCAAATCCGTGAGCTGGGATTATTACGAAGACTGGAAATGGAAAAAGAAATAAGATCACGGAAGGAAACGGAACATGCAGCAGTTACTGATCCTGCTCGCCGCCCTCGCCATCCTCTTCGCGATCATGATGGCCGGCCTGAAATTCGGTAAATACAAGGAACGGACCTCCGGATGCTGCGGGGGCGGTCACTGTACCACATCGAAACAGAATGACGATGCGTGCCGTGAAAACCAGGACGCATCATAATCCCTGTCTGACGGGGTGTATTTTGTTGTCATCGATTCTTTATTCCGCACCCCGCAGGACCACGCCGTCATTTAACGGGATAGGGATGGGTTTCGGGCGGACGGAATGCCGCTCCGTACCGGCCACCGATACGACAGACGGATGCCCGCGACCCCGCACATACGCGACAAGGACAAACGGAATGGACAACCGGATCAAGAACGGATTACAATGTCTCGAAGACGAATTCGGAAAAGACAGGGTCGTACAGGCCGTTCAGGCGGTCAAACGGTTCGAAGTCGAAATTCCGAGCTGGGTTTTCGGCAAATTCGGCGGGGGGCGTTTCGGCGGTTACCTGCCTCCCGGCTGCGCCCGTACGATTCAGGAAAAACTGGATGACGCCGCATTCGTCCACAAGCTGACCGGTGCGACCCGATCCGTCGCCATGCACATGCTGTGGGATTTTTCTTCGGATGGAGAAACGGGTTCTCCCGAAACAGCTGAAAAGGTCGCTTTTCAATGCCGGGATCGGAATCTGTCGATCGGGTCGGTCAGCCCCACCTATTTCCTGAACGGTTCACACCGCGGCAGCCTGTCTGCAACCGAGCAAAAAACACGGATGCGATTCATCGAACAAGCTTTGATCGCTGGACAAATCGCCGACCAATTCGGGAACGGTCTTTTGACCCTGTGGCTGCCGGACGGTTCGCTTTATCCGGGACAGGCGGCGCTCGGACGTGCCTTCGAAACTTCCAAAAAATCACTGGAAGAGATTTGCAGCAAGCTGGATCGCCGCATCACCCTGCTCCTCGAGTACAAGGTATTCGAACCCGGGACGTACAGCACGGTCATTCCGGACTGGGGAACCGCATATCTCCTGGCAAAACATCTGGGAGAGAACGTCGGCGTCCTGGTCGATCTGGGCCATCATCCGCACGGGACCAATATCGAACAGATCGTCGCGCGGCTGATCCGGGAGAAGATGAAATGCGGTTTCCATTTCAACGCACGCTATGCGGCGGACGACGACCATGCGGTCGAACCGAATCCCGAAATGGCGCGGATTTTTTATGAACTGGTCACCGGGAGAGTCGCAAACAATGAGAACCCGGATAAAAATTGGGCATACATGATCGACCAGTGCAGCGGACGGGAGGACCGGATCCAGGCCGTGCTGCATTCTGTGGACAGCCTTCAGCTCTCACTGGCCAAAGCCATACTCGTCGATCAGGAAGTCCTGCGCCGCCTCCAGGACGCCGATGAAATCATCCTGGCGAACCGGTGTCTCAACGATGCGCTCATCCTTGCGGATGTCCGCCCGATCGTCTGGCTGGCGCGGGTGGAACGGAATCTGCCTCCGGACCCGGTCGCCGCATACTGTGAAAGCGGATACAGGGTGAAGATCGAAGCGGAAAGAGTTTAGGAAGAGGCCCCCGGATACGGAAAAAAGGGAGACGATGATGGCCCGGAACAATATAGTCAGGAAACTCGATTCCGTCGAGGAGTTCGAACGGGAACCGGTCCCGGAACGGAAATGGAAGGGCTGGGGCAGTTTCATCGGCATGTACGCGGGGGAACACACCGCGGGTACGGAATTCGTGATCGGGCCGCTTTTCGTGGCACACGGCGTGGCCGCAGCCGACCTCGTGCTGGGTCTGATCGCCGGGAACCTGATGGCCGTCCTGAGCTGGGCCTTCCTCACCGCCCCGGTCGCCGTGAAGTTCAGACTGACACTCTACTGTCTGCTCGAGAAAATCTGCGGAAGGAAATTCACCCTGATCTACAATTCGGTGAACGCCCTGATGTTCTGTTTTCTGGCCGGCGCCATGATCGCGGTCTCCGCGACCGCGATCGGCATCCCCTTCGGATTGCGCATGCCTTCCCTCGAGGACTGGCTGCCCGCCGGGATCGGCTGGATCGCGGCGGTCATCGCGATCGGGGCGGTCACCACGCTCATCGCCATGTTCGGATACAATCTGGTCTCACGTTTCGCCAACATCGCCGCCCCGTGGATGATCCTGGTGTTCGTCGGCGCGGCAGTCGCGGTGTTACCGGAACTCGGCGTGAAATCCATTTCCGATATCTGGGACAGGGCCCGGGATACGATCTGGACGGGCACCCCGCTCGCAGGACAAAGCCGGTTCACGTTCTGGCATGTGATGTTTTTCGCCTGGTTTTGCAACACGGCGATGCATATCGGCATGGCGGACCTGTCGATCCTGCGCTATGGCCGGAAGTGGATTTACGGATTCTCCTCGGCCACCGGCATGTTTGTCGGCCATTATATCGCGTGGATCGCCTCGGGCATCCTCTATGCCCTCTTCCTGATCGAATCCAACTTCAGCACCGAGTTTGCGCCGGGTCCCGTGGCATTCCGTGCGGCCGGGATCGCGGGCGCGGTCTGTGTGGTCATCGCGGGATGGACCACCGCGAACCCCACCATTTACCGCGCGGGGCTGGCGCTGCAGGCGATCCGCCCGAAATGGCGTACCTGGCGCGTCACCTGCGTCGTCGGCACCATCACCACGTTCGCGGCCTGCTTTCCCGCCCTGGTCATGAAACTGCTGAATTTCGTCGCGTTGTACGGACTCATCCTGATGCCCGTGGGCGCCATCATCCTGATGGATATCTATCTGATTCCGCGGCTGGGACTGCGATCCGGTTATGCGGAAACATTCGGCAAGTCCTTCCATCCGGCGGCGGCCCTCGCGTGGGTTCTGACCCTCATCTTCAGTCTGCTGCTCAATCAATTGTTGGACATCGAGGTCTTCTTCCTGAGCCTGCCCGGCTGGTTCTTCGCCGCGATTGTCTATGTCGCGGGGAGCTTTTGGGTCCAGCATGGCCGGATCAAAGAACGGAGGGTTGCCTGATGAACGCCGTCTTCAGATCGATTTCCGTCGCAGGATTGATTCTGACCCTGTTTCCGTCCTTTTTCGTGTTCGGGGGGATGATGACGCCGGAAACGCACAAATTGCTCATGCTCGTCGGGACCGTGTTCTGGTTCGCCGCCGCCCCGTTCTGGATGCGGCCGGAAGACAAGCAATGACCTGGCGATAGAACCGGGATCAACAGGCGGACGCTGCGGATTTCATGACGTACTTGCAGCGTATTTACAACCGCCCCCCGGACGATTCGATCTTTTTCTGATGGAGGAGAACCGATCATGACCCCGTTAAGATCAATCCGAACCCGGCGATTTATTCCCCTGTTCGCCGTTTCCGTCTTTATTATTTCAGGCGACGTCGCCTATTCAATAGACACGCGATTCGGGACGATTCGCGGCGAAGTCTCGGATGCGCATACCGGAAAACCGCTCGGCGGTACGAATATCGTCCTCGAGGGAACCCTCCTGGGGACGGCCGCGGGACGGGACGGCGGATTCCGTATCGAACGCGTTCCGGAAGGTCCGTACCGGCTGAAGATATCCCATATCGGGTATCAATCCTTCACGGAGGAAGTGATTGTAAAGGCGGGCCGGGAAATCGATCTCCGGGTCGAATTAAGAGAGGATTTCTTCCTCACCGAACACATCGTCGTGACCGCCGCCCGGACCGATCGGTTGATGGAGAACGTACCGGTCGTGACGGAACTGATCACGAAGGAAGAAATCCGGGAAAAAGGCGCCCGGGATCTCTCCGACGTACTCGAGGATCGTCCCGGCATCACGATCGAGGGCGGCAGAAGCGGCGTAAAATCCCTGTATCTGAACGGGATGGACGGCCGGCGCGTACTCATCCTGGTCGACGGCGTGCCGCTCCCCGGCAAGGTCAATGACATGATCCCGCTCGATCTGATCGATGCGGACGGAATAGAACGCATCGAAATCGTCAAGGGTCCCGCTTCCGCCCTGTACGGCAATGAAGCGATGGGCGGCGTCGTTCATGTGATCACCGGGCGGCCCGGCACCTCCGGAATCAGGGCCAACGCACGCGTGGGAACCCGGAACCTCTACAGCGGAAACATCGCCCTGTCCGGTTCCGTCCCGGGAATGGATTATCTTTTCGGACTGGACCATTCCCGCGATGGATTCAGCAAAATCACGCCGGAAATCGAGGTCAGGCGCACCCGGTCAACCGGGGTGAACGGGAGGATACGGCTGGAGAATCCGGTGATCGGCGAACTCGGAATCCGGGGTGCGTACAAAGAGGATTCGCAAGCATCCGAATCGGTTTTCATGGGAGAAACCGCGGACAACGAATCCGACGTGAAAAACATGCATACCGGTCTCGAATGGAAAAAAACGGTTTCGGACCGGTTAGCCCTCCAATGCATCGGTTATCTCTCCGACAATTTGCGGACTTACGAATCGAACACGCGCCGTCCGGTTCAGTCCGCTTCGATCGACACCACGACAGATCGGCTGCGGGGTTTCAAATCAGACGTCTCATGGACACCCCGAAGACGCCTCAGGTTGGACTTCGGTTTCGATTTGTCGCGCAATGCTTACGCGAATCCCCGCCTCGAAAACGAACGGACACGGAGTCAGGCCGGTTTTTTTGCGCAGGTCGAAATGCATCCCGTCGACCGGCTTGTTCTCGTCTTCGGAAACCGGTACGACCAAATCTCCGGGCTGTCCGGCCGCCACAGTCCGCGCGTGAGCGGCATGATCACCCTCGCGACCGGCCTGAAAATCAGGGCATCCTGGGGCGAGGGCTTTCGCGCCCCCTCTTTCATCGAATTGTACAGCGATTTCCGCATGCCGATTCCGGGTGTCCCTTTACGGGTCATCGGAAATGAACAATTGAGCCCGGAAAAATCCTCGGGAGGGAATCTCGGCATCGAATATGCGCGAAAAGAGTCGTTTTTGATCACCGCCACCGTGTCGAGGAACAGCCTGAAAGACATGATCGTCGATTATCAATCCGCACCCCGTACCTACAGTTACCTGAATGTCGAAAACGCCGTCTTTCACGGCATGGAATGGCAGGGCCGGGTTTTCCTGCTGCAAAACCTGACGGCGACGCTTGCCTACAATTTCACGGATATCGACCGGAATACCGATGTCGCCATTTCGCGCATCTCGCCTCACACGGCAGCCCTGAGACTCCAATACGGCCTCTGGAGAAACCGGATGAAAATTTCAGTGCGGGAAAAATACTTCAGCAGGCGGGAGGTTCTCGTGGTCTCGGACCGCGGCGGCGAACTCTTCAAAACCCAAAAACCGGCCTATCATCTGTTGAATCTCGCCGTCTCGTTCGCCGTAAATCCCGGCGTGACCCTGCGGGTCGGCGCCGTCAATCTCCTGGACCACCGCGACGAGGACTACGGTCCATGGACCGGGAGAAAGGTCTTTGCCGGACTCGAGGTCTCCTTTTGAGGAACAAAACCGGACAATCCCTCACCCCGTCTTCGCAGCGGATCGATTTCCGGAGGAGGACACATTCTCCCCAAGAATTCGATTTCCCCGGATACTGCCTGATGGGGTTCTCACGGAATCTGTACGGATACATCCGGCAACGGTATGCCGTCAGGAAAATCACCTTCATGAACCCGCAGCATCCCTATTATCTGTTCTCGAAAGACGGCCGTGAATTCGCCTTCATCTGTCCGGGCGTCGGCGCGCCCGCTGCCGGGATGCTGCTCGACGAAACCATCCGGCTCGGGGCCGGGGTGATTCTCTTCTGGGGAACGGCGGGCATATTCGACCGGAACTTGAAAGATTGCCTGATCCTGCCGAAGGACGCGGTGAGCGGCGAAGGCACATCCCGGTATTACGGGATGGACGAGTCACCCTGCCGTCCGGATCCGGAACTCACGGCGCGGATGGAATCCTGTTTTCGGAAGAACCGGTTCCCCTATGCCGAAGGCCGCGTCTTTACGACGGATGCGCCCTATCGTCAGACCCGGGAATCCCTGATGGACATCAAAAACAGAGACTGCATCGCGGTGGATATGGAAGCCTCTGCCCTGTTTTCCGTCGCCGCCTTTTATCGGAAACGGATCGCCGGATTTCTGTTACCCTCCGATCGGGTATCGGAAGACGGTTGGGAAATCCATGATCCGGCGCATCGTCCCCCGATGTTTCGATCGACCCGCCTCTTCGAGTTGGCCGTCGATATCCTGTCCGGTTTTTGAACCGTTTCGCCCTGAACCCAAAAAAAAAGTTGTATCCCTGCGTCAGATTGATTACATTTTAGTCAAAATTGCCTTAGAGGTCGAGATGAACAGGATCAAACGGTTTCGTCGGGGGATGATACCACTTCTTCTGTTAATCCCCTCCCTTCTTTTTTCCGAGATTTTCACGGGGCTGCGCCTGTACAACAACCGGTGGCAGAAAACCTGGCTTTATACCCCTGCGCCGGTGACCACGATCGCATACCGTTTTCTCGCCGTGGAATTCGACGGCGCGGCCGGCACCTATGCCCCTGCCAAATATCAAAACGTGCAAGCGGTTCAACACCGGTTCTCGTGTATCCCGATGCTCCATCTCACCCGGGGAGTTTTCATCCTCCAGGCGGGAGCCGGCCTCTCGTACAAGTATCTGCGGAACGACTTTCGCATCCGTGAAGACCGGTACCGCTTCGCATCGACGAAAAAATGGGAACGCCATCTCCGCCTGTCCGGCGGCCTGCGCATCCCCCTCACCCACACCCTGAAATTGAATCTCATGGCCGGTTACGATTATCTCGATTCGGACAATTATGCATTCTCCGTCACCGGAGGCGTATCGATCGCGGCGCCCTGGGATGACCGGAAGTCTTCACCGCGCCCCGCGCCTCGGTCCGCCGCGCGGGATTATCAGTCTGTGGTTCATAAAGAGATTCCCGCGTCTCCTTCCGTCCGCGCACCGATCGGCACGGTGACCGTGGTAAGCCAGAACGATCCTGTCATCACGGACGTCAACACCACAATCGAATCCACGTTACTCGCACAGGGCATCCGTGTCCTGAACTGGGACAAACTCAGACAGGATACGCGAGAAACCCTTTCCCGGGAAAGCGGTCCGGACGGCTTTGTCGATGAAATCGCCTTTAACGATGTATTGCTGGCGTCATATGCATCGCGACTCCTTGAACTCGACGCCATGGTCCAGACCGAGGTCAACTACCGATATGTGATTTACGGCGTCGATGCCTCTGTTCTGAGCGGTTCGATCAAATTCACACATCCGGCTTCGGGGCAGGTGTTGCAGATCCTCCGCTATGATGGTTCTGCACTCGCCCTCTCGCAGTTCAAGAAAAAAGTGGAGGAAGATATCCTGGCACTCCTCCCCAAAATGACCCTTCCGGTAGTACCGTGATGATAAAAGCCCGGGCCATCCTGTCGCCACACAGGCGGCCGGACAGCATAAAAAAAGCCCCGCCTAAAGGCGGGGCTTTTTTCGAGAGTACACTGTCGCTCACAGCTTTTTTACGTTGGCTGCCTGCAGACCCTTCTGTCCATCTACAATCTCGAACTCGACTTCGTCGCCTTCGTCCAGATAACGAAAGCCGTCTCCGCCGATCGCGCTGTAGTGAACGAAGACATCCTCCGCGCCTTGCCGTTCAATAAAGCCGAATCCCTTGGTTCGGTTGAACCACTTGACAGTACCTTTCTCCATCTTCTTACCTCTTTGTTGCAGTTAAAGATTTGTACAGCATGCTCTCCGCCATCCTCTTCCTGTCCCGAAGGGTGAGAGGATATTTGTCGTTGCAGCCGGATTCTGAACAGCAAAACAAACCTTTGCCAGGACGGGAAAAAGCTGTGTACGTACGCATAAAGTGAAATTTAGTCATAAATTATAGAAAAGCAAGAAAATTCTTCAATCGGTTCATTTTTTTTAATCACTGTTCCGGAGGGGCCGGAATATCGGAAAAACCGAAATTTTCCGAAAAAAAGGTGATCAGATGCCGCGTCGTCTGACAGGTTCCTTCCTGATGATGCCTTATGAGGAGTCCCCGGGCCAGCCGGGAATAAGCCTGATAGGCGGCATCCGCCGCATTCTCCGTTTCCATTCGTGCTTTCCGCAGATGCACAAAACGATCCGGATTCATCAGCAATCGTGTAATCTTTTCCCATGAATGCATCTGTTCATGGGCCGGATTCCCGGACGGATGGACCCGGTGAACGAGCCCTTCGCATCGCAGCCGGTCCCGGATCTGACGCATCCAGAACGAATCACAGGCCGACGAAACATACACGGGACGCCGACCCCGGTTCCCGGCGAGCAGGTAGAGAAAAATCCGGATCATCCCGGATGAATAATCCGACCGGTGCGGACGCCATTCCGACAGTTCCAATACCGTCTTCCGGGATGCCTCTTTGGGGACAGGAAAACGTGCGTCTCCGGGGATGTCGTACGGGAAGCGATCCGGCAGGATTTCTTCCCGATCAAGGCGGATTATTTCCCCGAGGGTCAGATCGATACGGGGCTTGTTGAAGACGAACCGTCCGTCCTGCTTGAGGAGGGACACATACCACGGCTTGTCGAGCAGCGTGACCGGCAGAATCGCCACATCCCGCCTGAATTTCTCGATATGCTGCAGGTACATCAGCGGGAGGGTATCCGCCGCATTGTGCGTCATCAGGACGGCGTTTCGTTCACACCCGTCCAGGAGATTCCGTCCGAATTCCTTCCGCCATTCCGGAATCAGCCCCACCCGGTCGGCGGCGCGCAGGGTATCCTGGAAGCGGACGTAATTCCAGCTCCGCATCGCGTTCAAAAGATGGGAATGGCAGTCCTGATCGATCGATCCGGTTCGCGTGAAAACCGCTTCCGCACGAAACGCCGGCGAGAAGAAGAGTCCGCCAAGGACGGCCGTGATGAGAAGGCGGATGCGCCAGGCGTCGACGGCCTTTCGGTCTGTTCGGAAATCCATGATATTCTTTGATTGCATCTACTGGATCAGCATCAGTTTCCGGGTCTGTATCTGTTCCCTGTAAACGATCCGGTAATAATAGAGTCCCGAAGAGAGACCGGACGCGTCGAAAAGGACTTCATAGGTACCGGCCCCCTTCTCTCCATCGAACAAAACCGCGACCTCACGGCCGAGACAGTCATAGACCGTGAGTGAGACAGGACCCCTTTCGGGCATGTCGAAACGGATCCAGGTCATCGGATTGAAGGGGTTCGGATAGTTTTGGTACAACGCGAAGGCCTCGGGCGGAATGGGCCCCGATATCTCGACCGCAGACCACGACCCTCCGGTGTCGAGATGGATGTGCTGTTGTCGGATGTTGTTGGTTTTGTCGATTTCCGCCACCTGGCCATGAATGTCGGTAATGACTCCCACGTAATAGGTTCCGGTTTCCAAATCGGAGGGCACCGTGATGCGCCGGCTGGCCGACAGGGTATCGTTCACCCCGATGGCAGGATAGTCCAGGTTCGTCAGGACGCGGCTGGTCGGGGTGATCGTCGTGTCGGTCGAGAGATAGATCCGTGTCGTATGGGCTTCTGCCGGGGCGCTCCCCTGGTTTCTTTGCAGTACCGAGACCCGCACGCTTGTGCCGGGAAACCAGACATTTCTGGACAGGTTCAGGTTGACCGGAAGGAGATCCGCGAAATCTCCCTGTTGTACGGTGATGGTCTGGCTGCTCACAATCGTGTTGTTGGTTTCATTGCTCTCCGGGACGATCTGATTGATGTCGATGAGTGCACCGACATAATAGGTGCCTTCCGGGATGTCCGGCACCGTGATCCGCTGCGTGCGTGTATCCAGACCCCGTACGGGGATCGAATAGAAACCGAGGGGTCCGTTCCCGAGCGGGATGTCGGTCGTGTCGATGCTTGCGTCGGTTGACAGATAAAACCGGCTCGCATGTGCCCCGGCCACCTCCGTCCCCTGGTTGAAAGTACCAAGCGTCAGCGCGACGTGACCGCCTGACACCCAGAAGGTGCCTGACAGGTCGATTCCGAACCCTACGAGATCCGGCCATCCATGTCTCACACTGACGGCTTTGCCATACAGGCTGATGTTGTTGGTTTCATCCGATTCGGTGACCTCGTCTTCGACATCGACCCGGACGAAGATCGAGTAGGTGCTGTGCGCAAGTTCAGGCACGGTGATGGTCTGATTCAGTGTCTGCTCGGCACCCGCGGCGATCCCCGAAAAAGACAGGGCGGCCGTACCAAGCCGGATGGCGTCGTCGCCGAACACGGTCCGTGACGAGATATAGAGACGGGTCTTGTGGGATGCGGCCGGTGCGGCACCCTGGTTTCGCACCGTCACGTTCGCGGTGATGGTGGCGCCCACCACCCAGTAGGTGGATGAAAATTCGAGTCCGGACAGGACGAGATCCGGCATGGGTGCGCTCACCCGGACCGTCTGCGCCGCGACTTTCGTGTTGTTTCCCTCATTGCTTTCGGTGACGACATCAAGAACGTCCGCGACGGCGCCGACATAATAGGTCCCTGCGGGCAGATTGGCGGGTACCGTAACCGTTTGGATCTGGGTCTCGCTCGCGCCCGACGCCAGCGCGTCGAATGCGATCGTCCCGTTATCCAGGGGGACATCATCCGCATCGCCGAGAACGGCGTTTCCCGAAAGGTAGAGCCGGGTCTGATGCGCCCCGGCGGCGGTCGCCCCCTGGTTTTTGACCGTGACCGATACCGCGACCTGGGATCCCGCGCTCAAGTCCGTGGTCGGGAAGGTGACGGCGGTGCAGATCAGATCGGGCAGGTTGTTCCGGACCGTGATCCATTGCCCCCAAATATTGTTGTTTTCCTCGTTGGATTCGTCTACCGTATTATCCGGGTCTATGATTGCCCCGACATAATAGGTACCCTCCGGCACATTGGGGAGCGGGAGGGTCCGGCTCCGCGTGGCTGTGTTTCCCGCAAGGATCGATGAAGTAAAATTCAACCGGGTGAGAAAAATATCGGTAGCGGGATCGAGAATCAGGTCTTTCGAGAGATAAATATCCGAATCATGTGCATCCGCGGCGATCTGTCCCTGATTCCGTGCGGTCAGGGAAACAGAGATATTATCCCCGACAGTGAGTTCCGTGGGGGAATGCTGAAGAGAGACACCCGTCAGATCGGGTAGATAGCGGATCACCTTGATGAATTGTGTTGAGATGCCGCTGTTATTGGCTTCGGCGGCGCCCTCATCGACCTCGAAGTTGACATCGACATACGCGCCCGCATAATAGGTTCCGGCGAGCTGATCCGGCGGCACCGTGAATGTCTGGGTGACCTGCCGGCTCTCTCCCGGAGCGAGCATGCCGACCGGAATGGGTGATATACCGAGGGGTGTGTCGTCCGCATCCCCGATCGTGGTGTTGCCCGTCAAAAAGATCCGTGCGTGATGAGACCCCGCCGGTCCGGCGCCCTGGTTCGTCACGGTCAGCGTGGCCGTCACCTGGGAACCCACCAGCCAGTCCGTTTGAGGAATAAACCGTAGTTCGGTCCAGACGAGATCGGGCAGTGATGCCGTATGATTCACCACGGTGATGATCTGGGTGGCAACACGTTTGTTGTTGTCTTCGTTGCTCTCGACGATTTCTTCGCGACTGTCGACAAACGCGCCGATATAGTAGGTCCCCGACGGCAGGGACGGAGCCGGAAAACTGAAGGGCAGCGTCTGGGTCGTAGCCGGGGCGAGGGCGTCAAAATGCAGTTCTCCACCCAGGGGTGTATCTGTTGTTTTGTCGCTTTTTTGATCGTCCGACAGGTAAAGCCGGGCGTAATGGGCCCCTGCCGTCAGCTGGCCCTGATTGCGGACGGTCAAGAACCCCGTGACTTCCGGTCCGCCGACGGTCCAGACCGTCGAGTTGACGTTGAGGATTGTCCACAGCAGGTCGGGCGCGTTGCCGGCCACGGTGATGGTCTGCGAGGTGACGCCGCGGTTGTTGTCTTCATCGCTCTCGGCGACATTTCCGGCGGGATCTCCCTCCACATAATCCACCCAGGCGCCGGCAAAATAAGTGCCTGGCGTCAACGTCAACGGGACGGTGAAGGCCCGATTCACGGTGCGGGTTTCGCCCGGGGCGAGACTTTCGAAGGAGATCGTGGTTAACCGTATATCGGTCGCCTCATCGATCTCTGCATCTTCGGAGAGGAAAAGCGCGGACTGATGCGCACCGGCCGTGGTGAGCCCCTGGTTTCTCACGGTCAGGGATGCGTTCACCTGCGCGCCCGGGACCCAGTTTGTCGTCGAGAAAGACAGCGACGACCAGGCCAGATCGGCTTCACTGGTCCGGACGGTGACCAGAACGGTCGGGCCGGTCGCGTTGTTCACCTCGTTTTGCTCGGTTACATTGTCTTTGGCATCCACGATCGCACCGATGTAGAATGTTCCCGTACCTGCCGGAACGCCGAAGGTCAACGGTAATGTGAGAGATGCATTCACACCCAAGGGTGGGAATTGGGTTTCTCCCAGAACGATATCACCTGAAGTGATGATCGGATCGGTCGACCGATACAGACGAACGGTCTGGGTGTCTGCAAGCACGCGCCCCTGATTCTTGACCGTCAGATTCGCCGTGACCTGGGAACCCACGACCCACTCACTCTTCGAAAGCTGGAGCGCATCCAGAATCAAATCGGGACGGTTGCTGATCACCTTGACCGTCTGAGACAATACCCCGCTGTTGTTGTCCGTTACGGATTCATCCGTCACATCGCCATCCTGATCCACCCAGGCCCCGGCGTAATACGTCCCGTCCGATAACGACGAAGACACGGTGAAGGTCTGGCTCACGGTCTGGCTCGCACCGGCCGCGAGTGTGCCGAAAGACATGTCCGTACCGATTTGTGTGTCAAGGGCATCGGTCGAGAGATAGATCCGGGACGTATGCGCCACGGCCGGGCCGTTGCCCTGGTTCTTCACGGTCAAGGTGGCCGTCACCTGAGAGCCCACCACCCAGTCCATCGTCGAGAAAGAAAGCGACGTCCACACCAGATCGGG
>OMKS01000582.1_pt1 | contig 34132 bp, 26 predicted proteins | sample 1674721 | NCBI WGS metagenome assembly OMKS01 (sample SAMN06264996, study PRJEB25208) | sediment metagenome | isolation source: hot spring sediment | place: USA: California | collected 2014-09-02 | reverse complement strand
AGCTTCTTCCGGCATCCCGAATGTGCTTATGCGGCAGCTTAATGAGTCTATACTATTATACACTTATTAGTAACTCCCTTTCATTATTGATTCGATGTCTGCTGTGACATCACCAATTGGTCTGATATCAAATTTCTCCACCAGAACCTTCAAAACGTTCGGCGAGAGAAAGGCCGGAAGTGTTGGGCCCAGGCGGATGCCTTTGATGCCGAGATGCAGGAGAGCCAGAAGCACGGCCACGGCCTTCTGTTCGTACCAGGCGATGTCAAAGGAGATGGGAAGCTCGTTAATGTTGTCGAGCCCGAAGATCTCCTTGAGTTTAAGTGCTATCACGGCCAGCGAGTAGGAGTCGTTGCACTGACCTGCGTCGAGCACGCGGGGGATGCCCTCGATAGAGCCGAGGTTCAGCTTGTTATAGCGGTACTTGGCGCATCCTGCGGTGAGAATCACAGTGTCTTCGGGGAGGCTCTCGGCAACCTCGGTGAAGTAACTTCGGGCCTTCTGCTGCCCATCGCAGCCAGCCATGACGACGAAGCGTTTGATGGTACCAGACTTGACAGCATCCACCACCTTGTCTGCCAGGGCCAGTACCTGATTGTGGGCGAACCCGCAGACGATCTCGCCTTGCTCGAGCTGCCTGGGAGCCGGGCAGGTCTTGGCCATGCTGATGAGAGAAGAGAAATCCTTTGCATTGCCGACCGTTCTGTCCGGTATGTGTTTTATATCCGGATAGCCCGTGGTCCCGGTTGTAAAGATGCGATCCGCATAACTCTCCTTGACCGGTATAATGCAGTTGGTGGTCATGAGGATAGGACCGCCGAAGGTCTCGAATTCCTCTCGCTGGTGCCACCAAGACCCACCGTAGTTGCCCACCAGATTGTCGTACTTCTTGAAGAATGGATACGAGAGCGCGGGCAGCATCTCACCGTGGGTGTAGACATCCACGCCTGTGCCTTGTGTCTGCTCCAGGAGCTCCTCGAGGTCTTTCAGGTCGTGCCCGGAAACGAGAATACCGGGATTGCCCCTGACCCCGAGGTTAACTTTGGTGATCTCAGGATTGCCATACGTCTCCGTGTTTGCCTTGTCGAGCAGGGCCATGCTGGTGACAGCGGTCTGCCCTGCCTTCATAACGAGGCCAACGAGATCGTCAACGGATGTTTCCTTGGTAGTTGAAGAAAGAGCCTCTACCAGGAAACAATAGATCTCCTCATCCTCAAAGCCAAGAATCATGGCATGATGTGCATAGGCCGCGATCCCCTTCAGTCCGTAGATGAGGAGCTCCCTCAGTGACCGGACATCCTCGTCCTTCGTGGCGAGGACACCCACCTGGGCTGCCTTGGCGAGATAATCCTCTTCATTGTCCGAGAACCAGACAGCGCCGTCGTGGATCACGTCACCAGCTTCATCTCCAGCCTGTATCCTGAGATCGTCCCTGACCTTGAATGCCTCTCTGATATAATCGGTTATGCGCGATGTATCGAAATTCGTATTGGTAAGCGTCGCAAACAGCGCATCCGAGAAGAATCTGCCGTAGACGAGGTCGAACGAGCCCTTTTCAATTTCCTTCTCTCCGTACAGAGAAGCCCCTTTGAGCACATGGATGAGCAGATCCATGAGATTCGACGTATCCTCTGTCTTGCCACATACACCCCTGACTGTGCAGCCCTGGTTTTTCACCGTTTCCTGACACTGAATACAGAACATGTCGTTTCTCCCCCCCTTGGATATATTCTCTCCTTAGGCTACCCGTAAAATGGCAGGACGTACTTGACCTTAGTCAAGCAGGCATATTTTTCGTGTCATAGGTGATTTGACATTTCAGCCTGGAATCTTATGATGCTGTTTTGTAGTCATGGTTATATGAGAGTTGGAATAGTTCTGCATGACAAACAGTTCTTCTTCCGTCAATCAATAGAAAACACACGAAGTATGTACATGAGGTGGTATAATGCCTGGACCATTTTCTACTGGGGGTGGTGGATATTGTGGTCTCCCTTTGTTGGAATGTTTATCGCGCGAATCTCCAAGGGTCGCACCGTGCGTGAATTTATCCTGGGCGTCATGGTTTTTCCGACGCTGTTCTCATTTCTGTGGATGTCATCATTTGGCGGATCGGCGCTCTGGCTTCAGCTCACCGGAACCGCTGACATTGTCGGCGCCGTAAGCAAAGATGTTTCAACCGCACTTTTCGTGATGCTCGAAAGTTTTCCTTTCACAACAATAACATCTTTTGTCGGCATAGTACTGGTAACGATTTTCTTCGTTACCTCCTCTGATTCCGGCTCTCTGGTGGTCGATCATCTCACTTCCGGTGGAAAGCTCGATTCTCCGGTGCCCCAGCAAATATTCTGGGGAGTCATGGAAGGAGTGTGCGCCGCGGTACTGCTCATGGGTGGAGGCCTGGCCGCCCTGCAAAGCGCGTCTATTGCCACAGGCCTGCCCTTCACCATTGTGTTGCTGATCATGTGTTACAGCTTATTCCGAGGGCAGCAGGAAGAGCATTACCATGCCACGATTATCGAAAAAATCCGGCCCGAGATCCAGAGAATTGAAATACCAGTGGGAAAGCAGGGATTATCGGACAAGGATAGGACATCGTAGGAGCTTACCTAACTCAGGATACAGATCAGATGCTGAAGCAAGAAGCATTCTACTGAAGAATGCGCTTCAACGTTCAGGTCCATTTATTGTCTTCCCCCACTTCCCGTATTATAATCATTCTTGAGTTGAGAGTATTGCATAGTTCTTATAGTTACACCTCGTGAGGGGGAAGATCAGTGGCCATGAAAGCCATGAAAAACAGCACACCTGAGAATCATGCACAGGCAACCATGGGAACCTTCCCCGGGGTATTCACCCCGAGCATCCTCACGATCCTGGGCATCATCCTCTTCCTCCGGCTGGGCTATGTTGTAGGCAATGCAGGGCTCGTCAAGGCCATCGTCATCATCGCTGTGGCCAATGCCATCTCGATCCTCACCACGTTCTCCCTCTCTGCAATCGCGACGAACATGAAGGTGAAGGGCGGCGGTGATTACTACCTCATCTCCCGGACCCTGGGAATCGAGTTCGGAGGCGCCATCGGCATCGTGCTGTTCCTCGCCCAATCGATCTCGGTCGCCTTCTACTGCATCGGGTTCGGGGAAGCGGTCTCGGGCATGCTCGGCCTCTCGTCGGGACTCCCGGCCCAGGTGATCGCTGCAGGTGCGATATCCACGCTCTTTATCTTCGCGTGGCTCGGGGCAGACTGGGCGACCAGGTTCCAGTATGTGGTCATGGCCATTCTGTTCTCTGCCATTCTCTCGTTCTTTTTAGGCGGGTTCTCCCGATTCGAACCCGCTCTTCTGACAGCGAATCTCTCGGGCCCACCTTCACCCATGAACTTCTGGCTCATCTTCGCCATCTTCTTCCCGGCCGTGACCGGGTTCACCCAGGGGGTGAGCATGTCCGGGGATCTCAAAGACCCGGGGAAAAGCCTTCCTCTGGGGACGTTCGCGGCAGTGGGCATCTCCATGGTGATCTATTTCTGTGCCGCGGTCCTCTTCGCTGGCGCCGCTCCCCGGGATATCCTCACACAGGACTATGCGTCCATGAAACGCATCGCATCGCTGGGATTCCTTGTCGATGCAGGTGTGGTGGCGGCAACGCTCTCTTCCGCCATGGCATCCTTCCTCGGGGCCCCGCGCATCCTCCAGTCCATGGCCGGTGACAAGATTTTCCCTATCCTGAATACCTTTTCAAAAGGATACGGCCCTGCCAACAACCCCCGCAGGGCGGTTCTTCTCTCCCTCGGCATCGCCTATGCCACCGTTGCCCTGGGAAACCTGAACGTGATTGCCCCCATCGTGTCCATGTTCTTCCTCATTTCCTACGGGCTGCTCAACTACGCAACCTTTTACGAGGCACGGGCCAAGAGCCCGTCCTTCCGCCCCCGGTTCAGGTTCTACGACCTGAGGCTCAGCCTTCTGGGGGCAGCTGCATGCCTGATCGTCATGGTTGCCATCGATGTCACACCTGCACTGATAGCGTGTGCAACCCTGTTTGGTATTTACCAGTATATTAAACAGCACGATACTCCGTCCCGGTGGGCTGATTCCCAGCGGTCCTATCACCTCCAGCGGGTTCGTGATCATCTCATTGCTGCAGCAGCAGAACCGGAACATCCCAGGGACTGGAGACCCCAGATCCTTGCTTTCTCTGATGATCCCAAAAGACGTCAGCGGCTCCTGACGTTTTCTTCATGGCTGGAGGGTGGAAGTGGAATGACAACAGTGGTCAGAATCAAGGAAGGCTCCGGGCTGAGAATGATAAGGGTTAAAGAGAATGCTGAAGAAGACCTCCGATCCTTCCTCAGGGAAGACAAACTCAAGGCGTTTCCCCTCGTCATCATTGCCCCTGATGCACGTGATGCAATCCATGTCCTGATTCAGTCGTACGGTGTCGGTCCCATGCGGGCAAACACGGTCGTTCTGAACTGGCTCGACGAACTCGCGGGCGGCATTCTTGCCATCAGGGAACGGGAATTCGGCTTGTATCTTCGCACTGCCTTCCGGCTTGGGTGTAACATCGTGATCCTCGACTCCAAGGAGCATGAGTGGAGTACCCTTGAATCCATGAAAGCAGAAGACTGCAGAATCGACGTGTGGTGGTTCGGTGATTCGACGAGCCGTCTCATGCTCCTGTTCGCCTACCTCATGAAGCGCTCTTCTGGCTGGGAGGACGCAAAGATCAGGATGCTGGCCATCGGAACGCCAGAGCAGAGGGAGAAGAACGGATCTGATATCCATGAAGATGCCGGGGCCGAGTCCAGGAACTCCCACAGCACCGAACAGGTTGTCTCGCTCCTCAAGCAGATGCTCTCCGACATCCGCATTCAGGCATCCATCGAGGTCATAGAGAAAGCCGATGCCGGGACAGTCGCCTCCATGTCTTCGGATGCAGCCATGGTCTTTCTCCCCCTCAAACTGAGGCAGAGCCAGATTTTCGACCCCTTCGGTGGCAAGGTCGAAGACCTTCTGGCCCGGCTGCCGATCGTGGCGCTCGTGCTTGCAGCAGAGGACATCGACCTGGAAGCAGGACCTGAAGAGGGGATGTATGGAGAACTGGTTCAGGCGATGGATATCCTGGAAAAGGCAAAGAAACGGATGAAAAACGTGTCGGGGTTCGTCCACGAAGCTTCACAGGAAGCCAAAATCCTTGAACGTACCCTGGAAGAGTTGAAGACTTCCAATGCAGAGCAGGAAGAGATCGAAAAGGTTCGGTTCAATCTCATTCAGGCACAGGAAAAGGTTGGAGAAGCCAAAAAACGCGCTGCAAAGGCGCAGGCAAAACTCGACGATGCGTTAAAGAGCATTGAAGTGCTCACCGGTATTTCTTCTCCCAAAAAAGCAGATGCAAAGAATGTGGGAGAAGATGCTCAAAATGATGAATAAGTTGTTGCAGCATGCCTCATGTCCCCGCTTGTCTGAAGTCAAGTCCCATATTGTCTGTAAATTCTCTTCTCCGATATTGGCGTTAGGCGGCTGGAAGATCTTCCTTGTCTTCCTGTCCGATCCCCCTTTCTCATGCCTGAACACCTCATGTGCTGAGGTAAAATTATAAAAGAATAGTTGGGCAACAATTTATGCATTGAGAGATTCCTTGAGAACGAGGTGTTCTATTTGAATGGCTTGAAATCAGTGCCCCCGGCAAGAATCGAACTTGCGACACCAGGATTAGGAATCCTGTGCTCTATCCCCTGAGCTACGGGGGCATGCGGTTTTCTTAAACGCAGTCACTCATCGAGTCAAGGGTAAAAAACCCTTCGTGCCGGTGGTGTTTATTGGCGTTCTGGTGCATGCCATGAGAGCTTACGGTGGGCTTCATGCTGTTGAGTACCCTGATGCAGCAAAGGGTTTCGATCTTTTTGAACAACAGGGAGATGCCGGGGGTTGGGAACAGAGGAGCTCTTCTTTCACGATGCTTCCGATGAGGAGTTTTAGCCTTGTGCAAGAGGGGGTGTTGCGTTATACCCAGCCTTGGTATGCAGATCCCCGAGATACTTGCCCCTGCAGGAAGCATGGAGACCCTCGAGACCGCCTGCCTTTATGGGGCTGAGGCCGTCTACCTCGGGCTTCGGGGTGACACGAACCTGCGTTCCGGGGCCAGGAACTTCACCCCCGATGAGCTTGAAACAGCGGTGTCCTTTGCCCACGCCAGGGGAGTCAAGGTCTACCTCGCCCTCAACACCTACCCTCATGACGAAGAGCTTGTGCGATTTGGAGAGATCATGTCTTCTGCTGCTGATAGCGGAGTCGATGCCATGATCGTCTCTGACATCGGCGTGTTGCACATGGCGCGGCGGATCGCACCGTCACTGCCCTTGCACCTGAGCACGCAGGCCAATGCGATCAACGCCCATGCGATCAATGCCTGGGCAGAGCTTGGGGTTTCCCGGGTGATCCTGGCAAGGGAACTTTCCTCGGATGAGATCCGGTACATCCGTGGGCACAGTAGCGTGGAGCTCGAGATCTTCGTCCATGGCAGTATCTGCATCTCGATTTCCGGGAGATGCCTGATCAGCAGTTACCTGTGTGGGCGGGATGCGAACCGCGGTTCGTGCACCCAGCCCTGCAGGTGGGACTATGCTCTCCTTGAGCGAACCAGGCAGGGCTCCTACATGCCCGTGGTGGAGGAGGACGGGTACACCTATCTCTACAACTCGAGGGATCTCTGTCTCCTGCCCGTCATGGGTGAGGTGATGAGGCTCGGTATGGATGGCCTCAAGATCGAGGGGAGGAACAAGACAGCTCTGTACGTGGCCACGGCAACCAGCGTCTACAGGAGCGCACGGGACTCGTTCCTGAAGGATCCCGATGGATTCACGGTGCAGAGCGTGTGGCTCGATGAGATCGGGAAGATCAGCAACCGGGAATATTTCACCGGCTTTTTCACTGGGCGACCCGATGCAAGCGGTATGAACTACGACTTCAAGGGTTATTCCCACACCCACCACCTCGCGGCAAAGGTGCTCTCTGTAAACGGTGGCGAGACAACCTTCGAGGCGAGGAACCCGCTCATCGAAGGAATGGAGCTTGAATGGCTCTCTGGTTCCGGTCTCCGCCAGAGCTTTGTGCTCAACGGCGCAACTGCTCAGGGCGTGCCCCTGAAAAGGATCCGTCCCAACGAAATCTTCGTCATGAAGACTTCCTTTGTGCCGAATCCCGGAGAGCTGGTGAGAAAACCCCTGAGCGAGGGAGACAAGATCGTGGACAGGAGCGTGTAGGTGAGACCGGCAATCCTGGACGGGCTCAACCCAGAACAGCGAAGGGCTGTCTGCTACGAGAGAGGCCCCCTGCTCATCTTTGCCGGTGCCGGATCGGGAAAGACACGGGTCATCGTCCACAGGGCGGCGTATCTCATCGAGAACGGGGTTGTCCCGTCAGATATCCTCTGTCTCACGTTCACCAACAAGGCGGCACAGGAAATGAAAACCCGCCTGAGAGGAATTCTCGGTACAGAAACCAGCGGTGTGTGGGCGGGCACATTCCATGCTTTCGGGGCATGGTTCCTCAGGCATGAAGCCCATCATGTGGGGTATACGAGGTCGTTCCAGATCTACGATGAGGCGGATCAGCGGTCGCTGATCGCCAAGTGCATGAAAGAGTTGAATCTGAAGACAGAACGAGGTATCGATGCAACCATTGCCTGGATTGCCAACATAAGCAGGGATACGCTGCGTGACATCAGCAAGATTCCTCACCGTCTGAGATTCGATCCCCTCCCGGTCATTGCCCTGTATGAGCAGAAAAAAAGGGACTTCGGCGTGTTTGATTTTGCCGATCTGCTCACGGTCCCGTCCTCGGTGCTCACCGCCATGCCCCCTGTCCGTTCGCGCTATCAGAATCGCTTTCAGCACATCCTCGTCGACGAGTATCAGGACACGAACACGGCCCAGTACACCCTCCTCATGCAGCTCATTTCACAAGAGGCCAACATCACGGTGGTCGGAGACGACGATCAGTCCATCTATGGCTGGCGAGGTGCCGATGTGGGAAACATCCTCCGCTTTAAAGATGATTTTCCCGGGGCAGAAGTGATCATCCTGGAACAGAATTACCGATCGACAGAGGATATCCTTGAGGCGGCCTCTTCCTTGATCGCCAACAACCTGTACCGCGAGCCAAAGCGACTCAGGGCTGCCAGGGGAAAGGGCAGCAGGGGATTGGAGATTCGGGAATTGTATGATGACGAGCAGGAGGCGGCCTCTCTTGCCCACACGGTTGACGAGCTGATTGCATCGGGGAAGAGTCCTGCAGAGATAGGGGTGTTCTATCGGATCAATGCTCTCTCGCGTCTCGTGGAAGAAGCCTTTGTTCGCAGGGGAATTCCGTATAAGGTCTACGGCGGCATCAGGTTCTACGAGCGCAGAGAAATCAAGGATGTCCTGGCTTACCTCAGGATCATCGCGAATCCGAAGGATGAAGAAGCCCTCTCCCGGTGCATCAATACCCCGCCACGGGGTATTGGAGAGAAGACACTCTCCGAACTGCAGCGATTTGCCCGGAGCCGGGGCAAGCCGACGGCACTGATTCTGAAGGAAGCCCTCGAACATTCCGTGGTCAGGGGAGCGGCAGCCAGGGGATTGAAAGAGTTCCTTTCCCTTGTGCAGGTCTGTTCGAGCGGAGGAGCAGGCAGCGACATTGCCGACATGATCGAGGTGATCATCGAGAGATCCGGCATAAAGCGCTCCCTCGAAGGGGAGCTCGACGGGCCCGACAGACTGATGAACATCAGGGAGCTCATGTCCAGCGCCTCAGGTCAGACAGACCTCACGAGGTATCTTGAGGAGAAGGCCCTCATGAGCGCCATGGATGTCGATGCGGGCGATGCAGTCAGTGTCATGACGCTCCACATGTCAAAGGGGTTGGAATTCGATCACGTGTTCATTCTCGGGGTTGAAGAGGGGCTGCTCCCCCACTCCCGGTCGATGGACACCTCTCTGGACATCGAGGAGGAGCGTCGGCTGCTCTATGTCGGCATCACACGGGCCCGACGTGACGTTGTTCTTTCCTGGGCGCGAGTTCGGGCCATGTACGGGCGGGAGTCTTTCCAAATCCCATCGGCTTTCCTGGCGGAGATATGCCACAGCACATGACATGATCAGGAATTTTTCTCACATCGATGCCATTGCCCGTGAAGGGACGCCGGTCAGACTGGCCGCCCTTGCCACGGACCAGGAGGAGTTTCTTCGCACTATCAAGATTGCCCGGGATCTGGGATATATAACCCCGATCCTCATCGGAGAGCGGGAGACGATCTGCCGGGTGGCCCAGGAAGTTCAGTTTGATCTCTCCTCAGTTAAGATTCATGAAGAGCGCGATCTCCAGGCAGTGGCGAATAAAGGAATCGAGCTCCTCTTCGATGGAGAGGCCGACATCGCCATGAAGGGTCATATCCCCACCTCCTTCGTATATCGCTCCATCATCCACCATGAAAAACTCATACGAGGCAGAAAAAGTATCAGTGTAAATACGCTCTGGGATGTTCCGGGAGCGGACCACCTCATCACGATTACCGATACCGGGGTGAGTATCGCCCCGGGTTATGAGACCAAGAAAAGGATTCTGGCCGAGTCGGTCTTTCTCATGAGGCTTCTCGGATATCCAGCGCCCCGAGTCATGATCCTCTCTGCATCGGGTACTTGGCAAGACGGTGCTGGAAAATCCGGTGACAGATCCATGCTGAAGGCAGATGCGGATCGCGGCGATTTCGGGCCGTGTGAGGTTCTCGAAGCAGCCTCTCTGTGGGAGCTCTATCCTTCCCAAGAGTTCATGGATATCTCGGGGTCTGACCGGAGCCTCCCGTTCCTGCCGCATGTCTTTATGGTTCCCCACCTCGATGCGGGAAACATCCTCTCCAAGCTCGACTTCATCCTTGATGTCACCAGACGGTCCCTGGTGATGACCTCCCGGGGCCCGGTCATCATCCCTTCCCGCTCAGACACTCACCAGGCCATCGTGGGAGAGGTTGCACTGGGGGTGGTCGTGGCCCGCCGACTTCGGGGGATGTCTCCATGAAGAGGATTGCAGGCTATATCAAGGAAGCTCTCCGCGCAGGATACAAGCCGCTGCTGATCTGTGCTCCGGCAGATGATGATGGGCTCCTGGAGATGCTCCCGACCTTGTGCCCGATGGTTGTACCAATGCTCGTCGGCAATGAAGAAGAGATCCAGAGATCCCTCGCGCACTTGAACCTTGATACGCGTTACTATGAGGTCGTACATGAACCTGACAGAAAACGCGCGTGTGAGAAGGCCATCGACGAGGCGCTGCGGGATCCTTCGGCCATCCTCATGGAGGGTGGCCGGGGCAGGCCCCTGCAGGAGGCTTTGCGGAAGAACCGGCACACTGCACAACTTTTTTCCAACGCCAGCCACATCACCTGGGTCGATGATCCTCACAGGAAGAGGTCGTTTATGGTGGCTGATACCCTCATCCACCCCCAACCGGATCTGAAAGACAAGATCGCAATCCTCAACACGGTACTGAGCGTGGCGAGACGTCTGGAAAGCGAGACCCCCAAGGTGGTGGCCCTGGCTGCACTGGAGTATGTGAATCCCTCGATCCCCTCGACAGTTGATGCCGCAGTGCTGTCGAAGATGGCTGAGAGACACCAGTTCGGCGATACCCTCGTGGAAGGTCCCCTTGATATTGACTGTGCCCTGAGCAGACAGGCGTGCGAACGGAAAAGGATCACAAGCCTCCTCGAGGGTAATGTGGACATTTTTCTGGTTCCCGACGTGCATTCGGGGCAGAGCTTCATCCAGTTTCTCTCCTGCTTCGGTCGAATGGGGCTTTGCGGGATGATTGCAGGCCTTCCCGTTCCCGTGATCGTTCCCATGCCCTACGATACCTCATCGGGCAGGCTCGCTTCTGCTGCGATTTCCAGCCTGCTCTCTCGCCAGGGGGTGAATTATGCCTGAGGTTCTCGTGCTCGATATCGGCTCCACCACGACGAGGATCGCCGTGTTCCGGGGAAAGAAAGAGCTCTTCAGGGAAACACTGGAGCATGAATCACAGAGAGGATCCGGAATCCTGGAGGAACGTACCCTCAGGAGACAGAGCATAGAAGACGTTCTCTCCTCTTGCGAGGTCTCTCTTGAGAGGCTCGATCTGTTTGTGAGCAGGGGAGGGCTTCTCCGGCCTGTTCCCTCCGGCATGTATCGCGTCAATGAGGCAATGTGCGATGATCTCTTGAGCGGGCGTTTCGGAGAACACGCCTCTGCCCTTGGACCGCTCATCGCCTTTGAGCTTGCCCGGAAGCTCGGAAGAGATGCGATCATCGTCGACCCCCCCAGCACCGACGAGTTTTCAGATCTCGCCAGGGTTTCAGGATTGCCGGACATACCCCGGACAAGCGCATTTCACGCCCTGAACCAGAAGGCGTGTGCGAGAAGAGTCTGCAGGGAGATGGGCAGGGCCTACGAGGATTCCTGTCTCATCGTCGCACACATGGGTGGAGGAACTACCGTTGGGGCTCACCTGCAGGGCAAGGTTGTCGATGCCACCCATGGTCTTTCCGAAGGGCCGTTCACCCCTGAACGAGCGGGAGAAATGCCCACGCTGCAGCTCATCGACTATGTGCTCGATCGGGGACTCACGCAGGAGCAGGCTCGGAACCTCCTTGTTGGGGGATCCGGGCTCTTTGCCCACCTGGGGACGCGAGATGCCCGTGAGGTTGAGCGTCGTATCACGTCAGGAGACGAACAGGCCAGGGTGATCTACAGGGCAATGGCATACCAGGTCGGCAAACAGATCGGTGCCATGGCTGCAGTTCTCGGGAAAAATCCTGACAGTATTGTGCTCACCGGAGGCCTTGCGGCGTCAGAGATGTTCACGACCTGGATATGCGAGATGGTGGGATTTCTGGGTCGGGTCAGGATATATCCCGGAGAGAATGAGCTTGAAGCCCTCTTGGAGGCAGCCCTGACCGCCCTCGAGGTTCCCTCGAAGATCAGGGAGTATCCGCCCGAATAGGAGCGCTCTTCTGGTCTGTGCCCGTGGATAACGATCTGGGAAAATAAGCCGGAAGGTGCAGACAAAAAAATGCCAGAAGAAGATAAGGTTTTGGGACAAAGCACGAGAGGAATTGCCCCCTCTTCTGGCGTAAAGGAGGTCAGAACAACACTTGTTGTTCCTATCATAAAAGCACAGACCTGTCACGAAGAAAATAAGACTATCCCTCATAACTCTGTAGGTGGTCGACCCGGGAAAGCGTAAGAACATTCTTACAGGGCGGCCGCCCGGCTCTTTTCTTCAGGTTTTCATGGAGAGTTCACTGGTATCCAAAATAATCCTGTACCAGGAATGAGTTTCCGGATATCGCTGTGCGCAGGGACGAGTGTTTTCCTTGGCATGAGAACCCGACACTGTTGAGAAAAAAACACACGAGGATGATCACCCTCCAAAGGGCAGCCTAGTGATTCAGGTTGTGCTCCACCGCATACAACACGATGGCTGCAGTATTTTTAAGATTGAGTTTCTGGAGAATTCTCAAGCGATAGGTGCTCACTGTCTTGACGCTCAAGAACAGCTCCTGTGCAATTTCAGTGATGGTTTTGCCCGCGGCGATCATGCGCAGCACCTGGTATTCTCTGTCCGAGAGACGTTCGTGTCCTGGGCGAGCAGGGTCCCTGTCGAGTTCAAAGGTCAGCTGTTCTGCAACGGCAGGGGAAATATACTTTCCCCCGGATGCCACCTTTCGAATTGCGGAAATCAGTTCCTCGGGCGCGCTCGATTTGCTCAGGTATCCGGCGGCACCGCTTTTCAGGACTCGAATGGCATACTGCTCTTCCGGGTACATGCTCAAGACGAGCACCGGGATCTTGGCGAAGTGTTTTTTCAATTCCTGGAGGATTTCAAGCCCATCCCTGCCGGGCATGGAAATATCCAGCAGGATGACATCGCAGGATTCCTTCCATGCTGCATTCAGAACCTGCTGTCCGTTGGCCGCTTCGCTGACAACCGTTATGTCATCGATGTCCACGAGGATCTGCTTGATTCCTTCACGGACTATGGGGTGATCATCGGCTACCAGTACTCGTATCATCGGCTGTCCTCTGTTCCATAGTGGGGATGCTCACGTTCAGGGTTGTTCCTTTCCCTGCCTCTCCGGTAATGACAACGGTACCTCCACAGAAATAGACCCGTTCCCGTATTCCCATTAATCCATAGGTTCTTGGATTATCAATCTGATTCTTTGAAATACCCTTACCATTGTCCTGCACCGTCATGCTCAGAGAATCAAGCTCTTCCTGTATCACGATAGTGACCTCCGATGCTTCGGCATGACGGGCGACATTGGTCAGCGCCTCCTGGAAGATGCGGAACAGCGAAATGGTCGATTCGGGATCCAGCATGATCTCTTCGGGTTCGATGAAGAGGGTGCACGTAATCCCGGTTCTCTTCTCAAAATCACGTGCCTGCCATTCGATGGCCGCAAACAGACCCAGGTGATCCAGGAGACCTGGCCTGAGATCAGTGATGATTCTCCTCACGGTCTCGATGGTTGTCTCGAGAGACGAGATCATGCCGGCAAGTTTCGTGTTCAGAGACGTCTGCTCCGGTGGCAGCTTCTTTTTGAGCATGGAGAGATCCATTTTCAGCGCAGTCAGGACCTGGCCGAGTTCGTCGTGAATTTCACGGGCGATCCGGGCTCGCTCCCTCTCGCGGAGATCCTGTGCCTGCTTGTGGAGAGTTCTCATGCGTTCGCGGGATTTCCTCAATTCTTTTTCGATTTTCTTTCGTTCGGTGATATCGGTGCCAACACCGAAAAGAAAATCCAACTCCCCGTTCTCCTTGAAGACCGGACGCCCCCTCCATTCCACCAGAAGCTTTCTGCCGTCCTTTGCCACAACATGATTCTCTATAACCGAGACCATTCCCTTCCGTGCCAGGGCCCTGAAAAACGGGGCAAGGGCAACATGCTCGGATGCAGGAACCAGTGCGGTCAGAAAATCCCTGCCGATAAGCTCTTCTCGTGTATAGCCGATTTCCCGGATAAACTCGTCGTTGACCATCGTCGTTTTTCCCTCAGTGTCAATGGCCACGAAAAAGGAGGGGGACGACTGGAGGAGAATGTGGGAAAAAGATTTTTCTCTGAAGATGTCTTCACGGGCCAGCTCGTGTTGCTTGAAAGACCTGGAAAGGAGATACAGGGAAACGGAACCGATTACGACGATAAGGAACGTCTCGAAGAGTGCCTCATGCCAGTTGAACGGTGTTTTCTGTGCGCCGAGGAGGAGGTGGGGAACATCGATGAGTTCGTTCAGCCAGATGATGATGGTCAGAGACACAAAGGCAAGAAAAACAAGCAGGACCTGAGGATTGATCCAGCTTTTCTGACGTGGTGATTCAGGGCGCTGCACCATTACAGGCTCCCTCTACGGAGCGGAAAGGCCCTCAGGCGTCTCCTGTTTCATGCACAGGCAGGCAGGTCTGTGCACCGGAACATGAATTCGGGTGAGAGATGATATCTGAACCATGCACTATCCAATCTTCGTTGTTCTCAGGCGAAGAGAATTTGCTATCACGGAAACAGAACTGAAGCTCATGGCCGCAGCAGCGATCATGGGGCTGAGCAGAAGACCGAGCACGGGATAGAGAACTCCTGCGGCTACGGGCACGCACAGTGCATTGTAGACAAAAGCGAAGAAGAGATTCTGTTTGATATTGCGCATGGTGGCGATGCTCAAGAGCCGTGCCTTGGCAATGCCCATGAGGTCACCCTTGACCAGGGTAACATGCGCACTTTCCATGGCCACATCGGTACCGGTTCCCATGGCGATACCCACATGGGCCTGAGCCAGAGCAGGGGCATCGTTGATCCCATCGCCGGCCATCGCAACGATCCGACCAGATTCCTGAAGGCGTCGAACCGCTGATGCCTTGTCCTGCGGGAGGATCTCTGCCTGTACTTCGTCGATCCCGAGGGTCTGGGCAACGGAGCGTGCTGAGGAGGCGGTGTCTCCAGTGAGCATCACGATCCTGATGTCTGCGTCATGAAGGCGCTTGATTGCAGCCGGTGTAGTTTGTTTGATGGGATCGAAAATACGAAATACTCCCGAGATCTTGTTGTCTATGGCAACATACACCAGGCTCTGACCTGCATTGTGCATGTCTCTGGTCTTTTCTTCAAGATCACCCGGGTCAATGCCGAGTTTGGAGAGCAGCTTGGCCGTTCCTGCCGCAACAGCGTGTCCTTGTACCTTCCCGCTGACACCCATGCCGGCATGGGAAGAAAAGTCCTCTGCAGGAGAGAGAGACGCCACGGGAGGTTGCTCCAGAGATGATTGCCGAGGCGAGGGGGTGTTCACTCCCCTGTTCCAGGCTCGCCGCATACAGGAGGAGATCATGGTCGTCCCACCCGGAAGCAGGGATCATTTCCACAAGCCGGGGCTTCCCCTCGGTCAGGGTCCCGGTCTTGTCGACAACCAGGGTGTCCACCTTCCGCAGAATCTCAACGGCCTCGGCATCACTGAAGAGAACGCCGAGGCTCGCTCCCTTTCCCATGGCAACCATGATCGACATGGGTGTTGCCAGTCCGAGTGCGCAGGGACAGGCAATGATGAGGACCGAAACTGCCACGATGATGGCATAGGCCAGCCTGGGCTCAGGGCCGATCAGTGCCCAGGTGAGAAAGGATACCGCCGAGACAAGGATCACAACGGGGACGAAGTACCCCGAGACACTGTCGGCTATTCTCTGGATCGGGGCCCTGCTTCTCTGGGCTTGGGATACCATGCGTATGATCTGTGCGAGAACCGTTTCGGCACCGACCTTTTCAGCCTCCATGAGAAGTGTTCCGCTTTCGTTTATGGTTGCTCCCACCAGAGAACTTCCGGGTTCTTTTTCCACGGGGATCGCTTCTCCTGTGAGCATAGACTCGTCAACACTGCTCGATCCCTCCATGACGACTCCATCCACCGGTATCTTTTCACCGGGTCTTATTCTCAAACGATCCCCCGGTTGCACCTCGTTGATGGGCACATCCTCCTCCGATCCATCCTGGTTTACCCTTCGTGCCTGTTTCGGTGAAAGTCCAAGCAGGGATTTGATGGCCTCCCCGGTCTTGCTGCGGGCTTTGAGCTCCATGACCTGGCCGAGGAGTACAAGGGTTACGATGACAGAGGCAGCCTCGAAGTAGACGCCCACGAGCCCTTCCCGGATCCTGAAGGAAACGGGAAAGATTCCGGGGAACAGCAGGGCAACGAGGCTGTAGACGTAAGAAACCAGGACTCCGAGTCCGATGAGGGTGAACATGTTCAGGCTTCGGTTCACCAGGGATTGCCAGGCGTGTTGAAGGAGGGGCCAGCCTGCCCACAGCACAACCGGCGTTGTAAGAATCCCCTCGAAAAGTGCCAGACGTTTTGCGGAGGCAAGAGTTTCGATAAAGGAAAGCCCAAGCATGTCCCGCATGGCGATGAAAAACACCGGAAGGGTGAAGATGAGCCCAATCCAGAAACGCTTCCTCATGTCTGCATATTCGGGGTTGATCGCATCTTCTTCCGGCGGGGTCACAGGTTCCAGGGCCATTCCGCATTTCGGGCATGATCCGGGCTCTTCTGAAACGATCTCCGGGTGCATGGGACAGGTCCACATCGCTGCTTCGGGATAGAGATGCAGGTCAGGGGATTCCCGCTCCAGAGCCATACCGCACCTTGGGCACGCGCCAGAGGAAGGAGCGTGTATTTCCGGGTGCATCGGGCAGGTGAAGGTCCTGCATGCCTTGTTCTCGGCTGTCTCTGCCTTTGCTGAATCGATGTAACGGTCGGGATCTTCCCGGAACGCCTCGAGACAGTGCTTACTGCAGAAGTAGTAGGAGTTGCCCTGGTGCTCCAGGGTCAGAAACGTGTTCTTATCCCGGGTGCTCATGGAACATACAGGGTCCCTGTATACAGGACCTTCTTCGTTGGCGTGTGCATCGCAGCAGGGTTTTTTAATTGATCGTTTCTTCATTGCGGATCTCTTTACATTGAGAGCTTCTCTCCGTACGATTTTTGGATCCCTCTGTTCTCGAGCTTCATACACGAGAACAGGAGCTTTTTCTTTATGATAATGGCTGTGCCCTACGTAATCAAGGAGCCAGGTTCTTCACGGCAACCAGAAGGCGATTATTTCTGAAGGATCCATCGAACAGGCGGTTTAAAAAAGCGTCTCGATCTTGAGAATATCTTCGGGCACGTACTGGTCATCGCTGCACTGGTTGAGGATGAGAAGCGGAGAGATGGTTCTCCCCTCGAGAAAGGCAATGGTGAGGGACAGGTCATCCCAGGATACAACGAAATCGGTTGCCTTGAGCGTCTTGCCATCTTTCTCGATGAGTGTATCCTCATCAAGGGTGAGCATAAACGGTTTGCGTACGGTATACACTGCTGCACGGGGACTCCGAAGGCGGTCCTGGGTGCAGGAAAAGACAACCGCTCCCTGCGGGAGATGTTCGTTCAGTTTCTGAATGAGCATCTGGGGGTCGTGCTCGATCCTGAATTCGCATTGGAAATACTCACTGGTAGAGGCTATCCCGAAGGAGGTGGGAGGAGAGAGGCTGAGTTTCATGATCGGGCTGTATCCCTGGGAATAGACGGCATCGAGACCGGCCCGGCGGAGTGCGCGCTTGATCATTTCGGAAAATTCTCTTGGAGAGAGAAAACGCATTGCATCCTGCTTTGTTATTCCCATTACATAGGGCACTGATTCCTGATGCGTGAGTTCAGAGAAAAGAGGAACAGGGTCGCTCTCTCCCCGTACGATATTTTTCAGCTCGTCTGAGCACGCTCCACACCCGGTACAGCCTGACTGCCTGCAGTCCGGGGTCGACTGAAGGGAATAGGCGCGATCGCGTTCTTCGATGAGGAAGTTCTTGTCAAGGGCCATGTCAATGAAGTCCCAGGGCATCTGCTGGGCGGTATTTCGGGGAGCCAGGTAGGATTGAGGGTCTACGCCTGTGGCCTCGAACGCCTTCTCCCACGCCCTGATGTCGAGGGAGTCTCCCCACCCGTCGAGGTAAGCGCCATTCATCTCGGCAAGCTCTATCACCTCAGAAAGCCTGCCGTCACCCCGGGCAAAGACACCCTCGAGGAAGGAGAGCTGCGGTTCGTGCCACTTGAGGGAAAGGTGTTTGTGTCGGAGATCCCGCTGCAGGAGGGCGAGGATTTCACGGTGTCGGGGGAGGGAGACCTGGCCTTCCCACTGGAAGGGAGTACATGGTTTGGGGATAAAAGCAGAGATGCTGAGGGTGATGTTCCCCCTGAAAATATTCTGAAGAGAGCGGGCAAGAGGGGCGATGGCATCGATGTCGGCGTCGGTTTCACAGGGCAGGCCTACCATGAAATACAGCTTCATTGATTTCCAGCCCAGGGACTTGATGATTCCGGCGCTCCTGAAGAGATCTTCTTGCGTGTTGCCTTTATTGATGATGCTCCTGAGTTTTTCTGTAGCTGCCTCGGGAGCCATGGTGAAGCCGGGCTTTCGTGCCGATGCGATGATTTTGGCAACGGTTTCGGTAATGCCATCCACCCGAAGGGAAGGGATACCGACAGAAACCTCTCTGCTCGGGCAATGAATGGATGCTATCAGGCCATTGAGGTAGGACAGGTCTGTGACGGACAGAGCGAGCATGGCCAGCGTGTCGTATCCTGTGGAGTTCAAACCGCGCCGGTATGATTCCACAACCGAGGGAAAAGATCGCTCGCGGTATGGACGGTAGATCATGCCCGCCTGGCAGAACCTGCACCCTCTGGTACAACCCCTGGCAACCTCGACACCGATCCGGTCATGAACGATGGAGATGTGGGGAACAACGGTGCTTGGCGGGAAGGGATGGCTGTCGAGGTCACCCAGGATGCGACGAGTCGGCCTCCTCGATTCCCCTGGTCTGTACACGCCATCGATCCTGCTCATGGCGGCGATGCGCTCATTTCTGTTGCGTGTACCCTCACAGACACGAGCCATTTCACTGACGACGTCCTCGCCGTCACCGATGACGATGAGGTCGAAAAACTCAAGGACGGGACAGGGGTTTACGCAACAGGTTCCTCCTGCAATCACGATGGGATCTCTGTGCGTGCGATCACGGGCATGAACCGGTATCTGGGCGAGCCTGAGCATTTTCACTACCGAGGTATACGAGAGCTCGTACATGAGTGAAAAGCCCAGAACATCGAAATCCCTGATGGGGCGCTTCTCCTCGAGGCTCACCAGGGGGATCTTCCTTGATTTCAGTTCTGTGGCCAGATCATGCCAGGGAGCGAAAACCCTCTGTGCCCAGACATATGGCATGGAATTCAGGATATGGTAGAGGATCTTGATTCCTGCATGGGACATTCCGATTTCATAGACATCGGGAAAGGCAAGGGCAAAACGAACGGTGATCTCGGAAGAATCTTTGAGGATCTCGTTGACTTCGCCTCCAAGGTACCTTCCCGGTCTCGCCACACGACTGAGGAGCATCGTATCGTATCTGTTCAAGCATGTATCCTTTTTAGCTGGTTTCTCAAACGCCCGGGTTTCTCTGTTGAGATCACCCATCGCATTGTTTCGGGATGCTCTGTGCCAACTGAGTGATTCATCTCCGTGCTCCAAGAGTTCTCGGGGATGACAGGCTACCTTTTTCCAGACAAAAGAGTCAATCTCTTCTTCTTGGCAGGCTCTTCAGCCTTGCCAGTGTCTGTCGGTCATGCTAAGTGAAAGCAAGGGGAGGGGCAATGTCTGAACATAAGCTCACCTTGGGAGAATATTTCAGGAAGGAGCGGGAAGACAGGGGAATTGATCTGAAAGACATCGAAGAGCGGACAAAGATTCCTGCCCAGACGTTGCGCTTTCTCGAAGACGATCAGATCGACATGCTCCCGCCGAAAGCGTTTGTGCGGGGATTTCTCCAGGTGATCAGCAGAGAATTCGACCTGAACGAAGAGGAACTGCTGAACCTTTTTGAAGAGGCTCTTGTCGCCAGCGAAAAGACAGAAAAACCCTATCGGAATTTCGGGTATCCGAAACGAACGAACGCTGTGTATATCATCGCGACTGCCGTGGTGATCCTTCTCCTCGCAGTGATCTTTGGGGTTACCATGAAACAGTGCAGGGCTCCACAACAGCAGACGAGCGTGGAGCCCTATGCAGTTGTGTCTATGCAGAGCGCCCCATGTTTCCCTGAGCAGGTCTCTGATTTTCTCTAGTAATTCACGAGAGAGAGTCCTTCACGTGAGGTGAGCGGGATGCCGGTCAATCCATCCAGTGTAAAATTGCTGAAAGAGTATATCGAGAAGGGGTGGGAGTTCCATATCATTGATATGCTCTATGACCTGGAGCCCGTAGAGATCGCGGACCTCATCGAGTCCCTGGATGAGGAGTCCCGGGGAAAATTCTTTTTGCTTCTGGATGTGGAAACTGCCTCCGATGTCATTTCCGAGCTTTCTCAGGACAGCCGGGAGGATGTGCTGGATGACATCAGTGATACCGAGCTCACCCGCATCGTCGAGGACATGAACTCCGATGATGCCGCTGATCTGCTGGGAGATCTTCACGCAGAACGAGCGGAGCGGATTCTCGCGGCTCTCGGCCCCAGGGAGTCGTCAGAAATCAAGGCGCTGCTCAGCTATCCTGAGGATAGTGCGGGTGGAATCATGCAGCGGGAGCTCGTCAGTGTCCATCCGAACACAACCGTGGATGATGTGGTTGCCCAGATCAGGCAGGTTCATACTGAGATCGACAACATTCACCAGGCCTATGTGGTCGACAGCAAGGGTGTTCTTGTGGGCACCGTTCCCCTGGTGAAGCTTGTCCTGTCAAAGCCGGAAACAGCGGTCTCCCAGATCATGGATATCGATCCCCTCACGGTACCGGTAACCATGGACCAGGAAGAGGTGGCCCGTCTCTTCAGCAAGTATGACAAGGTCGTCATGCCGGTGGTTGATGAGGAAGGTATGCTGCTCGGCCGGATCACTATCGATGACATCGTGGATATTATGGAAGAGGAGGCAACTGAAGACATGTTCCGGTTCGCCGGTGCACAAGAAGACCTGCTGAGTTCCTCCATCGTCAGGAATGCCACCACCAGGATCCCCTGGCTGTTCGTATGCTGGTTGGGCGGGGTGCTCGCTTCGGTTCTGATACGGGGATTTGAGGAAGACCTCAGCAAGATTGTTGGCCTTGCAGCCTTCATGCCCATCATCCTGGGCATGGGAGGCAATGTCGGCACGCAGTCCATCGCCCTGGTCGTGAGGGGAATCGCCACCGGCGTTACGTCTGAGAGAAATTTCTTCGCGGTATTGCTCAGGCAGATGGGAGTGGGCCTTGTTCTGGGGTTCATGTTCGGATTTATGCTCTGGGCTATTGCCTTTATCATGTTTCCCGATGACCTCAGGATTTCACTGGTGATCGGCTTTTCCATCATGTTTTCCATGGCACTGGCAGCGTTTCTGGGAACGTTCCTGCCGATCATGTTCTACAAGTTGAATCAGGATCCTGCCGTAGCCTCTGGTCCCTTTGTGACCACTGCCATGGATGTCCTTGCGGTCGGAAGCTATCTGATGATCTCGGCGATATTCCTCTTCTGATTGTTCATGCCAAGCAAGAGCACGGATGCCATCATCATTCACAGCATCGATTTTCGAGAATCCGACAAGATCATCTGCGCGCTGACGCGTGACCAGGGGATGATCAATGCCATTGCACGGGGGGCAAAGCGGAGCAAAAAGCGTTTTCCCGGCACGCTTGAACCGTTCTGCGAAGTCGTACTCGACCTCTTTTCCAGAAAAGGCATGGAACTCCAAAGCATAGAATCGGCGAAACTGAAAACAGCGAACCTCGGGATCAGGGAAAATCTCGCGCTCTTTGCCCACGCATCCGTGCTCCTGGAGATCGTGCGGGAAAACCTCGGGCCCCAGGACCCGAGCCCGGAAACCTTTGTCTGCCTCAGGGAAGCCCTTTCCACTATGGAGAAATCCAGACACTGGTTCCCGGTTTGGAGCATCGGCCTGTTGAGCATCCTCAGGAGCCTCGGGTACGGGATCGACCTCCACGATCGTGCGGCGAACTCACACACTGGAGCAGCCCTCGGTCCCTTTTCCAGACTTTCGCCCGAAGCCTATGCGTGCCTGGAGAAAGGGGTATCCCTCAATCATGAGGTACTTGCAAAGCTCTCGGTGAGGTCGGGGGCGCAACGGGAAATTTCACGGTGCCTGCTTCAGGTATGCACCGCTATCTCCGAGAAACCGTTGAAGAGCGGGACGTTCCTGGCAAAGCTGCTTGACCTCGATATGAAGCAATGATACATGGGGGAACCATGGAATTTCAGGAAGTAATACTCAATCTGCAGGATTTCTGGTCACGGTACGGGTGTCTGATCGCACAGCCCTACGATCTCGAGGTGGGGGCAGGAACCTTCAACCCTGCCACATTCCTGAGGGCTCTGGGGCCTGATCCCTGGAATGTGGCATACGTCGAGCCTTCTCGCAGGCCGACGGACGGCCGTTACGGTGAGAATCCCAATCGCCTCCAGCACTACTACCAGTACCAGGTCATTTTGAAGCCATCTCCCCTGGAGGTCCAGGAGATCTACCTCGACAGCCTCAGGCATCTGGGAATCGACACGTTGGAGCACGACATCCGCTTCGTGGAAGATGATTGGGAATCTCCCACGCTCGGTGCGTGGGGTCTCGGATGGGAGGTGTGGCTGGATGGCATGGAAATAACGCAGTTCACCTACTTCCAGCAGGTGGGAGGGTTTGACCTGGATCCCGTGTGCACCGAGATCACCTACGGACTCGAACGCATTGCCATGTATCTCCAGAATAAAAACTCGGTTTATGACATCAGCTGGAAAGGCGATGTCACCTACGGCTATGTCCACCACGCAGGCGAGGTCCAGTGGTCGAAGTACAACTTCGAGCACGCCAGTGTTCCGATGCTGCTCGAGCTCTTCAGGCTCTACGAGGAAGAAGGGAGGAGGACGGCGCAAGCCGGTCTGTGTCTCCCCACCTACGACATGTGCCTCAAGTGTTCTCACCTCTTTAACCTGCTCGACGCACGCAATGCCATTAGCACCACCGAGCGTCAGTCCTACGTTCTGCGGGTGAGGGAACTGGCAAGGCAATCTGCCAAGCTCTACCTTGATGAACTCCATGCGAGGAACCAGGCCTCATGAACACGAAAGACCTGATCTTCGAGATAGGAAGCGAGGAGCTCCCCTCGGGCTTTATTCCCTTGGCATTGAATTCCATGAAGGTTTTTCTTGAAAAGAAACTTTCGACACTCAACGTGTCCAGCGGTCCCATAGAGTTTTTCGGCACGCCAAGAAGGCTCGCCGTGAGGATATCAGGTCTGGCGCCGACGCTGCCTGACACTTTGGAAACACGGATGGGACCACCGAAAAATATCTCCTTCGACAAAGACGGAAATCCAACCAAGGCCGGGCTTGGTTTTGCCGCTTCTGCCGGGGTGGATATCTCCGATGTTGTCATTCAGACCACGCCAAAGGGAGACTATCTCAGCATCACCAGGACAATACCCGGCAAGCCTATCAGCGAGGTCTTTCCGGATCTCTTCCAGGAAATGATCTCAGCCATTCCTTTTCCCAAGACCATGCGATGGTCGAATCCGGGTGTTCGGTTCGCCAGACCCGTACACTGGCTGCTGGCGCTTTTCGGGAGCACCGTGCTCCCCGTGGAATTCGGCTCGATCACAGCTTCGGATACGACCCGCGGGAACCGGTTCATGTCGTCGGCATCCATCACCCTCAGCGATCCACAGCACTATGAGGAAATCCTCGAATCGTACTTCGTCATCCCTGATGTCGAGAAACGCAAAGAACTGGTATGGGCTCAGGTTGTGCAGAAGGCTCACGAGATAAGAGCTGTCGTGAAGGACGAGGATCTCCTGGAGGAGGTTGCAGGGCTCATTGAATTCCCGCATGTAATAGTCGGATCGTTCGATGAGGCGTTTCTGGTTCTGCCGCCTGAGGTGCTCGTTACGGTCATGAAGCACCATCAGCGCTACTTCCCCTTGTATTCTGCAACCGACGAGGATGTCCTGGTGCCCTATTTCTGCGCTGTCAGCAATATCGTGCCAAAGGACGAAACGGTGGTGAGAACAGGCTATGAGAGGGTGCTGAAGGCAAGGCTCGACGACGCGCAGTACTTCTTTACCGAAGACCTGAAGGTTCCCCTTGAAACCTATGCGGACAGACTCAAAGACGTGATCTTCCACAAGGACCTTGGAACCTCCGCAGAAAAAGTGCAACGCTTTACGATCATTGCGATTTCTCTTGCAGAAACAATAGCGCCTGAGAAAACTCACAAGGTCAGAGAAGCCGCTTCTCTGTGCAAAGGAGATCTGAACAGCCTCATGGTGTACGAACTGCCCGAACTCCAGGGGGTCATGGGCAGAGAGTATGCGATCCGCCAGGGTCGCGATCTTGAAGTGGCAACAGCCATACGCGAACACTACCTGCCCGCTTCTGCTGATGATGAGCTCCCGTCAGGGGTGATCGGCAATATCGTTGGTATCGCTGACCGGATCGACACCATCTGCGGGTTCTTCGGCATCGGAATGGTCCCCAGTGGAACCTCGGACCCCTATGCCCTCAGAAGGCAGGCCATAGCAATCGAGAACATCCTGCTGGAGAAGGGATATCGCCTCTCCATTGTGTGGCTCGTTGAGAAATCCCTCGCGCAGCTTCAGGAAAAGCTGGTAAAACCCTTCGACGAGGTGAAGCAGGCCGTCATCACCTTTTTTGAAAACCGCTTCGTCTCCATTCTCCAGGCTCGTGGCATTTCGGGAGACACGATCGAATCAGTCATCACGAGCTTCGACGATCCGGTGGACACATTTACGCGGGCCCAGGCCATCGAACAGGTGCGGAAAGAGCCCTGGTTCCCCTCCATCTGCTCTGCGAGCAAGCGTGTGGAAAACATTCTCAAAAAGACCGAAGCAGGTCACCTGGTGAGACAGGACCTGCTCTTGCAGGAGGAGGAAAAAGATCTTTTCCGTGCGTTCGATGAAATGGAGGCGCAATTCATTGATCATGCCGGAAAAGGTGAATACGCATCGGCCCTCAAACTGCTCTCCGGCCTCAAGGATCCCATCGACCGGTTCTTTGAAAAGGTTCTCGTCATGAGCGAGGATGATGAGGTCAGGAATAATCGCATCGCGTTGCTGAACACGCTCGTACATCTCTTTGACAAAGTTGCGAAATTCTCGAAGATAACAGCACAGCAATGAAAAAGACGCTCCCTGTTCACGGAATCAGGAGAAAATCGGAAGATACCAGCAGGGGCGACATGAGGGATGCGTTCTCCATCGATGTCGATCGCATTCTCCACTCCCAGGCGTACACCTCCTACATCGACAAGACTCAGGTGTTCTACCTCGTCGGTCACCAGGGGATCTCACACCGGGTCATCCATGTCCAGCTCCTCTCGAGGATTGCGCGGACCATCGGGAGAAAGCTGGATCTGAACGATGATCTCATCGAGGCCATTGCCATCGGTCACGACATCGGTCATCCGCCCTTCGGTCATGATGGCGAGCACTACCTGAACGAACTCTGCATGGAGGCGGGCATCGGACCGTTCAGGCACAATCTTCAGGCCATCCAGGCCCTGGAGAAGATCGAAAAGTCAGGATCCGGACTCAACCTGACAATGCAGGTGCTCGATGGCATCCTGTGCCACAATGGGGAAATGACGGAACAGATACTCTCCCCGGAGGCAGGAGCCTCCTTTGACGACCTCGACAGGAAGATCGGCATCATTCGTGACGGAGGCAATCCGGCACCCATGACCATGGAGGGATGCCTGGTACGGGTGGCTGACACCATCAGCTACATCGGGAGGGACATAGAAGACGCCATCGTTCTGAAGATCATCACGAGGAAGGAGCTTCCTGAAGAGGTAACCTCCGTTCTGGGAGACACCAACGGAAAGATCGTCTATTCGCTGGTGGCAGACCTCATCACCCACTCCACGGATGAAGGAATCATGTATTCCGAGCGCATATTTTCCGCACTGAAACGGCTGAAAGAATTCAACTATGAGAAGATCTATCTCAATGCAGGGGTCAAGGCGGAATCCACCAAGATAAGGACCATGTACCGGCTTCTGTTCGGCAGGTTCAAGGAAGATGTTCTCTCACACAGGATGGATTCTCCCGTGTTCACCGATCATCTCGATCGGCTCACACAGGGGTATGTGCGGGAGAACGATCCCTGTACCGTTGTCCGTGACTTCATGGCGAGCCTGACCGATTCGGGATTTCTCCGGATTTTCCAGGATCTGTTCGTCCCCAGGGTCAACTGATACGCGACAGAACTGCTCATCACCGATGAGCCATCATACCCCTCAGGTACCTCCATAGCCAACCTGGGTTTTGTCTCCTTCCACAATGACCGGCACGACACGCCTGCCTCCGGAGAGCTTGAGCATTTCATCGAGCCTGGCCTTATCCTTCGTGACATCGATGTATGTCGCCGTGTCCCCGTAGACCGACCTGGCCTTGTCGGTATACGGTCAGCCTGACTTTCCGTAGATGAGGATGGTCTTTGACATGAAACAACCTCCCGTGTTTGCTCGAGGATAGAGAAATACCATGAGAGAATGATTTGGGCAATAGTATTCACATCCAGAATAAATTGGGTGCGTTCTCCTTTATTCACCCGAGGATGATCAGACGGGAGTATGCCCGGATCTGTTCATGGGTTATTTCCACTCACGCGTGTCCTGGAGGACTTTGGCGTCATCGGGGATGCTGCCGGGCTCGGTAAAGACCACCTTGTCGACCTTGACCGTGCACACCTCCTGGAAGATCCGTTCGAAACGGGGTAAAAATTCTCCCCGGTCGATCATGGTGTCACGGAGATCGATTCTCGCCGTGAGGATATCACGGTGGGCCTGCCTTTCGATGAGGAGCTGGAGAGCAATCCCGGGAAACTGTGCTGCAAGGTTTCCCACCTGGCTCGGTGCCACGAACAGACCGCGGACCTTGACGGCATCGCCCACCCGGCCGGCGATTCCGTCGAGCCTCAGTGCGGTTCTTCCGCAGGGGCAGGGCTCTTCGATGATCCTCGAAAGGTCTCCTGTTCCGAAACGAAAGAGGAAGAAAATGGAATTCAGGCGGGTCACCACAACCTCCCCCAGTTCCCCAGGCTGTACGGGTGTGCCGGTCACCGGGTCGACGATCTCAACGAACACCTCTTCACACAGGTGCCAGCCGCTTTTTTCTCCGCACTCGTAGGCAATATCTCCCACCTCGGTGGCACCGTACATCTGGTAGGTGTCGATGCCGAACTCCTCCTCGAATCGTTTCCGAAGAGATGGCTGCAGCGGCTCTGCGACGAAGCTCGCCCGTCTGAGCGTGAAGTCTTTGGCGAAGTCGTGACCCATCTCGGAAGCCTTCTCGATGAGGGCCATCAGAAAGCTCGGGGTTCCGGTATACCCGGTCACACCGAGATCCCTTATGAGCTGGACCTGCTGCTGCGTGGAAGAAGCTCCCGAAGGAACCACCGTTGCGCCCACACGGGTGAGGCCGCCGTGGAAGGTGAGTCCTGCTGCCACCATGTGATAGGAAAAGGTGTTGATCACCACGTCGCCTTTCGTGAATCCCGCTGCCTGGTACCCCCGTGCCCACAGGGGGTCGTGAGAGCCCAGATGAGGCTCATAGACCGGGCCCGGAGAGATGAAGATCCTCTCGATCTCTGCGCCGGGATCGTCAAGCCCGCCAAAGGGCGGGGTAATCGCTTGGAGCTCCACGAGCTGTTCCCGCGATATGACGGGAAGGTTCACCAGATCCCGTGTCCCCTGAATGTCGGATGGTTTCATCCCCAGCCCGTCCATGGTCTTTTTCACCGTGGATGAACGTTCATACCCGAGGCGGACCATCTCGGCGATGTCCCTGTTCATGGATTCTTCACGTTCGTCTCTCGATCTGGTTTCCTGTTCATCGTAGTACGTCTTCACACCTGCTCCTTGCTCCCCCGGTGACGGGTTATCCGCGGGGCTCATTCTCTTCTCCTCCACGGGGTTCGGTGCAGCCCTGCTGGAGGACTGATCTATGCTCCCTGTACCCTGCTACAGCCATCGTTTTCGTCTCTTGTACGATTTCACATCGCGGTAGGATCTGGAAACGCCTCCAGCACCGACTCCGAGGTAAAATTCCTTCACATCCGGATTCTCCCGGAGCTCGGAGGAGATCCCTTCCATGACAATCTTGCCGTTTTCCATGACATAGCCGTAGTGGGCGATCTGCAGGGCCATGTTTGCGTTTTGCTCCACGAGGATGATGGTGGTTCCCTGTTCTTCGTTGATGCGAGCGATTATCCTGAAGATTTCCTTCACCACGAGCGGTGCGAGCCCGAGGGAGGGTTCATCCAGGAGCAGGAGCTTGGGATGAGCCATGAGCGCCCTGCCCATGACGAGCATCTGAAGCTCTCCGCCGCTGCAGTATCCTGCAAGGGTTTTCCGTCGTTTCACGAGGGAGGGAAAATAGTGGTAGACCATTTCAAGATCCCTCTTGTAGGGCTTCGTCCATCTGATGGCGGTGCCGACCCTGAGATTTTCTTCGATGGTGAGATACTTAAAGGGTTGTCTCCCCTCAAGAACCTGGATGATGCCGAGCCTCGTGATCTCCTCGGGGGAGGAGTTCTGCACAGGCACCCCATCGTAGATGATGGACCCTTCGGTGACCTTGCCGTTCTCCGGATGGAGCAGGCCGGAAATGGCCTTCAGGGTTGTTGTCTTCCCTGCTCCATTGCTCCCCAGGAGTGACACGATGCGATGTTTTTCGACGGACAGAGACACACCCTTGAGCACCTGAATCACGTCGGAATAAACCACTGAGATATTGTTGATCTGCAGTACCGTTGCGTCTTTCATCTCAACCCCTCTCACGCCTCAGTAGGAAAACGGCCACAGCCTGAAGTTGGAACGAATAATGCGCCAGATCTCTGCCAGTCCCTTCGGCTCGAAGAGAATAAACAGGACGATGGCAAGCCCGAAGGCGAATTCTCTCAACGATGCGAGGTTGAGCCCGAATCCCCTGAAAACAGGCATGCTCATGAAGAGATCAGTTGCAGACCTGAGGAGCTCGTTCAAGCCGATGATGAATACCGCCCCGAAGATGGAACCAGGGATGCTCCCCAGGCCGCCGATGATGACCATGGCGATGTATTCAACGGACAGCGAGAGGGAGAAGGGCTCTGAGGTGATGCTGATCATGTAGTACGCCCACAGCGAACCGGCAACGCCCGCGTAGAACGAGCTGATGGAAAACGCGAGGAGCTTGTACGGGAAGATGGGGATGCCCATGCCCTCTGCAGCCCGGTCGTTGTCGCGGATCGCGATGAAGGCCCTGCCATAGCGGGTACGCATGATATTCACCGTGATGAAGGTGACCGCCACGAGAACGACATAGATCACGTAGAAAAAATCCCTGTCATCGATCAGCTCCATGCCGAGAAGGGAGGCGGTGGGCAGCGTAATGCCCATGGTTCCCCGGGTGAGGCTCTCCCAGCGCAGCAGCACGTACTCGATGATGATCTGCCCTGCCAGGGTGGCAATGGTCAGATACAGGCCCTTGAGTCTTCCCGAAGGGAGACCGAAGATCATACCTACCCCGGCGGTGATCAGTCCTGCCGAGGGAATCGCGAGCCAGAAAGGGAATCCGAGCCGCGTCGCGAGGATGGCTCCCGCATAGGCCCCCACACCGATGAAGGCACCGTGTCCCAGGGAGATCAGGCCCGTGTACCCGATGAGGATGTTGAGCCCCATGGCACCGATGGCAGCGATACCGGTCATGTTGATGACGTAGAGCAGGTAGGGACTGCTGACAAAGGGAACAATACCGAAGAGGACGAGTGCCCCGACAATGAGCCAGAGCCTGCCGAAATCGGTCTCGAAGATGCGGAGCTCCTCTTCGTAGCGTTGCTTGAAATTACCGCAGGGGTGAAACTGGAGTTTTTTCATCGCTCACCTCGGTGCCTAGACACGCTCGATCTCCACGAGGCCGAAGAGGCCATAGGGCTTGATGAGCAGGATGAAGACCAGGATGATGTAGGGGATCACATCCCGGAGTGCGGGTGATATGTACCCGGCGGTAAAGGTCTCAAGGAGCCCGATGATGATGCCTCCGATAATGGCACCGCCGATGCTGTCCAGTCCGCCCAGGATGACCACGGGGAATACCTTCAGACCGATGGAGGTGATCTCGTGGACATTGGTGCCGTTGATGATCCCCAGAACGATTCCGCTCATGGCCGCCACGAGTGCCGCGATCGCCCAGGAGAGTGCGAAGACCCGCCTGACGTGGACCCCGAGCGACAGGGAAGCCGTCTGGTTGTCTGCCACTGATCTCATGAAGATCCCCTGTGAGGAAAACTTGAAGAACAGCCCGAAGAGTACGAGAAAAATGATCCCGGTCATGGATGATGCTACATAAACCGGTGGAATAACCAGGGTGTTGATGGTAATTCCCAGGCTGGACGGGAGAAAGTCCGGATAGATGTAGAGATTTCCCCCGAAGATGAACAGGAGCAATCCCTTGAACATCGAGGCCAGCCCAACGGTGAGCATGATCACGAAGATGAGATGTTCTCCGATGAGGGGCCTCAGGAAGACCCGCTCCACCGCAAACCCGATGACGAAGCTGCCGACCAGGGTGATGAGAAATGCCACGGGGATGGGAACATGAGCCCAGGAAACCAGGACCAGGAAGAGAAAGGCCCCGATGGCCATGAGTTCACCGTGGGCGAAATTCAGGACGCTCGATGATTTGAAGATCATGACAAATCCCATGGCCGAGAGGCCGTAGAGAAGGCCGATACTCAGGCCGTTAATCAACAGGTGGAAAAAAAAGTCCATCGCCTTCCTCCGTTTGTTTCGCCCTCATCGCCGGGAATGCTCATGTGGCGTGTATAACCCTCGCTTGCGTCTCGATCATGCCGATCTGTCCGTCCCGGTAGCGGATCTTCCCCTTCACGTTCACCTCGTCCTGTCCCGTGTACATTGCTTCTATCAGCGGGAGATAGAGACCATACACGAACCGCCTGCGTACTTTTCCGGTCCTGGTGAGCTCCTCGTCATCAGCATCCAGAAGTTTGTACAGGAGGATGAACTTTCTGATCCTCATGGGGTCCGGGAGCTGGTCGTTCACTGCGCGGACCTCACCAAGGATCAGGTCTTCCACCTCGGGACGCTGGGAGAGATCTGTATAGGTCGTATACGGGATCATGCGGTCTTCCGCCCAGTTTCCCACGTTGCCCATGTCGATGTTGATCAGCGCGGTGAGAAAGGGCCGTCCCTCTCCGAAGATGACCGCCTCCTTGACGAACAGTGAGAACTTGAGGCGGGTTTCTATGAAGTCGGGAGAAAAGGCATGACCCTGCTTGTCACGGATGATATCCTGTTTCCTCCCGATGATGACGAGGTGGCCGTCGTCATCGAAATATCCGGCATCTCCGGTCAGCAGCCACCCGTTTTCGAAGGCGGCCTCCGTGGATTCGAAGTCGTTGTAGTATCCTGCAAAGGTGATGTCCGCAGAGATGAGCACCTCCTGGTCGTCAGAGATCTGTATGTCGATCCCGGGCAGGGCCTTGCCCACGGTTTCAGGCTTCACATCTCCGTCTTCCTGAATCTGAAAGATCCCGCAGGTCTCCGTCATGCCGTAACACTGCTTGAGGTTCAGGCCAACCGCCCGGAAAAACTTGATGACATCGGGGCTGATGGGGTGCCCCCCGGTGTATGCACTGATGAACCGTGAGCAGCCGACGCGATCCAGGAGGGGACGGAACACCGTCAGCTCGGCGAGGGTGTTGAGGAACCTCAGGGATAGAGGGATGCGTGTTTTGTGGGCACTTCGTTCCTCACAGGCCCTGCCGATTGACTCCGCTACCGAGAAGATGGCTTTCCTCACGGACCCGGCATCATCTATTTTTACCCTGATCCGGGAAGCGAGGTCTTCCCAGAACCGTGACGATGTGATGATGGTGCTCGGTCCGATCTCGCGGAAATCACTGGTAACGGTCTGGCCTGTCTCGGGAAAGTTCATGGTCAGTCCTCCCAGAAGCGATACACCGGTCCCCCACATCTGATCCACGATCCATGCGGGGGGACTCATGGAAAGCCAGTTCGAGCCCAGGGGATACCGTTCCGATTCGATCCATCTCCGGGCCATGGCTGAGAGGTTCCGGTGTGTCAGCATGGCAAGTTTGGAAATGCCCGTTGTGCCTGAGGTCATAATCATGAGGGCTATGTCGTCAATCTTTCCCTGGGAGAGCTCATGGTCATAAGATTCTGGCTGTTCCCGGAGCAGAGCGCTGCCGAGCTCGAGGAGGTCCCTGAAGCTGATGAGCCAGTCGTTGTCGGCGTAGGTGCGCATGCCCGTGGGATCAACGTACACAACCTTTCTCACGGTAGGGAGCCTGTGCCGTTCCTCGATGAGCTTATCCACCTGTTCCTGGTCCTGAACGATGACGATCCTGGCCTGAATTCGGTTCAAGGCTGAACTGAGCTCTGTGGAAACCGCTGAGGTGAAGAGACACAGGGTCACCGATCCCAGCGATTGCGCACCCAGCTGGCTGAAGAGCCATTCCGGGTGGTTATCCATAATAATACCCGTGTTGTCTCCCCGTTTCAGTCCGAGTTCCTTGAGGCCCATCGCCGTGTCCCTGACGTATGAGAAGTAGTCCTTCCAGGAAAAGGCCTGCCAGATACCGTAGGCCTTCTCCCTGATGGCTGTCTGTGTGTTTCCCAGATGTCCGGCCTGACTGGCAAGGATCTGTGGCAGAGTGCATTGGGTGTAGGAATCCAGGATGTCCTGTGGCAGTGAAGTCTGCAAGGAATACTTTTTCATCGATCGGTCCTGATAAAAAAACGTCCTCGTATCCTGATCCTGGCCCCAGCAATCGGGGCGCGTGACCTGCGCAGAACCCAGGTGTTCTTCACAGACAGGGTACAGGGAAGGCCATCAGCGACGGTCTTGCAGTAAGGGGTAGCTGAAGAGCGGAATATCTCCATCATGAATGGGCCTCCACCCCGAGATCCGTTGTCTCACCGAGGTACGCCTTGATTACATCCGGGTGATTCTGGATCTCTTCGGGTAGTCCTTCCGCCAGTTTTTCACCGAAATTCAACACCACGATCCGCTGCGAAATGCTCATGACGATGGACATGTCATGTTCCACAAGGATCATGGTCTGGCCCCAGCCTTCGTGGAGGTCCAGAAGAAACCTGACCATGTCTTCTTTCTCCTCGAGGGTCATCCCGGCAAACGGCTCGTCCAGAACCAGCAGGCTGGGTTCAAGGGCCAGGGCCCTGCCGAGTTCAACGCGTTTTCTCATGCCGTAGGGAAGGGAGCCCACGAGTTCCCTGCGTATCGATTGAATCTCGAGGAAGTCGATGATCTCTTCCAGGATAGCGCGGTGACGGACTTCCTCCCTGCGTACCGAGGGAAGGAAGAGGCCAGCACCCGGGAGCGTGTACCGGTAGTGGATGTGGCGAGCAAGCTGCATGTTCTGGAGCACGGTCATACCGGGGAAGAGCTCGATGTTCTGGAAGGTCCTCCCGATACCGATCCGGGTGAGCTCGTGGGGGTGGCGATTCACGATGGAGCGACCGTTGAAGGTAATATTCCCGCTGCTGGCATGGTAGAACCCGGTGATGCAGTTGAGCAGGCTCGTTTTCCCGGCACCATTGGGTCCGATCAAAGCGAACAGCTCGCCGGTGTTGACCTGCAGGTCGATGTCCCTCAGTGCCTGAATCCCGCCAAAGGCGAGATTCAGGCCCCTGATGACGAGTTCTGCCGATTTTCCCTGAGCTCCATCACCGGAAGATATCTTCGGCTGTCCACGGAATGCCCTCACGATAAAATCCCCCTCAGTCTATGAGTTCTATCTTTTCCTTACCGGGGACAAAGAAGTTGGTGAGCGGGGTGAACCGGCCATCTTCATGAATCTGGACGATCCGTGCCGTGAACGATGCACCGTGATCCTCCGGTGTGTAGGTGAGGTTCGGCACGAGCCCACCGAAATCCTCTTCTGAGAATGTCTCGAGGGCCTTGTTGATGGTCTCGGGCTTGATCACCTCGCCGAAGCTCCACGACCGGATCTC
>OMKS01000581.1_pt1 | contig 34192 bp, 31 predicted proteins | sample 1674721 | NCBI WGS metagenome assembly OMKS01 (sample SAMN06264996, study PRJEB25208) | sediment metagenome | isolation source: hot spring sediment | place: USA: California | collected 2014-09-02 | reverse complement strand
CTTCTGTTTTTTATCCCCTCAGCTCTGTCTCGTTACTGACGCTTACCCCTACAACTTTAATTTGACGGGGCCGTGGGCCCCTCCCCGCCCGATCTTGACGCCCGCCCGATGATGGAGTAAGTTGGCTTTTTTTCTTGACCGGGGCACAAAGGCGCGGCGCATGATCCGCTCTCCGGCCGCGTGACGACAACAAGCAAGGTAACAGCATGACAAGCCAACAGATAGTCTACACCGAAATTGATGAGGCGCCGGCGCTGGCCACCCATTCCCTGCTGCCCATCCTCCGGGCCTTCACCAGGGGAACCGACATTGACTTCGTCGGGATGGACATATCCCTGGCGGGACGGATCATCGCCAACTTTCCCGAATATCTGCGCGATGACCAGCGGATCCCCGACTATCTGCGCATACTGGGCGACCTCGTCAAACAGCCCGAAGCCAATATCATCAAACTGCCCAACATCAGCGCCTCGATCCCCCAGCTCAAGGCGGCGGTCCGGGAACTGCAGGAAAAAGGGTATGCCATTCCGGACTATCCGGAGAAGCCCGCAACCGCGGCGGAAAAGGAACTGCAGGCCAGGTTTGCGCGGGTCCTCGGCAGCGCCGTCAATCCCGTGCTGCGCGAGGGCAACTCCGACCGGCGGGCGGCAGCCTCCGTCAAGCGGTTTGCCCGCAGGCACCCGCACCGCATGATGAAGGAATGGCCCGGCGATTCGTCCTCGCGGGTGGCCCATATGCGCGAGGGCGATTTCTACGGCAGCGAACGGTCCGTGACCGTCGGCCGGGCCTGCGAGGTCAGGATCGAGCATGTCGCCGATGACGGCTCGGCAACAGTCCTCAAGGAGGCCTTCCCCCTGCTGGCCGGCGAGGTTATCGACGCCTCGGTCATGAACGTGCGGGCCCTGCGGCGCTTCTATGCCGACCAGATCGAGGTGGCGAAAAAGGAGAAACTGCTGCTGTCGCTGCACCTGAAGGCGACCATGATGAAAGTCTCCGACCCGATCATGTTCGGCCACTGCGTCGCCGTCTTCTACCGGGATGTCTTTGCCAAACACGCCGCCCTCGTCAAGGAGCTGGGCGTCAATGTCAACAACGGCCTGGCCGACCTGTACGCCCGGATCAGCACCCTGCCCGATGAACTGCGGCGTGAGATTGAAGCGGACATCCAGGCTGTTTACGCGGCGAACTGTGATCTGGCCATGGTGGATTCACGCAGGGGCATCACCAATCTGCATGTTCCCAATAATGTCATTGTCGACGCATCCATGCCGGTTTTCATCCGCGACGGGGGCAGGATGTGGGGACCCGACGACCGGCTGCACGACGCCATCGCCATGATTCCCGACCGCTGCTACGCCTCCGTCTACCAGGAAGTCGTGGATGACTGCCGACGGCACGGAGCCTTTGATCCGGCAACCATGGGCAGTGTTGCCAATGTCGGCCTCATGGCTCAGAAAGCCGAAGAGTACGGCTCCCACGACAAGACATTTGAAGCCCGGACAGGCGGAGTGATCCGCATCGTTGATGCCGCCACCGGCGAGGTCCTGCTTTCCCGGCCCGTCGAGGCCGGAGATATCTTCCGGGGCTGCCAGACCAAGGATGCCCCGGTCCGGGACTGGGTCAAGCTTGCCGTCAGCAGGGCCAGGGCCACGGGAACCCCGGCGGTTTTCTGGCTCGATCCCGACAGGGCCCATGACGCGGAAATCATTGCCAAGGCCAGGCAATACCTGCCGGAGCACGATACCGAAGGCTTAGACATCCGCATCATGCCGCCGGTGGAGGCGATGCGCTTCTCCCTGGAACGGATTCGCCGGGGCGAGGACACGATCTCGGTCACCGGCAATGTGCTCCGCGATTACCTGACTGACCTCTTTCCGATCCTTGAACTTGGCACCAGCGCCAAGATGCTGTCCATCGTGCCGCTGATGAACGGCGGCGGTCTCTTTGAAACAGGGGCGGGCGGCTCCGCCCCCAAGCACGTGCAGCAGTTTCTCCAGGAAGGGCATCTGCGCTGGGATTCCCTGGGAGAATACTGCGCCCTGGTCCCGTCATTCGAGCATGTCGCCAGGACCTTCAACAACGACAAGGCCCGGATTCTCGCCCGGACCCTCGACCAGGCGATAGAGAAGCTGCTGGAGAACGAAAAGTCGCCGTCGCGCAAGGTGCACGAACTGGACACCCGGGGCAGCCATTTTTATCTGGCCCTTTATTGGGCGCAAAACCTGGCCGCCCAGAAGGAGGATGCCGGCATGGCGGACCGTTTTGCCCGAATTGCCGGTGAGCTCGAGCAAAAAGAGGAACAAATCCTGGCCGAGCTCAACCGGGCCCAGGGGCAGCCGGTGGACATCGGCGGATACTACCGGCCCGACCCGGAAAAGACCGCCCGCGCCATGCGTCCCAGCCCCAGCTTCAATACGATAATTGACGCAGCCTGAGCGCTCCGTTGCGGGCAGCCGGCATGGTCGGGCACGTCTTTTCCCCTTTCCCGCCCGGATTCGCTCCGGCACCCCCCGGGCTCCCCGGCCGGACACGGACGGCCGGCCTACGGTAACCAGGGAGCCACCAGAGCGTGCATACCCTGCTCGCGGCCTGCCGGGAACTCGTCTTCCCCCCTGCCTGTCTGGCCTGTGGGCGGCGGCTGCCCCTGGACCGGCTGCCGCTCCTGTGCGACGACTGTCACCCCCTGATGCCGTTCATCCGCTCCCCCCGCTGTCCCTGCTGCGGTCTTCCCTATGCCCGCGGCGAGGACCATCTCTGCGGCGTCTGCCTGGCAAAACCCTACTCCTTCAGCCTGGCCCGGGCGGCGCTGGCGTATCAACCCCCGGCCGCCTCCCTGATCGGCGCCCTGAAATTCCAGGGGCTGATGACCGGCGTCGCCTCTCTGGCCAACCTTGCCGTCAACTCCCCCGGTTTCCGGGAGCTGAGCGCTCCCGACCTCATTCTCCCCGTTCCCCTCCATCCAAAACGGCTGCGCCGGCGCGGCTTCAACCAGGCGCTGGTTCTTGCCCGCTTCTGCTTCCCCGGCCGCGGAAGGATCATCGACGCCTTCACCCTGACCAAGATCAGCCCCACCGTCCCCCAGACCCAGCTCAGCGGCACGGAAAGACGCCGCAATATTTCCGGGTCATTTTCGGTTAAACAGCCCCAGAAGGTCAAAAATAAAAAAATTCTCTTGATTGACGATGTCTTTACCACCGGCAGCACCGTCAATGAATGCGCCCGGATCCTCCGGCGGGCCGGGGCCGACCGGGTGGAAATATTCACCCTCGCCCGGACAATTTGAATTCATTGGAATTTATTCATTCTTAATTGCCTAACATATTAAAAATAAAATATTTCCAAAATATGCAATTCCCCACCTCGTACCACACCGTGGCAGAGCAATAATTCTTTTTCCCCCGCCCCACCGCCCGGGACAAAAAAAATCCCCGCTAAAATCGTGCTATATCGCCAGGTTAAAATCAGCCGAAAACAAAAAAGCAAAAAATTAAGATTTCGTGAGGGAAATTAAGCAATGATGAGTATCAAAAAAATTTACCGTTGTTAATACTTTGTGGATAACCTGGTGGGTTCCCTGTAACTCGTTGAATCTCTATCCAATTCTGCAGCATGGCAAAAAACTTTGATAATCTGCGCCAATACTCATCCGTTCACCCCTAACCGGCGTTCAGAGCAGTATCGTTTTTCCTTAATGTTCAGCTTACTCGCCCTGACCGCCAAATCAGGGTAAATCAATTTTGACCAGGCAGGTCATCGTGCGCTATCATAGAGACACCATCTCGATTTTTTTTCACCCAAGCCGGGTAAGCCCTCCGACCCGGCAAACCATGCAGATATTCGGCTTCAGGAAAGGTTGCGTCATGCTGTGGGACATTATCAGGGAATCTTTGCAAGAATCTCTTCCCGAGAGCGAGTATATCCTGTGGATCAAACCGCTGGTCTGCGTCCGGCAGGATGACCGGCTGATGGAACTCGCAGGTCCGGACCGCTTTTTCTGCTCCTGGGTCCGCGACCATTATCTCGACCTGATCAACATCGCGGTGAAGGAGCTGTCGGGCGGGACATGCGCCGCCGCCGTCCTCACCGTCGCCGATTCGCCCGTGCCGCAACTTGAAAGCAGGCGCTCCGGGCAGCTGTGTCTTCCCGGCGTCACCAGCCATGTCTGCAAACTCCGTTCACTCCACCCGGGATACACCTTCGAGGAATTCATGGTCGGCCAGTCCAACCTGCTGGCCCGCTCCGCCTGCCATGCCATAGCGACCGGCGACAGGACCTTCGGCAACTGCCTGTTCATCAACAGCACCACCGGCCTCGGCAAAAGTCACCTTACCCAGGCGGTGGTGCACTCCGTCCTGCAGAACGCCCCGTCAACCATGCTCCACTACCTGACGGCCCAGCAATTTTCAGCTGAAATGGTCAACGGGATACGCAACAAAAGCATGGATCAATTTTCCCAGAAATTCATCCACAACTGCGACATCCTGCTGGTCGAGGACATCCATACCCTGGTGGGGAAGAACAAGACCCAGGAAGAGCTCAACATGATCCTCGACTACCTCATCAAGGCGGGCAAAAGGGTCATTTTGACCGCCGCGGTAACCCCCAACAAGCTGGACGGTATTGACGAGGATTTCAAATCACGGATGACTGCGGGCCTGGTGACGAAAATCGACCCGCCCGACTATGCAACCAGGGTCAATATCATCCGCCGGAAGGCCGAAACAAACAATCTTCGCCTGGACGACTCCCTCATCGACCTGCTCGCCCAGCAACTGAACGGCGATGTCCGCAAGATTGAAAGCGCCATCATCGGCATCAAGGCCAAATCCAGCCTGCTCGACACCCCTCCGGACAAAATCCTGGTCACCGAGGTATTGAGCGACCTCATCGTCGCTCCGGAAAAGCTGGACGGCAAGGGCATACGGAATTTCATCGGTTCCCAGTTCAAGATCACCATCGACGAGCTGACATCCCGCTCACGGAAGCGCTCGGTCACCTTTCCCCGCCAGATCGCCATGTACCTGACCAGAAAATACACGGACCAGTCGCTCGCCGACATCGGTCAACTGTACAACCGCGATCATTCAACCGTCCTTCACGCCATCCGCACCATTACCAGGGAAATATCCAGGGAAACCTCGGTCAGCGAACAGATCGAACTGCTCTGCCGCAAGCTGAAGAGCCGGCAGTCAAAATAACCCGTCAGCCGGTCGGCCCCGAACGGAAAGGGAGCCGATGCCCCCGGCCTGACAACCCGGGCCGGGCCCAATAGACCGGGACTGCCCTAAAAGTAGACCGGCTTGACTTCCGCCTCGGCGCTCCGAGGTCCTGTCTTCTCGAGAATGGCCGCCGCGATCTTTGCGGCCTCCTTGGTCATGTCGTTGATGCCGATGCCGCGCCAGCCGAACCCGCACACATGCAGTCCGGCGTTCTCCCCGGACAGTCCATCAAGCCAGTTCAGCAGGGCCGGATAGCCTTCCTCCAGCTGCGGGATGCCGGCACCGGGACGCAGAACCCGGGCAAAACACGGTTCTTCGGGCAGATCCAGCAACCGGCGCAAATCGTCATACACCCGGCTGACCAGCTCCTCATCGTCCAGCTCCAGGCGGTCGAGATGACGCCGCCCGCCGACGAGTGCTTCCAGGAGGATGTGGCCCCGGGGGGCGCGGCCCGGAAACATATGGGAGGAAAAAAGGGCACCCAGGGCAAAGCGGTGCTCCTGTTCGGGGGCCAGGTAGCCGAAACCGAAGGGAACCCTGGCCCTGTCGGTGAAGCCGAGGGCAATGGTGGCTATTTTCGCCTCGGGAATCGAGGCCATCGGCGGGGGGGCAATCTCCCTGACCTGTTCGAGGAGCGCCAGGGTCTGGTTGACGGGCAGGGCCAGCACCAGGTGCCGGCAGCGGATTGCATGCTGCGATGTCCGCACCTCCCACCACCCGTCGGCGGCCGGACTGACGGCGGTCACGCCGGTGCGGTAGTACAGTTCGTCATTGAGCCGCAGGCCTTCGGCCAGGGCCTGCGGCAGCCTGCCCATCCCGGACTTGAAGCTGGTCATGGCCGGCAGGAGGGGGCGCTTGCCGGGACCTTTTTTCATACCGGCGCGTTTGCGCAGCAGCCCGCGGATCACCGATCCGTGCTCGCGTTCCAGCCCCCGGACTCCGGGCATGACGGCATCGATTTTCAACCGGTCGATGTCGCCGGCATAGGTTCCGGTGAAGACGGCGTCGGCAAAAGGCAGCAGGGAGCTGCCGAAACGATGCGCCACCCACTCGGCGACAGTGGGCTCCCCGGGCAGCGGTTTTTTCCACAGGTCGCCCAGGACCCGCAGCTTGGCCCAGAACGGCACCAGGGGGGCAGCGATGATTTTCCCCGGCTTCTGGGGAATAAGCCGTAATTTGCCCCCCAGGCAGACGTAGCGGACAAACTTGCCCAGCGGGGCTTTTTCCACCTCTCCCTCCAGTCCGGCCAGGGCAAGGAGGGCCCGGCTCTCCTCGCAGTTGTCGAGAAAGCCGTGGGCACCCCATTCGGCCAGGTAGCCCTCTTCGCAGTGGCTGAGGATCGCGCCGCCGGGGCGATCACTCTTTTCGAGGACGAGCAGGGAAAGCTCCGGCCGGTCGCGCCGCAGAAACCGGGCGACACTGAGGCCGGACAGACCCGCGCCGGCTATGAGCACGTCAACCTGTCTGGTCTTCATCTATCCAACACCTCCCGCCGCGCCGAAGACAGGGCAGCACCATGGTCCATAATCTTGACAGTCCGGCGATCATGCTTACCATGTTGCCGGAAATGTAGATCATACATAAAATCAAACTCTTCAACCATAAAAAAAGGGATTCAGCCATGACCGAACAGACCATTACCCGTGAGTTCCAGGCGGAAACCAGAAAAGTGCTCGATATAGTCATTCACTCCCTGTACACCGAGCGGGACATCTTCGTCCGGGAGTTGATCTCCAACAGCGCGGACGCCCTGGAAAAATTCCGCCACCAGAGCCTGGTGGAAAAGGTGGAGTTCGACGCCCACGTTCCCCTGGAAATAACCATTGACTGCGATGACAAGCACCATACCCTGACCATCACCGACACCGGCATCGGCATGAACGGGGAGGAACTGGAAGTGAACCTCGGCACCATCGCCCATTCCGGCTCCGGGGAGTTCTGGACGCGCCTGGCCGAGGCGGCCAGGAAGGATGTCAACATCATCGGCCAGTTCGGGGTCGGCTTTTACTCCGCCTTCATGGCCGCCAAAAAAATCCGCGTCCAGACCAGATCATGGGACGGCGGCGAGGGACACGAATGGGAATCGGACGGCGGCGGCACCTATACCATCAGACCCTGCGAGGGACTCCACCGGGGAACAAAAGTCATCCTGGAGCTCAAGGACGACGCCCACGAGTACGCCTCGAAATTCACCATCGAACGAATCATCAAACAGTATTCTTCCTTTGTGCCCTTTCCCATCATCGTCGAAGGGAAAAAGGTCAACACCGTCCAGGCCATATGGACCCGGTCGAAGAATGAGATCAGCGAAGAGGAATATACCGAGTTTTACAAGTATGTCGGCAACGCGGTCGACGACCCCCTGTACCGCCTCCATTTTTCCACGGACGCCCCGCTGGCCATCAACGCCCTCCTCTACGTCCCGCGCGAAAATTTCGAGATCCTGGGCATGGGCCGCATGCAGCCGGGCGTGAACCTGTACTGCCAGAAGGTGCTCATCGACCAGCACAGCGAGAACATCCTGCCCGAGTGGCTCCGGTTCCTGAAGGGCGTGGTCGACTCCGAGGACCTGCCCCTCAATATTTCCCGGCAGGCCCTGCAGGACAACGCCCTGGTGCACAAGCTGCGCAAGGTTCTGACCAAGCGCTCCATCAAATTTCTCAATGAGCAGGCGGCCGAGGATCCGGAAAAATACCGCACCTTCTGGGATACTTTCGGTATTTTCATCAAGGAAGGCATCACCACCGATTTCCAATACCGGGACGACCTTGCCGGCCTGCTCCGCTTTGCCTCCTCCAAAGGCGACCTTGTCTCGCTCCCGCAGTACATAGAGCGGATGAAGGAGGGGCAGGACTCCATTTATTACATCAACGGCCCCAGCCGTGCAGCCCTGGAGATGGGACCGTATGTGGAACTGTTCCGCCAGCGGGACATCGAAATTCTGTTCACCCTCGAGCCCATTGACGACTTTGTTCTCAACCACCTGGGCGAGTTCCAGGGGAAAAAGCTGGTCTCCGCCGACCGGGCCGATCTCAAGCTGCCGGAAACAACCGCCGGTCAGGAGAAGGACGCCGGGACCGCCGGGCCGCGGGAACCCCTTCCCGCCGAGGAAGCCGGGGCGCTGTGCGCCTTTATAAAAGACGCCCTTGGCGACCGGGTCAACGAGGTGATCATTTCCACCCGGCTGGTGGACAGTCCGGCCATGATCGTCACCGCCGACGGCTATCTCACTTCCTCCATGGAGCGGGTACTGCGGGCCACGTCCGGGGAAGAGAACCTCGCCATGAGCGGCAAGAAAAATCTCGAGATCAATCCGGCCAGTTCCCTGATCAAGAAACTCGCCGCTCTGCGCAATTCGGACCAGGATTTTGCCCGGGACGTAACCGAGCAGATCTATGACAACGCCATGATCCAGGCCGGTCTGCTGGTCGACTCGCAGAAGATGGTCAGCCGCAACTACAGGATCCTTGAGCGCATGGCTGAGGAACTGTAGGCGGAACGGCTCCCTGATTTTCTGGTGCCGGAGAGGTCAATAAGCTTGAAAAAAAAAGGAGATCACGATATAGGAACTCAACCCTGGCACGGATACCCTCCCCATTCCTGATCCCGTGCAACTCCGGAGGAAGTCAATGCGTCGTCTCATATTTGTCGGATTCATCATAGCGGTGCTGCTGGCGGGCTGCTATTCCAAACCGGTCCGCCATCTGGCATCCGACGCCAGTCTGATCAGGGCGGGCGAATCGACCCGGCAGGATGTCCTCCGGTACATAGGCGAGCCGGACGGTCACCGCACGGTCGCGCCGGGCGTTGAAGAATATGTCTACCACGAGGAAAGAAAGAACATCCTCGGGCGCACCCCCCTGCTCGGCTCCGTGGTGGGCAAGGAGGGCGACGAAATGCTTATCATCACCCTGACCGGCGACAGGGTCAGCAACGTGGAGTTCCGGACCGTCGGCAAGGGCGATCGTGACTGGGCCGACGATTTCACCTGGGAAGAAATCCGGTGACCTCTCCTTCTCCCTGGGATATCAACCGGGAGCGGATGGTTGAAGAACAACTCATTCCCCGGGGCATCCATGACGAGGCAACCCTGCGCGCCATGCGCACCGTGCCCCGTCACCTGTTCGTCGATGACGCCATGGCATCGGCCGCCTACGGGGACCATCCCCTGCCCATCGGCTCCGGCCAGACCATCTCCCAGCCCTACATCGTCGCCCTGATGACGCAGGCCCTTGCCCTCAAAGGCCATGAACGGGTGCTGGAAATCGGCACCGGCTCCGGGTATCAGGCCGCCGTTCTTTCCAGGATGTGCAGGAAGGTCTACACCATTGAACGCATCGACGCCCTGCTGGTCCGGGCCAGGAAGGTCTTTGACCGCCTGCATTACCACAACATCATTTCCCGCATCGACGACGGGACGGCGGGCTGGCCTGACGAAGCGCCCTTTGACGGGATCGTGGTGACGGCCGGCGGCCCGAAGATCCCCGAACCCCTCATCGAGCAGCTCGCCGATCCCGGCCGCCTGGTCATCCCGGTCGGCGACCAGTTTCTCCAGGAACTGCAGCTGCTGGAAAAGATCAAAGGGGAAATCTCCGTCAAGACCATTGAATACGTCCGCTTTGTCAATCTGATAGGAATCCATGGCTGGTCAGCCTGACGCTGCCGGACAGACACGCTATTCCCTGCTGCAACGGATATACCTCCGCTGCATGGAATGGATCCGGACCCCGGCGGGAATCTGGGCGCTGTTCCTCATCGCCGTGGCCGAATCCTCTTTTTTCCCCATCCCCCCGGATGTCTTTCTCATCGCCCTCTGTATTGCCGTGCCGGCAAAATCGTACCGCTACGCCCTGGTCTGCGCGGCTGGCTCGGTTGTCGGCGGCATGCTCGGCTACGGGCTCGGGTTCGGCTTCATGGACACGGTGGGCTTCCGCATCCTCGACTGGTACGGCCTCCATGAAAAGTACCAGGTCGTCCAGGACCTGTACCGCCGCTACGATGCCTGGGCCGTCGGCGCGGCCGGCTTCACCCCCCTGCCCTACAAACTGTTCACCATCACCGCCGGCGCCTTTCAAATCAATTTCTTCGTCTTTGCGGTGATGTCTGCCCTCTCCCGTTCGGCCCGTTTTTTTCTCATCGCCTGGCTCATCCATGCCTACGGTCCCAGGGTGCAGCACTTCATCCTCCGCTATTTCAACCTGCTCACCATTCTTTTCCTTATCCTCCTCATTGGTGGCTTTCTTCTCATCAAGATGGTACTTTAAGGATCAATCCGCACACCGGCCGGACCGCGGCGCCATGAACGGCGACCCCGGGCCGGACCGAACAGACAGCCACAGTCATCCCGACCACGGGAGGAGGAAGTGCATGCACGCAGCAACGGAGAGGAAAATCCGCCGGGAGAGAAACAAAGCGGTTCTGATCAGTCTTTTCCTGTTGCTGGTCTTCCCGGCAGACCGCGGGGAGGCGGCAACGTGCCTGACCGGCGACTGCCACCGGGAAGTGGCGGAGAGGGAGTATCTGCACGGTCCGGTGGCCGCCGAACAGATCGGCGGACAGGGATGCATCGCCTGCCATGTCCCGGACGGCGAAACCTGCTCGGCGGATAAGGGGGGGATGTTCAAGCCGCTGCCGGCGGCGGTCGAAATGTGCCGGTTCTGTCATTCCCAGGGGGCCGCCTCCACCCACAGCGCCGAAAACAGCGAGTGCCTCGACTGCCACGACCCGCACGGCTCGGACAGCGGCCCGGAACTCCTCCGGGGGGAGCAGGAGAGGTAAGCCGATCCGGCGCTACCCCGCCCGGGCGGCGAGGGCACGCACCCTTGCCATGACCGCGTCAAGGTCCGTGGTCAGCAGCCGTCCGTCCCGCACCACCGGGCGGCCGTCGACGATGACGGTGCGGACATCGCTCCCCCGGGTGCCGTACACCAGCAGGTCCGGTCCGTAAAAGGGCGTCAGGTGCGGACTGTTCCGGTCGACCAGAATCACGTCGGCCGGCGCTCCGGGGCGAAGGACCCCGCACCCCCCGAACCCGAGGACTTCGGCTCCTTCTCCCGTTGCCATCCGCAGGATGCTTTTCGCCGGAACCGCCACCGGATCGCCCGTCCACGCCTTCTGCACCTTGGCGCAGACGTCCATTTCCCGGAACATGTCCAGAGAGTTATTGCTGGCGGCGGAGTCGGTGCCGAGGCCGACAACCACGCCCTGCGCCCGCAGGGCGGCAAGCGGCGCAATTCCCGACGCCAGCTTGAGGTGCGACTGCGGGCAGAGAACGGCCCTGGCTCCCCGGCGGACCAGAATGGCGATATCCTCCTCGTCGACCCAGACACAGTGCACGCAGACCGTCAAGGGATCAAGGAGGCCGAGGGCGTCAAGATGCCTGATCGGCGAAGCGCCCCGCCGGTCCTGAATCAGGGCCGGTTCCCCTTCGGTTTCGGCCGTATGGATAAAGAACAGCCGACCCCGGCGGCCGGCCTCCTGTTTTGCCCGCTGCAGGGTCTCCGGAGCGCAGGTGTAGGGGGAGTGCGCGAAAACGGCCGGGGTGACGAGACGGTCACGCAGGTGCCAGGCATCCAGGAAACGGGCGGCAACCCGGACATTATCGGCCGGGTCCGGCACCCCCGGCGCCGGAAAATCTATGACCCCCTGGGCGGCAACGGCCCGCAGGCCGGTCGCGCCGAAGGCCCTGGCGGCAGCGTCGGCAAAAAAATAGCCGTCGGCAACCAGCGTCGTTCCGGAAAGCAGCATTTCGGCGGCCGCCAGCCTGGAGCACCAGTACACCATCTCCGGGTTCACGTGCCGGCTCTCGGCCGGAAAAATATGTTCGCCAAGCCACTCCCCCAGGGCCAGGTCGTCGGCCAGGCCGCGGAAAAGGGTCATGGCCGCGTGGCAGTGGCAGTTGACCAGGCCCGGCATGACAACAGCGCCGCCTGCATCGACTACCTCCCGGGCCCGGACCGGACCCAGGTCCGCCATATCGCCCAGGGCGGCAATGCGGCCGCCGCGGATGGCGACATATCCCCGCTCCGTCACCCTGTCCGTACCCGGTTCCGGCAGCAGACAGCCGTCCGTTATCAAAATATCCGTCGTCATCATCCCGGCAAGAGAACTGCTTGCATAATCATCATGATTTAGTGTATCACAGGGAGCACTGAACACCCGTGGCGGAAACTATACACCCTTGACCGGGAACGGCAATTTTTTTCGCCTGTCCCTCCGCCCGGGAGCCGTGAACATCAAACACCCCGCCCCAGCCCGTGAGCGTATTCCGCTTCACCGCGGCGGGCGTCCCGAGTGAATACGTAGAGGAGCCATGGGATTTCGTTGCGGAATCGTCGGCCTGCCCAATGTGGGGAAGTCGACCATATTCAATGCCCTGACCGCCGCGGCCATTGACGCGGCCAACTATCCGTTCTGCACCATTGAACCCAATGTCGGCATTGTGCCGGTGCCCGATGAGCGGCTCGACCGGCTCGCCGACCTGGTCCATACCCGCAGCAAGGTCCCGACCCAGATGGAATTCGTCGACATCGCCGGACTGGTCAGGGGGGCCAGCCGCGGCGAGGGACTCGGCAACCAGTTCCTCGGCCACATCCGGCAGGTGGATGCCATTGTCCACGTCATCCGCTGTTTTGAAGATGAAAACATCGTTCACGTCGACGGTTCGGTCGATCCGCTGCGGGACCGGGAGGTCATCAACACCGAACTGATCCTCGCCGATCTGGACACCGTTGACCGCCGCCTGCTGAAAACCCGCAACCAGGCCAAGTCCGGGGACAGCAAGATGATCGCCCAGGTTGCCTTTCTGGAACAGGTCCGGGACATCCTCGACGGCGGCCGGCCCGCGCGGAGCGTGGCGGCCGGCGACAGGGCGCAACCGGACCTGCTGCGGGAACTCTGCCTGTTGACGGCCAAGCCGGTGCTCTACGTCGCCAATGTCCACGAAGATGACTTGGAGGGCGGCAACAGGTTCGTTGACCTGCTTCGGGAGGCGGCCGCCGCCGAACAATCCCCGGTGGTGGTGATTGCCGGCAGCATTGAACAGGAACTCAGCCGCCTGAGCCGGGACGAACAGGCGGAATTCCTTGCCGAGATGGGGCTGGCCGAACCGGGCCTCAACCGCCTTATCCGCGCCGGTTATGAACTGCTGGATCTGATCACCTTCTTCACCGTCGGGGAAAAGGAAACCAAAGCCTGGACCATTCAGCGCGGCACCAGGGCGCCCGGCGCGGCCGGCAAAATCCACTCCGATTTCGAACGGGGCTTCATCCGGGCCGAAGTCATTACCTACGATGACTACATTGCCTGCGGCAGCGAGGCACGGGCCAGGGAAAAGGGCCTCATGCGGTCGGAAGGCAGGGATTACGTCGTCCGCGACGGGGACTGCATTCTGTTCCGTTTTAATGTATAGTGTTCTCTGAACAACCGGGGCAGCCTGGCTTTCCCCGCCTCCCGGGAAGGGGCGGCCGTGACGATTCCCCTTGCAGCGGATTGTTGACCGACCGCGCACCTCATGAGCCGCCGGGCAAGGAGGGCGCGGTCGATCCAGCCTGCCCGTGGGGACAGAAGGTTTCAGGAGCTTGAGACAACCGCAAGAAAATGAACATCGACATCGGAAAAACCATTTTTGTGGCCGATATCAGGGAAGGCCAGCAGATCCGCGACCTGTTCCTGGTAAGCAGGAAAGCCCTGGCCGAAACCAAGAACGGCAAGCCCTACCTGGCCCTGACCCTGATGGACAGATCGGGTGAGATCGAGGCCCGGATCTGGGAAGACGCCGCCCGGTTCGAGCCGCAGGCGGAAATCGGCCAGATCGTCGCAGTCGAGGGCCTGGCCAAACCGTTCCGCGACCAGCTCCAGCTCAACATCACCTCCCTGCAGGCGGTCGAGGACGGCGCGGTCTCCCTCGACTCATTCATGCCCTCCAGCAAACGGTCCGTCCGGGAGATGAAGTCCGAGCTGGCCGGGCTGATCAGGACGGTCAACGATCCGGCGCTGCGCCCGCTTCTGGAGGCAACCTTCCAGGGAGCTTTTCTCAAGCAGTTCTGCCTGGCGCCGGCCGCCAAGATGATGCACCACGCCTACCTCGGGGGCCTGCTCGAACACACCCTGAGCGTCACCGGTCTGGCCGTGGGCCTGTCCCGGCACTACCCCGGCCTTGACCGCGACCTGCTGGTGGCCGGCGCCCTGCTGCATGATATCGGCAAAGTCCGTGAATTCAGCTTTTCCTCGGTCCCCTTTGATTACACGGAGTCGGGCCGGCTGATCGGCCACCTGGTCCTCGGCAGCGAAATGGTCCGGCGCCGGGCGGAGCAAATTCCCGAACTGTCCCCCGAACGTCTGGACCGGCTGCTCCACCTTATCCTCAGCCACCACGGCCGGCATGAATTCGGCTCCCCCTGCCTGCCGATGACCGTTGAAGCCATCCTGCTCCATCATCTCGACGATATGGATGCCAAGGTGAACTACATAGACCGGCTGAGCGAACAGGTCGAACCCGGCCGCCATCAGTGGAGCGACTACCAGCGTCCCCTGGAGCGGTTTCTGCTGCTCAGGGGACCGGAGGCGGAAATCTCGCCAGGCCCGGAATTGGCGGAAGCCGGGAACGACCCGGACGGACGGGAAACGACGACCCGGGCCGGCGGAAACGGGCCGGAAACGGGCAAGGGCCAACAGTCCCTTTTTTAGCCATGGTCTTTGCGGAACTCCTCGGCCAGCCCAAGGCGGTGCAACTTCTCGGCCGCGCCCTTGCCGGCGGGCGGCTGGCCCACGCCTATCTGTTCATCGGCCCGGACGGAGTGGGCAAGGCCACTGCCGCGCGATCCATGGCGGCCGCTCTTTTCTGCCGGGAGGGACCGCCTGCCGCCCCGTGCCGGCAATGCGGCGGCTGCCGGAAATTCTTTGCCAACAACCATCCCGATTTTCATCATATCCTGCCCCAGGGGGCGGTGATCAAAATTGATCAGGTCCGCGGATTGAAAAAACTCCTCAGTTTCCCTCCCCTGGAATCGGGATTGCGGGTCATCCTGCTCGAGGACGTGCACACCATGCGCCGGGAAGCGGCAAACAGTCTGCTGAAACTGCTGGAAGAGCCCCCTCCCGGCAATCTGCTCCTGTTGACGGCCGACGAATCGGAACCATTGCTGCCGACCATCCTGTCGCGCTGCCAGACCGTTCCGTTTCATCCCCTGCCGCCGGCGGTCTGCGCGGACATCCTCATGCGGATGGACATCAGCCTGGACCGCGAACGGGCCCGCGCCCTTGCCGCCCTGACCGGGGGCTGCCCCGGAAAGATCCGCTCGCTGGACACGGAAAACCTGACACGCCTCCTCGACGAGTTTATGAACTGCCTGGCCGTGCAAGCGGAAAGCGAGGCCGAGGCAATCGAAACCGCGCTGCTGCTGGCCGCCAGGACCGCGGAAATCCGCGAGGGCCTGGAAACGCTGCTTGACCTCTTCCTCCTTTTTTTCAAGGAGGCCATGGCCGCCCATCTGGGCCGCCGGCCGGCCGACCCGGAGCGTCACTCCATGGCTCCCTACGTGGTTCGCGCAAGAGAACGCTGGAACTTGGACCAACTTTCTGATAAGATACAAGCTGTTGAATTCGCCAGGGAGGCGCTGGCACGAAACTGCACCCGGCAGATGGTCTGCGAGGTGCTGTTCCTGCGCCTGCTCACCGGTGACAAACCGAACCCGGGACCTGAGACGCCGCGGCGTCCCCATCATATATCATGACTGAAGCCGAGACCATTCCCACAGAGCCCGATCAGAACGATCCGCCTTCGGGTGCCCCCGAAGAGGGACCTGCCAGCTTTTACCTGATTCGTTTCCGGGAGGACGGCCAGGAATGCACAGCCCAGTCAAAATTCGCCGACCTGGCCCGGGGCGACGCGGTCATGGTCCGCACCGACCACGGTCCCGAACCGGCCAGGATCGTCAGCCGGGCCGCGGGCGCAAGCGATCCGGACATGCCGCGCCTGGCGTCCTGCGCGATCCTCCGCCGCGCCACCCGGGAGGAGCAGGAAAAATATCAACGGCTGCCCGAACTGGAAAAAGAGGCGTTCAGCATCTGTTCCCGGGAAATCGCACAGCTCGGCCTCCCCATGCAGCTTATCCGGGTGGAACGTTTTTTCAACGGCTCCAAAATCATCTTTTACTTTACCGCCGAAAACCGGGTCGATTTTCGCGAACTGGTCAAGCACCTCGTGCAGGAGTTCCGAACCAGGGTCGAAATGCGTCAGATCGGCGTGCGTCATGAAACGCAGCTGGTAGGAGGCATAGGCGTCTGCGGCCGGGAGCTGTGCTGCAGTTCCTTTCTCAAGAAATTTGAATCCGTGTCCATCAAAATGGCCAAAACCCAGGACCTGCCCCTGAACCCGGCCAAGATCTCCGGGCTCTGCAATCGGCTCCTCTGCTGCCTGACCTACGAATATGACTCCTATCGAGCCATCAAGAAGGAAATGCCCCGGGTGGGCAAATCGTTCCTCTACCAGGGCACCGTCTACAAGGTTGTCCGGATCATGGCCCTGCAGAAGCTTGTGCATGCCGTTTCCGCCAAGGGCGAGGAGATCGTCCTGGCGGAGGAGCAATGGAAATCCGCCGAACCGGTACGCAAGGGCCCGGCCAGGGAAAAAAACGCCGAATAATGACGACCTATATCACCACACCCATCTACTACGTCAATGCCCTGCCTCACCTCGGGCACGCCTACACCACCATCGTCACCGACACCTACTGCCGTTTCCGCAGGCTGTGCGGCGACGATGTCCGTTTCCAGACCGGCACCGATGAGCACGGGGAAAAAATCGCCCAGGCCGCCGAGGCCGAAGGGGTTTCCCCCCGGGAATACGCGGACCGCATCAGCGAGGAGTTTCGCCGCACCTGGCCGCTGCTCGCCGTCGAACCGGATCATTTCATCCGCACCACGGACCCGGTCCATGTCCGGACGGTCCAGGACATCCTGCGCAGGGTGCACGATCAGGGCGACATCTATTTCAGCGAATACACCGGCCTGTACTGCCAGGGCTGTGAACGGTTTCTCACCGAAAAGGAACTGGTCGGCGGCAAGTGCCCCGACCACCTGCAGGCGCCGCGGGAAATTTCCGAGCAGAATTACTTTTTCCGGATGAGCAGGTACCAGGGCTGGCTTATCGACCACATCAGGGAAAATCCCGAATTCATCACCCCGGAGCGGTACCGGAACGAAGTGCTCTCCTTTCTCGGCGAACCGCTGGAAGACCTCTGCATCTCCAGGCCCAAGGCAAGGCTGACCTGGGGGATTCCCCTGCCCTTTGACGACAACTTCGTAACCTATGTCTGGTTCGACGCCCTGATCAACTATCTCACCGGCATCGGCTACCCGGACGACCCGGATTTCAGGCGCTACTGGAAAGCAGCGGAGCACGTCATCGCCAAGGACATCCTCAAGCCCCACGCCATCTACTGGCCGACCATGCTCAAGGCCATGGGACTGCAGCCGTACAGACGCCTCCATGTGCACGGCTACTGGAACGTCGAGGAAACAAAGATGTCCAAATCCATCGGCAATGTCGTCCGTCCCGGGGAACTGGTCGAACGGTACGGAGCTGATACGGTGCGCTACTTTGTCCTCCGGGAGATGAGTTTCGGTCTCGATGCCTCCTTTTCCACCGAGGCGGTGATCGAGCGCCGCAATTCCGACCTGGCCAATGATCTCGGCAATCTCTTCGCCCGCTCCCTGACCATGATCGGCAAATATGCCGACGGCAAGATCCCTGAGCCCGATCACCTGATCCTGACCGAGGCCGATCGGGAACTGATCGGCGCCGTCGAGGAAATGACGGCCCGCTACCAGGAGTACATGAACGACTTCCAGTTCCAGCGGGCGCTGCGGGAGATATGGAAGGTCATCTCCATGATGAACCGGTTCATCGTCACCAATGCTCCCTGGGAACTGGCAAAATCGCCGGGCCACTACAGCCGTCTCATGACCGTGCTCTACTTTCTTGCCGAATCGCTGCGCTTCATCGCCCTGGTCCTGCAGCCGGTCATGCCGGCGGCGGCGGCCAAAATGGCCGCGGCCCTCGGGCTGACCGGCGAGATGGAAGCCGCCACCCTGTCCACGGCCGGAAAGTGGGGCTTGCTGCGCCCCGGTACGCTCATCTCCCAGGGCGAGCAGCTGTTTCCCCGCCTGGACAAAGCGAAAAAGGCTGAACCGCCCCCACGGCCGCAGAAACAGGATGGCGGGAAAAAAAAGGCCGCCCCGCCCGGCAAGGGCCTGATCAGCTTCGACCAGTTCGGGCAGATCGACCTGCGGGTCGCCGAAGTGACGGCGGCGGAAAAAATAGCCGGCTCCGAGAAGCTGCTCAAGCTGACCGTGAAGGCGCCGGAAGAACGGGTCATAGTCGCCGGCATCGCCAAACACTATGAGCCGGAGGAGCTGGTCGGCAGGCTGGCGCTCATTGTCGCCAATCTTCAACCCGCCAGAATCATGGGCGTCACGTCCCAGGGCATGGTTCTTGCCGCCAGGGAAACGGACGAAAACGGCAACGAACATCTTGTGCTGGCTTCCGTGGCGGACCGCGTCCGGGCCGGCGGCAAGATATCATGACAGAGGAGGGAACCCGTGTTTATGGTGAGTAATTTCCTGATGGCCGTCGCCAAGCTGATCAATGTCGTCCTCAGTGTCTATATCTGGGTCGTCATTGCCCGGGCGGTGATCTCCTGGGTGAGCGCCGATCCCTACAACCCCGTCGTCCGCTTCCTGGTGCAGATAACCGAACCCCTTCTCTCCCGGATCAGGCGCTATCTCCCGCCCATGGCCGGCATTGATCTGAGCCCGATGGTGCTGATTCTCGGAATAATTTTCCTCCAGAGCTTTCTCGTCCCCACCCTGCAGCAGATTGCCCTGAGCCTGCGCTGAACCCCGCCATGCCGTATCTGCAAACCCTGCCGGACGGCTCCCATCTCCTGCGCCTCCAGGTCCAGCCCCGGGCCAGCAGAACCGAGCTGGCCGGACTGCATGACAACGCCCTGAAGCTTCGCCTCACCACCCCGCCGGTTGAAGGCCGGGCCAACAAAGCGGTCATAGACTTCCTGGCCAGGCAGCTGCGACTGCCCAAAAAAGCGTTCACCATCAAATCCGGCCTGCACAGCAGGGAGAAGCTGGTCCTCATCCGCGGCTGCACAGAAGAGGCCGTCCGCCAACTTGCCTCGGGACGGGAGCACGACCCCCTCCCCGGCAAATAAATACGGCAGCCGCGCCGCGATACCACCCCCGGTCGGGAAAAAATCCTTTCTTGTAAATCTATTTCAATGATTGTACAATTTGTCAGATCAGTCTGACACTCGACGTACATCTGCAATCGGCTCCGTATTTCATCATCCTGAAGGGGGGAGGTTATGAAACTGTTCCGTATACTGCCGCCGGTCCTGTTTGTTGTCATGGGCATCGCCACCGTGGTCCCGGCGGAGGAAATTCCGTCTGATCCGGAAGCACTGACCTTTTCCAGCCGATTTCGCACCGCGATCCTGGCCCAGAACACCAGGCAGATCATGCGGCTGACCCCTCCGAACTCGCAGGAATGCATCCCGGCGGATGAACGCGATTACCGTTACAGCCTGATCCTCCGGGATCTTCTTCGGGTGCTGGGAGAGCGGCAGACCATCGAGGATGTCCGCATCAGGAAAGTCGATGCCGCACAGCTGCGGCGCAGCGGTGCGGCTGAGGAAACGGCGGCCGTCAGCTGGCCGGTGTTCCCGGAGGAACAGATCATCATCACCTATACAAGGGACGGGATCGAGAATACCGCGAGCCTTTATATTGCCCGGGACAGGGATGAATGGAAATGGGTGCATGCCTGCGCCGATTAGCAGGCAGCAGGTCTAGCCGCGCAGCAGTTTGGATCCGATCAGGCCGTAAAAGCCGTCGTCGGCCGAACCGAAATACCACCCCAGGTGGATGAGGCAGTGGGCGCACAGGCAGTACTGCCAGCTGTAGCCCTGAAACCAGGTAAAATCGGTGGTCGGGGGGCCATGGATGATCGTGCCGGCTGCCTGGCGAAAGCACCTGATTTCAAAGACAATACCGGCCGGATTGAAAAACGTGTGATGATGATCGGAGTTGACGGCAATACCGTGCCGGTCGGCGGTAACTATAGCGCCGCAGGCCCGGCACAACAGGGAGTCGTCGGATTCGACGTCAACGGCGGATGAAACGTCGACATCCGGCATCTCCGGGTTTCCGCGTTCATCCTTGTCTCTCATGAGCCTGCCTCACTTTTTTCTGCCGGCACGATTATAGTGGTCGACAATGGCCCTCACCATGTCGGGAATGGTATAGCGGTCGGGCTGCACGGCAACCCTGAGACCGTATTCCTCCACTGTTTTCGAGGTGATCGGGCCGATGGTCGCTATATCCACCCCGTTCATCAGCCGGTGCAGTTCCTCCTCCGACCCCGCGTCCACCATTGTCAGAAAATTAATCACTGTCGATGAGCTGGTAAAGGTTACCATATCTATCTTCTTCTCCTCCAGCTCTTCGCGCAGCTCCTCCTTTCTGCCCTTGACCGGCACGTTCCGGTATACGGCAACAACCCGTACCTCGGCGCCGCCCCGGGTGAGCATGTCGGGCAGGACATCCCTTGCCGCCAGCGCCCTGGGCAGCAGAATTCTGCTGCCGCCGACCCCTTGCGCCAGCAGTGCTTCCCCCAGCCCTTCGCCGGTGAACTTCTCCGGCATCAGATCCGCCCTGATGCCGTACTTCAGCAGTTCATCGCCGGTGGCCCGCCCGACCACCGCTATCCTGGGACCGGCAAGACTGCGGGAGTCGAGCCCCGATTCCCGCACCCTCTTGAAAAAATAGGTCACCGCGTTCAGACTGGTGAACAGCAGCCAGTCAAAGGAGCCGAGATCCTTGATTTCCCGGTCAAGTTCGGTGTTATCCTCCATCGGTTCAATATTGATGGTCGAATACTCCAGGCAGTCGGCGCCCTGCTCCTCAAGCAGGGCCACCAGCTCGCTGGCCTGCTCCCGGGTGCGGGTAACGATGATCCGCCGGCCGAACAGGGGCCTTTTTTCGAACCAGTCAATGGTCTTGCGCAGTTTGACCACCTCGCCGACAACAATCAGCGCCGGCGGCTTGATTCCCGCTTCCCTGACGATGTCGGTAATGGTGTCCAGGGTGCCATCCACCGACCGCTGTTCCGGGGTGGATGCCCAGCGCACGACCGCCACGGGGGTTTTCGGGTCGCGGCCGTGCTCCATCAATTTGCCGGTGATGATGGGCAGGTTCTTGATGCCCATGAAAATGATGATGGTCCCGGCCCCGGTGGCCAGCTTGTCCCACCTGATGTTGGACTCCTTCTTGGCCGGATCCTCATGGCCGGTGATGAAGGCGACCGAGGCGGTGTAATGCCGATGGGTAATGGGAATGCCCGCATAGGTGGCCGCCGCGGTGGCGGAGGTGACACCGGGCACCACCTCGAACGGGATGCCGGCCGCCACCAGCTCCTCAATTTCCTCGGCGCCCCGCCCGAAGATGAAAGGATCGCCGCCCTTGAGCCGGACAACCATCTTGCCGGCCCGGCCGTGTTCGACCAGCATGCTGTTGATCGCCTCCTGGGTATAGGCATGGAGGCCGCCGCCTTTTTTGCCCACATAAATGAGCTCGGCGGATTCCTGCACATGGCGCAGCAGTTTCCTGCTGGCCAGGTAATCGTAGACCACGACCTCGGCCCGCTCGAGGAGAAACTTGCCGCGCAGGGTCAGCAGACCCGGGTCGCCGGGACCGGCGCCGACCAGGTATACCTTGCCCACCGGCTGACTGGATGGGGTATTGGTGCTCATTGGGCCGGACTAAGCCCCGTACACTTCGTCGAGTATTTTCCGCCCGCCCATTGCCAGCAGCATGTCGGCGAGACGGGTTCCCAGAGGGGCCGCCTCCGCGGCCGGACCGGTGAGCCGGTCCTGGAGGATCTCCCTGCCGTCGACGCTGGCGATCAGCCCGGTCAGGGTGATTGTCTCGCCCGAAAGCGTCGCATGCGCCCCGATGGGGACCTGACAGCCTCCTTCCAGGCGCTCGAGAAAGGCACGTTCGGCGGCGACGGCAACGGCAGTGACGGGATGATGCAGAAAGGAAAGGGTTTCCGCCAGCTCGGCGTCATCCCGGCGCAGCTCGATTCCCAAGGCGCCCTGGCCGATGGCGGGCAGCATCTGCTCGGGGCTGAACAGCATGGTGATCCGGTCGGCCATGCCGAGGCGATTGAGGCCCGCGGCGGCCAGAACGATGGCATCGTACCTTCCTTCCTCCAGCTTGCGCAGGCGGGTGTCGAGGTTGCCGCGCAGGTCCTCTGTCACCAGATCGGGCCGCAGGCGGGCAAGCTGCGATTTCCGCCGCAGGCTGGACGTTCCGACCTTCGCGCCCCGGGGCAGGGCGTCAACATCCTTGAATTTCATGGAGATAAAGGCGTCGCGGGGATTTTCCCGCTCCGGGACCACCCCGAGGTGCAGCCCCTCCGGCAGTTCGGTGGGCACATCCTTCATGGAATGGACCGCCAGGTCCGCCCGGCCGTCGAGCAGGGCGTCCTCGATCTCCTTGACAAACAACCCCTTGCCGCCGACTTTGGCCAGCGGGACGTCGAGGATCTTGTCACCCGTGGTGGTGATTTTCACCAGTTCGACGGCAATTCCGGGATGGCGTCGTTCAATCTGGTCCTTGACCCAGGTGGACTGGGTAACGGCGAGCAGGCTTTTTCGTGTGGCTAACTTGATTGTTTTTCGCATTCTCTTTCTTCGCTGAAGTCTGATTATTTGTTGGCCAGGACATCCAGAAGGGCGGCCGCCAGCAGCGGAATCATCAGTTCGTGGTGTCCGGTGAAATTGAAGCCCCGGCCCCCCTCCATGGTGGGGCGCTGGACGACATTGACGGTCGGCCGGTAGTGCCGGAGAAAATCAAAATTGGCGGTGGTGATGTTTCTGACCGCGTACCCCAGATTGCGGACTACGGTCAGGGCCTTGAGGAAAACCTCCGGCAGCACCACCGCGGACCCGATGTTCAGGTAGGCGCCGCCTTCCAGGCAGGCAACCTGGCTGCAGAAAACCTGGAAGTCATGGTGGCTGGTCTGGCCGATGGCCGCGCCGTCCGCCCCGGGATGAATATGAATGATGTCCGTGCCGATGGCCACGTGCACGGTCACCGGGATGTCCAGTTTCCTTGCCTGGGCCACCAGGCTCTGATCGTTATAGGCAAAGGCCTGTTCCAGCAGGACCTCTCCCACCGCCTCCCCTAGGCCGATGTTTTTTTCCGCCCCGCGGCAGATCGCCCCGTTGAGGACCTCTCCTGTTTCCCGGGCGGCACCGAAGGCCCCCGCCCCCAGGACATCCGCCACCTCCTCCGACGTCCGCCCGGCCATGGCGATCTCGGCGTCGTGCACGATTCCCGCTCCGTTCAAGGCGATGCCGCTGATGATTCCCCTGCGCATCAGGTCGATCAGGACCGGGCTGAGCCCCACCTTGATCACGTGCGCTCCCAGGCCGAGCAGCACCGGCTTGTCGTTTTCGTGGGCGGTTGCGATCCGCCGCACCAGGTCGGGAAAATCACTGCCCGCGAACTGGCGGGGCAGGGCGGCCATCAGGTCCCGGACCGTCATGCCCGCCGCCGGCGGCCGGGCAAAATCGGCCACCGTGACCTTGGAGTGCCGGTCGTAGATAGAATAGGTATGCAGGTCCTTGAAGTCAAGCGGGTCGGGAATCACCGAACATCTCCATTTCGACCAGTTCACAGACCATGTGCTCCACCCAGAGGTGCGTCTCCTGGATATGGGGAGTGGAGTCGGTCGGCACATTGAGCAGCAGGTCGGCCACGGGGCCCAGGTCGCCTCCCGGCTTCGCCGTTCCGCCGGTGAGGGCTGCCGTCCGCATACCCATCTCCCTGGCTGCAACCAGGGCTCTGACCACGTTGGGCGACCTGCCGCTGGTGGATATGGCAAGGGCCAGGTCTCCAGGTTTGCCGAGGGCCTGTACCTGCTTGACGAAGACCAGGTCAAAGCCGAAATCATTGCCGATGCTCGTCAGCACCGAACTGTCTGTGGTCAGGGCGATTGCCGACAGGGGCCGGCGGTCGATCTTGAATCTGTTGACGAACTCGGCGGCCATGTGCTGGGCGTCGGCGGCGCTGCCGCCGTTGCCGAACAGCAGCAGCTTGCCCCCGGAGCGAAAGGTTTCCACGATCCGGGCGACCAGTTCGATGATCAGGCCGGTCGAGGCCGCCGCAAAGGCCCGCTGGGCGGCGACGGATTGATCGAGATTGGCGGCGATACGGGTTTTCATGGTGGCAACAATGAAAGAAAAACCCGGTGCTGTCAAATAAAAAAACGTTCCCGTACCCCAGGGGCACGGGAACGTCCGGTCAAGCAGAAAATCCGCCCGCTCAGGAAAGCTGGCTCATGATGGCTTCGGAAACCTCCTTGATGCCCGGCGAACCGTCCACCGAGATCACCTTGGGGCCGGAGATCCGCTTGAAGTAATTGACCGCCGCCATGGTTCCGGTGTTCTCGTCATAGTAAATATCATGGCGCTTGTTGATGGCATCCTCGTCCTGGTCGTCGGGACGGGTCGACAGGTCGCCGCCGCAGACCCGGCAGACAAGCTTGCCCTCTTTTTCCACCGGCTTGATGGCGTCAAAGGCGATATGGTTGGGATGGTTGTTGTCATTGACGCACAGGCGCCGCCCCATGATCCGTAGCTTGGCGATATCCCTGGGGAGGACGATTTCAATCACGTAATCGAGCTTCATGCCGGATTCCCTGAGGGCCTTGTCCAGCGCTTCCGCCTGGGCCAGGGAGCGGGGAAAACCGTCCAGGAGCCAGCCTTTTTCCTTGGATTTGCCCAGGGTTTCGAGAACCATGGGAATGGTGATGCTGTCGGGCACCAGGTCCCCCCGGTCTATATACTCCTTGGCTTTTTTGCCGAGCTCGGTGCCGCCCTTGATGTGCTGGCGGAAAATGGCGCCCGACTCAATGTGGTCGATATGATACTTTTTCTGTACGATGGCCCCCTGGGTGCCCTTGCCGCTGCCGTTCGGTCCGAAAGTCAAAATATTCATATGCCGTCTCCTTGAGTTAAGGTTGAAAAGGCGTACCGCTAACCAACTGTCCAAAATGATGAAAAAGCCGGCAGGCGTGAATGAATGACAACTCATTCACCGGCCGACTATACCGTAACTCATTCCATTAAGCTATGAAAATATCAAGCCCGCCCTGGCCGCCGGCCTCCCCTGTCCAGGTCTGAAACAAGCGGGAAACAGGACCCTGATGCCGGCGGCGGTCCCTCGCCCAATCGGCAAAACCCCCTGCATACTTTTTGACAAGCGGGCCCAAAAAGGGTAAGTCTTGCCGGATACGGATTCGCTTCAGACAACCCATTACCTTACTGTATTACTGCCTGGATAACCATGAAAGAAATTCAAGTCGGACTCATCGGCTTCGGTACGGTCGGCAGCGGCCTGGCCGAAGTGCTCCTCAACGAACGGAAAAGGCTGCGGCAGCGGACCGGCCTGTCCATCCGCCTTGCCAGGGTGGCCGATATCAGGATCAGCGAACTGCCGGCCCGGTTTGCCGATGTTGCCCTGACCGGCAACGCCGACGACCTGTTCAACGACCCGGACATTGACATCGTCGTCGAGCTGATCGGCGGCATCGAACCGGCCAAATCATTCCTGCTCAAGGCCATTGCCGCCGGCAAACATGTGGTCACCGCCAACAAGGCCCTGATCTCCCAGGAAGGAAGGGACATCTTCGCCGCCGCGGCGGCGAAAAACGTCGAGGTCGGCTTCGAGGCCAGCGTCGGCGGCGGCATCCCGGTCATCAAGACCCTCAAGGAAGGCCTGGTGGCCAACAGGATCCTGGCCATCATGGGCATCATGAACGGCACCGCCAACTACATCCTGACCAGGATGACCGACGAGGGGGCCCCCTTCGCCGACGTTCTCAAGGACGCCCAGGCGCATGGGTTCGCCGAAGCCGATCCCACCTACGACATCGAGGGGATGGACACGGCCCACAAGCTGGCGATCCTCATCTCCATCGCCTACGGCATGAACATCAGCCTCAACGATATCACCACCGAGGGCATTACCCGCATCGAGCCCATTGACATCCAGTTCGCCCGCGAATTCGGCTGCCGCATCAAGCTCCTGGCCATCAGCCGCAACCACGGCGACCACATCGAGGCCCGGGTTCATCCCACCATGGTGCCGGAGGAACACCTGCTGGCCAATATCAACGGCCCCTTCAACGCCATCCAGTTTACCGGCGACGCGGTGGGTAACATCCTCCTTTACGGCCAGGGAGCGGGCAAAATGCCGACCGGCAGCGCCGTCGCCGCCGCCGTCGTCGATATCGCCAGGAACATCCGGACCGGCGCAGTCAACCGCGTGCCGGCCCTTTCCTACCTGCCGGAGGAGATCTCCCCCCGCCGGATCACGCCCCTGGAGGAGGTGTCCTGCTCCTACTATTTCCGGATTTCCGTCAAGGACGAACCCGGCGTCCTGGCCTCCATTGCCGGAATTCTCGGCCGCCACGGCATCAGCATTGAATCGGTCATCCAGAAGGGCCGCCGGCACACCGGCCCGGTGTTCGTTGTCATGCGGACCCACACTGCCAGGGAGGCGGCGGTCCGCAAAGCCCTGGCCGAGATCGACACCCTGGAGTCGGTGACCAGCGAAACGGTCAAAATCCGCATTCTCGAGGATGACGACGAGTAGCCTCGCGGCCGGTTATGAAGTATATCCTGCTCATTGGCGACGGCATGGGCGACCTGCCCGTGCCCGAACTCGGCAACGCCACCCCCCTGGAGGCCGCCGACAAGCCTGCCATTGACCGCCTGGCCCGCGAGGGGGAGATGCTGCTGGTCAGGACGGTGCCCAACGGGTTTCCTCCCGGCAGCGATGTCGCCAACCTCTCCCTGCTCGGCTACGAGCCGGAAAAATATTATACCGGGCGCGCCCCCCTCGAGGCCGCCAGCATGGGCGTGGCCATCGGACCCGACGAAATCGCCTACCGCTGCAACCTGGTGACCGTCGAATACCGGCCCGCCGGCGGCATCATCATGCGCGACTTCACCGCCGGCCATATTTCCAGCAGCGAGGCGGCCGAACTGATCACGGCCGTTCAGCGGGGCTGCGGAAGCGAGCGCTTCACCTTTCATCCCGGCATAAGCTACCGGCACCTGCTGGTGGTCAAAAACAGTGCCGCCGCTCCGCAGACGGTCCCGCCCCATGACCATACCGATCAGGACGTGACCGGGTTCTACCGGAACTACCTTGAGGCCGGCGAATGGCGGGAGCTGATGACCGACAGCGCGGCGATCCTGTCGGACCATCCTGTCAATGTTCGCCGGACCGCCCGGGGACTGCGCCCGGCCAACAGCCTGTGGCCCTGGGGCGAGGGCCGGCCGCTGCGGCTGCAGCCCTTCGAGGAGCGGTACGGCATCCGCGGCAGCCTCATCTCCGCCGTCGACCTGCTGAAAGGGATCGGCATCTGCTGCGGGCTGGAAATCATCAACGTTGAAGGCGCCACCGGCTTTCTCGACACCAATTACGAGGGCAAGGCCGCCGCCGCGCTGGAAGCGCTGCGGGACAGGGATTTTGTCCTGGTCCATGTCGAGGCGCCGGATGAGGCCGGCCACCAGGGCATGGTCCGGGAGAAGGTCCGGGCCATCGAGGATTTCGACGGCCGGATCGTCCGACCCATCGTCGAGGAGATGGAACGGCGGGCCGAGCCGTTCCGACTGGTGGTGACCATGGACCACTACACGCCCATCTGCCGGCGGACCCATGAAGACTGGCCGGTGCCCATGGTCCTGTACGATTCCCGCGGCACGGCCAGGCCGGCGGGACTCGCCTACACCGAGGCAAACGCCATACAGGCCGTGGCCGGCGGCGGCCTCAGCCTGGCAAGCGGCGCCGATTTCTTTGCCCGCCTGCTTGACTCCGGGGAGCGGTGATGAGCGTCCTGACCATCAGCATGACCGAACCGGTCCACCGCATGCACTCCCGGGTCATCTACGGCGATACCGATGCCGGCGGGGTGGTCTACAACGCCAATTTTCTCCGCTACTTCGAAATGGGCCGGACCGAGATGATGCGCTCCCTTTCCCTGCCCTACAGCCGGATGGAGGAACGGGGCCTCATCCTGCCGGTGACCGAGACCTACCTCCGCTTCAAGGCCCCGGCCCGCTATGACGACCTGATCACCATCGACACCTCGCTGGTCGAGGTGAAAAAATTCTCCTGCCGCTTCAATTACCGCATTCTCAGAGAGGAGGACAGCGGCCGGGAACAGCTGCTGGTCAAGGGCTTCACGGTCCACGCCTGTATCAACCGCCAGGGCAGGCTGACGCCGATTCCCGACGATATCCGCCGAATGATGGCCCGACTGTGTCAACAGGGCTGAGCACTGTTCACCGCAGGGACTTCCGCGGCTGATCCCGTCAGCCTAAACAAACGAAACCGGGACAAAAGAAGCTGCGCGAAGCTGTTTCCCCTGCCCGGCGGCTATCGGCCCTCCGGCAGGTCGTGCCCCTCCAGGACGAAGTCCCGTTCGCCCCTGCCCTCCCGGCCGAGCCGATCGCTGACCCGCCAGGCGGCCCGGACCGTCATGCCCGGCCGCAAGGCTTGGGGGGCGGCCGGATGAAGCGCCACGATCATGTCGAAGCCGGTCCGAAAGTACTCGCCCGCAATCTCCCGGCCGTCCGCATCGAACAGGCGGATGTCATGGACATCCACCGGCCGGTCGAAACTGATGCGGATCTCCACCGGGTCCTTTCCGCCGCTCTCCCAGTCCCCCACCACCATGAGCGGCAGGGGCGGCCCGACCGGGGCGATACGTTCGGGATTCCGACCGAAGCCCTCCGGAGGCATCTCCGGGGCCGGCTCCCCGGCAACGGTGATGACGACCCGCTCGATATCCTCGAACTGCAGCGCGGTTTCAACCAACGAGGCGGCCAGCCCCTGAAAATCGGGGGAATCCGGGGCGACTCCGGGTCCGGCCAGGTCAACGGTCACGCTCTCCCCGGTTTGGGCCGTCACCCTGGCGGAAATCCCCGGCGGAAAGGGGTTGCGCAAACCGCTGTGGGGCGGCAGCTCCCGGGCAACAGTTTCAAGCGCCTCCAGCAGATGGGCAAGCTGCCCCTCAGGGCGGAAGATGAACAGCGGCACCGGGCGGACCCTGCCCGGATCGGCGGTCAGGGGAAAGAAGCCGACCCGGGCGAAACAGGTCCCCTCGCCGCCCGCCGGCGGCTCGCCGAAATAGCGCTCGTAAGCCTCATTGGCCTGAACCGTGCCGGAAGGCGCCGGCTGCCGGGCAGACTCCCGGCACCCGGCCACTACCAGCAGGACAGCCAGCGCAATACTGGCCGCTCCGAGCCGGATCAGATACTGTCTGCCCCTGGACGGCATCGCTTTCACCGTCGATCACTCCACCTCGTAACTGAACACGAACTGGCGGGTCTTGCCGTCCTGGAGCCGGCTGCCCACCGTGAGTTCATAGTTGCCCTTGTCCGCCATGCTGACATCGGCCCCGAACTGCCCCGCCATATCCATGAGCTGAACGGGCCCGGTTTCAGTCCCGTCCGGTCCCTTGATCCTGAGGGCCACGGTACCCTCGGCAATCTGACCGCCTGAGGCCTCTTCCTCGAACGAAACCATGAAGTGATGGGTCTACTTCATGCCCATGGAGGCCATGACTTCCCGCATGTCGTTCAACTGGGCGGTGGCCTTGACCCCTTCCTCGACCATGGATCCCAGCATGATCGCCCCGGCGTGGCCGGCCATGTCGTGCATGGACTGCTCATGGGCGCCCTCCGCGGCCTCCATGCCCCCATGCCCCTGGTGGCTCATCTCTTTTTCATGGTTCATGGCCATGACCCCGAAAGGCACGGCAACAGCAAGCAGGCAGGTCAACAGCAGCAACAGTTTGCGTTTCATAGATTTCCTCCATTTGATTCAATGTTTCTTCTTTCACTGTCAGGAACAACCTGTTCTTCGATGTCCCGTTCGCTGGTCGGCAGCGCGGTTTTCTCCAGGGCCCGAACCCGCCACAGGTAGAAAATCACCGGATAGACCAGCAGCTCCAGCAGCAGGGAGGTGACCGCCCCGCCGACCATGGGCGCGGCGATGCGCTTCATGACGTCCGAACCGGTGCCGGTGCTCCACATGATCGGCAGCAGACCGGCAATGATGGTGATCACGGTCATGAGTTTGGGCCTGATGCGCTGCACCGCGCCGTGATGCACGGCCTGCACCAGATCCCCCCTGGTCCGCATCCGTCCTTTTTCACTCCACTTTTTATAGGCCAGGTCGAGATAGAGGAGCATCACCACCCGGTCTCGGCGTCCAGCCCTGCCAGGGCGATGATGCCCACCCAGACGCCGATGGACATGTTGTATTCCAGCAGGTAGAGGAGCCAGAAAGCCCCCACCAGGGAAAAAGGCACGGCCAGGAAAACGATGCCGGTCTTGACCATCGAACGGGTGCTCAGGAAGATGAGGACGAAGATGATGAGCACGGTAAGCGGGATGATCACCATCAGGCGGGCCCGGGTGGCCTCGATGTATTCGTACTGACCGCTCCAGACTATGCTGTAGCCGGCAGGAAGGGTGACCTGTTCGGCCACCGCCCGGCGGGCGTTCTCCACGTAGGTGCCGACATCGATGCCCTTGATGTCGACATAGACCCAGGCGGTGCGGCGGGCGTTCTCGCTCTTGATGCTGTCCGGGTCGTTGCTCACCCTGATGGACGCCAGTTGGCCCAGCGGGATGTGCCGGCCGCCCGGGGCCGGCACCAGCACCCGCAGGAGGGAGTCGGGATCGCTCCGGAAATCCCGGTCGTAGCGGACGTTGACCGGATAGCACTCCAGCCCCTCGACCGTCTCGGTGATATTCATGCCGCCGATGGCGCTCTGGATGACGTCCTGGATATCGCCGACATTGACGCCGTAACGGGAGGCGGCCTGGCGGTCGATGTCGATGTCGATGAAAAAGCCGCCCACCGTGCGCTCGGCAATGGCCGACAGGGTCCCGGGCAGCGTGCGCACCAAGGCCTCGATCTCTTCGCCGAGACCGGCAAGCACGGCGAGATCGTCCCCCATGACCTTGATCCCCACCGAGGTGCGGATGCCGGTGGAGAGCATGTCGATGCGGGTGCGGATCGGCATGGTCCAGGCATTGGTGAGGCCGGGAAAGTGAACGGCGCTGTTGAGCTCCTCGATCAGCCGGTCGACGGAGATGGGCCGCTCTTCAGGCCAGAGCAGGCGCAGGGTTTTTTTCAGCGCTTCAGTCCACCCGGGCCAGCCCGAATAGAACCGCTCGGTCCGGACCGTACGCCACTCGTTTTCCGGCTTCAACAGGATGGTGGTCTCGATCATCATCATCGGCGCCGGGTCGGTGGCGGTGTCGGCCCGGCCGATCTTGCCGAACACCCGCTCCACCTCCGGGAAGGCGGCGATGATCTTGTCGGTCTGCTGCAGCAGCTCCCGCGCCTTGGTCACCGAAATGCCCGGCAGGGTGGTGGGCATATAGAGCAGATCGCCTTCATACAGGGGCGGCATGAACTCGGTGCCCATTCTGGACAACGGCCAGGCGATGGAGACGATCAGGGCCAGGGCAACGACAAGGGTCGTCTTGCGCCAGCGCAGGACGAAATCGACGGCCGGATGATAGATGCTGATCAGCAGCCGGTTGAGCGGGTTGTGATGCTCGGCCCGCACCCTGCCGCGGATGAACCAGACCATCAGCACCGGCACCAGGGTGATGGACAGCAGGGCGGCCATGGCCATGGCATAGGTCTTGGTAAAGGCCAGGGGTTTGAACAGGCGCCCGGCCTGCTCCTGCAGGGTGAACACCGGGGCAAAGGAGACGGTGATCACCAGCAGGGCGAAAAATATGGTGGGGCCGACCTCCTGGGCCGCCTCGACGATGATCCGGCTGCGCGGCTTGTCGCCGTGCTCACGCTCCAGGTGTTTGTGGGCGTTCTCGACCATGATGATGGCCGAGTCGACCATGGTGCCGATGGCGATGGCGATGCCGCCGAGACTCATGATATTGGCGTTGAGCCCCTGGGCGTACATGATGATGAAGGCCATCAGGATCGCCACCGGCAGGGCCAGGATGACCACCGCCGCGCTCGGCAGGTGAAAAAGAAAGAGCACGATCACCAGGGCCACCACCACGCTTTCCTCGAACAGCTTGTGCTTGAGATTGTTCACCGCCCGGTCGATCAGCCCGGAACGGTCGTAGGTGGTGACGATTTCCACCCCCTCGGGCAGGCCGGCCTTGAGCTCTTCCAGCTTGTTGACTACCCGGTTGATGACCGCCCGGGCGTTCTCGCCGTAGCGCATGACAATGATGCCGCCGGCCACTTCGCCCTCGCCGTCGAGTTCGGCCACCCCGCGCCGCATCTCCGGACCCAGGCGGACCTCGGCCAGATCCATGACCCGGACCGGCGTTCCCTCGGGGGTGGCCATGACCACGATGCTCTCCAGGTCTTCCACCGACTGGATATAGCCGCGGCTGCGCACCATGAATTCGGTCTCGGCCATTTCGATCGCGCCGCCGCCCACGTCGAGATTGGCGCGGCGGATGGCGGTGATCAGGTCGGTGATGGGCAGGTCATAGGCGAGCAGCCGGTTGGGGTCGACCACCACCTGGTACTGTTTAACGAACCCGCCCAGGCTCGCCACTTCGGAAACCCCTTCCAGCGCGGTCAGCTCATAGCGCAGGTACCAGTCCTGGATGGCCCGCAGCTCCTGCAGGGTATGGCGGTCGCTGGTCAGGGCGTACTCGTATACCCACCCCACCCCGGTGGCATCGGGGCCGAGCACCGGCGTCACCTCCTGGGGCAGCTGGCCCCCGACGTAGTTGAGGTATTCGAGCACCCGCGAGCGCGCCCAGTAGAGATCGGTGCCGTCTTCGAAAATGATGTAGACAAAGGAATAGCCGAAGAAGGAATAACCACGGACCACCTTGGCTCCGGGTACCGACAGCATGCGCGTGGTCAGGGGATAGGTTACCTGGTCCTCCACCACCTGCGGGGCCTGGCCCGGGTAGTCAGTGAAGATGATGACCTGCACGTCGGAAAGATCGGGGATGGCGTCGATGGGGATATTGCGGAGCGAATGAATGCCGCCGACGATGAGAAATGCCGTGGCCAGCACCACCATGAACTTGTTGCGGCTCGACCACTCGATGATCTTTTCAAGCATGGAAAACCTTTCGCCCGTTTGCGGTTATCGGCGGCAGCCTGGGCGGCCTTATTTGAACAGTTCCTCGAGGTCGTCTTCCGGCGGCCGGGGCCGGAAGAGATCGTCCAGGTCTTCGGCGCCGGGCTCCGGCAGGTCGGCGGCCGGCTCCGGCCGGGGCTGCATCATTTTCTGAACCGCCTCCTGGAGCCTGCTTTCGGAATCGAACAGGAACTGGGCCGAGGTCACCACCCTCTCACCCAGCCGCACCCCGGACAGCACCTGGATGAATCCTTCCCCGTCGCTGATCCCTGTGGTCACGGGCCGCGGCTCGAACTTTCCCTCGCCCAGGGCGACGAACACGGTCTGCCGCGTGCCCGAGCGCAGCACCGCACTGGCCGGCACCGCCAGGGTGTCGCTGACCGGATCGGCGGCGATGCTCACGTTGGCGAACATGCCGGGCTTCAGTTCCCAGCCGGGATTGTCCATTTCGATCCGCGCCCGGGCGGTGCGGGTTTCTCCCTGGAGGTAGGGGTAGATGTAGGTGATTTTGCCTTCCATCTGCTGCCGGGCATAGGGCAGCTCGACCCTGGCGGTGAGCCCAGTCTTGACCCAGGGCAGTTCGAATTCATAGATATCGGCATTGATCCAGACCTTGCTGATATCAGAAATCTGCAGCAGTTCCATGCCGGGCATGACGCGCATGCCCTCGACCACCCGCTTGGCCGTGACTATGCCGCCGTAGGGGCTGTACAGGGTCATG
>OMKS01000580.1_pt1 | contig 34208 bp, 31 predicted proteins | sample 1674721 | NCBI WGS metagenome assembly OMKS01 (sample SAMN06264996, study PRJEB25208) | sediment metagenome | isolation source: hot spring sediment | place: USA: California | collected 2014-09-02 | reverse complement strand
TGGTGCCAAAGCCGAAGCACTGCCTTCTATCACCCCAATATCAGAGAAGATTCAAAAATGAACTGTCGAAGATGGGCCTGAGAAAGGAGGACTTCCGGATGAGCTACTGGTTCCAGGATCCGGCCATAAAAGGCCTGCTTCCCCTAGCTACGTCAACATCCATCAAGGGGCTGGTGACCTTTTTCAACATGCCCGCACTGGTGATCGGGTCAAACAGCCTGGCTGAAGCATTCATGCCCCAGCCTTCCATCATCGACATCTTCACCTCGCGGTGCATTACGAGGAGAAGCTTCTTCGTCACGGACGCATTCAGCGAGAAATTCGCACAGAAGCTTTCCACCGTGCTCGCCACAGCAGGCTTCACCACGGTTGTCTGGAACAAGGCCCTGCCCGAAGCACCCATAGACAATGTCAGAGCGTGCGCCGAAGAAATGAAGGAGTTCGAGCCTGATATGATTTTTGCAGTGGGCGGCGGTTCTGTCATGGACACTGCCAAGGCTGCCTGGGTTCTCTACGAGCGGCCTGATATTACCGATCTCGGACAGGTCCATCCCCTAGGGCTCCTGGGTCTGAGAAAAAAGGCCGGGTTCACGGCTGTTCCCACGACGAGCGGCACCGGTTCCGAGTGTACCATGGCAGCAGTACTCCACGACGATGAAACCAACCGAAAGATTCCCATTGCCAATGGAGACCTGTTCCCGGACATGGCCATCCTCGACCCGGAATTCACCTTCAGCATGCCCCCGGAACTCACCGCCGGCACCGGGCTCGACGCCCTTGCCCATGCCGTCGACGGGATCATGACGCCAGCATCCAACGACATCACCGACGCCATGGGACTGCGTGCCATCAGGCTCATTTTCAGGTATCTTCCCCGGGCCTACCGGAATGGAAAGGATCGGGAGGCCAGGCTCAGGATGCACATTGCCGCAACCATGGCAGGTGCCTGCTTCGGACAGAACAGCTGTGCGCTCACCCACGGCTTCGGTCATGCCGTGGGGTCGGTGTTCAGGATCCACCACGGTCTTTGTGTGGGGATGTTCATCCCCTATGCCCTGCAGTTCTATCAGCCGGTCACGGACAAGTTCCTGGAAATCTGCGATGAACTCAGGATCGAAGGCACAACCCCGGAGGAACGTCTGCACAGACTCGTGGAAGCGATACGGGGGTTCTTCAGAGAGCTCGACGTGCCCTTGACCCTGAGGGAACTCGGCATCCGCGAGGACTCATTCAATGATCGTATGGAAGAGCTGATCACGTTTACCCTGGAAGACATCGACACCTTTTTCAGTCCCCGGCCCATAACCGCTCAGCAGTGTGAACTCGTGCTCCGGTACGCCTTCGACGGCAGGGACATTGATTTCTGAAGGAGACAAAGACCATGTACGGATATCACGGACGGTTTCTCAAGGTGAACCTGAGCGAGGGCACGACACACGACATGCCCATATCAGAGGATGTCTGCAGGACCTATATCGGGGGTGCGACCATGGCAGCCCACCTGATCTATCCCTGTGTGAGGAAAGGAATGGATCCCCTCGCCCCTGAGAGCCCGCTCGTCTTTGCCACCGGGCCTTTCACGCTGACCTCGATCCCCATGGTGAGCAGGTACGCCGTTGCCGGAATTTCTCCCCTGACAGGGTGGTGGGGCGAGGCCACCAGCGGGGGGGACTTCCCGTTTCGCCTCAAGGGCTCGGGCTATGACGGAATCTTCATAGAGGGAAGAGCGGACAAGCCGGTGTACCTCTACCTGGAAAAGGGTGAAGCCTCGCTGAAGGATGCATCCCGGCTGTGGGGAAAGGACATCTACCAGGCCCAGGGGCTGATCCGTGAAGAACGTGCTCAGGGCAGTCTCGGCATGGCCCTTATCGGGGCAGCGGGCGAGAACTGCGTGAAGACCTCGGGGATCTTCAATGATGCAGGGCGTGCTGCAGGCCGTTGCGGTCTCGGTGCCCTCATGGGTTCAAAGAACCTCAAGGCGGTGGTCGCCTCGGGTAAGACCAGGCCTGAGCTGGCTGATCCTGCCAGGGTGACCCAACTCGCCAGGGAGGCCCATGCAGCCATTAAACAGCAGTTTCTTTCCATTGCATACCGGGAGTATGGAACGCTCCTGTATTCGGATATGGGCATGACCCTTGCCGATGTTCCTGCCAGATACTTCACCAGGAGCGTTTTTCCTGTGGAGAAGGTGACAGGCCAGAGCCTGCGTCAGCGGTATGTGATCGAAAATTATGCCTGTACGGGGTGCCCCATCGGATGCGGGAGAACAGTGAAGGACTTCCGTCCGGGGATCTCCGTCGACGGCCCCGAGTATGAAACCACCATGGCCTTCGGGCCTTTGTGCATGAACTATGATTTCGACACCATCATCGAGGCGAATCACCTCTGCAACACCCACGGAATCGATACCATCTCAGTCGGTGTCGCCATTGCATACGCCATGTATCTCTACGAGATGGGCGTGTTGACACGGGAACAGGCAGGCCTCGAGATCAGGTGGGGCGATGGCGGGGCGATCATTCAGCTCGTGGAGATGATTATCAGACAGGAAGGCATCGGAAAGCTGCTTTCCCAGGGAACGCTCGCCATGGCCCGGGAGTTCGGCAGGGATGAAGGCGAAGCGGCCCAGGTCAAGGGCATGGAGATGCCCATGCATGATCCCCGGGCCTTCCATGGAATGGCAATCTCCTACGCAACAGGCCCCAGGGGCGCATGCCACCTCAAAGGCGATTACTACACCGTGGATCTTGGTACCGCAGTGCCCGAGTTCATGATCCTGCCGTCGGAGAGACTCAGTTCCGTGGGCAAGGCAGAGAGCGCTGCGAAATACCAGAGCTTCAAAGACCTCTATGACTCGTTTGCCCTGTGCAAGTTCTCCCCGCTGAGCGTCACACAGCTCTGCCAGATTCTGCAGGCCATCACGGGCTGGGAGGCTCTCCCCGGAGAGATCCTCACCACCGGGGAGCGCTCCATCAATCTCAAACGCGCCATCAGCAACAAGCTCGGCCTCACCCGCGACCATGACAGGATCCCGAAGATCTGCCTGGAACCCCTCCGGGAGGGAAGCACCGCCGGGACAACTCCTGACCTCGATATGATGCTGAGGGAGTACTACGCGCATCGCAAGTGGGATTGGAACACAGGCAGACCTGAAAAGGAGAAGCTCGAAGAACTCGGACTTATTGATGCAGCCAGAGAGTTCTACGGGTGACGAGGGAGATGAACGTCTCTTGATTTCATGACTCGCAGGTCCATGCACCAAGGGAATCCCCGACATGCTCCGGCCTATTCGGCTGTGCTCGAAGAGAGTACGTGAAATGCCATGATAGCCCGCCAGACTCAGCAAGGCTATCATTTGAAGGTTCCTGGCCGGGAGGGAATGTCTCCTCGGCGTGATCTCTCTGGCTATAAGTGCTCACGCTCCTTGTTGATGAGATATTTAGCCACCACGCTGTTTACGGATTGCTGAGCCTTCTCTCCATGGACATGCAGACGCAGTGCATCGACATCCGATTTCCAGACCAGGTCGCCCGGGGCGATGAAGCAGAAACTTCCCGGGGTGTAGGTGTCGGACACCGCGTTGTTCTTGTAGTAGAAGTGTTCTTCGATGATCTCGGTGACATAGCCCCGCATCTCAGGCGGAATGTCCGTGGGTTTGAACCACAGCTTGATCTCGCGCTCCGCGTCTTCAGGATTGGCGGAAGCGTGGATGAGATTTTCCACCCGGTCGCCGATTTCCTTTCCATTCGCATCCTTGATGGGAACAACCGTGCCCAGGGCTCTAATGCACCCCGGCTTTTCCTCCCGTGCTTCGTGGGGATTCGTGGGGCCGGCAATGCCCCTGATCTTTTTGATGGCATCCGGTCCGAGGTAAACGAAGGCGATCACCCTTCGTTTCCATGGTGCCTCAGGGTAGTGAAGCCTGCCCTGGATGTAGTCGAGGAGTGACGGGAAGAACGCTTTTCCGACGTGTTCCGCGTAGTGTTCCTCGGCGAGGATCGTGCCGACATTGACAATCTTGGCTGCAGCGAATCTCAGCCCTGTGTGAAACTCGGAAAGCTGGGAGAGGATGTACCCGGTCAGCGAGTTTTTCATTGCATCGGGCTTGATGAGCACCAGGGTCTGCTCGAGATCTACCTTTTCCATGTGAAACCTCCTTGGGGCCAGATGGGTGCCTGTGCCCACATCTCATGGCGTTGATACAGGCTTCATCTTTGCTGTGTCAAGTGAAACGTGGCGGCCAGGGAAACAATTTCACGGCGTGGTGCTGAAGTGCCGGAAGGCGTGAGGATGCCCAAAAATGTATCAGGGCAGGGGTCTTCTTCGACGTTGGTGACTGTTGATGATACTTCCCCGCCCGATCAACACAGAGAGCCGGGTTTTTATCTTGACAGAACTGTGGCGGGTCATACAATTCTTCAGATACACTCACGAAGAGCGTCTCACGTATTCCCAACGGGGTGAACAGGAAAAGGGAGGGAAGCGATACCCGTGATCATGCTGGAACCAGGCGTCGGGGAGATCATAAGGGCAATGATCGCAGAGGGGAAGGTTGAACTGCCCCTTCGCATTCAGCTGCACTTCTCGGGATGCATCAATCCGACGCTGTATCTCTGTGCAGATTCCATCCGCGAGGCCGATCTGATCCACGAGATCGATGAGCTGACGTTCGTGATGGATCCCGAGACGTTCCGGCACGTGGGGGAAGTGACCATCGCCTGTGTGGATGACCGGGGAAAAAAGGGTTTTGTCCTCTCGCCTTCAGACCCTGAAAGGCGGGGCAACATGTTCTCCATGAGCACCCTGAAGATTCGCTCTACGTTCTCAGGATGACGGCATGAGAGGAATTATTTCCGGGTAATTTCAGAACCACGCAGAGAGTCACGCCGAGAGCTGCTTCACGGAAAAGACCGGAACCCAAATCCGCTGAACCCTGGTCGTCACACCAGAACCATCCGGGACGCTCGATGATGTTCGCAGATTTATGAAGTGTGCTCCGACGAACTCTCCCGGTTTGGGGAAGGATTGGACGGGGTTGTCTCCTGCCGTGCAGCCAGGAGTCTGCCCTTCGCCTTTGCGTTTCGGTAATAGTGCCTGCAGTAGACATTCTGATAGGTCCAGACAAACCTGAAGAGCACGGGAAGCCTCGGGATCCAGAACGAGGTGGAGTAGCTCTGGGTAGGCGAGACCCTGCCGGGAATGATCTCTGCCGCAATGACCCCTTCTCCCTCTTCGGCTTTCATTCTGGCAAGGACAACCCCGGTTCTGTCGACGATCTGAGTTTCCCCGAGGTAAGATGAAGCATAGGGAATTCCGGGCATCAGAGGCATGGATGCACGAAAGTCCCCTGCATGGGCAGCATGGATGACAGGGGTCCCGAGCAGACGGGAAAAGGTTGCCGACGTTTGTGACATCAGGGTTCTGTTTTTACGGTGGTGCCACTGCCAGAAAGACCGGGGCGGCCACCCTGACGGAATGCTCCACCAGCAGGAGCCTCCCACAATGAGATCAACCTTGCCCAGCAGTCTCTGAACGGTTCTGGTCCTGATGAACTCCCAGCACAGGACCGCACCGATGGTTCCGACAGGGGTGTTCAGTATCCCATCGTCATTGCCTCCCACATAGTAGCAGTTTTCCCACATGGTGGGCTGATCCTTGTCGTGAGTGGCTGTTCTTCCGTCGGGCATGGCCAGGACAAAGGTGTTGTAGACCTCGCCGCCTCTGGCGGCCAGGTAGGAGCCACCCACATACGCCTGGTGAGTTTTCGCCTTGTTCACCAGGAGTTCATACGCTTTTCCCTCCAGCGGCAGTGAGGCTGCAAGGAGCGTCGGGTGAAATGCAACGGGTGTGGTGAAAAATTCCGGGAGGATGATGATCCTCGCCCCTTTGCGGGCTCCCTCTTCAACGAGTTTCTCCGCCTTGAGCAGGTTTGCTTCGACATCCCCAAACGTTGCTTTCATCTGAACTGCTGCCGCCATGATCGTTTCAGCCATGTCTTTCTCCTGATGGGGTCGTGTGTAGAGTCGTATAGAAACAGTATAAGACGCTGCTAGACGATGTCCAGGGCTGTGTCATGCCCGAGAAGACACTGCCGGACTGATCGAACTGAAAGAGCCGTACTGCCGGCCGCATGAGATAGGGCAGGGGGTTGTGTTGGAAGATCTTTGCACGGGGGGCTTCTCATCAGTGATAACCCCTGAGATATCGGAAATAGTATGGATCATCGGGCCAGTGAAACGCACCCCAGAGAGCAGGAAAAACCATAAAGATTTCCAACGGGAGTACCGATGCACCTCACAAGGACAGATCATGCAGTCCCCCTGGAACAGGGGCGTGCAAAAGGCTTGTAACGATGAGGCATCCTGCAGAGCATGCTGATGAGAGCGCGCGATCACTCCCATCGGAAAACCGGGATAGAATAACCTTGTGGATGGCGGCATGAGACAATTCATTATCAGCACGAAAATTGTCGCCCTCGTTCTTTGCTGCATTCTTGGATCACTCACGGTGATAACGTCGATGTGTTTCGTGAACGTTCACAGAGAACTCGGGAGAATCGTTGCGCAAACTCAGGAAACCCGCATGCACGTCTTCCGGGATCTTCTCGAGAACAAAGGAGATGCGTTCAGAATCGTCGAAGGAAAGCTCCTGGCAGGAGACTATCTCATCAATGGAAATCATGAGCTTCCCGACAAGATCAAAGAATTCTTCGGGGGAACTGCGACGATCTTCATGGGGGACGTGTGCGTCGCCACAACGATCATGGCGGCCGATGGAACCCGAGCTCTGGGAACAAGGCTCGAGGAGACGGCCTATGATGCTGTCTTCAGGGAAAACAGAAGCTATCGGGGAAAGACGATCATTTCCGGGGAACACTACGTCACTGCATATGATCCTCTGAGGAACGAACGAGGGGAGGTCGTCGGGGTGCTCTCCACCGGAATCAAGAGGAGCGATTTCTCTGCCGGCTTTGACCGGCGTCTGATCCAGATCGTATTCATTGCGGCAGGGCTTGCTATCCTGGTGGGGGTCGGAGCATTCATGCTGCTCAGGAGGATTCTGATAAACCCCGTTAGGTCCATGGTGGAAGGACTGAGGACCATCGCTTCGGGGCGTGGAGATCTGACCATGAGGATCGATATCGTGCGAAGCGACGAGATAGGATTTCTTGCGAGGCTGTTCAACCGGTTTATTGGGAATCTCGAGAGCATCATTGCCAGGGTGCAATCCTGCGCCATGGTGGTGGACACGGCAACGTCTGAAGTGGCCACAGGAATCCAGGGCCTTTCACACGCAACCCAGGAACAGGCCTCGGCCATCGAGGAAGTGGCTGCAACCATCGAGGAAATGAACTCCTCTATCAAGAATAACGCCATGCATGCAGAGAATGGAAAGAACCAGGGAAAAGAGATGGTTACCATGGCGAATGCCAGCGGCGAAGCTTCGCGGGAACTCATGCAGGCCATGGGGGAGATCTCCGATGCATCCATGAAGATCGGCGAGATAATCGGGACAGTCAACGAGGTTGCCTTCCAGACGAATCTCCTTGCGCTCAATGCCGCGGTCGAGGCGGCACGTGCCGGAGAGCATGGGAAAGGATTTTCCGTGGTGGCAGACGAGGTGAGATCCCTCGCACAGAAGTCGGCAGCGGCAGCCCGGCAGATCAAGGAACTCATCGAGGATACGGTTCATAAGGTGAGGGCTGGAGACGAGATCGTTCAGAAATCAGCGCAATTGCTCGAACTCATCATCGAGAAGATCACGGTGTTTTCCCAGACCATGGAAGAGATTGCGATATCCTCTGTTGAACAGGCAACCGGGGTCGATGAGGTGAACAGGGCGATCTCCCAGATCGACATCACCACACAGGAGAATGCCTCAACGGTTGAAGAACTGGCAAGCACGTCGGATAACCTCAGAATGGAAGCACGTGAGCTTACCGCCATTGTGGAGCGGTTCAAGGTGTCAGGATACGTGGTGAAGCCTTCTGTATCCAGGAGACTCTCCGAAGATGAAGGGTCTGTGCGCGGGAAGGCAGGAGAAAAGACTCCAGCCAGGGAGAATCAACCCGATACGCCTGCTCTCGATGGCCGCGAGGAGGGTTGACAAATGCTCAGCACAACAGTTTGCTCCAGCCTATGGAGAGGGAAATTGACTGGATGGGAGGGCGATGTTGTGGCTGTTTTCATCAGTGCATACCTCATCGAGCCAATGGAGCGGCACCATCGTTGAGCTCGAGAATGTGGAGAAGTCCTTATGCGATTTTCCGTGACATCTTCTTGAGACGGCTGATCCTTCTCCTCAGCGCACGCACGAGTTTCTCATCATTCTGATTCCGGACAGCCTGCTTCTCCTTCTGAAGGTCCTTGATCTTTGCCTTGATCTCACCCTTGGACAGGGGTATCTTTTCCGCGGTTTTTTTCACCTTCTTTTCAGGCTTCTCGTCCGAAATTCCCTGAGCCTCTTTGATAAAGGAGAGAAGTTGATCTTTCTTCATGTCACTGACCGCGATCTCGGTGTGGTCATGGGGAATTGCCATGGCGATTTCCTTGAGTTCCTTGACAGTCATCTTGTCCAGAGGTTTTTCTTCCTTCTGGGATTTTTTCTTGGTATCTTCTGTCATGAACCTTCTCCTCCTTTACTCGTCGTGTTCAAGAAAGTGGCCTGTCCAGCAACACGTTCATACTAATGTCCTGTTTCTCCGGACGCATTCGCTATGTCCCATACTACAGAATAGATGATCATCGAACAACACGAAAAATCAACGAACAACCCGTGCCCTCATGGTGCGGGTTTTCATGGTTTCCGTCGGTTCATGTAACGGCCAGGAGCGCAATGTCGCACACGTTCGTGCTTGTCGGCCCGGTTTTGATCAAGTTCCCGGTCTTTTCGAAGAAGTGGTACGAGTCGTTGTCGGCAAGGTACTCCTGAGGGGAGAGGCCGAGTTCGCCGCTGTTTTGAATGATGGATGAGGTCATGAATGCCCCGGCTGCATCCGTCGGCCCGTCGTTGCCGTCGGTGCCGCCCGAGAGAAAACTGATGCGCTCGCAGGAAGGGTAGTTCTCCATGAGATCGATGAGGAAGGCGAGCACCAGCTCCTGGTTTCTCCCGCCCTTTCCGGTTCCCCTGATGGTAACGGTGGTTTCTCCGCCTGCAATGATCAGGACTGGTTTCGAGAAATCAGCGATTCCCTGATCGATGTCTCTGGCCACGGCGGTGAAGAACTTGGCGATTTCCTTCGCCTCGCCTGTCAGGGAAGAGGTGAGGATGTGGGCGTGATACCCGAGGCTCTCCCCGTGAGAACGTGCCGCCCTGCAAGCAGCGAGGTTGTTGCCCAGCAGGATGTTTGTCACCGTGCTGAAGACGCGGTCCCCTTCCTTTGGTGTGTCGGGAATCCTTCCCTCGACCCCGGAGGCGATGAGTTTTGCAATGGCAAATGGGATCTTTTCCTGGATCTTGTACTTGTTCAGGATGGCCTGGGCCTGGGCAAAGGTGGTGTTGTCGGCCACCGTGATGCCGGAGGCAATGGTGTCGAGCCGATCACCCACCACATCGGAAAGGATGATATTGAGCATCCTGGCCGGATAGGCGACCCGGGCGTAGTGCCCCCCCTTGACCCGCGAGAGGTGCTTTCTCAGGCAGTTGATCTCCCTGATGTCAGCCCCGCACTCGAGCAGGATCTTGGTGAGGCCCTGGATATCTTCGAGACTGATCCCCTCCTGGGGGAGTGTGAAGAGCGCTGATCCTCCGCCCGAGATGAGGTTGATGAGTAGGGTTTTTTCGTCGGCTTCCGAGGCGAGCTGGCAAAGAACCTGTGCGCCGCTGATGCTGTTCGTGTCGGGGATGGGGTGGCCAGCCTCTATCAGGTGGAGCCGGGAGAGTTTTTCTCCATGCCCGTACTTGGTGATGACCGTGCCTTCGGTTATCCTGTCCTGGAAGAGTTCTTCTATCGCCAGCCCCATCTTCGCGGAGGCCTTCCCGATACCGGCGACGATGATCTTCTCGTACTGTCTCAAATCCTCCCGCAGGGTTTTCTCTTCGTCCCTGATAACGAGGGTGTCTTCTTCGATGACGATGTTGTTCCGGATCATCCTGTACGGGTCCACCCGTTCGAGCGCCTTGAGAAAAATTGCCTGAAGATCTTTTTCAGGATTCATGCCTGCTCCTTTCTTCAGTTCTTTTTTTCGAGCGATCTCGTTGCTGGTAGAAGAGGGCCTTTTCGAGATTTCTCCGGATGATGGGCAGATCGGAATGGGTGAGGGCCTGGAGAAAATATTCTTCGGCTCTGGTGTAATCCTTTTCAAAGTTCAGTGCGATAACCCCGAGGTTGTTGTAGGTCAGCGGGTTGTCACCATCGTGCTCCAGGGCAGTGACAAAGAGTTGTTGAGCCTGTTTCCAGTTCCCCGAATTCAACTGTGCGGCTCCTTTTTCAAAGAGGGCGTACCCGTTGAGCATCCCCTCGTACTGCGCGGGATCCTTCGCCGTTGCAATCTTCTTCCTGATCACGCTGGCCGCCTTGTCGTCCACGCAGTGTTCCAGCGCCTGCTTCAGGGAGGAAAGTGCCTTCGTTCGATTCCTGCTCAGGTAGTACAGTTCCCCGAGGGTCACCAGGACCTCGAAGCGTTCCCCGGCGATCTCAATCTCGCGGAGAAGGTGTTGCTGCGCCTCGTCATAGTGCTTTTGGCCGATGAGACTCACGGCGTAGTTGTAGTGAACTCCACGATCGTCGGGGAAGGCTTCCACGATCTTCCTGAAGTGACGCGAGGCCTTTTCATAGTCCTGCATGCCAAGGGCATTGAAGGCCTGACGCTCGTAGAACACTTTCATGATGCGGAACACGGGCACTCCCTTCCTGAAGAGAACGGTGACGAATACCACGCATACCACGAAATCCGCTCAGGCTGCAAATGCCACCTGAGCGGATTTCATCTTGAGCAGGGTGTTCGTCCCGGCGACGACTCCCCCTCGGTGTCTCAGAAGAACAGGGAGAGGATCGCCACGCCGATCATGGCCGCGATCCCCTCCACCAGGGTTGCCGTGGTGTATGCCCGGTAGGCGACCGGTACGTCCATGTCGGAGAACTGCGACACAACCCAGTAGTATGAGTCGTTCGCGTGGGACACAACCATGGAGCCTGCACCGATGGCCAGAACCGTCAGCGCCGGAGAGAGGCCAAGAGTCTCCAGAAGGGGAGCCATGATGGATGCGGTGGTGATGATGGCAACCGTGGAAGAGCCCTGTGCTGTCTTGAGTGCCGCCGCGATCACAAAGGGGAGGAAGATCCCGATGTGGTACTGGGCCAGCGATGTCCCGAGAAAATCTCCCAGGGGAGATGCCCTCAGTATGGCGCCGAACGCCCCGCCTGCACCGGTGATGGCAAGGATGAGCGCTGCATTCTTCACCCCGAGGTCCATCCAGGAACTCACGGCTTCTCTTCGCGCCTGCTGTTTAACCAGGAGCAGTGCGATGAATACCCCGATCAGGAGTGCTGTAACGGGATCACCGATGAAGCTCAGGAGTTTGGCCAGGCCTGCCTCTCCAAAGGGCTTTGTCGGGTAATCAGCGATGGATTTGAAGAGGATCAGGATAATGGGAACCACGATGGGCGCAAAGGAAAGCGTGGTATTGGGGAGCTTGCCGTATTTCTTCATCAGGGAATCATAGCTCTCCTCAAGGACTGCCTTGATATCGTAACGACTTGCAAACCATAGGGCCCAGAAATAGCCTGCAAGCATGGCGGGAATGGACACGACGAGGCCGAGCCCGATTACCAGGCCGAGGTCGGCGTTCAGGATGCCTGCTGCAGCGATGGGACCCGGAGTGGGCGGGACCAGGCAGTGTGTCGCATACAGGCCTGTGGAGAGAGCAACTGCCATGACTGCCATGGACTTTCCGGTCTCCTCTGCAAGGGCCTTGTTCAGCGGGGTGAGAATGACGAAGCCCGAGTCGCAGAAAACCGGGATGGAGACCACGTAACCCGCGATGCTCATGGCAAGGGGTGATCGTTCTTTCCCCACGAGCTTCAGAATGGCGTTCGTCATGGCAAGAGCCGCGCCGGTTTTTTCCAGGATGGTCCCGATGATTGTCCCGGCCACGATGACGATCCCGATGTAGCCCAGGGTGTTTCCAAAGCCTGTCCTGATATTCTTCACGATATCAGGAAGGGGCATTCCGGCAAAGAGCCCGTAGAGAAATGCGATGAGCAGCAGGACCACGAACGCGTTCATGTGGTACTTCGCGGTGAGGTAGATGATGATGGCAACAGCAACAACCAGGTAAATTACTGCAACTCCTCCTGAAACCATAGGCCACCTCCTCTTTGTTAAACGTTTTCAGACATCTCTGTGTTCATTGCAGTCAAAAAAAACGGCATCATCCAAAACAATACAAGGTTCACATTGATCTCAGTAATACGTTCGGGAAAACAGGAGTCAAGGTCCTTGCACTTTTTTCTGCTCAAGAGACTCCATGGATCAGGGCACTGATCCAGACGCTTTTAATCGGTTCTGTTTTCCAAGGCCATGTTCACACGTTGAAAGAGCAGCTGTATTCCGGTACAATTCAGAAACACGCTCAGGAAAAAGATTGGTTCATGGCTGAGCAAGGAAAACGAGCTTTGATAAACTACATCAGGACAAACGGCATCGATCTCGCCTACGAGACCTTCGGCGAGTCGTCGTCACCTCCCTTCCTGCTCATCATGGGGCTGAGCTCGCAGATGATCATGTGGGAAGATGAATTCTGCGAGAGGCTTTCGGGGAGAGGCTACTATGTCATCCGGTTCGACAACCGGGATGTCGGGCTGTCATCGAGGCTCTCGGGTGTACGGGTCCCCGATTTTTCCGAGCTGGTTCTGGGCAGTCTCGAAGCCAGGGCAACGGTCCCCTATACCCTCAGGGACATGGCCGCGGACACAATCGGGCTCCTGGATGGTCTGAATATCGATGCAGCCCACGTGGCAGGGATGTCCATGGGCGGCATGATTGCCCAGGAGATGGCGATTCACTTTTCCGGCAGGCTCAGGACGTTGACCTCCATCATGTCGACCACGAGCAACCCGCTTCTCCCTCCCCCCGAGCCGGAGGCCCTCGAGGTTCTGTTCAAGCCGGTCCCCACCTCTGAGGAACGGTACGTGGAGTATTTCGTGGCGACCTGGAAGCTGCTCAACGGACCGGAGTATCCCGTCCACGATGAGACAACGCGGTCACTTGCAAAGGAATCGTTCAAAAGGGGTATCAGCCCTGCGGCGAGTGCCCGCCAGATCGCTGCCATCATGGCATCCGGGAGCAGGAAGGAGGCGCTGAGCAGGGTCAGAATCCCCGCCCTGGTCATCCACGGAGACCGGGATCCACTCGTGCCGGTTGCGTGCGGCCTCGATACTGCAGAGGCGATACCGGGGGCGAAACGTCTCATCTTCAAGGGGATGGGCCATGCGCTGCCAAGGGAACTCTGGGATGAGATCATCTCTGCTATGGCAGGGCATGCCAGGTAGGAGCAGAGCGCGCAGAACAGAGAGCTCTTTCTTATCCGATGGATCTCGTTTCCCGAAGATCTCTCCTTGATTCTCACGGGAAGGTGCACTAAGAATTTTAACGGAACAAGAACACATTCACACAAGGTATGGGGCTGATATGGCGAAGATAAAGAGCACGCTGGATCTGGTTATGGAAAAAACCAGAAGCATGAGCATGAGCGAAGAAGAGAAGCAATTCCTCCGCAAAAAAGAGTTGACCGAGAAGGTCCGGGGGGTGGTGCAGAAGATTATCGATGACAAGATGACCCCTGGAGAGTTCAAGAAAATTCACGCAGAAGGAAAACGGCAGGGCGTGAATCTGACAGAGCTCGTCCAGGCAGAGCTGATCAGTCGCATCGATCCGGAAGGACAGAACGACCGTGTCCTCCGTGCCCTCAAGGACCTCCTCGGCATCGATGTAGACCCCTTCGAGAAGATCATAGCAGAGTATGCGGCAACAATATCCCAGCAGCGAAAGACCCACGAACGGCACATCCTTGCTGAGCTTGATAGACGAGGAATATGGGGCTCATCGATTATCCCCAACCTCTCGGCTGATGAACAGTGGATCTCCTTCAGAGAGGCGGCCAAGGAGGAAGTGCTGCGAGCCCTGGCCGGGCTTACAGGTGTCTGAACCAGTAGTTCTCCACCACGGTGAAGTTCTCTCGAACAGCCTGCTGGCCGGTTATATAGCCGCCATGGCCGGGAAGAAGATACTCAACGGGCAGGGCCTTGAGGTTCAGGATACTCTCTTTGAGCAGGGATGAGCTGCCCCCCGGAAGGTCGGTTCGACCGATCCCCTGCTCGAAGATGACATCACCGGTGAACAGTGCCTTGTTCTTCGCCCAGTACAGGCAGATGGAACCCGGGCTGTGCCCCGGGGAGTCAATGGCCTGGAACTGGAGTTCTCCCGCGGTGAGATCTCCGGGCTTGAGGAAGAAATCCGGCTGGGGGATCTTGTGGTACGACCCCGCGAGCTTGGTGATGTACTGAAAGTCCGTCTCGCTCATGGTGAACTGAGTCGGCCTGGTGAATGCAGAGACAGCCTCCATGTGGTCAGGGTGTCCATGGGTGATGACGACGAGGTCGATGTCCTTAAGCCCTATCTTCAGGGTCTGGAGACCTGCGGCAACGTGTCCGAACAGGTGGTGATGCCCCGGGTCTATGAGAATTTTCTTTCCATCGTCGATGAGGTAGGTGTTGCAGTTGTTCTGCCTGTAATCCTGCCAGATGAATCCATAGAGTCCTTCACAGAGTTTGATCATCGTGCACGTTCCTTTCTCGTTTTGTCCTCACTGTAGTGGTAGTGCATGGATTTGAACGGGTCAAGGCATACCTCGCGATCCGACTGGGCCACTTGGCTGGAAAGGCGCAGTGGACAGAAGGGATCCTCAGCCCTCGGGGGTTCCCTTCAGGCCAATCTCCTGGGCGACCTCGCGCATGCCCATGATGGTATCCTCGATGAGTTCCGCAACGTCCACACCCAGCATCTGTGAACCTTTCGTGATGATGGAGCGGTCCACTCCCGCAGCAAAGGCGGGAGAACCCCATTTTTTCTTGACGGATTTTACCGTGAGATCCATCACGCTTTTGGAAGGCCTCACCAGGGCGCTCGCTGCGACGAGTCCAGTGAGTTCGTCGATGGCGTAGAGGGTCTTCTCCAACTCACTTTGCGGTTCAACATCCGAACAGATACCCCAGCCATGGGATATGGCCGCCCGGATATACTCCTCGGGCCACCCATGTTCCTGGAGGATCTCGCGCGTTTTGGAACAGTGGTTGTCCGCGAACTGTTCATAATCGAGATCGTGGATGAGGCCGATGACACCCCACTTCTCCTCCTCCTCTCCGAGTTTCCGCGCACGGTAACGCATGACCGCTTCCACAGCGATGGCATGTCTCCTCAGGGTTTCTGTCTTGTTGTATGCATGCAGGAGGGAGAGGGCCTCTTCCCTCGTGGGAGTATGCTCTGCCATGTCCAACCTCCTCAGGGAATCAGTTTTTTAGAGTATCCCTCTTTTCACCTGTGCTGGCAACCATGAATCGATTCAGCCGTTTTACACGGAGAAAGAGGAGAGGTGGCGTGTTGCGGAGAAGGACCGCCAGGGTGTGGGGGGCAGCGAGGCTGGGCGGTGTTCGAGGCAAGGGATCGGTCCCCCTTTTTCTCAGCGAGAGAATCATTTCTCCACATTTTCCGGAAAAAGAGGAAAAAGTTTACCCATAAAGCGAGAGATACGGGAGTAACGCATGGGTAGAAGAAATATAACCCATAGAAATAATAGACATTACAATAACGCTATACAATGGCACGGCTCTTGAATGGTGTGTATGTATTCATGAAACACCAGCTACGCAACGACGATCAACATCAGAGACGTGGGGGAATCATGAAAGCACCGTTTTTTGGGGTCACAGCCGGTATTGGAATAATTGCTGTGGCCCTTTTTTTCCTTTCTCCCGTGGAGGGTCAACCCGTGAGATCTCCTGCGCAGGAGAATCCGTATCATCTCTACAAGCTTCAGTACTCGTACAATGGGAACATCTGGCATGACCTCATCATTATCGAGAACGGGACCCTTTCTGAAACGATACACTACCTGCGCAGGGGTGAGAAGGTACCACAGTTGAGATACTGGTACTCCTATCTGGATGATGAGGGGGTAAAGCGGGTAGTATACATTCCGCTCACTATGGGAGGGAATACGTAACGGCGTCGTATATGCTCAGCATGTACGGTTCCTTCTGCGCACACGGGGACCGGGAGAAACCCCCTGATTTCACAGGATATACAGCATTTTTAACAGAGTCATCCTATCCTTTTCCTCCACAGGCCGCATCCAGGATCATTGGGATGCGGCCTGTAACATCCTCCCTGGCGTGAAACGACTGAACCCCGTGCAGACCCGGGATCAATAGGAACACGAGTCCCTACTCGAGAACTTCTATCCTCAGGCCGAACTTCGAGAGCGCTTCGCACTTGTCCTTCTTGATGACGATGGGGTTCTCGTAACGGAACCCGATATTCTCCTGGGGGCATGCGTACTGCATGGCACAGATGAGCACCTCGTTTTCCTGGTAGCAGTGTTCGGGATCTGTCCAGTATGCGAGCGGTCCGGAATTCATGCCGATGCGCCACTCGTCACCCAGCATGCCGATTCCGTGCTCGAACCCCGGAACCATGTATTCAGCAAACTCCCGTTCTTCCGCAAAATCCATCATCTGCTCCGCCATGGTAACCGGAGATACTCCTGCCTTGTACGTCTTCAGGGTGAGCTTCACGATATCGACGAAGTTCTGTGCATGCCAGAGTTGTCGCTTCGTGGCACGCCCGATGAAATAGTTATGGGAATGATCACCGAGGGCAAGCTTGAACATGGCATGGATATCCACCATGAGTGGTTCGCCTGCCTTGAGTTTCTTGGTGGTTGGCGGGGTGCAGGCACCTCCGGCAAAACCGGTCCGGTACCCCGAGGCAATCTCGTTCCCGCCGGTGAAGGACCATTCCCACACGCTCCCGGCCCTGCGCATTGCCAGGGCCGCGATTCCCGCAACCTCGGTTTCCGTCATGCCTTTCCATCCTCCATTGGACAGGGCATCCCTGACCGCCTTGTGTCCTTCGTCCACGATCCTGGAGGCCTTTCTGAACCGGTTGATGGTTCCCTCGTCCTTGATCAGAGAAACTCTGTCGAGGATGGAATGGGCATTGACCAACTCGCTCGGAGCCAGTGCGGCTCTGAAGGCCTCATGCTCATAGTGGGTGAGATTCCCCTCGGGAAGATAATTGGACATGCCGTTCTCAACACCGATCCGTCCCGTTTTCCCCTTGAGCTGATCCTTTATGAAGTCAGCTATCTGGGTGATCTGATCCATGCCGCCCATGGGGGCGTATCCCAGCACATGATCCTCGTCCAGCCACGAATCGTCGGCAACACGTGCAGCATCGATGACAAAGGTGAACACCGTGGGTACCCCCAGGGGAGGAATCACCACATAGCTTCTCCACGGGCAGAAGGCGTCGCTCACCCACGACAGGGTTCTGAGGCGGGAACCGAGGTACACATCGATGTTCTCGCGGGCCATTTCCTGTTGGATCTGGGAAACCCTTTTGGGGAAGTCGATTGCGTAGGGATCGTTCTTTTCGATTTTCCTGGACATACCCGTTCCTCCTCTAGTAAACAGCCGGGACCGTGCCAAGGACCTTGCTGATTCTGTCTGCAACAGAAGCGAGTTTGAGCGCCTTGACCATGCTTCCCTTGAGTTTGAGCTTGCCGCTCATGAGGGCTCTCTGAGACTTTATTTCGCCCTTGGTGAGGCGTGCAAAGAGTTCATAGGGCCCGGTGATCCTGAATTCAGCGTCCGGCGGGGTTCCGTGACCGACACTGACCTCGGTGATCTCGCCGTTCTCGCACTTGAAGAACAGGTACTTGTCTTTCCCGTCAGGGCAGTCGACGTAGACATATGCCACCGAAGACGACAGAAACTTCATTTTTTCCGGTGTGAGTTCCGCCCTCAGACGTTTTTCCGCTTCTGTGCACCACTCTTGACTCAGGTACGAATGTTTTTCAGCCATAGACCTCTCCTTTTTGTGGTATTTCCCGTTCCACGACATTCACCGGGTCACTGGTCTCCCGGGAACGGCAGGCTCGGAACAGTGAACAAATGAACAATATAGTCATCAATTCACCTATGAATGATCATCGGTTCTCTGTCAAGTGACAAGTGCACACGGTCCATGGTGGTACAGTGCAACGACCAGGGTTTATCTCTTTTTGTGCTCTGGAGCTGACCAATCCTTGGTTGCCGGGTGTCCGTCAGGGGACCCTGATGCTGTGGGAACAGAGAAAGGAGGTGTAGTGCTGAGCCGTTTCCCTGGGTCTCTCCACCATGGGTACATGGCCGCAGTCCTCGAGGATGACGACGTTAACATGTGGAATATGTACCTTGTATACCTCTGCCGCCGAGACATGGGTGATCCTGTCCTGCTCACCCCAGATCAGGAGGACGGGCATGGTCAACTGGGAGAGGAGGGGTGTTGCCTCAGGTGCGCCAAGCCGGTAATCATTCCAGATCTTCTCGCTGATGTGAGAGCGCTGGACCATCTTTCTGCCGAGAACCGGCTTGACAGGCCAGGGCAGGAAAGGCCGGCGGTGGAAGGCAAACTCCAGCGCGGTTTCGAATTCTTCCTCCGTTGTTGGTATGAGAATGTTTGTTCCCTCTTCGATCTTTTTATGCAGATCGCTCTGGATCGGCGATGCGACACCAGCGGGGTCCACCAGTCCAAGGGTGAGAACCCGGTCGGGATTGAGCGATGCATAGTAGGTGCTGATCCATCCTCCCATGGAATTTCCCGCGAGGTGGAACCGTTCGATTCCGAGTTCGTCAATGGCCCGGGATATGCCGTCGGTGATGGCATCGAGGGAATAGGTCTTGTCTTCGATAAAGGGAGAGTCTCCGTGACCGGGGAGGTCAAGGGCATAGATTTGATACTCCTTCGGGATGTGCCGCACGAACCTGACCCAGTTGTCCTTGTTTGCTCCGAACCCGTGGAGGAGGATGATGGTTTCGCCGGTGCCGTTTCGGACAAGGTAGGCGATTGTCTGGTCCTCGAGGGTGACCGAGGCCTCCTCGAGCCCGGAGAGACCCTGTTCAGTGGACATGGCGAAGTGGTACATCCTGTCCTGAACGGATGCGCAGCCGCTCAGGAGAACGATGAAGAGAACAACCGACAGTGCATGTGATACTCGTATCATGGCTCCCCTTTCACTCTTCAAACCAGAACATGACGTATCTGCCACAGAACCTGCGTAGCGTGTTCACTGTGTAAAAGAGCCCCCGCCTTGTCAAGGTCGAAATTCAGTGAACCCCCGGGGATACATCCGGTGCAGGGGGCACGGTCACAGGACGGTGAGTACCCACCGGAGCATGGGGGTGATCTCGGAGAGTGGCGCAGAATAGCGAGTTCCATAGGAGTGACCCGGCCACACCATGGTGTCGGGGGGGAGCAGCAAGATCCTTTCGATGCTGTTTTTCAGTTTCAGTGAACTCCCCCCGGGAATATCGGTTCTCCCCACACCCTCGACAAAGACAGTATCCCCGGAGATGAGATTGCCTTCCCAGTACAGACAGATCGACCCCGGAGAGTGTCCCGGTGTATGCAGGACCTCGAGGCAGGTGTTTCCCAGCATGACCGTGCTTCCCTGCGTGAGCGTGAAGGAAATCCTGGGTGGGAGGCGCAGGGTGAAGAGCATCGAGAGCAGGGAGTTCAGGGTACGCAGGAAAAACGAGCGTTCACCGGGATGCGCGAGGATCGGTGCCTGAGAAGAAACAGCAGCGTTTCCAAGCGTATGGTCAGGGTGAAGATGCGAGTTGATGACAGACTCAAGGGTTATCTCATCGAGGTTCACGCGTTTCTTGATATCCCGCGGGGGGTCGATCATGAGGCACGCCCCTGTCTCCTGATCCACCAGGAGGTAGCTCAAAAGTGAGAAAGACCTGCTTTCGATCTGGTGGACATCGATCATTGGGAATGGCCCAGGGACAGTATCATGGGCTGCCTGTCCTGATGACCCGATGAAACAGGGGAAGCAGGAAGCTTGCGAGCACGACGCTTCCAAAGGCCTGCATGATGTTCGCCGGAAGCTCTGCAAGGGCGGCCTTCTGTTCATACATGATGGTCTCGGCCACATAGTAGCCGAGAACCATCCATGAGGTCGCGAGGACAAAACATACCACAGCCGACAGGGAAAGCTTGTGCTTCTGTATAGTGAGCAGGAGCACCAGGGCACCCACGATCGTGGCTTCGACTCCCTTGATGATGAGGGTCCACGGCGCCCACTGGGGATATCCTCCCAGGATGTCCGCCAGGGCTGATCCCACGCCGCCTGCAATGAATCCCAGTGCCGGACCGAAGAACACGCCCGAAAGCAGGACCATGGAATCTCCCAGGTTCATGTACCCGGCAGTCTGGGGTATGGGGACACGAATGATCATGGTGGCAACGGCCACAAGGGCAATGAAGAGGCCCAGCAGGGAGAATGTCCGTATCGTCACGCTCGTTTCTCCATGTAGTCAAGGGCCCTCGTGAGGCGGTGGAGTGAGCGTTCGTTCCCCAGCGTTGCGAGCATTTCGAAGATGCCCGGAGACACAGTCTTTCCGGTCAGTGCAACCCGCATAGGCTGTGCGATGGTTTTGAATTTCACGCTGAATTCCTCCAGCAGTTCCGAAATGGTCGTTTCCGTGAGGCTCCTGTCTTCAAGGTTGATTGTTTCAAGTTTTTGAATCAGCGCATGAAAGATCCCGGCAAGCTCCGGCACGAAGAACTGGCGTTTCAGTTCCTCAGGGGGGTCCTTCTCGATGAAGTAGAAATCTCCGAACTCGACCATGTCCTGAAGCGTTTTTGTCCGTTCGCGGATGTCTGTCACCAGGTTTTTCCTGTAGCCTCGGTCAGGCAGGGGATAGCCGTGCGACAGGATGAAGCCTTCCAGGAGGTCAGCGAGTCTGTCCGGGTCGCCTGTCTTGATATAGTGGTGGTTGAGCCAGAGCAGCTTCTCGGGATTGAACACTGCAGCGCTCTTACCCACATCATGAATGTCAAAGAATTCGATGAGTTCGGGGAGCGTAAAGATTTCCTGATCGCCGTGCGACCAGGAGAGCCTCACCAGGTAATTCACCAGGGCCTCGGGGAGATAGCCCATGTCCCGGTACGCGGTCACCGATGTGGCGCCGTGTCTCTTGGAGAGTCTGGTCTTGTCGGAACCCAGGATCATGGGAACATGGGCGAACTGTGGCAGCTCGAACCCGAAGGCCGTGTAGAGCTGTACCTGCCTCGGGGTGTTGTTCACGTGGTCGTCGCCCCTGATGACGTGGGTGATGTGCATGGTGGCATCATCGATGACGACACTCACATTATAGGTGGGCATGCCGTCGGACCTGATCAGGATCAGATCGTCCAGTTCCGAATTGTCCACGGTGATTCTCCCCTTGATGAGGTCGTCGAAGGAGGTGAATCCTGAGGCGGGCATGCGGAACCTGACCACGCGTCCCGGACCGGAACCCAGGTTCCTGTCTCGACAGGTACCATCGTACTTTGGCTTTCGGCCTTCCTTGAGAGCGATTTTTCTCTTCTCTTCCAGTTCCTCGGACGTGCACTCGCACCAGTATGCTGCGCCCTCGTCGAGGAGACGCGTAATGTGTGATCGATAGACATCGAGGCGTTCAGACTGATAGAAGGGTCCCTCGTCCCAGTCGAGACCGAGCCACTGCATCGCCTCCAGGATCTGTTCCGAGGAGGCTTCTGTGGACCGTTCTGCATCCGTGTCTTCCACGCGAAGGACAAAGGTGCCCCCGGTATGTCGTGCATGGAGCCAGGAAAAAAGTGCTGTCCTTGCTCCTCCGATATGGAGGTAGCCGGTGGGTGAAGGTGCAAACCGTGTTCTTACTCGAGAAGGCATGGGGTCCTCATACAATGGATTTGATGTAGTTGAGCAGCCCTCCCGTGGAGAGGATCTCCGACTCACGTTGCGAGAGATGGGCTGCACAGTCGAGTGGTTTCCCCGTTTCCAGGGAGAAGACCTCGATGGGAGCATTCTCTGTGAGGGCTGCGTGGATATTTTTCACGGAAAGCCTCTGGCCTGGTTTGAGGACTTCATATGACTCGACGGAGATGGTGATCGGGATGATGCCGAAGTTGATGAGGTTCGACCGGTGAATACGGGCAAAGGACAGTGCGAACACCGCCTTGACCCCCAGATACAGGGGGGCGAGGGCGGCATGTTCCCGGGAAGAACCCTGCCCGTAGTTTTCTCCTGCAAGGATGCACCCTGCACCCGCAGCCTTAGCCCGCCCGGGAAAATCCGGATCGATTCCGGAGAATACGTACGCGGAGATTGCTTCGATGTTGGAACGCAGGGGAAGGATCTTCGATCCTGCCGGCATGATGTCATCGGTGGTGATGTTGGCTTCGAGCTTGAGGAGCACCTCGAGGTCGAGGCAGTCTTCCATCGGTCCCCGTTTCGGGAGAGGCCTGATGTTCGGTCCCCTCCTGATCTGTGTGGTTGTCCCTTCAGTGGATGGAGGGATGATCATGGAATCGTCTATGGCGAAGCGTTCCGGATCTCTGATGTGCGGGTACTCCCCCAGTGTTCGGGGGTCTGTGAAACACCCGTTGAGTGCACACGCTACAGCCACCTCGGGCGAGGTGAGATAGATCTCGGCATCGGCCGTCCCTGACCTCCCTTTGAAGTTCCGGTTGAAAGTGCGTACCGAGACCCCTTTGCTGCGCGGGGCCTGGCCCATGCCGATACAGGGGCCGCAGGCGCTTTCCAGGATTCGTGCCCCGGAGGATATGATGGCGCTGAGGGCACCGTTGTCTGCGAGCATGGAAAGAACCTGTTTCGAGCCCGGTGCGATTCCGAGGCTTATCTCTGGATGGATTTTTTTCCCTTTGAGCAGCGTTGCGATGGTCATGAGATCCTTCAACGAGGAATTTGTGCAGGACCCGATGAGCACCTGATCCACCTTTTTCCCTGAGAGTTCGCGGACTCCGATGATTGCCTCCGGGCTGTGTGCACAGGCAACCAGTGGTTCAAGAACCGAGAGGTCGATCTCGACGACCTCATCGTAGACAGCCCCTGTATCCGGGCCCAGGGGGATCCACGCATGCTCTCTTGCCTGTGCCGTGAGAAAGGCCCGGGTCAGCTCATCGCTGGGGAAGATGGAGCTCGTTGCGCCCAGTTCAGCCCCCATGTTGGTAATCGTGGCTCGTTCAGGGACAGAGAGAGAACGAACGCCTTCCCCGGTATATTCAATGATCTTTCCGACCCCACCCTTGACGCCAAAACGGCGCAGCATCTCCAGGATGATATCTTTTGCACTGACCCAGTCCTGGAGGTGTGATTTCAGGAATACCCCGACAATCCGTGGCATGGTGAGAGAAAACGGCATGCCAGCCATTGCTGCGGCAACATCGAGTCCCCCAGCTCCTATGGCCAGCATCCCGATGCCCCCCGCTGTCGGGGTATGGCTGTCCGATCCGAGCAGCGTCTTGCCTGGCTCAGCAAACCGCTCGAGGTGCACCTGGTGGCAGATGCCGTTTCCCGGGCGTGAAAAAAAAATGCCGTACTTCCGAGCAATGTCCTGGAGAAACAGGTGGTCATCAGCATTCTCAAACCCGGTCTGCAGGGTGTTGTGATCAACATAGCTCACCGAGAGCTCGGTGCGTACCCTGTCGATCCCGATTGCCTCGAATTCAAGGTATGCCATGGTTCCTGTTGCGTCCTGGGTCAACGTCTGGTCGATCTTCAGTGCGTACTCGGCTTCGTTCTGTTCAACGACGTGGGAATCGATAATCTTCCGGGTCAGGCTCTTTGCCATGCTCTTCTCCTGTATGTCCCATGGATACCTGTAATGTATCCATGGATCAAGAGTCAAGAGCGCTGTGGTTCAGAAAGAATGAAGATGCCCGGGTGACCACAACCCACAAAGTGCGCTGATTCTGGAGGGCAGTGGGATGCCTGCCGGGAGCGGACAACTCAGGTCCAGATCCGGTCCCGGGTGCACTATGGACTCAAGCAACCCGCTGCAAGTGGCCGATAGGGAAGTATTGTGAAAACCTATGCATGATGCAGGGGGAAAAATGGCAGAGAAAAGAAGAATGGGAGAGGTTCTGGTCGAACTCGGCCTGATTGACGAACACAGACTCAACCGTGCCCTGGACGTGGCCAGAAAAGAAAATATGAAGCTGGGCGAAGCCCTCATTCGTCTTGCCTATCTCACCGAAGAACAGGTCCTGGGCATCCTGAAAAATCTCACCGGCGTCTCAGTCCTGAACACGAAAGAAGAAACCATTGATCGAAGTGCGCAGAAAGCCATGCCCAGGGAACGCATGTGGGAAATGAAGGTTATCCCCCTCGAGATCAAGAGCAAGAACGCTGTTGTCGCCTTTGCAGATCCATTGAATTATTCCGTGGTGGAAAATGTGAAGTTCCTTCTCAACAGGGAAGTTACCCCGGTGATGGCATCCCAGGCTCAGATCGATGATATTTTACACCACCTCGATCAGGTGGGATACGGCGTAAAGCTCCTGAAACTCGCAAACGTGAAGCGGAGCATACCGACCGTTGCGATTCACGAACTCAATGCAGCAACGATTCTGAGGCTTCTCGATGATGCGAATTGTACCGATCTGCACCTCACCATCGGTGTCGCTCCTGCTGTCCGTCAGGGAGGTGTTTTCACGAGGAGTACGCTCCCCATGATCACGCCTTCTGTCATGGATTCCATCGTGAAAGAGATGGTGCCTCAAGAGGAGATGAGCCTCCTCATGGAAAAGAAGGAGGTTGAGTTCACCTATGTGAAGCAGGGCCTTGGACGCTACAGGATAAACAGCTATTTTCAGAAGGGCGGCGAGATTACCCTTGCCATACGGAAGCTCGTTGAGGACATCCCGAGTCTCGCCTCGCTGGGTATTCCCGATTCGATGACCTCTCTCGTTGACCGGAGAGGACTCCTGCTGATCAGTTCTGCCCGGGGAAATGGCAAAGATACGACCATCGCCGCCCTGGTCGACTACATCAACTCCACCAGGAGCTGCAACATCATTACCTTTGAAGACCCCATCGAGTACATCCATCACCACAAACGTTCCAATATCAATCAGCGTGAAATCGGCCGAGACACGGACAAGAATCTCCCCGAGGTGTTCGAACACGTCATGAAGCATGATCCCGATGTCCTGGTGATCACCAATATGAAGGACAAGTACATGATGGACACCGCTGTTCTTGCTGCACAGAAGGGGATCCTGGTCATTGCCGGGATAAATGCCATCGACGTATTTTCAGCCGTCGAGCAGGTGATCTCAACCTTTGGGGATGAGTACATGAAAGCCCTCTTTTCCCGTTGTCTCCTCGCGGTATTCGCCCAGAGACTCGTCTGGTCCCGCTCTGCAAAGAAGAGAGTTCTCGTCTGGGAGAGCATGTTTGGTACGACCCGGATACAGAAGTACATCAGGGACGACAAGGTCTACTATATCAAAGGTCAAGCGCCGTCCCTCAGAGGCGAATACATCCCCGTGGAACAGAGCATCTCGCAGGCTGTAAAAAATGGACTGCTCGAATTCGAGAGTATCCTCTCCGAGCCATGGGTCAACCGGGACACCTTGAAAATGTTGATGGAGCGATGATTTCCATGAGCTTCATGCCCCTTTTTTCGCAATGAACGAGGCGCCATTCAGTGCAACTTTTCACTTGCATCATGTACCCCGATAGTGTATTTTATGAATTGTGATTCAGACTATCTATCTGAAATCATAAATAAAAAACACTAAGGGGTGTATGTGATGAGCAGAGTAGGGATGGTTGTATTTGTTGCTTTGTTGTTATGTGCCGGCGCTAACGTTGCATTTGCTTCCGATGTGGGGACAGCAGGCTTTGTTGACTGGGGAAAGATAATTTTCGTGGCAGTGTCGTTGATAGCGGCAGGACTGTGCATGGGACTGGGGACGATCGGGCCAGGGGTAGGTATGGGCCAGGCCACATCCGGTGCCTCCGAGGCGGTTGGCCGGAATCCTGAAGCCCAGGGTAAGATCATGCTCACCATGATGGTTGGTCTTGCAATGACCGAATCTGTTGCAATTTACGCCCTTGTTGTAGCCCTCATTATTCTCTACGCAAATCCATTCAGGGCAATCATTATTGGTTAACCCGAGAAGGATGTATGGCTCCAGCGGAATACAGAGGGTTTAGCCGGTTGTATCCTGTTCTGTACCATGACAGTGAACGGGTTCTTTTGAGTCATGCTGGACTCGGCACTCGATTGTCGTGTTGATGAACTGTGAGGATACGGGATCCCCGGAGACAAGGGGTTTACAGAGACGGTCAGGAGATTGATATGGATCGGGAAGCGAAAACAAGTTTTAGTTTTGCCAGCATTGCCATAAGTTTTTTTATCCTTATTGTGCTTCCTCTTACGATCACCGGCATCATTATCAGCAAGGGAGTGATCAAGGTCGGGGAAGAGGCAACACAGGCAAACTTGCGCATTCTGGATGACAGCCAGAAGCTCTCGATAGCAGGTCGTGCAGTGAGTGTCGCCGATGCGGTTGCACAGTTTCTCGCCGATAGGGAGAAGGATATCAGGATAGCGTCCATTCTGCCACGGGATGAAAAATCGTACACGACTTTTTTAAGATCTACAACTCGAGGGGTCGTGAAAGTCGCCAACGTGGGGATTATCAAGATCCCCGTGCCGATATTTCGAGACATCGCATTTATCGACAAGAACGGGAAAGAAGTCCTCAAGGTGACTGAAGCGGGCATGGTGCCTTCTTCGGAACTCAGGGATCTCTCGAATCCTGAAAACGCCGAGTACGGATATGAAGAGTATTTCCTGAGGGCCAAGGAACTTTCTCCCGGCGAGTTCTACATGGGCCCGGTCGTTGGATACCATGTTTCCAAGGAAGAGTATGAACAGGGCACGAGGTTTGATGGCATCATGCGGTATGCATCACCGGTTTTCGATTCCTCCGGGTTTGCAGGGGTGGTGGCGCTGGCCATGAATTTTGTCCACCTCATGGAATTCACCGATCATATCGTTCCGACTGAACCTGGTATGATCTTCGCTGATGTGAACCCGGACGATACCAACTACTGCTTCATGGTCGATCGTGACGGATACATCATTTCCCATCCGGCCGATTACCATATCAGGGGGCTGAGAGAAGACGGAACGCCTGCCCCTATTCTCGACGAGGAGAACTTCGAACGGTACTTCAAGACAGGAAAAGCAGGAATGAATGTCCTCAAGACAGGATTCATCGATGAAAATCTCCCGAGAATTCATTCCCTTGCTTCCGATGGCAAATCCGGCTCCTTTACGTACACTATCGATAACACAAGAATATTCACCGCGTACGCACACATTCCGTATTACGGATCGATATTCTCCAAACCGGAAGGCTTCGGCTGGATCGGGATGATCGTTGACATCGACAAGTACCATAACCTGAGCCAGGAAAAAGTCAAAGAGATTCAGCTTAAAGTTGAGCGTTGGCAGAAATCAAGCATTGTGGTGGTGTTTGTTTCTCTCTTCCTGCTGTTCATTATTGCTCTGATTCTTGCCCGCGGCCTGTACCGTTCCATCCAGAGCGTACAGCGACAGGGTGGCTTACATCAACACCTTGAGGACGACGAGGAATAGATACAACACCGAAGAGGGGTGTGCAGGGTACGCAGCACAAGAGTGTTCCAGAATAAGACAGGTCAGATCGATGGGCATGTTCTTTTTGAGAACAGGCAGGCGGGGATATGTCCCTTCTGTCTGTGTATCTCGCCGAAAAGACGACGGTTTACGGCGTGGTATGTAAATTGCAAGATTGCAAGAAATCTCACAGGCTGAGGTAGCTATGTACTATGTACTTCTGATCGTTGGCGCAGCCCTGGTGAATAACTTCGTGCTTTCCCGGTTCCTGGGGATCTGCCCGTTCATGGGCGTTTCAAAGAGCATCGACACGGCAGTTGGAATGAGCATGGCGGTTGTCTTTGTTATGGTTCTGGCTTCCTTTGTCACATGGCTCATCACCTACTACCTGCTCATCCCCTTCGAGCTTCGGTATCTCCAGACCATCGCATTCATCCTCGTGATTGCATCCCTGGTTCAGCTTGTCGAGATGATCATACAGAGGGTAAGCCCTCCCCTCTACCAGGCTCTTGGCATCTACCTCCCGCTCATTACCACGAACTGCGCGGTGCTCGGTGTGGCGATTCTCAACATACAGCTCAATCATTCCCTTCTCGATGCCTGTATCTTTGCCATCGGGGCTGCACTGGGATTCGGGCTTGCACTGGTTATCTTTGCGGGGCTCCGTGAAGAATTCGAATTGAGCAACGTACCCAAGGCCTTCAGGGGAACACCCATTTCCCTCATCACGGCAGGGATTCTCTCCCTTGCGTTCATGGGCTTTTCAGGGTTGGTGAAGTGAGATGATCGCAGCAATTCTCATGGTCGGAGGAATCGGCGCTGTTGCGGCGCTCATTCTGGGAATCTCGTCCGTCACCTTTGCTGTGAAGATGGATCCCCGGGAAAAGGCCGTGCTCGATCAGCTTCCCGGTGCGAACTGCGGGGCGTGCGGGTATGCGGGGTGCGCTGCGTTCGCGCAAGAGCTCGTCAGGAATACGGATGCAGAGATGACGTGTCCCGCGGTCAAAGGCGAGACCTTGCAGGCCATTTCCGACATCCTTGGTCGTGCTCTCGGCGCAGGGGCTCCGCTGAAGGCGTTTGTCAGGTGCAAGGGATCCCCGAATGCCACCCAAAACAGGTTCCTCTATGTCGGTCCTCAGGACTGCATGGCGGCCCAGATCATGCAGGGAGGATCAAAGGCGTGTCAGTTCGGGTGTCTCGGTCTGGGGAGCTGCGTAGATGTGTGTCTTTTTGATGCTATTTCCATGGGTGAAGACGGTCTTCCCCATGTGGTGAAAGAAAAGTGCACGGGTTGCGGCAAATGCGTCGCAGCCTGTCCTCGTGGGATTATTCAGTTGATTCCCATCGATGCATCGTTTGCTGTGGGGTGTTCTTCGTCGGATTCTGCAAAGGACATGAAACAGCTGTGTTCCGTCGGTTGCATCAAATGCTCTCTGTGTGCCGATATCTGTCCCTTCGAGGCAATAACGGTATCCAAAACGAGTGCCGCTCACATCGATCAGGAGAAGTGTCATCGGTGCGGGCTGTGCGTGAGTGTCTGCCCTACCGGGGTCATTGCGTCCCTTGAGGTTCCGGCAAAGGCCCGCATCATCCTTGAGAAGTGCAAAGGATGCGGTATCTGCGAGCAGATCTGCCCGGTCAATGCGGCATCAGGAACAGTGAAGCAACCATACACCATCGATGAAGGCAGGTGCATCGGCTGTGGCCTGTGTATAGAAAAGTGTCCGGCTGACGCCATCGAGAGGGTCTCCTCATGAAGACATTCAAGGGCGGTATCCATCCACCTGACATGAAAGAGCTCGTAAACAGGGTTCCCATTGTTGACATGCCACTGAGTGCGGTCTTCACGGTGTATGTGCAGCAGCACCTCGGCGCACCGGCAAAACCAATCGTTGAGGCTGGTCAGAAGGTCAAAAAAGGGCAGCTCCTGAGCGAACCGATGGGATTTGTGTCCGTTCCTGTGCATGCACCCACCTCCGGGACGGTCAAGGCGGTGACGAAACAGGTCCATCCGGTCACCGGTCTCCTGGCTCCATGTATCGCGATAGAATCAGACGGGCATGATGAGTGGGTTCAGGGAATCCCCAGGCAACAGGATCCTTTCACGATGTCGAAAGACGCTCTCCTTGCCAGCATCAGGGATTGCGGTCTCGTTGGCATGGGAGGGGCAACGTTTCCCACTCATGTGAAGCTCTCTCCCCCCAAGGATAAAGTTATCGATACCTTCATCGTCAACGGAGCCGAATGCGAGCCCTATCTTGCTGCAGATCATCGTCTGATGCTTGAAGACCCGGAAAGAATCCTCGATGGAATCAGGATCGCACTGAGAATCCTTGATCTGCCCCACGCCGTGTTTGCGATCGAGGGCAACAAGCCAGACGCTATCGCGTTGATGAAATCCAAAGCGACACCCGAGATCCAGGTTGAAGAACTCAAGGTCAAGTACCCCCAGGGCGCAGAAAAACAGCTCATCCAGGCGATAACAGGGCGTGAGGTCCCCTCGGGTGGACTGCCTATGGATGTCGGGGCAATCGTCCAGAATGCAGGAACGTGCGCCGCCATAGCTGATGCCTGCTTAAGGGGAGTCCCGCTCATTGAGCGCATCACCTCGGTCACGGGACGGGGTATCAGGACTCCGAAGAACATCAGGGTCAGGATCGGAACCCCGCTGCGTGAGATCATTGAGTTCTGCGGAGGTCTTCAGGATCCGGCAAAGGTCATCTTTGGGGGACCGATGATGGGCATTGCGCAGTATTCAGACCAGATCTCCGTCATGAAGGGAACGTCAGGGATCCTCGTGCTCACCGGTGAGGATACAAATATCTCTTCGTATGCTGCATGTATCTCCTGTGGACGGTGCGTCGAGGCATGTCCCATGGGACTCATCCCGTCAGTCCTGAGCAAGATGGGGGAAAAGAATCAGTGGGAGAAGGCAGGACAGTTTCATCTCCTCGACTGTGTTGAGTGCGGGAGTTGCACGTACGTGTGTCCCTCCAAGAGACCCATCGTACACTTTATCAAACATCTCAAGGCACTGCAGAGAGCGGCATCAGCCAAGAGTAAAGGGGCATGAGATGAAGGACCTCTATATTTCCAGTTCTCCGCATATCTTTTCACCCCAGGATACTCCATGGATCATGCGCCACGTCATCTATGCGCTGATACCCGGTGCCCTGGCGGGGATCTATTTCTTCGGTATCCCGGCAGCCAAGGTCCTCGTAATTGCTATCCTCTCCTGTATGGTCATTGAAGCCCTCTGGCAGAAACTCCTCAGGAAGGATTTTACCCTTCAGGACGGCTCCGCGGCCCTGACTGGAATGCTCCTTGCCATGAATCTTCCCGCCGGGTCTCCCTGGTGGATGGTGATAGTCGGCTCTGCTGTGGCTATCCTTCTGGGGAAGCAGGTCTATGGAGGCCTGGGAAACAATCCCTTCAACCCTGCACTGGTAGCCAGGGTGTTCCTGCTCGTCTCGTTCCCGGTGCAGATGACCACCTGGCCTCAGCCGAGGTCATTCTTCGCCGAGGGTGCCGATGCCCTCACCGGGGCGACACCCCTGGGGGCGCTCAAGAGTGCGATTTTCGAACACGGAACCATTACCGCAGCGCCGCAGATGAGTCTTATGGACCCGTTCCTCGGAAATATCGGTGGATCCCTGGGCGAGATCTCTGCCCTGGCCCTGATCCTTGGTGGTGTATACCTCCTCGCCCGCAGGATCATTTCGTGGCATATCCCCTTCATGTACCTTGGTACCGTGGCGCTGATCACCGGGATATTCTGGCTCGTAAATCCCGATACTTATGCAAACCCCGCATTTCATCTCATTGCAGGCGGTCTCATCCTCGGGGCCTTTTTCATGGCTACCGACATGGTGACCAGCCCCATCACGAACTCCGGCAAGGTCATCTTTGCCATCGGCTGTGGAGTCATTACCGTGGTTATCCGACTCTGGGGAGGATACCCAGAAGGGGTGGCTTTTTCGATCCTGATCATGAATGCTCTCGTTCCCATCATCAACAAGTACACAAGACCTGAAAAGTTCGGAGTCGTGAAATGAAAGAGATCATCAGACTCATCACTGTGCTCACAGTCGTGTGCGCACTTGCAGGTCTCTCTCTGTCGTTTGTCAACTCTGCCACACGGGATGCACGTGCGTACCAGGACAGGCTCGAACTGCTCAGCGCGCTGACCATGGTTCTTCCCGAGCATGACAATGAACCTGACGAGGACATCATCGATGTCTCAGGAACTACCTATTACCTTGCCCGCACAGAGGGTCTCATCACCGGCGTCGCATTCATCACAGCCTCCGAGAAGGGATACAGCGGTCTCATCCGGGTGATTGTGGGCGTGACTCCGGAAGGTGAAATCATCACTATAGGTATTCTTGAACAGAAGGAGACCCCGGGCCTCGGGACTAAGATTGCGGACGACTGGTTCAAGGACCAGTACCAGGGAAAGACCATTGAGAATGCCATCTGGGCAGTGAAGAAAGACACTGGTGACTTCGATCAGATCTCTGGTGCAACCATCTCATCCCGGGCCGTGACAGAAGCCGTAAAAGAAGGGCTGGAAGCGTTTGCAGCACACAGGCAGGAAATCCTGGGAGGCAGTGATGTCGTTCAGTAGGGAGTTCGTCAAAGGGATCTGGGTTGAGAACCCGGTATTCATCCTCTTACTTGGATTGTGTCCGGTGCTCGCCGTAACGACGAGTGCTGAAAATGGCCTGGGAATGGGCCTTGCCAGCTCCTTTGTTCTCCTGAGTTCGAACATCGTGGTCTCAATCATCCGGCCCGTCGTTCCTGACCGGGTGAGAATTCCCGTGTACATCGTAATCATAGCATCGTTCGTGACCATTGTTGACCTCGTGATGAGCGGCTATTTCAGGCCCTTGTACAATTCTCTGGGCCTGTTCATCCCGCTGATCGTGGTGAACTGTATCATTCTCGGACGGGCAGAGGCTTTTGCATCCAAAAAATCGACTCCCCTGGCCATTGCCGATGCCCTGGGCATGGGCCTCGGGTTCACCCTGGCCCTGGTCATGCTCGGGAGTGTCAGAGAGATTTTCGGGAATGGAACCATCTTTAATGTTAGCCTGTTCGGCCCTGATTATATCCCGGTTCTGGTGATGATTCTTCCCCCCGGGGCGTTTCTCACCCTTGGAATCCTCACAGGAATATTCGCAGCACTGGAGAAAAAATAGTTCGTCAGAATGGAGGAAGTATGTCAGCCAAGGTCTTGGAAAAGAAGCAGTTATCAGAGAATGTGTTCAAGATGGTCCTGGATGCTCCCAAGATTGCGAAGAAAAGAAAGGCAGGCCAGTTTGTCGTGATCAGGATCCATGAAGAAGGTGAACGGATCCCCTTGACCATCGCGGATGCCGATTCTGAAAGGGGTACCGTCACGATCATCTACCAGGTGGTAGGAAAATCCACGATGCATCTGGCAGACCTCAATGCAGGAGACGAGGTGCTCGACCTCGTCGGTCCTCTGGGAAAACCCACCCACATCGAGAAGGTGGGAACCATCGCCTGCATCGGCGGGGGGGTAGGGATTGCCCCCATGTATCCCATTACCCAGGCCATGAAGAACGTAGGAAACCACATCGTGACCATCATCGGCGCCAGGACAAAGGACCTCATTTTCATGGAAGACGAGATGAGGGTGGTCTCCGACGAGATGATCGTCACCACGGACGACGGTTCTTACGGGTTTCATGGGTTCGTCAGCCAGGCCCTGGAAGACAAGTATCTCATGCCAGGCAAAAAGATCGACATGGTCGTGGCAATCGGCCCCGTTCCCATGATGAGAGCGGTGTGCGATACCACGAAGAAATACAGTGTTCCCACCGTTGTGTCCTTGAATTCCATCATGGTGGATGCCACGGGGATGTGTGGGGCCTGTCGGGTCAGTGTCGGCGGGAAAACAAAATTCGTCTGTGTTGACGGTCCGGAATTCGATGGTCACCAGGTGAACTTCAAGGAACTCATAGATCGGCAGCGGATCTATCTCAATGATGAAAAAGAATGCTACGACAACTACTGTTCATGCAGACTCGGAAAGGGGGGCAGGTAACCATGGAAATGAAAGAACGACTCAAGATCCCTCGTCAGCCCATGCCGGAGCAGGATCCAGCGGTTCGCAGAAGGAACTTTGATGAGGTCCCGTTGGGATTCACGCCGGAGATGGCAAAGAAAGAGGCCCTGCGCTGTATTCAGTGTAAAAATCCTGCGTGTGTGAGCGGATGCCCCGTAGAAGTTGATATCCCGGGATTTATTGCGCTGGTTGCCGAGGGAGACTTCATCGGTGCAGCAAAGAAGATCAAGGAGACGAACGCACTGCCGGCCGTGTGCGGCCGTGTCTGTCCACAGGAAGTGCAGTGCGAACAGGTGTGTGTAAGGGGTAAGAAGGGGGAACCTGTCGCCGTTGGGAGACTCGAGCGTTTTGTGGCTGATTTTGAACGGGCGGCAGGAGAGGTTTCCATACCACAGGTTGCAGAGA
>OMKS01000579.1_pt1 | contig 34251 bp, 25 predicted proteins | sample 1674721 | NCBI WGS metagenome assembly OMKS01 (sample SAMN06264996, study PRJEB25208) | sediment metagenome | isolation source: hot spring sediment | place: USA: California | collected 2014-09-02 | reverse complement strand
CAAAAACCCTCTTCAACGATCTTCTTTCTACACATGACGAGTTCTTCTCTTGACTTTCTTCATAACAGCCCCGACCGCAATCTGCCACATCGGCCCTCAAAGGGCCTCCTACAGAACATGGATATCCCATGATTGGATTAATTGTTTGATACCCTCGATTGACACGCCCTGTAGGAGGTGCGTAGGAGGGGCTTCAGACCCGAGTTTTTCACGCAACGAATATTCGCCCCGGCCCTGAAAGGGCCTCACAAACAAAAAGAGGCAGGGTTCTTAGAGAACCCTGCCCCATGACATTTCTTACGAATCAGCGTTACTTCTTGAACTTCCTGCGGAACCCTGCCAGACCGAGAAGCCCGGTGCCCAGGAGCAGCAGGGTGGCAGGTTCTGGAACCGGTGCGCCGCCACCGGCCATTCCACCGTGGCTCACATTGCCTATCTCGAAGACATTGTATCCTTCATCCATTAAGTTGAAAACTCCCCAATTGAGCGACTCATTATCATTCCGGAACAAGAACGTCGTAACATCTCCTACAACATTTCCGCACTTTACCAGAAAATAGTCTGGTGTTGCCACCCCGAAAGACAATGCAAACGTGAACAGTGTAACTGTATACAAATCAGTGTCAATATATGTTCTATAGATATTGAAATCATCGTCTTCCAGTTTCATGTAATCACTCAGTGTATAGGTTTCGGGAACGGCACTGTTGATCCATGCAATTTCGTTCTGTTCACTGGGCGGAAAAGCAGCGTTTGTTGTATCCGCAGCGACAAAGCTATCTTGGGTTCCGACATCGACCCAAACATCCAAATCTGTATCATATATAAACAGAGCCCATGAGGATGCAGCGAAAAGAAGAATAAGGAGCATTGAGATCACCGGCATTTTTTTCATGTTGTTCCTCCCTGGAATAACCTTGTTCTCTTTGATAGATATAAAGCAATTTCTGCGCCAATTTGGATATGCCTTGATAATTCAATCTATTAGCAACTATATGGCACATTCATTCCCGCATGATCGTAAACTATTCCGACAGGAGAATCGCAAAGAAACATGACCAATTCACGGTTTATTCTACACATCAATTTCATGATAGCTTTCCATCATATTGATATCACTAATCTATTTGACAAACCAGCACCCAATTGCTGCTCTTCTGGCACTGTAAAATATTCCGACAGTGGCATCGCCCGAGTCTCGCTGCCTGCAGCATCATGAGGTCCCTGATTAAATGCTTCCGATAAATATATTCCTTTATTATTTCATATTGATAGGGTAATGGCACATGTCGCCTCACCACTGTAAAACAATCCGACACTTCTTCCATGAACGCTCCCTATATCGAGCCCGACTGCTCATATCCCGTACTCCGCACGCTCGATGAGTTCGAGCTGCATGTCCCGGTTGAGCGTCACGAAGTAGGCATTGTACCCCGAGATGCGCACCAGGAGGTTCTGGTAGTTTTCCGGGTGTGCCATGGCGTCTCTGAGCGTGGCCGAGTTCACCACGTTCATCTGCATCTGCATGCCGCCGAGATCGAAGTAGGTCTTCACGTAGGAGAACATGTCGCCCACGGTCTTCTCGCGGGTGTCGCGGGCGTCGGTGACGATCTTGACGTTGAATGCCATGTTGTTCGTGATGTTCATGGGGTCGAGGCGTGCAACATCCTTGATGTTGTCCAGCAGGTTTTTCGACGCGTTTGCCTGGGGCGTGAGCCCGGGGGTGAAGGGTTTCCCGGCGCGCCTTCCCGAAGGCAGCGCACCGGTGAGCGTTCCGAAGATCACGTGGTTGGACATGGACCAGAACCCCACGGTGTACTTGCCTCCCCGGTAGTGGGGCAGGCTGAAGAAGTAGTCGTGGGCCCACGTGGCGATCCGGTTCGCCATGGCCACGGCCTCGTCGCTCCCCGACCCGAAGAGCGGAACCTTGCGGGTGACCATGGCGTAGAGCGCCGGGTCGTGGGCAAAGTTCGTGTCGATGGCATTTTTGAGCCGTGCAAAGGTCACCTTCTTCTCGTCGAACACGAGCTTCTTGATGACCATGAGGGAGTCCGTCACGTCGGCCAGCCCGATGAGGGCTGAGCCAGAGCTGTTGTACACGGCGCCGCCCTTCGTGACATCCTTTCCCTTCGTGATGCATCCATCGATCAGCGAGGAGAGCAGCGGCGTGGGGCGCAGCTCCTGATGGGCCTCGGCCAGCATGTGATTGTACTCGATGGACTGGTCGATGATGAAGGAGAACTGCTTTGTGAAGGCATCGAAAAAGTCGTCGAAGGTCTTAAATCCCCCGTTTTCCACGTTCCCGGTATCAGGGCCCAGCTTCCACTTCATCACCGGGTGCCAGCCGTTGTTCAGGGCCATCTCGAGGGCTGCCACCATGTTCATCATCTGCATGTTGGTGTGCCCGATGTGCCTGCCGGAGAGCGTGGGCTCGACGCACCCCGTGGCCGACCAGTTGCGCAGGTCTCTGATGTCGTAGCCCAGCGGCTCAAGCGACTTCATGAGGACCACGTCGTTGTGCATGGAGGGCGTCGCCGCGGTGATGAGGTTCACCTCGCAGAGCCGCTTAAGGTAGGTGTCGGTATTTTTTTCAGGGTGGAACCGGGCATTGACGTTCGGGTCGCGGATGCTGAGCATCTCGGTCACCTTCAGGAAGATGTAGGTCATGTCGCACACCGCGTCCTCCCCATCGGGTGTCACGCCGCCGAGTGTTATTGCCTGGTCCGAAGAGCTCCCGCCGAAGTAGAAGTTGGCCAGGTCCGGGGTGAGTGGCAGATGGTCGGTGCAGCGCATGTAGAAGCAACCGATCAGCTCGATGGCGTGCCGGATGTAGCGCTCCCGTTCCTCTTCAGAGGAGAGCTTGGCGCAGTCCGCCTCGAAATAGGGCTGGAACCACTGGTCGAGCCTGCCGAGGCTCAGGCCTGCATTGGTGCTCTCCTGGTGAAATGCCACCCAGGTAATCCAGACGGCGTTGACCGCCTCGTCCAGAGTCCTGGCAGGGTGTTCCACCACCTGGGAGCAGATGCGTGAGAGGTTTTCCAGTTCCTCCCTCCTCCGTGGGTCGCTCTGGGCCCTGGCATCGAGGGCCGCCTGAGCTGCCAGGTTCCTGGAGTAGGCGGTGAGCCCTTCGAGGGTGAGAACCATGGCTTCGAGCGTCGCCGTTTCCTCCTCGTCGTGGGGTCGTGATGCGAGTTCCCGGCGAATCTCATCGATGATTCCGCTCGTGCCCATCCTCAGGATTTTGGGGAAATCCGGAATGGTGTGGGAGATGGTAGCTGACTTCCAGTCGAAGTACACGGCGAAGCGCTCGTCTATCTTCTGGCACAGCGGCTTGTCATACGTGTCCCGAACCCACTCCTTGAAGTTTCTCCTGGCCCAGTAAGGGAAGATCTCGTGGTGGAGGATCTTGAGAGTCTCCTCGGACAGGTCGCAGGGGTTGAGCGTCCGGTGCGGCACGGTGAGCAGCTCGGACCAGATCATGGTGCCGTGCCCCTCCGGGTAGACCACCACCCCGATCTCCTTGGTGGTGGTGGTTCCGGCAATGAGGTCGTTGTCGTGGATGATGGGCTTCTTGTTTTCCAGGAGATACTTGAAGGCCAACGCCTTCCTCGTGATGGGGTTCCACTTCTTTCCCTCGCGGTCGTACTCGAACCCGTGGGCCTTGTGCCAGGTGGTTACCAGGTGCGGGAGCTCGGGGCAGACTTCCGCCCGCTTGTTGAGGTGGGTGTGGAGAAACTGTCTCACCCGGGGAAAATCATGGAGGCCGTAGTCGGAGAGATAGGGCTCGGAAAGATACTTCACCCCGGGGTCATGCGTCTCTGCCTTCATGCGGTAGGCCCTGCGCTTGAGCATCTCTCCGCTCAGTTCGAGGTGCGGCCGGGGGGACGCTTTGAGCAGGTTCTTCTGCTGCGAGGTCCGCTCACTAGCCATGAGCTTCTTCTGCTTCTTGTTGATAAGCACGGAAAGCAGGAAGAAGAAGAGGTTGAGAAAGGCGGCGTTGCCCTCGAAGCTCAGCTCGCTTTTCAGCAGCATGAAGATCTGCTCCGTGGGGGTGGCAGAGAGCAGCCTCTTGACCGCGCTGTCCGAATCGAAGGTAAGGATCACGTCGGCATCTTCCGGCACAGAGCTTTTGACCTGGACCGTACCGTTGTAAAAGACGATGCCGGTCTTCACGGAACCGCTCTGTGTACGTATCCCGACCGAGAAGTTGATCCACCCCTCGTCGCTCTTGAGGTACGAGTTGAGCGCCCCGCGCCAGTTGAAGCTGGCTGCCATGAGCCGGAGCAGCACCTGGACCATCACGTTGGTCGATGTCTTCCTCACCTGTTCGTACTTCTGTGCCGGCACTGTCATGAGACACCCCCTTTGCTTTCACGCTCTCCCGTGCGCCCGGGTTCATATTCAGCGAGGAACGACCTGATCAGGCGACTCACCCGGCGATCGAGCGCGCCCCGGCTGTCCTCGTCTATTTCCCCGCTTCAGGTAGTGGTCCTTCACCCAGACCCCGATCCGCTCCAGGGCATCATCGTAGCACACCCTCGTGCTCCAGCCAAGCTCACGCTTGGCCAGGGTGTTGTCCACATCGTTGTCCCTGCCCGTGATCTCGATGGACATGCGCGAGAGCGGCGGCCGGAGGTGCAGGGGGGTGAAGATCAGGTCGCAGACCCTCCCGAACAGGCGCGCCACCGGGTACGGGATGCTGCCCATGGGCTTTTTGCCGATGAAGGACCCGAGGTCCGTGATGTACTGCTTCCAGGTCACATCCCAGTCATCCCTGAAGTGGTAGGTTTTGCCCCTGGCTTTCTCACTCGTAGCCGCCAGGATCATCCCGTCCACCAGATTGTCCACGAAAACGAGGCTGGCGCTGTATCTGCCGTGATCCACGAGGGGTAGCGGCATCTGCCTCATCTTGTCCAGGATGTCGGTGACCCACACGCTGCGTGCACCGGTGACATTGGCGGGGCGGACGATGGTGCTCTCGATCCTGCCCGAATTGTGGTGCGAGATCACGAGTTTTTCCGCATCGAGCTTTGCATCGTTGTAGGGGATGCCCGACTTGATAGCAGGGTCGGTCTCGGTGATTCCCTTCATGTGGCGGCCCAGGCCGATCGCCGCAACAGAGCTCGCGTATACGAAGCGACCTGCCTTCCCTTCGGCCTCCCCCAGGAGATGCGAGGTGGCATCGAGGATCGCGCGGTAGAACTGCTGCCTGGTTCCCCAGTCAGTGACGCGGCCAGCCAGGTGAAATACCGTATCGATGCCATCACAGATGCCTTCAATGGATCGAGGGTCGTTGAGATCCCCCCTTCGAATTTCGATGCCGAGCTGTTCCAGCATAGCGGTGTCTTCGCCCGGCAGTGCCAGGGCCCTCACCCTGTTCCCCTGCCTGACCAGTTCTCTGGTGAGAACCGAACCGATGAACCCGGGTGCCCCGGTAACCAGTGCATTCATTCCAATCCCTCCCCTTCATGGCCATGACAGATACTCGAGATGGAACATACGCTCCCACGTACCTCATGATAGAAACCAGGCACCCCCTTGTCAAGCAATGGCACCTTCAGAAAGTGGATTCCGGGTGATATGCACCTTGACCAGGTTTGGTGACTTCAGGGGGCGTGTCAAGGAGGCTCTTCACATTCCAGAAGGATCCTGAATCGCTGATCGAGAACAGGGGGTTCAACTGTGCATGCCCGGAGAATACGGGTTGATTCTTGCAGAGTAACCCTGCTACGGTTCAGAACCATGCTGGATGTCAGCGATAATGAATTCAGGCGGATCGTCGCCGAGGCTCTCGAGCGAATCCCCGACGAGCTCATGCACCACGTGAAGAACGTGGCCATCACCGTGGAAGACCGTCCCTCGCCCGAACTCCTCGAGGAGCTGGACCTGCCTGCAGACGAACTCCTCTTCGGCGTGTACACCGGTGTGTCACTGCCAGAGCAGTCTATCACCTGGCCGTCCCTCTACCCGGACACGATCGTCCTGTTCAAGGGACCGCTGCTTTCGGTCTGTGAAGACATCATTGAACTGGAAGACGAAATCGAAATCACCGTGGTCCACGAGATCGCCCACTACTTCGGCATCAGCGAAGAGCGCCTCGCCGAACTCGGCTATGCATGAGTCCCCCTGATTTCAAGTCACAAGCCGGGTTCCTTCTCATATTCTGAAGCCAGGATGTTCTTCTCGGAGAATCTGGCGTCCGGCTTCAAATCACAGGCAATGCACCGCCTTGCCTCCAGGGACCCTGTCCGGCCGGATCCAGGGTGCCATCTTCGATGTCTCTGCTGGCAGCCCTGATAGGTTGTGTGCTATCGTGGACAGATCCCTGCATGGTGCCGGGCGCTGGTTTGCAACGGATTGCCCGCCGCTGAAGATGCTGGAAGGTGAATGCAGTCCAATGAACAAGGAGGATATCATGAACACGCTCGAAGATTTCAGGAAGGCCGGAGAAGACATCTTCAGCAGGCTCCACCTTGCATCGTATCCGATCTCAGTGACGTATATCAAAGACGAGGCCGATATCCCCCCGGGAACATTCAGGCCGTCACAGGCAGGAAAGAAGCTCGCCCTGTGCCAGGCCTTCACCCTGAGCCGAAGGTGGGGCATGCAGGTGGCCATGACCGCAGAGGACAACTTCTGCACACCGGCTACGGCCTTCCACGGGTGGGTCGACATCGGAGAGGAAGACCTCATCGAAAGCCAGGTCAGGCAGGGCTGGCACAAGGACAGGGCAGCCGAGGAGCGTCGGATCGGGGGTGCCTGGGCACTGCTGCGATCGAAGGGGGAGGATCGTATGAAGGGGTACCGCGGGTTTGTGTCAGCCCCCCTCAAGGACACGAAGCTGGTCCCGGACACCGTGCTCATCTATGGAGACGGCGTGCAGCTCACCCACATGATCCACGCTGCCTGTTACGAGTACACTGACCTCGTTCACTCTTTTTTCGAGGGGTTCGCTGAATCGTGTCTCAAGGGAGGCCTGCTGCCCTTTGTGCTCGACAGTCCCCAGGTGGTGCTTCCGGGCATGGGCGACCGGTCGTTTGCCGGCATCGGCGATAACGAGCTTGCCCTCGGCATGCCTGCCCGCTCAGTGTTCACCCTTGTAGAGCATCTCTTCAAGGCAGGCGGTGACATGAACATGGGGCACCCAACGAAAACCCTCCTGCCCATGGACATCACGGAAACCATCACCCCGGGATTCCAGTTCCTCAGGGAGAAAATGGACGAGAAGAAGCCCTGAACCAGGGTGACCCTCTCGCTAAACTCAGCCAGTTTCCTGAAGACATCCCGGGGGAATTCATCTATAGGATCACAGGCAGGGAGGAACAGAATGAAGAAGAGCGCAGACTTCACGCACCTCACTCCCGAGGTGATTCTCGATGTGGTGGAGGATGCCCTGGGCACCCGCATGACCGGGCTCACCATACCGCTGCCGAGCTACATCAACCGGGTCTTCGAACTGCAGAGCACAGCGGGCGAACGGCTTATCGCCAAGTTCTACCGGCCAGGCCGCTGGTCCCGGGAGGCCCTCGAAGACGAGCACCGCTTTATCAATGACTGCGCTCAGGCAGAGATCCCGGTCGTATCCCCCCTGGCCCTGGCCGGCGGGAGCACCCTGGGAAAGACGGACAGCACCTTCTTCGCCCTCTTCCCGAAGCGGGCAGGCCGCGTGTTCGAACTCAATACCGACGAGGACTGGACCCGCATGGGCAGCCTGCTCGGGCGCATTCACGCTGCAGGATCACTCCGCAAGCCCCAGGACAGGATCACCCTGCACCCGGAACAATCCACCCGGAGAGATCTGGATTTCATCATCCAGGGTGGCTTTGTCACCCCGGAGCACGCCTCTGCCTTCGAAGACCTCTCGCTGCGCATCGTGGAGAGCATCTCCCCGCTCTTCGAAGGCACCGAGTTCATACGCATTCACGGGGACTTCCACCGGGGCAACCTCCTCGACCGGCCTGGAGAAGGCCTGATGGTGATCGATTTCGACGACATGATGTACGGCCCCCCGGCGCACGACCTCTGGCTGCTCCTGCCCGACCACGCCGGCAGGTCTCGCCGCGAGATAGACCATATCCTCGCCGGGTACGATCAGTTCCGCGAATTCGATTACCCCTCACTGCGGCTCATCGAGTGCCTGCGGTTCATGCGCATCATCTACTACCTTGCCTGGTGCGCCCGTCAGGCCGGGGACTATGACTTCAGGACAAACCATCCTGACTGGGGCAGCGATTTCTTCTGGCAGAGAGAGCTGCTGGATCTCGGCCACCAATTCCAGGTCATCATGGAGCACAAGGTTGCCTGGGAAGAAGGCAGGTTCTTCGGAGAATGAAACCCCAAGACTGATAAACGATGTACAGATGAGGACCTTTGAAGGGGACCTTTTCTACGAGTCTGACAGGAGAACATTTCTAACAAGTCTTGACACCTCACGCGCGTCGTCCTTGACGCAGGAATAATTTCAATTATTATTCAATCCAACGAGGTCTGTGTTTGCTATTCCATGTCATGCACTGAAAGGTTCGCAGTGTGAACTTGTTGAGAATCCCCCCGGAAACAGTAGCGAAAGAACTCCGCAAGGCTAACCGTATGATCGCCGAGCGCGATGCAGAGGTTTCTGCGCTCAAGAACAAGCTGGCTTCAGCCAGGGAGCGTGAAAAGAGATATTTTCTTCATTTCTCTCTGACCAATGAGATAATGTTCTGCTATGACTGCGCCTTCAGACTCCGCAGCGTCTCCCCCAATGTTGAGCGCATTACCGGGTATGCACCGGATGAACTGGTGGGCAGGTGCTTCCATGAGCTTGGCATCGTAGATCCTGCAGATATGGAAGACGCCATTGACAATGCCCAGCACGTCCTCTCCGGTAAGATTGTCCCCGCTTCCATCTACGGTGTTATCAGGAAGAACGTAGAACGGCGGTATGCTGAGGTCAGCGGGTTGCCGAAGATCCACAAGGGCGAGGTCGTGGGGGTGATTTCAGTGGCTCGCGACATTACCGAGCAGATCGAGCTCGAAAAATCCCTGCGGGAAAGCCTGGAAGCGGCGCGAATGCTGCTCGATGCAAGCAGTGATTCACTGATCCTGCTGAACACCGAAGGAACGGTGCTCGCCATGAACGAGGTGGCAGCCCTGCGGCTCGGCACCACGGTGAAAGACGCCCTGGGAAAATGTGTTTTTTCCTGCATGCCTGAATCTTATACAAGAAGTCGAAAACGGCATTTTGAAAAAGTTACCCGGTCCATGAAGCCGGTTCACCTGAGCGAAACACGGCAGGGAAAGCACTATTCCATAACCATCTATCCCCTGTTTCCTCACCAGGGGCGACCAACCAGGATCGCGATCAACGGCAGGGAAACAACTCCGCGCAGAGCCCGAATCCAGAAACTCGGGGTGAGGGAGAGAATTTAGGACAAACCAGAGGACCTCCTGGAATGCATGACCTGTTGTGCAGCCCTGGTGTGAGCGCAGTTCGTCTCCCCAAAGGAGTACTTTCCGGAGATCATTGGTTCGCTCAGACATCCCCTGTTTCTTGATTCTTCTGTTCCTCCAGGGAGATGATCCACTCGCACGCCACCTCGGGAGGTGTCTCGTCCCCGGCCTCATCGGGTGGTGTGAACGCACGGGTCACCCGGGCGTTCGGATTGATGTACTGGAAAAATCCCGACCGCAGTCGCAGGGCGCCTGGACCGCACTCGTAGAAGTCCATCCCCCACTTCTTCGCGGCCTTCTGAGCCGTGCAGTTGCGCGTCCTCATGCGGAGGCTGGTCTCAGAGATCCTGGTGAGTTCGACATCCTCGAAGGCGCACCAGTGGGAGTGTTCCAGGAACTGGATCAGGCGATCGATCCCGTCGCGCTCCCCCAGCAGGGTCTTCTCCAGCCGTTTCGCCTCGATGGCTCCGAACTGTTCAGAGAGCTCGAGCAGGCCGTCTCGTGCCACATCTTCGGGACAGTGCTTCTTGATCATCTCTTCCATGAGAAACCACATGTAGTTGAGACTGTAGAGCAGTTCCATCATGACGCTGTGCACCCGGTCCTTGCTCCACTCTTCAATGGGAAACATCGTCTCCGCCTCCTCCCTGCATCGTATTCATCGCCCGGGCTCGTCGCTGCCGCAGGCTGTTGCATTGCACCGGGGGAAAATCTCCCCTGGTGCGCACACCCCTGTAACGGTAGAGAAAGCGCCCTTCCCTGTCAATCCGAAAGCACGTTTTTACGGGAACCCCGTTGCCTGCGATGCCCCATACCCCGGCTCATTCCCGGTGCCTGCCCACGACCTGTGAGAATTCCTTTCCGAACGCGAAGGCCTGCGAGAGCTCGGTATCTGCCGGCTCCCAGAGGGATTTGAGCCCCTCGGTCACAACGTCGAACCCTGCGGCCTTCAGGTGTTCACCGATGATTTTCACGCCCTCTCCGCTCCAGCCATAGCATCCGAACGCGGCGGCCTTCTTGTTTCTGAACCTGAGCCCGGCCATCATGTCCAGGATCAGGGCCAGCGAAGACAGGATCCCCTTGTTGATGGTGGGAGAACCGAGGAGAACGGCCCTGGACTTGAACACATCGGTGATCACGTCGTTCTTGTCGCTTCGCGCCACATTGGCGAGCTTGACGGTCACGTCCGGATCGTTGTCCTTGATGCCCTTGGCGATCATCTCCGCGAGCTTCCTGGTGCCGTCCCACATGGTGTCGTAGAGGATGGTGATCTGGTCCTCCTGATAGTCTGCGGCCCACTGGAGATACTTTTCCACGATCTGCAGCGGGTTGTCCCTCCAGACCACCCCGTGGCTCGGGCAGATGGCGCTCAGGGGCACCTTGAGGCCCACCACCTCGTTAATCTTTTTGGTCACCAGCGGTGAAAACGGCGTGAGAATGTTGGCGTAGTACTTGATCGCCTCTTCGAAGAGTTCTGACTGCACCACGAGATCGTTGAAGAGGTGCTCGGTCGCAATGTGCTGCCCAAAGGCATCATTGGAAAAAAGAATGGCATCCCCCGTGAGGTACTCCATCATGCTGTCCGGCCAGTGGAGCATGGGGGCTTCGATGAATATGAGTTCTCTCTTACCGAGGCTCAGCCTATCGCCGGTCTTGACGACCTTAAAATTCCAGTCCTGGTGGTAATGTCCCGTGAGCGACTTGACCCCGTTTGCCGTGCAGTAGACCGGCTTGTCCGGGATGTGACGCATGAGCTCGGGAAGGGCCCCCGAGTGGTCTATCTCTGCGTGATTCGCGATAACAAAGTCGATCTCGTTCAGGTCGATCTCTTTTTTCAGGTTCTCGACGAATTCCTTGGCAAAGGGCATCCAGACCGTGTCGATCAGCGCGGTTTTCTCGTCCCTGATCAGGTAGGAGTTGTATGAGGACCCCCTGCGTGTCGAGTACTCTTCACCGTGGAATTTTTTGAGCTCCCAGTCAATCTTGCCGACCCAGTAGACATCTGTCGCAATGGAAATGTTCATGGCTCTCCTCCTTTGATCTGTGCGTGATGCCGCCCTGTTTCCTCACGAGCACGGACAGCACCCTGAACCGTGTTATAAGCCTTTCAACAGCGTTGTTTCTCTGTTTTCTGCCCCCTCACTATCAGGAAATAATGCGAATACCCTTGACTCAGGTCAAGGGAGTGCTTTTTTTTGTGATCTACGTTTGCATGTGCTACAGTTTCGGTCATATTGAAGTGTTTTGGGAACCCAGTGAACCACAGGGGATCAGATCGATGACACAGAAGGGGGTAATCCGATGCTCACACGCGAAGCCATTGTCGAAGCGCTGATACGGTGGAACCAGGCATGGGAGGCCCATGACCTGGACGGTGTCATGGAGCTCTTTCACGAGGACATCCTCTTCGAGAACTGGACCGGCGGACGGGCTCAGGGCAGGGAGAACCTCCGCAGGCTGTGGACCCCCTGGTTCACCCACCACGGAAACTTCCGCTTCACCGGAGAAGACACGTTCATCGACGTGGAACAGCAGAAGATCCTCTACCGGTGGCGTCTTGACTGGCCATCCGCTGAACAGGGCTACGAAGGCCTGCCGGAGCAGCGCCGGGGCGTCGACCTCCTGCACTTCAAGGACGGGAAGATCATCGAGAAGCTCACCTACATCAAAACAGTTCTCTCCATCGACGGAAAGCGGTTCCAGCTCGGCCTCCCCTCCGCCGGGTGACGCATTGCAGGGACAGATATTCGGGGAAGGGTCTTTCCCCGTCACCGTTATCTCATTATATAACTATGTAATTACGCAGGGAAGGTTTCCGGAGTGGGGAAGACACCACCCCTGGTTGTGGTTTATCCCGCGACAATCAGCGAACGTTCGTGCGCGTGGTGTTTTCATGCCTGGTGGTCCCGGAATATCAGGAGGAGCGATGGCGAAAATCAAGATGATCGAACTGGCCCTGCAGGGTGGTGGTTCCCACGGGGCGTTCACCTGGGGGGTCCTCGACAGGCTGCTCGAAGATGACCGCATTCAGATCGAGGGGATCTGCGGTACGAGCGCAGGAGCCATGAATGCCGTGGTGGCGGCGGACGGGCTCGACCGCCAGGGCAAGGAAGGTGCCCGGGAGGCGCTCAGGTCCTTCTGGAAAAACGTGAGCAAGGCCGGGCAGCTCTCCCCCATCCAACGAACCCTCGTTGACCGCATGCTCGGACGCTGGACCCTGGACTACTCCCCGGGATACCTCTTCTTTGACATGCTCTCACGCCTGGTGTCGCCCTACGAGCTCAATCCCCTGGGAATCAACCCGGTCAAGGATCTCGTCGAGAGCCTGGTGGATTTCGAGCACGTACGCCATGCCGAAGGCATCAAGCTCTTTGTGGCTGCCACCAATGTCCGCACCGGCAAGCTCAAGGTCTTCCGCCGGGAAGAGATGACGGCCGACATGGTGCTCGCCTCGGCCTGCCTGCCCTTCATCTTCCAGGCCGTGGAGATCGACGGCGAGGCCTACTGGGACGGGGGCTACATGGGGAACCCTACCCTGTTCCCCCTGGTGGAGGAGTGCCAGGCCCGTGACCTGGTGATCGTCCAGATCAACCCCATCTTCCGCGAAGGGATTCCCCGCAGGGCACCGGACATCCTCAACCGCATCAACGAGATCTCCTTCAATGTGAGCCTGATCAAGGAAGTGCGCGCCATATCGCTCCTGAAAAAGCTCATCGAGGTGGGTGACCTCCAGGACCAGCTCTACAAGGATGCCCTCTTCCACCGCATCAACGCAGACGTGGAGCTCGCCCCCCTGAGCGTGTCCAGCAAGGTCAACACGGAATGGGCCTTTCTGGAACACCTGCACGACGTTGGCTACCGTATCACGGAAGCATGGCTTGAGAAAAACTACGAGCACCTCGGTGTCCGTTCCACCCTGGACATCGAGTCTGTGTATCTCCAGGAATGAAAGGGGGCATCGTATGATGGGAATCATCGGCGTACTCATCGCTCTGGGCCTTCTCATGTACCTCGCCTACCGGGGCATCAGCGTGCTCATCCTCGCGCCGCTTATGGCCGTGCTGGCAGTGCTGTTCGAGCGGGGAACCCCGGTTCTGGCGAGCGTTACCCAGCTGTTCATGACCGCCACCGGCGGGTTCATCATCCTGTATTTCCCGCTCTTTCTCCTCGGGGCCATCTTCGGAAAGCTCATGGACGACAGCGGATCAGCACAGGTCATCGCCCGCTGGACCATCGAGAAGTTCGGCGGCGAACGCTCCATCCTGGCCGTGGTGCTTTCCTGCGCAGTGCTCACCTTTGGCGGGGTGTCGCTCTTCGTGGTGGCGTTTGCCATCTACCCCATCGCAGCAGCCCTGTTCCGCGAAAACAGCATCCCCAAGCGGCTCATACCAGGCACCATTGCACTGGGAGCCTTCACCTTCACCATGACCGCGCTCCCGGGAACGCCTGCCATCCAGAACGCCATCCCCATGCCGTTTTTCGGGACCACACCCTTTGCGGCACCCATCCTGGGCATCATCACGGCTGCAATCATGTTCACCCTGGGCATGCTGTGGCTCAATCGGCAATATCGATCGGCCATGACGCGCAGCGAGGGCTACGGAAACCACGACGATGCCGATCCCCGTGCAGATAGGATGCTGCGCGAGCGTGCCGAGGGGGAAGGGTTCGACATCATGGAGCTCAACGAAAAGCCCGAGCCGGCAGGCCTGCCCGGCTTCTGGGTCGCCCTGCTTCCCATCGTCCTGGTCATTGCACTGAACTATGTCTTCAGCATGGTGATCATCCCGGCCATGGACACCGCCTACCTCTCGCTGCCGAAGTACGGAGAGACCGATGCGGGCACGGTCAGGGGCATCTGGTCCATCATCTCGTCCCTGGTCATCTCCATCGTGGTTCTCTCGGTGTTGAACTGGAAGCGATTCACCACGTATCTCGAGACCATCGACGCAGGTGCCAACGCCTCGGTGCTGCCTATCTTCAACACCACCAGCCTCGTCGGATTCGGTGCGGTCATCGCTTCGCTGGCCGCCTTCGAGGTCATCAGGTCGGGGGTGCTCGCCATCGGTGGCACGAACCCTCTGGTCTCCCTTGCCCTGTCGGTGAACATCCTTGCAGGAATCACAGGCTCGGCCTCGGGTGGTATGAGCATCGCGCTTCAGACCCTGGGATCGAGCTATGTGCAGATGGCCGGCGATGCAGGCATATCCATGGAGCTGATGCACCGCGTCACCACGGTTGCCACCGGTGGACTCGACAGCCTGCCGCACAACGGTGCGATCATCACACTGCTCTCGATCTGCAAGCTCACTCACCGCGAATCCTACAAGGACATCTTCGTGGTGGCAGTGCTCGTACCCCTGCTCTCGCTCGTGGTGCTGATCATCCTGGGCTCCCTGTTCGGTACGTTCTGACGAATTAGAGGGACCCTGCATCTGATTATTCTTGGCAGTTACAAATAGTTATAAATTATTTCGTGTCATGTCCCTCGAACTGCCTTCTAATTCCTTGACTTTTCTTCGCTCCGGCGTTTCAAATAACCCTGTGTCATGTGATAGAATATTTGTGTAAAAAGCAAAGGAGGGGTGCATGGATTTTCAGACCATTCTCTACGAGACAACCGAGGATTGTGCCACCATTACCTTAAACCGGCCCGAGAGAAAAAATGCCATTTCCCTCGAGCTCTCCACAGAGGTGGGCATGGCGATTGACAAAGCGGTTGCAGACTCCGCCATCAGCTTCGTGGTCCTGACCGGAAGCGGCGGTATCTTTTCCTCCGGGGCGGATTTCAGTAATCCGGAAAAAGCCATCACCATGATCAGGCAGGAGCTGGATGCCGCTTCGGGTACCTCAACGGCCATAAAACTGATCGAGTGCCCCAAGCCGGTCATCGCGGCCGTGAACGGCCATGCCCTGGGTCACGGCGCCGAGTATGCCCTGATGTGCGATCTGATCATCGCTGCCGAACATGCCGAGTTCGGCTTTATCGGGCCGATCAGGGGAGTCACCTGCCCGTACGCCATGATCCGCCTCGCCGACGAGGTCGGCCGGGCCAAGGCCAAGGAGCTGGTCATGACCTGTGAGCGCATCCCGGCGCACGAGGCCCTGCGCATCGGCCTGATCAACCAGGTCGTGCCGATTGAATCCCTGATGGAAGCGGTCGATGTCATGAAGGCGAAAATCCGCAGGGCAGCACCCCTTGCGGTGAAGTTCACCAAGGAAGCCATCAACCAGGGCCTGGGCGGCTATGAATTCAGCGCGCGTGTGTTCGAAGGCATCATCCAGAGCAAGGACGCCTTCGAGGGGGCCATGGCATTCATGGAGAAACGCGAGCCCCGCTGGAGCAACGAGTAGAGCCTCCTTGGGACGGAGTGCGCATCGCCTCCGCTCCTCGTCAAGGAATGATCGTGGGCGGATCAAGGTGCACTATCGAGCCATTAATCAGGACGGTACGACTGTTTTGTCCATGAATATCATCCATATGATCAGGCGAAGACCGCAATGACCGTTTCTTGTCTGATGCAGAGCTGAAAACCTGCTTCAGAACCGGCAGAAGTGGTTCCAACGGCATGCTGTGTCGAGGTGAAAATCCAGAGACAGGAACATTGATGCTTTCTCGTCTCCGCCAGTCTCTCAAACAACCATGAATCAGGTCTCTGGTCATCTCAACCGTCCAGCAGCTCGATTCCCGTATGGTGTCCTTTTGTCACCGACGAATGCACACTACTTGAAAGAGCGCCCGAGGAGATGTATAGTGATGATTGCAGCGCATGTCAGAACATGCATGCCTGTATGCTGAAATGTGTCTCAAGGGTCTTTGTCTGGGAGGGGTTGCAGGATTGATTGCCCAGCGGCAATGAAAGGAGAACCGTATGCATAAGACAGTCTGTTTCGTTTCGATCCTGCTCGCTCTGATCCTGCTTCTGGGGGGGTGTGCAACGGATCCGTACACCGGGGAAAAGAAGATGAGCAAGACTGCCTGGGGGAGCATTATCGGCACGGTGGGAGGTGCAGCAGTTGGTGCTGCAGTCACCGGGCATGAAGACCGTCGCAAGGCCATGCTCATCGGTGCCGGGGTCGGCGCACTGTCCGGTGCCGGGGTCGGGTACTACATGGACCGCCAGGAGGTACAGCTCAGGGAGCAGCTGCAGGGGACAGGGGTCAGCGTGACCCGGCAGGGTGACAACCTCGTGCTCAACATGCCCAGCAACATCACCTTTGATTTCGACAGCTTCAACATCAATGCGGGCTTCTACGATGTGCTCAACTCCGTTGTGCTCGTGCTCAAGGAATACGAGAAGACCCTGATCAACATCGCCGGGCACACCGACAGCATCGGCAGCGAGGCCTACAACCAGACCCTCTCCGAACGGCGTGCCGCAAGTGTCGGCCAGTACTTCATCTCCCAGGGGATCACAAGCATGAGGATCATGACCCAGGGGTTCGGCGAGTCGTACCCCATAGCGAGCAACGATACAGACGCGGGCAGGCAGCAAAACCGCCGGGTAGAGCTCGTGCTCGTTCCGCTGACCGAGGGATAGAGCCCTGGGAGACCTCCGGCTTTCTTGTGCACCACGTTATGATTCAGTGCTCATACGTGGGCATGATGTCCACGTATGTGGATGGATACTTGCTTGTTGACATGATTTCCCGGACTCTGTGGTGAACCCTGCGACACTACTTTGATCACTGTAATTACAGTGATCAATCTTGCAGGGTGTCGACCTGATTCAATAAAGGAGGAGCGGAATGGAAAAGATTTCTCAGGCGAACGTGGTGTGGAAGGTGCTCGAGGAGGCTCGTGAGGCGTGCCCTGATAGGCCCGGACTCATCTACCAGGGCAGAGACATCAGCTTCAGGGAGATCGACGAGGCCTCGGATCGCGTTGCCTGCGGTCTGCTGAAGCTTGGGTTCACCAAGGGCGACCGCATCGCGATCAATGCCTTAAACCAGCCCGAGTGGCTCTACACCTACTATGCTGCGGCCAAGATCGGGGCTATCGTCGTGGGGCTCAGCGTCAGGTACCGCAAGACCGAAGTGGAGTACATCCTCAACCAGAGCCAGACCCGGGCCGTCCTCAGCCTGACGGACCTGTTCGGGATGGACTATGTGCAGTTCTTCGACGAGTTCCGACCCCAGATCCCGTCGGTGAGAGAATTCGTGTTCCTCGGTGAGTCCGGGTTCGCAGGCAGCGTGCCGTTTTCTCGGCTCTTTAACACAGACCCGGATCCGGATGCCCTTGCCCGGGCGAAGGCGCAGGTTGAACCGGACAATCCCCTCATGCTGATCTACACCTCCGGGACCACGGGCAAACCCAAGGGGGCGATCATCACGAACAGGAGCCAGACCGCCTCGGGCAGGGCACAGATCGAGCACATGCGGGCAACCTCGGACGATCTGCTCCTGACCGTCAACCCCTTCAACCACGTGGGCGGTATCACCTGCGCCATCCTGAGCTCGCTGATCGCCAGGATGACCTGCGTGATCATCCCGGCCTTCGACTTCAACGACATCATCGATCGATGGAAGACCTACAACCCCACGGTATTCGGGGGTGTCCCCACCCTGTTCGCCCTGATGCTCATGAACGAGGAGTTCAAGGCCCTGGACAAGTCAGCCATCCGGATCATCGTGACCGGCGGATCCAACTGCGATCCTCCCCTGCTCGCTGCCATGAAGGACGCCTTTCCCAATGCCTTCATCATGAACCTCTACGGGCTCTCCGAATCATCCGGGGCCGTGGTGCTGAGCCCATGGGAGAGCGATTTTGACACCACCGTACGCTCCATCGGCAAACCCATCGACGATTTCGAAGTCAAGGTGATCGACCTGGAGGGCAACGACCTGCCCATGGGAGAAACCGGCGAGCTCTGCTTCAGGGGAGATGCGGTGGGCGGAGGCTACTTCCGCATGCCCGAAGAGACCGCTGAAACCTTTGACAGCGACGGCTGGCTGCACACCGGAGACATGGGCTATTTGGATGAGAACGGCTACATCTTTCTCATGGGCCGCAAGAAGGAGATGTATCTGCAGGGCGGGTTCAACGTGTATCCCGTGGAGGTGGAAAACATCCTGGCAAAGCACCCCAAGGTGCTCATGGCTGCAGGCATCGGGATCCCCGACCCCGTCATGGGGGAAGTCGGCCGCTACTACGTCATTCCCAGGCCAGGCACTGAGTCCACGGAAGAGGAGCTCAAGGCATACTGCAGGGAACACCTCGCCGACTACAAGACCCCCAGGCAGATCGTGTTCCGCTCCGAACTGCCCATGACCCCGCTGGGCAAGATCATGAAGTCGGTCCTGAAAGAAGAATTCGAAAAAACAGGGCAGTAATGCCGGGATCAGGGAGTGAGGGGGAACCTGAACTTCGGGGGGGACCTCGTACGTAATCAATCAGTATACGAACAAATTGGTGCAAATAATTACGTATGATGTCCCCTTAATTATTCGTAATGAGCCATAAGTACTGGGAACAATCAGACATGGTATCTCCCCAATTCCCATCCAATTCCTTACATCAGGTTACCAACACGATAGCCGGCCTTTGTGGCTTCAAAGATCCGCCCGGGGCTGAAGACATCGCCCATATAATAGATCTCGGGAACCACCCTTTGCTCCTGGCACGCAAAATAGAGGGCATCCACAGACTTAAGGCCCATAGCGAGTACCACTAGATCGCACGGAATATTCATCTCTTTGAGTTCTTGCTTGATGGGTTTGACCAGGGGATTCTCGATGTTTTCCGGCAGGAGAGGCGTCCAGGTCAGGTAAGGATCGGGCAATGTTGGCGAGACATTACGAACCACCGTTATGTACTCCTTGCTGATGCTCTTGAGCTGGGTGCCATTGAGCAGCTCCACCCCTTTGTCTTCCAGGTAGTGAATGATATGGCCACGGTTGGCGGTGCAGACGCCCTTCATGAAAGAGGGCAGCATTTCAATCACGCTCACGTGCTTTCCCAGTTCATAGGCCAGCCAATACGCAGTTTCGCAGCCTACGGCGCCGCCTCCAATCACCGTCACACGTGCGGCCTTTTCGGCCCATTCGGGATGCAAGAGTACATCCACCGCTTGAACAACATGTTCAGCATCGATGCCGGGAATGGGCGGTTTTACTGGCTCGGCGCCGATAGCACAAACCACCGCATCATAGCCCTCGTCCGTGAGGAGATCCACAGTGGCATGAGTATGCAAACGGAGCTGCAGGCCATGTTCGGCCTGGGCCATTGCCAAGCGATGTTCCAGATAGTTCAGGTAGTTGCCCACGTCATATTTGATACGAGGCACTGAGCCGGGCACCAGCCAACCACCGATCTGCCGATTCTTTTCGTAAAGGACAACAGAATGGCCTCGGGCTGCAGCCACACATGCACAGACGATCCCCGACGCACCAGCCCCGACAACAGCAACGTTCTTCTTTCGTCCGAGGGGAGCCAGGTCCCTGGGGATCACATCCTCAAAGCCGGTTCGGGGATTCACGGCGCATTGCGGGTGACCCCCTTCCACAAACTCGTTGATGCAGCCCTCCTGATCGCCAATGCAAGGGCAGATCTCTGCCACACGTCCCGCATAGGCCTTGTTAGGCCACTGGGGATCAGCCAGGAGCGGGCGGGCCAGCATGATCAGATCACAGGCGCCCTCACGCAAGGCCTTTTCGGCCAAGTCTGGATACCCCAGCTTGCCCACCGCAACGACGGGCACCTCGAGCCCTGCATTGGACTTGACACCGCGCTCGGTAAAATAGGCTTTAACAACCTGTGCCACCTGCAGGTAGCAGCCCGGGGCCATAGACGTGGGGGGATGGGGTAACCACCAGTTGTCGTAGCAGCCTAAATCCACATCGAACATGTCCACCCCGGCCTTTACCAGGTTTTCCATATACGCCAGCGTCATATCCGGCAGGCGCTCGTTGCGAAACTTTTTCAGGCTGGTCACGGTTTCCATACGGTCACCATAGGTGGCATTGAGGGCCGTGCTGAGATCGATACGATACATGATGGGGTAGCGTAGCCCCACCCGTCGGCGAATCTCTTGAACCAGCTCGATGCCAAATGTTTGCCAGTTGGTAAAATGCCCCAACGTGCGTCGGTTAAAGGCAGGGTTGGTGAGCTGATCCAGCAGGTAGCCTTCATGGCCATGTAAATAGACACCATCGATAAGAGCAGCTTTTGCATCAGCGGCAGCTTGTCCCGCATTGCGGATAATCCGTCGGCATTCACGATCGAAAAGGGGCCGGCAGGGCACAATGGGCATATAGAAATTTGGGTTCCAAGAGGCCGAAACCGGCAGCCTGTATTTGTTGATCAGGCATTCCGGTGAACCTACACGCCCCAGACCCGGGGTGAGCTGTATAAAAATATGCGTCCCATACGCATGCACACCCTCCGCCAGGTCGCGCCAACCGGCATACACTGTGCGCGAACGATCTATCCGGGGGAAGTATGAAAGCTTACCAAGCTCGGTAACCGAGGGATCAATACCGTGGCTGACAGGTACCAGTCCTGTGGTGATGAGACCCACACCTCCCTGGGCACGCTCGATGAAATAGGCGATCATCTTGGCATTGGGCCGGCCGGTTTCTTCGGCCATAGAGATGTTGCCCATGGGGCCCATCACCAGGCGGTTCTTGAGTTTGATGCCATTTACTTGAACAGGTTCAAAGAGATGGGTGTATGGGTAGAGGTCGGCAGTCATCCTCCCCTTTGCAAACCAATTTTCATCCAAAAACCAATCACCAAGACGTTTAATCAAGGATTCGACGAGTTCATTCGGACTCTGTGGCATGCTGTTCTCCTTTTCTGATCTCTCTGTACTCATTCAAAAAAAATCTTTGGTCCTCTTCCAGGCACCGTGACACCACACCTGCCTGTTCTTAAAAAATAGCTCAGGCTGGTACATAATCAAGTGTGCTCTCTCCATCATTTCCACTAGTTTCCACAACCATATCATGGTGCACATACAAGTACGTATGATGTCCCCTTAGTTATTTGTAATACATAATAAGTACAGGGAAAATCAGGAGAACTATCCCCCTGATTCGCGCCAGGCCTGACAGATCATGACCATGGCAAGGGTGTCCAGTTCGCAGTATTTCAAGAGCGCTGCCTCGAGCTTGTCCCGCTCATAGTCCCCCATCTCCGAGAACTGCAGCCTGCAGTAGGCGGTCATGGCTGCCCCGCCCTCCTTGAGTTCCTCCTCGGTGCTCATGAGCTCAGAAGCTGCATCGTCACGGGCATCGAAGACCGGGGGGAGCAGGTCGTAGGGGTCGACCACCCGACCGTCGGCTCCGAACCTGATCCAGGTCCAGTCAGTGAAGTTCAGGCTTCTGATTCCGTCAGGCGCCCCGTAGACGGGCAGGGAGTACTTCTCTTTCAGGTATGCCGATGAATTCAGGAGTGCCGGGAGCACCTTCTTTATCGAGTTCGATCCATGGGTGGCAGGGTCGTAGTAGTAGCTCTTCACCAGCTCCAGGAGATCCACCATGGAGCGCCCGCCGTACCACTCATCAGAGCAGGTGATGGACCTGATGAACTCACACAGCGCATCCCTGTCCTCAGGCGGATCCGGGTCATCCAGGAGCTGCCGATACACCTCCAGAAGATACGTGTTCTCGTGGGTGGCATAGCGGAAGATCGTTCCCGCATCCTGTTCCAGCTGCTTCTTCAGCTCACGGACCGTGGCATAGTTGGGAAACACCCCGGGGATGGCATTGAGGTACTGCCCGGCATGCTCCACTGTGCCGTTTTCCTGGACCACGTGGTGGGAAAACTGGAAGATGATGCCTTCATAGGGCTTTCTGCCCCGGGTGAACGGGATCGCTACCCTGGCGGTCTCGAAGTCGATGAAGTGCAGTGGAAAGGCCCAGGTCTCCATCTCGGCCTTCATGCCCGGTGCATCGAAGAAGGCCGAGGTGTCCCTGTTCTTCACCTTTTCCACCTGGAGCCACTGCCGCCGGGAGACGGAGAGCCCCGGCCCCCTGCAGGCCTTTCTCCCGAGATCGCCCCTGTTCAGGTCTTTCAGGTGAAGCCTGCCAGATCTGATGAATGCGTTCTTCATCCTGAACTGCCAGAGTTCGAGGATGCTCGGCTCCGCAAAGTCACTCTCATTCCAGCCCAGCACCTCCTTCCAGCATTCCTTGAACCCGCTGATCGCCCCTTGGGCCTCCTGCTCGGGTGTGCATCGGAACTCGCAGCGGGAACACTTCGCCCCGATCTCCGGCGTGATCTTGAGGTCTCTTTCATAGTGGCTGGCGAGGAAATCGACGAGGCCGGCAAAGCTCATGCCGAGGCCGGCCATTGTATAGGTCTGCCGGTGGATGAGCCTGACCGCGTCGTCCACCGGGACCTCGACAAGAATCCTCGTGGCCAGGTCTTCCTCGGTGAGCGTGGTGGATACCCGCACCCCCTTCCGGTTCTTCGTTTCCCTCACGATGCGGAATTTCTGATTCAGGCCGTCTGTGGGGCACAAGGCGTTCCTGTCTGCCATCATGAGAAACGCGTTCACGTTGTGGCCAGGGCATGCCCGTTCCAGCACATATTTCTGAAAGGCCACATCGTGCAGGTATGATTCCCACCCGGAGGCGATCCTCCCTCGGCTGGTCAGGAAGGGCTTGTCACCGGTGGTATCATACGACTTGGCTTTCACCTCGATCAGGCGGAGGGTCTGTTCCTCCTTCACGAGGATGTCGATGCGGATGAAGAGGTTGTCGTGTCTGAATGCCGGCTCATAGAGAATGACCCGGCCCTGCTGCATCAGGTCCTGCGTCATGCGCTCGGCTTCACCGTGGTCAAGGGTTTCGATGCTGATACCGCCCGGATAATACTGCCGGGCCAGCTCTCCGACCTGGTAGCCTCCTTCGGCCAATGCTTCGAGAAAGGGGTCCTCCTGGCGCTGATCAGGGTATGCATCTTTGCCGGTGTAGAAGAGCTTGGTGGGGCACTCAATGCCCAGTTTGTATCTGCTCTTGGTCAGGTATCGAGCATTCGACATGGCGCTCCTTCACCGGGAGGTGTCACGAAGACGGGGGGTCATCAGGTTACAACCTGGTGCGGCAGGGTTCTCAATCATTCCACCTCAATGAGGGCCCCGCAGTCTTCGCACCGGTACCGGGTTTTGACCTGTTCTTGTGCTTCGATCTCTTCAAAGTCTGTGTGTTTCTTGCCGCACGCCTCGTAACATTCCGGGCAGTACCCGCTCTCCAGTTCATCAGGAGTAATCACCAGGTGGCAGTGCCGGCACCGCAGCTTGGCTTTTTCACCAGAGAGCAAAACGAGATTCATGTGCCTGCAGGATGTCATAGCGTAAACCTTCTAGAATACATTCCCGGATCAGGTCAACCCAGTTTGCTCTTCATACGATCACGGGGCATGCGGTAAAAACCTGCTCCAGAGTCTGCCGGATACGGCATAAAAGCAGACATTGCCCCCAGCCCCGGATACATCAATGAGCATTCCTGAGAGACACGCTCCCCGGACTACCCTGTCTCAGCCGAGGTGGCGATGGCAGCGGGCAGGTAGAAGCGCTGGGCGTAGTCCTTCACCATGCGGTCAGCGATGAAACGCCAGCCAAGGCTCTTGATGCCGTGCTTCATCCGCTTGACCCACGCCGCAGGGATGCCGCTCGCGTCTCGCTGGTAGTACAGGGGGATGACTTCCTTCTCGAGAGTCTGGTAAAGGTACTCGGCATCGCGCTGGTTCTGTACGCCAAGGTCGTTGTGCATGCCGCCGTGGCCGATGGCAAAGCCGTTCTTGCCATCAAAGGCCTCATTCCACCAGCCGTCCAGCACGGAGAGGTTCAGCCCGCCGTTGAGGACCACTTTCTGACCGCTCGTGCCGCATGCCTCCAGCGGCCGCCTCGGTGTGTTGAGCCAGATGTCCACCCCCTGGACGAGGTGTCGGGCCACGTTGTAGTCGTAGTTCTCCACGAACACGATGCTGCTTCGGTAGGCCGAGCTGTAGCTGAGCTGAGCGATCCGCTGCAGCAGGGCCTTGCCCTCATCGTCCCTGGGGTGGGCCTTGCCGGCGAAGATGATCTGGATGGGGCGGTGGGCATCGTTGATGAGCCTTGTCAACCGGTCGAGCTGGGCCAGGATCAGGTCTCCCCGCTTGTAGGTGGCGAACCTGCGGGCGACCCCGATGGTGAGTACGTCGGGGTCGAGGATGTGGTCGATCTGATTGAAGATCTCGTGCTGTCCGAGGCGCTCTGCCTGGATACGCAAGCGCCTTCTGACGAACCGGATGAGACGCATCTTCAGGTACTGGTGCGTCTCCCACAGCTCGCCGTCGTCTATGTCGTCCACGTTCTCCCACACGTCCGGGTGCACCATGCGCGTAGCCCAGTCCTGCCCGAGGCGTGTCTCGAAGAGCTGGTACATCTGCGGCGCCAGCCACGAGAGCACGTGCACGCCGTTGGTGATGTGGCCGATGGGCACCTCGCCCTCGGGCCTCCCGGGCCAGAGATCCTTCCACATGAGACGGCTCACGGTTCCGTGAATGGCCGACACCCCGTTGGCCCGCCGGGAGCTCTTGAGCGCCAGAACCGTCATGCAGAAGGTCTCGCTGCTGTCGTGGGGGTTCACACGGCCAAGGGCCATGAAGTCATTGTGGGAGAGCCCCAGCTTCTCCCGGAAGAGGCCGAGATGGTCCTCGATAAGATCCGGAGGAAAGCGGTCGTGCCCGGCCGCCACCGGGGTGTGCGTGGTGAACACGGTATAGAGCGCCACGCGGCGCTGGGCCCGGTGGAACGGGATCTGGTCATATTCCATGACCCGGCGGATCTCTTCGAGGATGGCAAAGGCGCTGTGCCCCTCGTTCAGGTGCAGGACGCCAGGGTGAATGTTCAGGGCCTGGAGCACGCGGGCCCCGCCTATACCAAGCAGGACCTCCTGGCGGATGCGGACCCGGGTGTCTCCTCCGTAGAGGCGGTTGGTGAGCTGGCGGTCTTCAGCGGAGTTGGCCTCCACGTTGGAGTCGAGCAGCATCAGCTTCACGCGGCCCACCTGCAGCCGCCACACCCGCGCGTGGAGCGGTGTGGTCTTCGTGTCGATCCGCACCACGAGATGGTGCCCCGACCCGTCGAGGAAGGGTTCAACAGGCAGCCTTCCGAGATCGAGATCCACGTAGTCCTCCTCCTGCCACCCGTCACGGTTCAGGCGCTGATTGAAGTACCCCTGCTGGTAGAGGAGCCCGATCCCGATCAGCGGGATGCCCAGGTCAGAGGCGCTCTTCAGATGGTCTCCGGCCAGGACGCCCAGGCCTCCCGAGTAGACGGGCAGCGACTCGTGGAGGCCGAATTCCGCGGAGAAGTACACCACGGGACGGTAGTTGATGTTTCCGCAGTGGATTGCCCCCCAGGTCCGCTCCTGCTCCATGTACTCGTTGAGCCGGCGGAATGCGTGGTTGATGCGGCTGTGGAGCACCAGTTCGGACGCCCGCTCCTCAACCTGCTCGGGCGTGATCTGGTTCAGGAAGGCGATGGGGTTGTGCTCCACCTCGCGCCACAGAGAGGGGTCAAGATCGGTGAAGATGCTGATGACCTCCGGGTGCCACATCCACCAGAGATTCTGGGCCAGAGCCCTGAGACGGTCGTGCAGGTGATTTTTTGCCTCTGCCATGGGTCGTCCTCCTCTACAGTACAGTATTCAATAATGATCCATCTCCCCCCATACCACAAACAATGTCTCCTGTTCACCACTTTCATCTGGACAGGCACCGTTCTGGCTCGGAATCTTCGGCACCCTGTATTGAAATCACACCACTCCTCGTAAATCAGAACGAGTTTCATATGTCTACAGGGTGCCACACTACACCCCTTGCAGGATCGTTCACCAGACCAGATCAATGGCTTTTGCATTTCACGGCGCTCTGGGGTAAGGTGACGGCACAGGTGCGAGGTGAACTACATGGAAGAACTGCAGAGACTTTCGTCTCATCTAGAAAACAGGCTCTCCGATCTGGCTGCCGCCCGCGGCAACGGCACCAGGATCGTGGGGTACACCCCCGGCGGATACCTGCCCGAGGAACTCGTTCTCGCTGCCGGGGCAGTCCCGGTCTGCATGATACAGGCAGGAGAGAGAACGGCCGTTGAATCATCCGAGCCCTACATCTGCCGGTGGATCGACCCCTTCTGCCGGGCGCAGATCGGCCTGGCAACCTCGGGGAGAGATCCCTACTATTCAGCGCTGGACCTGCTGGTGGTTCCAATCACCGACAACCACATCCGGGCCATTGCCGATGTGGTTGACTACAATACGGACCTGGAGGTCTTTCCCTTCGGCGTGCCCCACATGAAGGAACCATCGACATTCCAGTACTATCTCCACGGCCTTGTTCGTCTCAAGGAGAGAATCGAAGCGCTCACCGGCACCAAGATCACCGATGAAGGGCTCAAGGAGTCCATCAGGCTCTGCAACCGTGAGCGGGAACTCTTCAGGACGCTGAGCACACTGAGACAGTCACCTGGCGAAGCCATCTCAGGCAGCTCGTTTATTGCGCTGAACCACGCCTCGTCTGTCTCGGACAAGCGTTTCATGGTGCAGCTCCTCGAATCCGTTGCACACACCGTAATGAGCCAGCCGCGCAGGCAGGACAACGCCCCCCGTATCCTCCTGACCGGGTCGACCCTTGCCATGGGGGATACCCTGCCAAACCTGATCGAAGACTCCGGTGGCGCTGTGGTGATCGAGGAGTTCGCCGAAGGCATCCGGCCCTACTGGCAGGATGTCTCACTGGAAGGCGACCCCCTGCATGCCCTTGCTGAGGCGTATTTCATGGACAGGGTTGCACCTGCATGGTTCAGGCCGGGAACGGAGCGCCAGAACTTCCTCATCAGACTTGCCAGAGGGTGGCATGTGGATGGCGTCATCTGGTACCAGCTCCTGTTCCGGGAATCATACAAAACCGAGTCGTACTACTTTCCTGACCGTCTGCAGCGGCAAACCGGGCGTTCCATGCTCGTGGTGGAGTCGGATTACGATCAGAGTGAAGCCGGCCAGATGAAGACCCGCATCGAGACGTTCCTGCACATCATCACAGGAGGTACTGACTGATGGCCTTTTACGACAGACTCCTCGAACTCTGCGGGTTTGAAGGGGACGACATCGAGCAGCAGCGCCCCAGGATGGAGCAGGTGTTCACCACGATCCATATCGGACCCGATGATATGCCCCGGGTCGAGGAACGGGTGAGGAGACAGCATGATCTCTCCCTCACCGGTGTCCGCAGGCTGTTGCGGGCCTGGCTCCTGGAACTGGCCGACCTGGTGCTGGCGCGCGACGAGGGCAAGCGCATCGTCTACTACGGATACCCCAGCATCCAGGGCCCGGGCATGGCCATCAAGGCCGCCCTGGGAGAACACTCCTACGTCGGCTGCCCCGATGTAGTCCTGTGCCACAGTGTGGGGCTGATCTTCGATGCCTTGACCCCCATTCTCGAAACGGCTGAAAACCGCGGGCTGCCTGCAGGACACGGACTCTGCTCACTCCAGCAGGTCCGCAACGGCGCCCTTGCCCGGGGAATCATCCCGGTTCCGGATCTTGTCGTGGGTTCGAGCTACTACTGCGACATGGGATCCAAGGCGGACGAGCTCCTCCATGAGATCTACGGCCACCCGGCGGTGTACATCGACGGCTCGATGGACTCGCGGTGGGGAGAATTTCCCGGCTACGACCCTGAGAGAATCACCCTCATGGGAACCCAGCTCGGGAAGCTCTTTTCCACGGTGGAAGACGTTCTCGGCGTGAGGGTGACCAGGGACTGCATGCGCGAGACCATGGCCACCAACCGGGCACTGTTCAGCGGCCTGGGCCGGCTCACCTTCCAGATGATGGCCGACCCTGTCCCGATCAGCGCCGTGGTCTCCGGCATGGCCCTGAACCTGGCGGCAGCCTCGACCGGGAGGTTTATGCGAGAAGGGCCTGAAACCCTGGAGATCCTCTGCAGCGAGGTTCAGGAACGGGTCGATGCCGGAGTCGGGATCGTGGAGAAAGGGGCGCCCCGGGTGCTGAACTTCGCGGTCTCGTTCTCCGACCCCGAGATAACCCACATGATGGAGCGTGCAGGCCTGGCCCTTGCGGCTTCTTTTGTGACCGTGCCCCCTGCCAAACGCGACCCGTCCCTGTCCTTCGAGACCCTGGGAGAGGAACTGGCAGAAGCAGCGATGCGCAGTGGCGCCTACCACAGCACCTACGGGTTCGCAAAACGCTTCGCCCAGGCAGCCCGGGCCCTGCAGATGGATGGCGTCATCTGGGGATACCAGTACAACTGCAGGCCCCAGGCGCTCGGATCGCACCTCTTCAAACAGGTGATCGAAGAGGAGGCTGGCGTGCCTACCCTCTCCCTTGAAATGGACATCTACGAATCCCGCAGCTATTCGGCCGAGGCACTGAAGACCAGGGTGGAGGCCTTTGCCGAGATGCTCAGGGCGAGAAAGGTGCTGAACCAGGGTGGCCGTTGAGAAAGGAGGGAACGATGCATGGCAGGTGAGAAGGTGAAAACACTGCGGGTTGCGGCTGTTCAGATGGAGTCGAAGAACGCTCTGGTCAGGGCCAACCTCGAACATGCGGGTCCGTTTGTCGAGGAGGCGGCCCAGAGAGGAGCGAAGCTCGTTGTGCTGCCAGAGTTCATGCCCACGGGCTACCTCTTCACCAGGGCCATCTGGGACGCGGCTGAAACCAGGGAAGGCCTGACGGTGCAGTGGCTGAAGGAGACCTCCCGACGATTCAGCATATACCTGGGAACAAGTTTTCTCGAAGCAGATGGCGAAGAGTTCTTCAACTCCTTCGTCCTTGCCAACCCGGACGGCACTGAAGCGGGCCGTGTTCGAAAGCAGACCCCTGCTGCCTTCGAGGCATACTTCACCAGGGGGGCTCCGGGGTCTCACGTGATCGACACTGACTTCGGGCGAGTGGGCGTGGGGATCTGCTACGAAAACATGCTGTCCTACACCCCGCGGTTGATGTCCACGCACGCTGTCGACATCATGCTCATGCCGCATTCCGCACCCTGCCCCATGAAGAGCATCCTCACTCCGCAGTCGGCCGTTCGATCGTTTCTCGTCAACCTCGAAGGTCTCGCGGTGTCGTATGCACAGCTGCTGGGCATCCCTGCGGTCATGATCAACAAGAGCGGGCCATGGGATACTCCGCTCCCGGGCATCCCCTTCCTGACCCAGCATTCATACTTTCCGGGGCTGTCCGCAGTTGCCGACTCCGATGGGACCCTGAAAGCGCAGCTTGGAGGTGATGAAGGTCTCATTGTCGAGGATGTGGTGCTGGATCCTTCACGCAAAACCCATGCAGTGCCCGCGTACACAGGGAGATGGGTGAAAGAGTTTCACTGGGGGATCAGAATCTGGAGGCTGGTTGAGACAGTGGGGAGAACCTGGTATACAATCAGTGCCGAGCGGAAGCGGCGAGCGCGGGAGGTGTCTTCGGGCAGATGAGCGCCGGAGCCGTTGACGCTTCATAGCTCATTCCCGTTCAAACGGCGCAGGCATCCTCTGCCGCCTCTTTCAGGATGAGGATGCTTCCGCGCAGAAGATCTTCTTTTTATTTATCGAGCCAAATGAAACACTCACACGGTGGGGCAATTTCTCGAATACTGTTATGCGTTATTGAGATGATGATGATGAGAATGCTCTATTCTTCTGTCTGCAAGAACAAGGAGAGGTCATCCACACACCATGGACCCGATTGTGCTTGTGTTCTTGTCCAGAGGAAAAACTAGGAGGCGAACTCACGACGCATGACCGAACCATCCGCGGACAGGGAGATTTCAGCGAGAACCGGCAGGTGGTCTGAGGCTGCACGCGCCTGATTAGTGCGCCAGGGATTCATTGTCTTGAGAGACTTGGATGGATGAACCCAAATGCGGTCAATGGCAAACAAAGGAAATCTGGCAGGATATGTCCGGGGAGAGGGAGGGAAACCAAAAATAGTGTGCAGGTTTCGATGGGCATAGCGGGGCAGAAACCATTCATTGAAATCTCCCATCAGGATGATGCAACCCAGGTGCTCCTCCGTGACCCATTCCAGAAGAAGTTTCATCTGACGCCTGCGCTCCCGTATCTTGAGTCCGAGATGCGTTACCAGCACCCTGATCCCGACTCCCCGGCACGAAAGCTCCACATCCAGGGCCCCCCTGGGTTCGAAGGTGGATACAGTGAGGTCATAGCGTCTCACTTTGTGTATCGGAAACCTGGTAAGGAGAACATTCCCGAAATACAGGGGTGATTTGTACAGGGTAGGCCCCAGGACAGGCTCCATTCCTGTCGTTTTCCAGAGATAGTCTTCAGTGAGTTCCTCTCCGCTCTCCAAAGAGAACGTCGCTTCCTGCAGGCCGACGATGTCGCAGTTCATCTCCTTGATTACCCCAAGAGTCCGCTGAGGAATCTGCTGAGAGTCCGTCCCGATCCAGCCATGGACATTGTACGTGGCAACCCTGAAACCATGCGTGCTGGTGCAGCTTTCTTCACGGCTCTCGTGCTCGTGACCCATCATGCTTCAAATCCTTGTTCTTCACATTCCTGAACACGTGTCTCTTGAGAAGCACGAGCACGATGACTGAAACTGCAGTGATGACTGCGAGCAGAAGGATATTCCAAATGCCCGGGTCGAGGAGAAACGTTCTCAGGCTGTCGGTAAACAGCGTTATGATTACGATCCCGGGGGTCATTCCCAGGAGGGTCCCGATGAGATAATCGCTGAATCGAATGTGTGATGCGCCGGCAACGAGATTGATGATGGAAAACGGCGCCACCGGGATTACCCTCAGGAAAACAATGCTGATGATGCCCCGAGTTGCAATCACCTTGCTGATCCTGTTGATGTTCCTGCCAGCGATCGGGCGGATAACTCTCCGTCCAAGAAGATACCCGATGAAGTAGATGACAATGGCACTCGACACTGCACCCAGGAGAGAATTGATGCATCCAGAGAGAGGATCGAACACCAGGGCTGTCGCGGCAATCAGAACGGTAACAGGAAAGAGCACCAGCCCGCCGAGGAGAAAGTAGGCAATGACGATGACCGGAGCCAATGGGGAAAGCCGGATAGGCTCCGCCCACGCTGCGAGGGACTTCACGTCGACCATCTCGGCCACGGGTGACCAGCGCCAGAGGATACCGAGGCCCATGAGGACGACGAGGATGAGAACAAACCATTTCAGCCTCGAGTGGCCGGTTTGCTGATCCTCCTTCGGCACGTAGTGATCGAACAGCTCATCGGGATCGATGGGTTTCTCAGGGTCCACGAGCTGTTGATCGGAAAGGACCGTTTCTGGGTTCTCCTGAATCTGGAGATCCTCCAGGGTACGCCCCTCCCCCTTCAGACTCTCGATTGCTGAAATGAGTGAACCCGAAGAGGTTATGGTGTCTGTAACCTGTTCCTGGGCATGCCCCAGGTGCTCGCCCAGGAGTTCCCCCAGAAAACCTCTGATGACCAGTGTGTCACGATCATCCCTGGCCTCGATGGAAAGATCGCACTCGGTGTCCAGACCCATGGATCGATTGCTGAGGTTTGAGGAGCCGATGCGGAGAAATTCATTGTCCGTGATCAGCACTTTCGCATGGACATCGATGTCCGACTGCCCGAGATGGGGAACGCGGGGATAGTACACCTTCAGTCTCGAGTACCGGTCGGCCTTCCACAACCTGTTCAAAATATTCGCCCGCAGGGCGTCCATGGTATGTTCTTCCAGCCACCCCCTGCTTTTCTCCCTGCTGATGAGGACGATCTCCGGACAAGCCTCATCGCTCAGGCGTTCTTCGATTACCGACCCGATGGCATGAGAGGTGAAGAACGGATTTTCAATGTAAACGTAGCGCTCTGCAGCCCTGATGGCATCCACCCAGAGATGCTCGACTTCCCGGATTTCGGGGTTCTTCTCATATTCCGGCATTGTCCGGGAAATCCCGACATCGATGTTCTCCAGCGCAGCAGGAACACGCTGCGGCCAGGCTGGAGGCTGATCTGTCAGTTTTGGACTTCTGGGCCCTCTTCTCGACATGTCCCTCCACCGGGAACGGAACAGATCACCGAGGCTTTCAGCCACCTTGCCCTCGACCACCATCTGGACATCGTGAAAGGGCTTGTAGAGTTTTCCCCGAGGATCCACCCGCCGTGGATCATGTGCTGCATGGTCCTGGTCATCCCATCGCTGGATGGTCAGGTCGATCCCCCCGACAAAGGCAACCCTGTCGTCGACGACCACGATCTTCTGGTGATGCGATGCACCCACTGGAATATGGTCGTCCTGGCAGAAATGAATCCTCGGATGACTCTTCCACCTGAACTTCCAGATCGGGAAGGGTTCCCGTTCAAAAGCATACAGGATGGCGAAATCCCAGGCGAGGATATACACGTGGAGTCCGGGCCTTTGGGATACGACATGATTGAGAAAATCGCTCAGCCGGGTTGGCCCCTCCTTAGAGTCTTCACCGCGGAGCAGCTCTATCTGGGAGTTGATATCCCACCCGGCGATATACACGCTCTTGCGGGCCTGCTCAACGGATTCAACGAATGCAGCGAAATACTCCCGGGCATCGATCATGAACCCCACACGGTTCGCCCTGTCTATCCTCCAGCAGTTCCTGCCTTCTTTCAGGAGATTCTTCATGTATTTTCCATACCTTTTAAGGAGATGAACCCCGGGAGACATGTATTCTTTATACATGTATAACCCACGTTTTCATCATGTCAAGAATCGTTATGTCAAGACTCGTTATGTCAAGACTCGTTAGAAATGTCCCCCTTGTCAAGCATCCACGTGTCTTCTTGTACACGTGTCTTCTGAGAGTTCAGGGGCTGGTTGCATAACGAAAAACAGGCTCTATTATTGTACAGGTGTTCTACGGATGGGGTTGCGCACCACAGGCTGTCGTCCGGTTTTTTGAAATTTGCTACCTGAAGAGTTTGTGCCGCGAGGAGTGTTATGGGTGCGATAGCGCTGATCTAACCTTTTCCCAGCAGAATACCCGCACTACCATGCTCTTTCACCCCCTGGGGATTGCTCAAATCAGTGATGTGCTCCGTCGGGACGGACTCGACGTCACTGTAATGGGCATGCCTGTCCCGCACAGAAGGAGTCCCCGTGGATATCAACGAACCAATGAACCAGGCAGGGTGCAAAAAGGTTTTCTTCGGCCTGGAGTCCGGAGACAACTCAGTGCTCAAAGTCATGAACAAGAACACGACTGTTGATTCTGCAGAAAAAACGCTTACGCACTTCTCACAGTGCGGCATCGAGACGGCTGGCTTTTTCCTGGTGAGATACCCTGGTGAATCCTACGAAACCATTGAACATACTCTCCAGAACCGTCTCCTGAGACTGCGCGATGTGATTTTTTCGCTTTTTTACATGCACTCCAGGACGAGCCAGGGTTCTCTCAAGGGGAACTGCAGTGTCGTATACGAAAAGACGCATGATGGCCTGGTTGTCTCTGTAGAAGGAAGCCTCGATCCGAAGACCTCCCAGATAATCCTCCTCAATGAAGTTGATGGAACATCATTCAACCGCATCAGAATCGAAGAGACCCTACTCCAGGGCTCCCAGATCCCTTCATGGCATGCTGTACAACCCGGATGCAGACTGAAGAGCTCATTGCTGAACATCGGATTCTCGATAGCTTTTGTCCCGGACACGGAGGCATCGGAGCTCAGCATGTACTGCGGGAGAGAGGTTGCCCCTGATCTTGACTGGGCAGGATTTTCACTGGAGGCCACCAGCTTGCCGATCACCTATGAGATCCATATTCATGGCACCCAGCAGTAACATGAACCGCGACAATGTAATTCAAAGGTGCGCACCAGGGTTGACACACCGAG
>OMKS01000578.1_pt1 | contig 34255 bp, 27 predicted proteins | sample 1674721 | NCBI WGS metagenome assembly OMKS01 (sample SAMN06264996, study PRJEB25208) | sediment metagenome | isolation source: hot spring sediment | place: USA: California | collected 2014-09-02 | reverse complement strand
TATATGATCTCTGATGAATGATGATACGTGCTCTATGTCCCTTTTCGTCTGCTGTGGGATCGGGATGTGATCGAAATGCTGGGGTTTTCCGATCCGTATTTTTACCGGCACTCGCTTTATGGAAGAGGTCCATCGCGGCATGAGTTCGTATGCCCCGGAAATCCCTACAGGGATTAAGGGTTTGCCCAGGGCCAGGACAAGCCTCATGGTGCCGTATCTGAAAGGGAGCAGCCTGCCGTCCCACGTGCGTTCACCCTCCGGGAATATTCCGAGTATGTGCCCTTGCTCGACGATTCGGATTGCATTCCTTAAGGCCTGTACGTCGGTTGTATATCTGCGTACCGGGAATGCCCGTGCCCGTTTCAGCGCCCAGGTCAACAGGGAATTCTTGTATTCAGAATTTTTTGCCATAAACCAGATGTTGCGTGCCGGAAACACACCCAGGATTATGGAATCCAGAAATGAGGTGTGATTCGCCAGGACAACAGCGCCGCCATGTTCCGGTATATTATCGGTGCCCGAGATATCAACGCGGAAAAAGGTCTTGATGACGGGTTTGGCGATTGACCGAACCGCGGCGAAGATAGGACTGTAATCACGTTTGTACCATCTTCTTACCGGGACATGAAGGTGCTTGTGCCCTTTTGAGGATGAGGGACGTTCCCTCAGATCGTTTTCCAGGCGGATGCGGGGATAAAATTCCACGATATTGTTGCCTGAGAAATAGCGTATCAGTATCTTACGAATGCAGTCTTCCCATTTTTTACCAGATTCTTCCAGGAAATCAAGAAACAGCGCTCCATGATCTCTGGATATCAGGATGATGGTATTCGATTCGATGGTAACGCCAAGTATTCTGCCGAAATCAATGGTTATGGATTGCGAGCCCCCGGTAAAAAGCAGGGCATTCTCTTTGAGAGAAAGAATCCCTTCGTCTGCATAAGCTCTTGTATATTGGGTTGCGATGACACCAGAGAAGCCTTTATAGACATCTTTTTCTACTTCTTTGGAAAGTCTTACCCGTCTGCTCTTCATGATGATGCCTCCTGCCGGGGCGGGAAGATCAAACCCAAGAACCTTGTCGTACCAATAGGCTATCGAGCGAGGCTGATTGTTAATCGATATCTCTGAACGTGAAAGGATATCAATCGATGCCGAGCATAAAGCGCACCGTGAATCCGTCAGCCAGTCAAAACCTCCACACAGGGGACATCTATAGAGAATATCAGTTATCATTTCACCAGGAGTATAGCCCAGTTTGACTCTCTTGTATACCTCTTCCATGAGCGAGAGGGCATACAAGTGCTGAAGGTGCAGAGGTTTCTCGAGAAATAATGCTTTCCACAAAAGCGAGACATGGCACATTCTCTTACATAACTCTTTGTGATATGTCAAAGTCTCGAATATGAGGTGATATGATTAAAACAAAGGTGATATCGGCGGAAATCAGGATCTTTTCGTCAGGATATCCATGAGATCAAGCATCATTTCTTCCCTGGTGGAAATGGCGCAAAGGGTTGCCTCGAAACCGGTCTTGGCCCGGATCATATCGCAGAATTCCTGAGGAAGCTCGACATTGGAACTGTAATGTCCATCATCAACAGGAGCGCCCGGGGCAGTGGTTCTGGAAGTGATTGCCCTGACATTATTGTTGGTATCGGAAACAAGGGTTGTTCTGATGGACTGATAATCCCGTGTATTCATATTCGCTACATTGGATGATGCGTTTGCAAGAAGGGTGCTGTTTGCAACAAGCGAAGATAGTGGATCAGCCATAAACTCTCCCTTGCTCATTTATCGGTTAAATGTCTATAATCTTTAGTATGACAAAGCGGGGGCTTTTTGAAAAGCTGATAATTGCATATGCTGTCTTCATTGTAGTACTGTTAGGGCTTACAGTTGCACTGATATATGTCTCCTCGCGAATCAGCAGCATTACCTCGGATGTTTATCTGGTGGATTTCAGGAAAAAAGAGATTACCGACACCCTCATAGAAGATCTCATATCCCTTGAAGAGACCGGCAAGCAGTTCTTTCTTCTCAGAAAGGAATCCTACAGGGCTCTCATTGATGAGAAGGAGCGCGATATTTTCCGTGCCTGGGAGCACCTTTGTCTTGACAGTTTCTGTTATGATGAACAGGAAGAAAAGGTGGTTGATCAAGGGTTTAAGATATGGCAGGGCTTTGTGGAAAGATTTCATTCCCAGATTGACGACCTCCCCGGAAACACGATCGATATTGAGCTTGTGTTCAGAGACAACAGTCAGGATCTGGATACCCTTGTAGGACTGGCGCGGTATATCAATGGAAGGGCAGTAAAGTCCCTTGACGGGAAGATCATCTTTCTCAAGGGGCTTGGTGATCAGGTCAAGGCATTCACCTGGTGGGCACTGGGTCTGGCAATCAGCATCGGTCTTGTTGTTCCGCTCATTATCTATCGGAGCATTACCCAGGATCTTGCCACTATCCGTACCGGCATAAAGCACATAGCCCAGGGGGATTTCTCATACAAGATCCCGCTGCATACCAAGGATGAGCTGGGGATGCTTGCAGAATCTTTCAATAACATGGCTATTCGTCTGAAAGAACTCGACGACATGAAATCGGAATTTGTTTCCATTGTGTCTCATGAGCTCAGGACCCCTCTGACATCCATGAAAGAAGCGGCCAATCTTCTCATGGAAGGGGTTGGAGGAGCCCTGGACAATAAGCAAGAAAGGCTTGTCACGATTATGCAGCAGGGGATCAACCGTTTGCTCCTGACCATAACAGAGCTTATGGAGATGTCGAAGCTTGAAAGCGGCCTGGTTCAACTGCAACGGGAGACGCATGAGATTAACGATATCGTGTCACTGTTCATTTCAGAGATTAAACCTTATGCAGATACCAGCGGTATACTTGTTCAGGCAAGCTATCTGGCCAGGGGCTGCGCTATGTCGATTGACAAGAATAAAATCCTTCAGGTATTGACAAATCTTACCCATAATGCAATCAAATACTCTCACGAAGGTTCGCAGGTGGATGTGAGAATCAAAGATCAAAATGGTGATATCGTCGTTGAGATCGAAGATTATGGCAAGGGAATACCGCAAGAAGATATCCCGCTCATTTTTGAGAAATTCTATCAGTCGAAGACAACAAGGGGACATAGCGGGATCGGGCTGGGGTTGGCAATCTCCAGGAGCATTGTTAAAGCTCACGGGGGGCAAATATATGCAAAAAGCTCTTTGGGCAAGGGGAGTGTCTTTACTTTTTCTTTGCCTGTTGTTCATTGATCTTTTTCTGTCAGGATGTTCCTACCGGATGTTTCTGGGAAAGATGGATGCCGCAGAACAGGAGCTTTCACACGGTAAATCCATGAGTATCGACCTTGGTGATATTCCGCTTATGGTTCCGCCATCGGTTATTGCACGTCACAAGATCGCCATAGCTGTTGACTCGATTATAGATGGCCGGTTTAACTATAAGAAACTTTCAGAATCCCTGACAGAAATCAGAAACGATCCCTATGTTCCGAGGTATCTGAAGGTTGAAGCAGGCTATGTGCTGGTTCTTATGGAAAGAATAGAGCGTGCGGGAGATGACCTCGAAAGTATGTCAAAGAAGAACGATGCATGTGAGCGTGCGCAAGAACAGATGAGAGGTGAGCTGGAAGAGATGAAATATAAACTGGATAAGATAGAGGAAATTCATATAGACTCTCAGAAAAGAAGGGGTATGCAATGACCTGCAAGGCAAGGATCATTGTGCTGGATGATGAGCCCAATATTGTGGAGGTGATCATCACCAGGCTCGAATCCAGCGGGTATTGTGCAAATGGATTTACCAAGCCGGAGACTGCCCTGGACGCATTGAGAAAAGATGAATACCATGTTCTTATAACGGACATGAAGATGCCCGACATGGATGGCATGGAGGTGTTGCAGCGTGCGAAGCAGATCGATCCTGATATCGAGGTGATCATCTTTACTGCATACGGTTCCATTGACGGGGCTGTTATGGCGATGAAGAAGGGTGCACATGATTATCTGGTGAAACCGTTTGAGCCCATTGAGCTGGTGGCAAAGATCGACAGTGCCATAGATAAGCGGGAACTAAAGCAGAGGGTCCGCTATCTCGAACAGGAGGTTTCCGACAGGATAGAGCACCATATTTATGCAGAGAGTTCTGCGATGAAAAAGGTACTGTCTCTTGTCCGGCAGGTAAGCAAATCGGATGCGAACGTATTGATCCTGGGAGAATCCGGTACCGGTAAAGAGCTTGTTGCCAAGATGCTCCACTATGAGAGTAATCGCAAAGACCGGAAGTTCGTTATCATGGATTGCGGTGCAACGCAGGCTACCCTGATAGAGGCTGAGCTGTTCGGTTATACAAAAGGGGCATACACCGGCGCAGTTAAAGATAAGAGGGGGATCATAGAGGAGGCTGATACCGGGACCCTGTTCCTTGACGAGATAGGCAATATCTCTTCCGAGATGCAGACCCGTCTGCTGAGGGTCCTGGAGTCTGGGGATTTCAGACGTATCGGTGATCTTGATCAGAGACACGTGGATATCCGCGTTATCGCCGCAACAAATTCAGACCTGAAAGCCAGGGTGGATGAGGGGAATTTCAGAGAGGACCTCTATTACAGGCTCAAGGTAATAACCATCAATCTTCCTTCTTTGAGAGAGAGGAAAGAGGATATTGTCGGATTGTCACAGATCTTTCTCACCGAATTCAGCAACAAGACCGGAAAGAAGGTTGCCGGGATCAGCAAGGATGCCATGGATATGCTTTTGTCATACCACTGGCCGGGCAATGTGCGCGAACTGAAAAATAGTATCGAGTCAGCCGTTGTCATGAGTTCATCTGAGTTGATCGTGCCCGAGGATCTAAAACCTTCAGGGGTTTTCGATAATGACAAAAGCACTGTCGACAGCGGGCTCAATACCCTCGAAGCGCAGGAAAAGGCAATGGTTCTTAAGGCATTGAACAAGGCGAGATGGGTGCAGAAGGACGCTGCTGATATTCTCGGAATCACCCGAAGGGTGATGCACTACAAGATCAGAAAGTACAATATCAATATCGATAAGAATCCAATGTAGCAGCTTCATGTACATTAATCCCGCGGTGATCCCGGGAGTAAGCTCAAGGTGAACGCAAATGGGCTCACCTCGGTGTATAGGCGTTTTCCTTACTGTTTCCAGAAAATATATACCCCCCCCTTTTTTATTATTTTGTGATTTCGTCCCTTATGTCAGATATCCACAATGCTTTAGATTGCTCTAAATTGCCTTGACACCAAATGGATCATCCGATATAGATTCTTTCTCTTAAGAAAGTTTGACAAAGAGAGGGGGTGTTCTTTCGTCGTATGCCCGGTATAAAGATTAGAGATACTGAGCCTTTTGAGGGCGCATTGAAGCGCTTCAAAAAGCAGGTGGAGAAGGCTGGTGTTCTCTCCGATGTTCGTAAACGCGAGTTTTATGAAAAGCCGAGTGTCAAGAAAAAGAGGAAGGCTATAGCTTCGCGCAAACGGGCCATGAAGAGGATGAATAAGGTTAGGACATACTACTGATGTTGCTTGACACCCTCAAGGCGGATCTGGGAGTAGCAATGAAGGGCGGAGACAAGGACAGGACAACTTGTCTCCGCCTGGTTATATCTGCTGCAAAATATAAAGAAGTGGCCTTGAAAAAGGTTCTCGATGATTCCGAGATCCTGCAGGTGATTCGAACCCAGATAAAGCAGTCAGCCGAATCGCATGAACAATACAAAATCGGCGGTCGAGATGATCTCGCCGATAAAGAAGAGAAGAATCTCGCCATATTGAAATCATATCTGCCGCAGGAATTGGGAGAAGATGAGGTAGCAGCTATTGTCCGGCAGATCATTTCCGAACAGGGTGCCACGAAGAAGGACTTTGGAAAGGTCATGAAGCTTGTTATGGCGAAGCTTTCCGGTCAGGCTGAAGGAAAAATGGTCAGCAGTATCGTATCGAGACTGCTGCAGTGACTTCATAATATTCTATATTCAGGGTGTATTGCTGCCCCGGCCACTACATTCATGAGAGAAGATCTTTTAGAGTTTTCTGCTCTTAAAGAGCATATACAGAACTTTGTTGCCTCTGATGCAGGGATGAGTGCCCTCGAAGGGCTCGGACCTTTTCGTTCGTGGGACGAGGCGAAAAGGCGTTGGGAGATGCTGGAAGAGATGATGGATGTAATGTCTTCCAGTGAGCCGCTTGTGATCTCGGCCATTCCCGACATTCATGAGATGCTCGGGATTCATGAAGGGGCCATTCTGGAGGGGCAGGATATCATTACGATCTCGCATGTTCTCAAATCATCAGCCCGGCTCAAGCATGCAGTGGAAAAGACAGGGGTGTATCTCGCCCGGATATCTGCAGGGATAGACCCTCTTGAAGACCTGTCAACCGAGATAGATGCCATGCTTGATCCGACAGGGGAGATATCCGAGACGGCCAGCCCGCTATTGAGGGAGATGAGGACTCAGTATAAATCTGCAAGGACTTCTGTCCTGGCCAAGCTCGAAGGTATAATCGATTCGCTGCGGACCAAGTCTGTGCTGATGGATGATATCATTACCAAACGCAACGACAGATATGTTATCTGCATGAGGCATGACCATCCCGGACAGATGAAGGGGATTACCCACGATTATTCCCGCACCAACAAAACGGCGTATGTCGAGCCTCTCTCGATAATCGACGAAAATAATGAGCTCAACCAGCTCAAGGCCGATATTGTTGAAGAAGAAAACAGGATCCTCAAGGGGCTGACCCTGCTGATTCTTTCCTCGGCAGGGCTTATCCTGAACAATCTGAGGCTATATGGCATGCTCGATCTGCTCAGGGCATGTGCTGTATGGGCCATAAAAAATCATGCGGTAATCCCCCGGCTCGGCACTGAAGGCATAAACCTTATGGGAGCACGGCATCCGCTCCTGCTTGAGAGACTTGGCGATCTGACCGTGCCTTTGGATATTAAGATGCCCGAAGGAAAAGACACGCTGATTATAACCGGGCCTAATGCAGGCGGGAAAACCGTTGCACTCAAGACACTGGGTCTTCTGATCAGCATGGCTAAAAGCGGGCTTGCCATCCCTGTGAAACCGGATTCACTGATTGCCCCTGTCGGAAACATATGGGTCGAGATGGACACAAATCAGGATATTCAGCACGATCTCTCCTCGTTCACTGCACATGCCCTTGCTCTAAAGCATATCTATGAAAATGTAACCCAAGGGGACCTGGTTCTCCTTGATGAACCAGGCAGCGGGACGGATCCTCAACAGGGAGGGGCAATTGCGGTATCATGCATAGATGCACTCAGGAAGAAGGGCGCCTGTGTTGTCGCAACTTCCCATTCAGATCTGATCAAACTCTACGGCATGTCCTGCCCTGGGGTGGAAAATGCGGCAACCGCCTTTGACGATACAGGGATGAAACCTCTGTTTCATCTTCAGTACGGGGTAATAGGGCAGAGCAGGGCCTTTGAAATACTCGAATCAATTGATTTCCCCGGTAATATAATCAAAGAGGCGAGTGCTGTTGTCTCCCGCGATGCAGGTTCAGCCCTTTCGAGGGCCATGGAGGATATATCCCATGCCGGCGAAATGAGAAGACAGGCTGCCTGCGAGATGGAACAGGCAGCTCTTTTAAAAGAGAAGGCCGGCATCGAGCTCAAGGAGATTGAACAGATAAAGATCAGGAATGCGATGAAATATAAGCGGCTCATAGACAAGGTTGAGGCCCTCGCAAACAGACCCAAGGCCAAGGATTCAGCAAAAGAGGTCAAAGAGGTCCGTTCATCGGAAATTGCCCTGGAGCTTGAACAGATATTCAAGGAGTCTGATCCTGGTGAAACATTGAGCATACACAAGGGTTCAAGCGTGAGGTTCAAGGGAACGGAAACCACAGGAGAAGTGCTGCAGATGTATCATGATACCGTTGATGTTCTCTTCGGAGATAAACGGATGAAAGTGGGACTTGAGCAGATAGAAGGGATCAAGCCGTCTGCCGGGAAACCCACCCGGAAGAAGATGCTCAGGGTTTCGGCTTCCCAACAGATTGTACTGCCCATAAAGGTTGTTGGTATGAGGGTCGATGAGGCCCTGCCTGTTGTGGAGAAGGCCATAGATCAGGCCGTGTTGTCCGGCCAGCCAAGCCTGGAGATCATTCACGGTACCGGAACAGGCGCCCTGAAAAAGGCAATCAGGGTATATCTCAAGGGATTGCCTCATGTAAAAGTGATCTCCGATGGTTCTGTAGGCGAAGGCGGAGGGAACAAGACCATTGCGGTCTTTGATGTGAGATAATGGACAGAACCGAAGTAGAGAAGATAAAGGCGCAGATCGATATCGTAAGCGTGATATCCGAATATGTCGCCCTCAAGCAGCGGGGTAAGACGTGTATCGGTCTGTGCCCTTTTCACAAGGAAAAGACGCCGTCGTTCAATGTCGACCCGGTCAAACAGATATATAAGTGCTTCGGGTGCGGCAAGGGCGGAGATGTGATCAACTTTGTCATGGATAAGAAGGGGCTGAATTTTCCGGAAGCCCTTGAGGAGCTTGCGACGCGTTTCCATATACCTGTGGAGAAGACAAGGAACAGAAAAAGATCCGAGAACAAGGTGTTTTTTGAAACAAACAGGTATGCAATGGAATTTTATCAGCGCAACCTGTTTGCCCCTCAAGGCGAACGCGCCCTTGAATATCTCCAGTCAAGGGGGATAACCAGAGAGACGATGGAGGCATTTCACATCGGCTATGCACCGGATTCATGGGACGGGCTGACCGCGGAGCTTGGGAAAAAGAACATGTCACTGCAGGGTGCTTTTACCTGCGGACTTCTTGTAAAGCGTCCCAGCGGAGGCTATTATGACAGATTCAGAGACAGGGTGATGTTCCCCATACAGGATCTGTCTTCAGAGGTGATAGGATTCGGGGGGCGCAGTATCGGGCCTGGTGAACCCAAGTATATCAACACGCCGGAGTCGCCGGTATTCATGAAGAGAAAGGTTCTGTACAACCTCTGTGCTGCAAAGGCCAGGATACGTGAAGGCGGCGTTGCTGTTGTAGAGGGGTATATGGATGTGATTTCACTGAGCAATTCCGGTTTTCACAATGCGGTCGCTACCCTGGGGACAGCCCTGGGAGATGATCATGTGAATCTGCTGAGCAGATTCACCGATACGGTCTTCCTGGTTTTTGATGGGGATTCCGCAGGCAAGAGCGCCATGCTCAGGGCTGTGGAGCCTTTTCTCAATAACGATGTTACACCCAAAGTAGCGGTCCTTCCTGCAGGAAAGGATCCCGATGATATAGTCAGGTCCGACTCTCTGTTGTGGGATCGCCTTCTTGGCGATGCCCGCTCCATATGGGAATTTATTTTCGATGAATCTTTTTCCAGGCGCGATCCATCAAAACTTGAGGATCAGAACGCTATTATGAAAGAACTCGTTCCCTTGATTTCCCGGATGAAGGATCAGATGATGAAGGATCTCCTTGCTCAAAGACTTTCGGTAAGGCTAGGTGTCTCCGCAGAGATTGTTCTTCATCAGATAAAACCCGATGCCGGGTCGCATCTGCTCGATCGGGAACAGCACTACAGTGATACCGCAGGTACTGAAGATATTATGGCAGGCCTCATGCTTTACGATGATGATGCGATAAGAGCGGTAAAGGAACTCGGGCTGGAGAGCAGCTTCGAGAAGGCAGATTCATCGGAACTTGCCGCATATCTCATACGGCACAGCGCCGAAGGACTTGACGACAGCGAGTGTCCGGACAGGATAAGGCTTTATGCTCAACGGATAAAGGCGGCCGGTGAATTCCCCGGAGATAGAAAAAAGGCCTTGCTTGATATACTTTGCCGGTTTAAGACACTGTCCATCGAAAAAGATATACGCAGGATACACCAGGAGCTGATGCAGACCGAGATGAGGGATGATAAAGCCAGACGAAACGAATTGCTCAAGGAAAGGCAGGAAAAGATGCTGGAAAAGAAACATGTCCGCAACGATATAATGGAGGTATTACAGGGGAAATGAATGAAAAAAAAGCCTATTCAAAAGAGGTCCAGAAGCTGATTGCTGTGGGCAAGTCCAAGGGTTACCTCACCTATGACGAGGTCAATGATGCTTTGCCGGAAGATGTGATCACCCCTGATGATCTCGAAGATGTGATGGATCTTTTTACGGAAAAGGATATCCAGCTTGTAGATAACGAAGATGATTACGAAGAAAGTGACGACAGTATCGACATCCATGATGACGGGTCTTTAAGATCTCCGGATCCGGTAAAGATGTACCTGCACGAGATGGGGTCGGTCTCGTTGCTGTCCAGAGAGGATGAGACCGAGATCGCCAAGAGGATCGAGGCAGGGCAGCGCCAGATACTCAATGTCATTATCAATTCCCCTGTGACCGTCAAAGAGGTCCTTATGATCGGAGAGGCCCTGCAGGCAGGGGAGATACGGCTCAAAGACGTAGTGGATCTTGACGATATGTTTGATGTTGAGGATGAAGGCGCGCTTAAAGGGATGCTTGATATCATTCATGAGATCGATACCCAGCAGACACAGCTCAAGGCCCTGAAATTCAAGTTTTTTCATGCCAAATCAGAAAGCGGCAAGGAAAAGATCAAGCAGGATATGGGGAGGATAAGCAAGGACATAGTGCGTCTTATTAACGACATCCATTTCCTGCCCGAACAGATTGAAACCTTTGGGAACCGTCTGAAGGACCTGAAGAAACAGATCGAGGCGAAGGAAAATGCCCTTGCACGTTATGAGAGACGGTTCTGCATGAAGATCGATGAGATCAGACAGGTTCACGAAGATCTCTGCGTAGATGCAGGCAATATAACAGTCTGTGATTTTTTAGAAGAACACGGGCTTGAACCTGATGATTTTGCCGAGATTGCGCAGGAGATCTTTTTGTTTGCCAGGGATGTCAAAGCGCTCGAGATAGAAGGCGGGCTCACTGCTCATGGACTGAGAAAGGCGGTGCGGATCCTGGAAGAGGCAGAGGTGAGAACCAATGCCGCAAAGACAGAGCTTATCCAGGCAAACCTGCGTCTTGTGGTGAGCATTGCCAAAAAATATGTGAACAGGGGTCTGCAGTTCCTCGATCTCATACAGGAGGGCAATATCGGGCTCATGAAGGCGGTGGAAAAGTTCGAGTATCGAAGAGGATACAAGTTCTCCACCTACGCCACCTGGTGGATACGCCAGGCCATCACCAGGGCCATCGCCGATCAGGCCCGGACCATCCGCATCCCGGTGCACATGATCGAAACCATAAACAAGCTCATCAGGACCTCGCGGGCACTGGTTCAGGAGCTTGGCAGAGAGCCCACGCCGGATGAGATCGCCCTGAAGATGGACTACCCCGAGCACAAGGTGCGCAAGATCCTCAAGATAGCGAAAGAGCCCATCTCCCTGGAGACCCCGATCGGCGAAGAGGAAGACAGCCATCTGGGCGATTTCATCGAAGACAAGAAGGTACCGCTTCCGTCCGAGGCCATTGTGGCAAAGAACCTCTCGGAGCAGTCCAGACGCGTGCTCGCAACGCTTACTCCCAGAGAGGAAAAGGTTCTGCGCATGCGGTTCGGCATCGGCGAAAAGTCAGACCATACCTTGGAAGAGGTCGGCAAGGACTTTACCGTAACAAGGGAGCGCATCCGCCAGATCGAGGCAAAAGCCCTTCGAAAGCTCAGGCATCCGGTGCGCTCGAAGAAGCTCAGGTCTTTTATCGATCAGTAGCACAGGGCGGAAATTGAGGAACAGGGTCCCAGACAGATGGTTAAAACCTTTCGGATTTGGGATTGCGAAAAATAAGCCGTAACCGTGAGGCAGGCTTAGATACGCTGACTGGCGGAGATCAGCCTGCCATTACTTTCAATTGTTTTGGTTGCTGAGTAATCCTTTTTACTTGCCATTTAAGCAAATAGCTGGCTATAAATATTACCAGTTAATATATTATCCGGAAATAAATAATACCGGAGGTCAATAATGATAAACAAGCTTAAAGAGATCATTCTGGATTTTCAGGATGTTGAGCTTGAAACTGGTATCACTCGCAGAACAGACGTCTCTTCAGTTCTTGGGAAGGCGACCGTTTGTATTGGTGTACGCCGTTGCGGGAAGTCGACCTTCATGTTTCAGCTCATGCAGCACCTGTTGGATAGCGGTGTGCATCGAGAGAATATTCTCTATCTGAATTTTTTCGATGATCGTTTGCACAACCTGCAACATGAAGGACTAGGAGTCATTCTGGAAGCATATTTTTCTCTCTATCCAGAGAAGAAAATATCTGAAAAGGTCTACTGTTTTTTCGATGAGATACAGGTCGTTCCAGGCTGGGAGCCTTTTGTTGACCGCTTGCTGCGGATGGAAAAATGTGAGGTGTATATCACTGGTTCATCTGCTCAGATGCTGTCTAGGGAGATAGCAACACAGATGCGCGGAAGAGCGCTTTCCTGGGAGATTTTCCCTTTCTCTTTCAGAGAATTCCTCGATTTCAAAGGAATTGATATCGGAGTGAGCCTGTCGACAAAGAAACGCCTTATTGTCAAGAAGGCATTTGAGGAATACTGGGAAACTGGAGGCTTTCCCGAAGTCGCCGGACTAGACCGATTGATGCGAATTAAAACACACCAGGAATATTTTAATGCCATGCTGTTTAGAGATCTTGTCGAACGTCATAATATTTCCCATCCCAAGGCGGTTACAGATCTGGCGCACTGGCTCATGGACAATATCTCATCCCTTTATTCTGTAAATAAACTTACCGGTTATATTAAATCATTCGGGCATAAGGCGCCTAAACAGGCGGTATCCGATTACCTGGCATGGTTCGAAGACGCCTATTTTCTTTTTACCGTACGCATCTTCGACGCCTCCCTGGCCCGAGCCAACACCAATCCGAAAAAAATATATTGCATTGACCATGCTCTGGTAACCTCGATCAGTTCCGGAATCCTGGTAAATTCCGGACATCTGCTCGAGAACCTGGTCTTTACAGCACTGCGCAGGATTACGTCAGATATTTTCTATTTCAAGAGTGTAGGCGGCCGCGAAGTGGATTTCATCGCAAAAATGCCGGATCGAAGCCGTATACTGGTTCAGGTTTGTGAACAGATGGCAGATCCGCAAACCCGGAAACGGGAAATACGCTCGCTTGAAGAGGCCATGGCCGAGTTGGAATTGACAACAGGCATTATTGTAACCCGTAGCGAGGAAGAACAAATCCAGGTCGAATCCGGAAAAATCGATGTTATTCCTGCATGGCGATTTTTGTTAAGCCTTCAGGAAAACCAAGACTTGGTGCATCACAGATAAATACCGCCTCGTTTGTCTGTCAATATGGCCTCTCTTATAAGGGTATACGGGATAAAGATAGGAGACATTTATTCGGCCCGATGCCCCTATCGGGCTGTTTTCAGGGAACGGTCCATGAACAGCACATAGTTCCCAGGTTAATAAAAGAATAAAAAAAGGGCCCGCTTTCAAGCGGGCCCTTTTTCAATGTTCATTGATCTGTTGGACTAGAATGTGAACTTGATCTTGTGCTGAACCATCACTAAAGGATCAGGATCATCCCAGGACTCGACAAGAGTGGGATCTGTCTGGAGCTTGTTTGCGCTGCCGCCGTTATAGTCGTAGTTGATCTTTGCATAGCCGGCATCGATGGAATATGCGAGGTTGTCGGTAATTGCATAGGTCACATTGAGGTCGACTTCCATGGCTGTTGCGCCCCTGTAGGGGTTCTCGTATGTTGCGGTCCCTGTTGGAACACCAAAGGCATTGTAGGTATTGTAATCGGAATTTCTCTGGTTGGAGAAGATGTAGCCGAATGACCCGCCGACGGTGAGCTTGTCCACGCCGGTGCTGACGCCTTCTGCATAGAGCTTGAAGAAGGTCATACCGAGAAGGTCTTCTGCTGTGCTGCCCCCGAATGCATACCAGTCACCCAGGATCAGGTTGGCACAGAAGTCGTCCCTGGTATCCAGGCCAACGCCCTGTCCTGTTGCGCCGCCCTTTGAATCCCAGTTTCCGTAGGTGGCGAGAAGGCCGAACTTGCCTGCGTCAAGGGTTTTCCAGACATTCACATAGGCACCATATACAACGGCGTTGTTGGCATTATAATAAGCAGAATAAGGAGCATATACTCCACCAAGCGCTGAAAGGAGACCAACCTGCCTCATATCCGTATATTCGATCGGCTTGTAATTCAGCTCGGACTCGAAGGCGAGGCCGTCATCCCCGAGTTTGCCGCTGAGTTCAAGGGAATAATAAATCTGGTTGACGCCGCCGTGGGTTGCGCTCAGGAAAGGCTTGTTATATCCCCTGAGAGCAGTGTTGTCAGCCGCACCTAAATCCGTGTATGTGAGCTCATCACTCTTGTGGACGTAGAAGATAAGGGGCTTGATCCAGATGTCACCGACCTTGGTGACCATGAAGACCGCAAAGTCGTCCCAGTCGTCCTTTTCGGCATTCACTGTGGTAGGGTTGGCTTCGCCGAATTCAGACATCTTCTCCACAAGGGCGCCGAATACACCGATGGAGGTCTTCTTGGTAACCTTTACCCTGTATCGCGGCTGCAGATAGTCGCCGAACGCTGTTCCCCATGTCTGGCCGTCCATGAGACCTGCATCGAGTATGAACCCGTTGTCGAACTTGTGGGTCAGAAATGCTCGCTCTATGGCGATGTTGTCATCGTTGGTCGGGCGGTTGCCCTCAGGGTCTCTCCATGTCTCGTCCCTGATGGCGAGTTTGAAGGTCAGGCTCGTGTTGTCGTAAACGACCTTCGGGTACAGGTTGATGTCGCCGTCGTAGTAGGTGAAGCTGACCTTGTCCGGGGTCGCCGCCGGGTTTGCGCCTACAGAATCAATAAACGGCCCGGGGGCAAAATCTGTGTCTGAACCTGCAGCGAACTGGTGCCTGGCAAAGGTGCCCCGTGCATGGAAATCACCGGTCAATTCGAACTTGACCTCGGCATACGCAGCAGTGGCAAACAATACCAGCAATGCGGTAATTAAAAATCTTTTCATCCTAAATCCCTCCCTCTGAAATATTTTATTTTTCTCTTTGCGCCAGGCCCTTAACTGCCTACAACATCATGTAATAACACTGTGATCGGGCCTGTTAATACTATTGACACACATATCCCTCATGAAACTGGTATACAACATGTGTGCCAACAAAAAACACACATAAGATCAAGCATATAAAAGCAAGCCTTTTTTAGTCTGATGTATATAAACAACAAAATCATGGATATGGTTGCAAAAATAATACAGAAAATTAAGTCTAAAGTCCAGAGTTCAGGGTGAGAACCTGGCAAGTATTTCGATTATTGGATTGGAAATATTGATAAAAGAATCGATGTACATTCTGTGCCCAGAGCTTTGGGCCTAGGACTTCGGACTTCGGACCTAGGACCTAGGACTTTGGACCTAGGACTTTGGACTTGGGACTTGGGACTTCGGACCTCTCCTATCGCCTTGACTCTCCTGCCTGCTTTGAAATACAATGAACCGCGATCACATAATGGAGGGGCAATGAATCCGCAGGTATTCAGGGAATATGATATCCGGGGTGTTGTAGGGCGCGACCTGGATGATGACTTCGTAGAGCGGCTTTCCAGGGCAATGGGCGTGTATTGGTCTGAAAAAGGGGTGAAAAGGGTTTCGATCGGCATGGATGCCAGGCTGAGTTCTCCACGTTTCAGGGATATCCTGAAGCACGGTATCACAATGAGCGGCATCGATGTATATGATCTGGGGATGGTTCCCACTCCGGTCATGTACTTCTCTCTGTTCCGGCTCGACCTTGACGGCGGGATTCAGGTGACAGGTTCACACAACCCTGCAGACAACAACGGGTTCAAGATCGCGCTTGGAAAGACCACGATATACGGTGACGAGATTCAGGCTATCGCTGAGATCATGGAGCAGGGCCGACGTATTGACGGAAAAGCATCGGCACGTGTCTATGATATCATGCCGGAATATATAGATGATATCGTCTCGAGGATACACAGGTGCGACAGGAGGCTCACGGTTGTCATAGATCCGGGCAACGGTGTGGGAGGTCCTGCTGCAATGGCGGTATGTAATGCCCTGGGCATGGATGTGCACGGCATCTGCCTGGAGCCTGACGGGAATTTTCCCAACCACCATCCTGACCCCACGACCGTTGAAGGGCTGGCAATGCTCAGGGCCGAGGTCTTAAGCCGGGGCGCTGATCTCGGGATAGGTCTGGACGGCGATGCCGACCGGATAGGGGTGATCGATGCCAGGGGAGATACCGTCTATGGTGATATTATAACCGCAATCCTTGCCGCCGATATCTTGAAGGACCGGCCGGGAGAAAAGATCATCGGCGAGGTCAAGTGTTCCAAGGTGTTCTTTGACGAGGTTGAAAAGGCCGGCGGCATAGCCATTATGGGAAAGGTGGGGCATTCTTTGATGAAGGCGCGTCTTCTTCAGGAAAAGGCGGTACTCGCCGGCGAGATGAGCGGCCACATCTTTTTTAAAGACAGGTGGTATGGTTTCGACGATGCTGTCTATTCAGCGGCAAGGCTTATCGAGGTGCTCTCTGCAAAAGAAAAGCCCCAGGCCGTCTTCGACAACATGCCCAGGGTGAAGAATACCCCGGAGATCCGGATAGACTGTCCGGACGAGATAAAATTTCAGGTGACCGAAAAATTCAAGGTCCAGGCAAAAAGCGTTTATGAAGATATCGTGGATATCGACGGAGTCAGGTTTTCTAAAGGGGATGCATGGGGCCTGGTAAGGCCTTCCAATACCCAGCCGGTAATTGTTCTGCGGTTTGAGGCCAGAAACAGCGAAGCCCTCGATGCCATCCGGGCTGATACCTTGCAGCGAATCGATGAGATGATAAAGAGACCGGCGTGAATTCGCCTGGAGAGAACCTGTTGCATGCGCAGGCCATATACGCTATGTGTAGGTAAACAGTACAAGTGATATTGAGAGGTTCTGGAATGATGCGAAAAATATTGACGGGTTTAATTGTTTTGCTGGTGGTTTCCATGGCCCCGCTTCAGTCGGCCGGTGCAAAGGGTGTGTATGTAAGGGACTGGATAACCATATCGGTAAGGACATCCCCTTACGAGACAGCCAAGATAACAGGCCTTGCAAATACCAATGATTACCTGGAGACGTTGGAAGAGCAGGAAGAGTGGACCAAGGTAAGAACCCCCGAAGGCAAACAGGGGTGGGTTCAGAACCGGTATCTTACCAAGCAGACGCCAAAGGCACTGATCATTGATCAGCTCAATGAAAAGGTAAAGTCGCTGAGCGAAAACAACCAGACCCTGCGCGAGGAAAACAAACAGCTGCAGAAGGAAAACCGTGAACGTACCTACAAGATGAGTGCCCTTTCAAAAGATATTGATAATGTTAAAACAGATTATGACAATCTCAAATCAGCCGCTGCAGAGTATCTTGAGCTTAAGAAGTCGTATGAGGATCTTCAGGGTCTGTTCAAGGCGCACTCCGAAAAGATGGGGATGCTTGAAAAAGAAAACAGCGCTCTGAAGACCTCTGAAAGGATTATCTTTACCCTTGTAGGCGGTGGTTTTATCATCCTGGGTCTGGTTGTCGGGGTTCTACTGCAGATCGTCAGGTCCAGACCGAAAAAGGCTGGATATAAATTTTAGGATATCGTAGATTATTAACCATGTTGAAAAAATATGAGCGATTAAATGAAAAGGTTACATTCAAGGAGATCCTGAAGGCCCGTGCTGCCATCTCTCATTATATAAACAAGACAAATCTGATCTACTATTCGGAATTAAGCAGGCTCATCGGGTGCGATGCCTTTGTCAAGCATGAGAATCACATGCCCACGGGCTCGTTCAAGATACGCGGGGCGATCAATTTCTTCCATAACATAAACAAGCCTGATGTGGAAAACGGTGTGCTGGTGTCCACCAGGGGCAATCACGGTCTGGCAATGGCCTGGGCAGCCCAGTGGTTCAATATTCCCTGCACGGTCGTCGTACCGGAAAACAACAACCCCGATACCAACCGTATCATTGAGAATTGCGGCGCAGAGCTGATCGAACACGGGCATGATTTTTACGATGCCCAGTTCTACTGTGACGAACTCGTTGCAGCTGCAGGATATTACTATGTGGAGCAGGGGAACGAACCCGAGATGCTCAACGGGATCGGGACAATGGGGTTCGAGATCTTTGAAGACCTGCCCGATGTCGATGTCATTATCTGTCCCATAGGAGGCGGAGCAGGATGTGCCTCTTTGCTGAAGGTTGTTCAGGCAATCAATCCCGGGGTGGAGATTATCGGGGTCCAGGCCGTTAACGCCCCTGCCTTTTATGAGTCTCTTGCGCGCCGTGACTGGGTCGTGCTTGATGAGGCCGAGACCATTGCAGACGGTCTTGCTGCCAGGAATGTGTTTCAGCTGCCCTATGTGATCATGAAGGATCACATCAAGGATGTCGTGTTGTTGAGTGAAGAAGAGATATCAGAAGGTATCCGGTGCGCTCTCATGGCCACGCATAATCTTGCAGAAGGTGCAGGGGCAGCATCCATCATGGCTGCGTTGAAGATAAAAGACAGGCTCTCCGGCAAGAAGGTTGTCCTTGTCATGAGCGGGGGCAACATAGACAGGAAGCAGCTTGAACAGGCCCTTATCTAGTCGGGTGTATCCTCGTCCGGGTCTTCGGTTGTATTGAAATAAGCCTCCCACCGGGCATTGACTTCCTGCTGCTGCTGTTCGATCTGAGAATCGGTGAGTATTGCGAAACGGCCCTGTGCACGGAAATAGTCCCTTGCCGGTAGCAGTCTTCTTTTTTCCATGAGTTTTTCTGAGGCCCCGGTAAGGCGTACATTCGAGTTTTCCACCTCGTAGAGTTCATATAATCCGGTTTCAACGGCAAGTTTGCCTATCTTTACCGCGTAGCGGGGTTCAAATCCCCAACCCGGAGGGCAGGGGGTATGGATGTGGATATATTTGACTCCCTCATAGGTGAGAGCCTTTTTTATCTTGTCATACAGGTCAAGAGGGTAGGCGGCAGAGCATGTGGCGACATAGGGTATCCGGTGAGCGCTCATAATGGCAGGCACATCCTTCTTGCGCTGCAACTTTCCTTTGATAGGGGTGTTTGCGGTCAATGCACCTATTGGGGTTGTGCCGGAACGCTGAACGCCGGTGTTCATATACCCCTCGTTGTCGTAGCAGACAAAGAGGAAGTTGTCTCCTCTCTCGCATGCGCCGGACAGTGACTGCAGGCCGATATCGCTCGTTCCTCCATCCCCTGCCCACCCAACTACATTGATGCCCTTTCTGTTGCGGGCCTTCAGCGCACCCAGCAGACCGGTTGCCGCTGCTGCGGTCGAGGCAAAGGTTACATTCAGACAGGGCAGTTTTGTGGCTGCAATGGGGTACAGACCCTGAAGAACGGTCAGGCAGCTCGGGGGGACCACGATGATGGTGTTCTTGCCCAGGGCCTTGAGCCCTATGCGGTATGCGATTCCGAGTGCGCAGCCCGCACAGGCCCTGTTTCCCGGATAAACCAGTTCTTCTTCCGGCAGGCTCAATATGTTTGTCTTGGTGTGCATGCACTTTCTCCTAGAGTTTCAGGCCGATCCACCTGGGTTTGTCCGGACTTGACGGCTTGGTTGTGCATGAAAGCTTCAGCCCTTCGTAGAGGTCTTTTGTCAGGATTTCTCTTCCCCCGAGCCCAAGGATATAATTCAGGACAAAGGGTCTGCTGCCTTCGGGGCCGACGTAATGATAGAGTGCTGATTTGATATCCGAACATACAGGGCCCTGATATCCGTAGCTCAGCGCCTTTTCAAATACGATGACGCCCTGGCAGTCTTTCAATGCCTTGGCAACGGCCTGGTAAGGAAAGGGCCGGTACAACTGCATGCTCATGACACCAACGCTGATGCCCTCATCCCTGAGGTCGTCCACAACATCTCTGAGGTGATACGACAGAGATCCGATACCCACGGCAATGAACCGGGCATCATCTGAGCGATAGGATTCGATAAACGGGCTCCCGCCCCTGCCGAAGATGTTCTTGAACCGTGAGTCCACTCTTTCAATCGCATCCATCGAAGCGAGCATGTCCTGTTGCAGTAAATGGCGGATCTCCATATATCCGTGAGCCTTTACGCCATTGATGTCAGTGCGCACATCAGAGAGGGTTACCGTGTTCAGATTCGCGGGTTCGTCCGGGTCAAGACAGTAGGCAGGCCTGTATGGAGGAAGAAATGAATCTGTTAGCGTGGCCTCGGGTATATCAAAGGGCATATAGGTATGGGAAAGAAGATAGCCGTCATAGCATACCATAACAGGAATCATTACCTCTTCAGCCAGAGCAAATGCCTTGATAACCGAGTCTATAATCTGCTGATGATCGTTTGCATATATCTGGATCCAACCGGTATCTCTCTGCGACATGGAATCCTGGTGGTCGTTCCAGACTGTCCAGGGTGCCCCTACTCCCCTGTTGACCACACACATGACAATGGGGAGCCTGGCCCCCGAGGCCCAGTGAAGCTGCTCATGCATGTACAGCAACCCGTTCGCGCTTGTCGCCGTGAATGATCTTGCCCCGGCAGAGGAAGCGGCAATGCAGATTGCAAGAGCGGAATGCTCGCTTTCAACAGGGATGTACTCGGCTGTCATGTCTCCGGCCTCTATAATCTCCGAAAGCTTTTCCGTCAGGGGGGTCTGAGGCGTAATGGGATATGCGGCGATTACCTGGGCGCGTGAGAGTTTCACTCCCAGGGCTGCAGCGACATTTCCTGATTCTATGATCTGCATCTCCCTATGTATCCTCCTTGATGAAACTCGATTCCTCCACCATCCTGATCGCCTTTGTCGGGCATTCCTCAGCGCATATACCGCAGCCTTTGCAGTACTCGTAATCTATCTCCGGCGGAATGCCTCGTGAGATTACACCGTCGGGGCAATACAGCCAGCACATGTAACATGAAGGGGTTCCCCGTTTTGCCGGAATGCAGACGGCAGGATCTATAACAGGGCGCAGTATTCTCCATGAACCTGTCTTGCCGGCATCTCCGGGTCCGCTTTTGCTGTGAGAGGTCTTCCGGCAATAATCATCCTTCATTGCAATCCTCCTATGACAGTATGTTCATAGGTTTCAATGGCGGACCCGGCATTTTCCTTTGGTTTTCTCCCCCTGAACTCTTCCTCGATAACCCTGGTAAGTGTATCCATGTCCGAAAGGTTTGATGCCTTGGCAAAGGCCCCGATAATGCCGGTGTTCACTACACCCTGCGGAAGCCCTGCCTTGTTTGCCAGATGTGTTACATCGGCGGCAGCCACGACCATTCCATTGAACGAGTACGCCTGGGGAGGCCTCGGTGTATTGACCACAATCAGCCCTCCAGGTTTCAGTCCCTTGATAATGTCTCCTTCTTCAAGGAGCAGATGGTCGAGAACTACAATGATGTCTGGATACTCAATAGGGGAGAGATCGTAGATTCTCTCCCTGGAAAGTTTCAGCGAGGTAAATACCGGCGCCCCCCTTCTTTCAGTCCCGAAGGTCGGAACCATAACGACCCCGGGGAAGCCTGTCTCAAAGGTTGCCTTTGCAACGATCTTGGCCGCGGTGATTGCCCCCTGTCCGCCTCTTCCGTGCCATCTGATCTCGATAATATCCCTTTTCATGGTATGCCCGCCATTGATCAAAAGATCATCCCTTCAGGGAGACTGTTGATCAATTTATTTTGTCGGTTCGGGATGTACCCTGCGACCGTGCAGGACTATATCTCAATTTGATTTATTAATCAAGGCACATACTTTGCATATCGCTTTAAGTGCCATCAGCAGGGAGATCCTTTAAGCGCAAGGAGAGAGTATGTTAATACGGCAGTTCAGGAATCAGGAAGTCAGAATGGACAAAATTGCCGGGCAGTACGCCAGAAGCGGAACGCTTGCCCTGTTTACCGAGAGCATGGTTTCCCTGCTTTCAAATGAAAGTTCGCACAATGCCTTCATGGATCTTGTATCCCTTATGGGGCAGACGTTTCCCCTGGCTGCGCCGGCCTTGTACATAGACAATATAGGTCTGCAAGCACGGGTTTATACAATGCTTGAAGGAACGTGCGGGGGAGATCAGGAGGCGAGAAAGATACTTGGGGGCAAGGCCTGTTCATACAACAAGGTCGTTATAGGAGGACATCCCCCTGTTGTCCATAACCGTATTGATTTTCTTATCATGAGCACTACAGGTATAAGGGTTGTTCTCTGCATAAACTCCGGGATACATGATGAACTGTTTCGGGAATGGGTCAAATTATTGACGCCTGCAGTGGCAAAACTGTTGGATCATGAGACACTCATGCGCATGGCATATCGTGACGGACTGACCTCTCTGCTCAATTACCGCGCCTTTGAGGAAATGCTCAAGGCAGAACATGACAGGGCTTCCAGATACAATACCACATTCTCTATTATGATGATCGACATTGATCATTTCAAGAAGATAAATGATAATTTCGGTCACCCCATAGGAGATATGGTTCTCAAGACACTGTCTGAGAAGTTGACCGAGGGAGTCCGCAAGAGTGATCGTGTATTCCGTTACGGCGGAGAGGAGTTTACCGTTATTCTTCCTCACACCGGATTGGCCAAAGCGATGAATCTCGCTGAGAGGATACGTATCACTGTAGAAAAAATGAAGTTCATTGCCGGGTTACAGGTAACGATCAGTATAGGCATCTGTCAATATTATGATGGACTTACCGGTGCCGATTTAGTAAAACAGGCAGACAGGGGTCTTTACCTGGCAAAAAACAAAGGCCGCAACCAGATAGGAATAATTAAGGATGTTTCATGAATATTGACAACTTGCTTGATTTACGTAAAGGGGTGCATGCCTTTTCTGCACGAGGAGAAGAGATTTCCGGTACGATCAGTGATATCTCGGGAGACGATACCTTCATATTGAATCTTGAAGGTACCCTAGATGTAGCCCCCGGTGGTATGGTGAAGATATCGGACGGTCAGGATTCGGTGCTTGCCAGGGTTGTGGAGAATACAAGTGGCGTCATAAAGATGTGCATAGAGTGTTATGCATCCCCTGGTAACGAACGAAGACAGGATGTGCGCATATACGACAAGATCTATTTCAATGCCGGTTTTATCTGCAACAAACAGGACAAACCGGGCGTTCTTCCTTCCGCGATAGAAAAGATACGTTCCAACAAGCTGATAATCGATTCATTTCTCAAAGGCAAATACGGGTATCCCGGGGCAGACGAGATGCCATATACAAGAGAGTCGCCGCATAATCAGGCCATGTGGGAGATAAACAGAAAACTCGACCTGCTCATTCACATGTACCTTGCACAGGATTTTAAGAATCTCATGAGTTCCTCTCCCCGCGATGTCAACATCAGTGCTTCGGGTATCAGGTTTATCACGGCCAACTCGTTTGAAATGGGGGATCTCATAGAGATCTCTCTGATCCTGCCTATGGTTCCGCTTCTGTTTATCAGGCTCGTGGGTGATGTAATACGCCTGAAGAAAGTAACGAGCTATGATGCTCAACGATATGCCGCGGCTGTACGGTTTGTCCAGATGGACGCCGAGACCAAGGACGATATTATCAAGTACCTGTTCAGAAGACAGAGAGAGCTGCTCAGGAAGAGGCAGGACTGAACCTTTTAAGCCATCTTGTTCACGAGAGATGGAACAACTCTGTGAGAGCGGTTTTCAGCCGCGATCTTATAAAAAGACGCACAACAGGTATCGCGTCCGAGGCTGGCCTTACAATCAGTCAGTATAGACGAACTGGACGTACGAAGATGCGCTCGAAGGGTGGGGTATGGATGCACCGAATCACAGATCAATCCATGTCCAATGATTAAACACCATGGAATGATTCAACTTCAGAACGAGGGTATCAGATCTTACCAGGAAACCAGGTATGTGCAAGACTTTTGGAGATTGACACTTCTTCGATGAACAGCCTATAGTCTCCTCTTGTGAAGCTCCATGTCCGTTATCTCATAGGCACAGGGATATGTCTTGGCCTGTTAATTGTGCTTTTAGGTACAGTAGCTGCCCTGGATGCATATCGGGAAATCAAAAAGATCGGCACAGGAACAATATGGAATATCCCTTCACGGATTTACAGCCGTGAACTGACCATAACGCCGGGGATGGATACCGAGCGCATCGGTCTTGAAGGAAGACTCGACAGATTGAGATATAGACCATCCCAGGATGTTAAGGCCCCTGGAGAATACAAGTGGGATGAACAAGGTCTTACCATCTTTCTCCATCCGTTTGAATACAGTAGGGGAAAGACTGAAGCAGCACTGGTTAGGCTCCATGTCAGCGGATCAAGGATCACCCGGATAATAAGCATCGATGATGCAAGGGATATTGATTCTTTTGTGCTCGAGCCCGAGTGCATTGCCGAGATCTTCGACGAACGCTTTGAAGACCGCACCATCGTAAGCCTTGATGAGTGCCCGGCCTTTCTGATCGATGCGTTGATCGTTACCGAAGACAGGAGATTTCATGAACATTGGGGTATGGATGTAAGATCCATGATTCGGGCAACCCTGGCCAATCTGCGTGCCGGCGGAATATCCGAGGGTGGCTCTACCATAACCCAGCAGCTCATAAAGAATCTCTTTCTCACTCACAAGCGAACCTTCGGCAGAAAGTTCAAAGAGATGTGGATGGCGCTCATCATGGATGCCGTATATTCAAAGCATGAGATCATGGAGATGTATATCAACGAGATCTACATGGGCAGGCGTGGATATTCCGGCATATATGGTCTCGGCCGTGCAGCCAGAGTGTTTTTCGACAAGGAAATTTCGGAAATCGATTTGGCGCAAGCAGCTTTGCTTGCCGGTATCATAAGGGCGCCGAACAGATATTCCCCTTATCTGTATCCTGCCGATGCCATTGCCAGGCGCAATACTGTGCTCGAACTCATGAAAGATAGCCAGATGATAGCCCCGGATGTTTTCGAGGAGGTAAGATGCAAGCCCATCGAGGTCATACCCATTAAACCTACACTGAAGCGTGCCCCTTATTTCGTTGACTATATTCTGGGAAAGATCCAGGAACAGTATCCTGCAACCCGGTTGGGAAAGGGAGGGTACCGGATCAACACTACGCTGGACATGAATATGCAGCAGACAGCTCAAACCCTGTTGGCTCATGGTCTGAAGACCAAGGATGACCGTATAGAAGGGGCTGTTATAATAAATGACCCGCTGACAGGTGATATCCTTGCCATGGTAGGAGGAAAGAGCTATATATCTTCGCAATTCAACAGGGCTGTTTATATCAGGCGTCATATCGGCTCACTTATCAAGCCTTTGATTTATTACACTGCACTGCGCAGAGGATATACCCTGAGCACCTTTATTGATGACAGCCCCATTACCGTACCGCTGGAAGACAATACCCTGTGGGAGCCCGAGAATTTCGACAAGCTCAGTCATGGCCGGGTAATGCTCAGAGATGCGCTTATCCATTCCTACAACCAGGCAACGGTACAAATGGGTCTGACAATAGGTTTGCCCTTTGTTGCCGAAGAGATACGATCGATTCTCCACGGGATTGCTTTTCAGGAGAATCCATCGCTTTTGCTCGGGGCGCTCGATTGTTCTCCCATGGAGGTGGCTATACTTTTCTCTGCATTTGCAAATCAGGGATACAGGGTGGAACCCTCCTGCATAGAGTCCATAGTCAATGACAATGGGACCTTGCTCTGGAAGGATCCTGGCGGCAGGAGGAAACAAGTCTTTGATCCTTCTGCTGTTTATCTGATCAATACTGCATTGATGGATGTTGTGACCTCGGGCACGGCACGGGCATCGCAGATGTACGGAATCTCAGGCGGCATATGCGGAAAGACAGGTACAACCAATGATTTGAGAGACTCCTGGTTCGTGGGGTTCACCAAGGATCTTGTCGTGACTGTGTGGCTCGGCAATGATGAATTCAAGCCCATCGGGCTTACCGGATCATCGGGGGCCATGCCGATTGCCTCGATGATACTGGCACGTGTCGCACAAGCCGAAACCTGGAGCGCTCCTGCCGATATCATCTTCTGTTCCATTGACCCTGTTAATGGAGAACTTGCCGGCCGCTGGAGCAGCGAGAAGATAAATGTTCCATATATCAGAGGGACCCAGCCCACGGTTGTCTCTGATGTCGGAGTTCCCAGGGTGTTGAAATTCTTCAGGTCGGTTTTCAAAGAGTGATCCAGGCGTCACTTAAATACTTGCCCTTTAACGAAACAGACAGTATGTATATCAGATACTATGGATTTCCGTAATAAACACTGCTCATGGTGTAGCAGGAGAACAGGATCTTTGGAAGACTGTGCTGCCTGTCCCAAGTATATGAAATATTACCGGGGAGACCCCCTGGTGCTTGATGAACACACGCTCTGCAGTGTGTGTGTTCATAAGCGGGATAATGATTTGAAGGTATACTGTGACACAAACAGGCATTTTCAACGAAGCAGTGGCGAACCGTTTGAATGCTATAAATTCAGCCTGAATGAAAAGACGATCAAATGAAGCAGGTCCATGTCGTTACAATATTTATGCACCATAAGGGGAAGATCTGCCTGGTACGCAGAAGCAGTGAGGTCAGAACCCATAAAGGGCGATGGTCAGGGATAAGCGGTTATCTCGAAGGGGATCCGCAGGAGCATTTCATGGTGGAGCTTCAGGAGGAAACCTCGCTTACGCCCTATGAATATACCCTTGTCCGTCATGCACAGCCAATCGATATCCCTGATGACACGAATGATCAGATCTGGTGTGTGCATCCGTTTCTGTGTGACGTCCATGACCCTTCGCTGATCAGGCTCGATTGGGAGAATACCGAGCTGGAATGGATCGAACCCGGGGAGATGAGGAACAAGGATACAGTGCCCGGTCTCTTGGAGGTCTATGAAAAGGTTTCCAGGTTGCCGCTGGAAAAAGAGGTTGAATGTTTTAAGATGCAGATCAGTGCCGACAGAGACAGCGGTGCGCATCAGATAGCGATTGCCTCTCTGAATTTTCTGAAAAAGATCTGTGAGATCACAAATGCCGCAACGAGCAAGACACTTATTGAAGATATCGAATTTGTCTGTAAAGAGCTAAGTGCAGTGAGACCGTCAATGGCCATTATCTCTACAACTCTCGGACTCTTATTCAGAGATATCAGCTCGGCAAGCTCCCTTGATATAAAGCCTGCACTGAAAAGAATACCCGTGATCATCGAACAACACTCTCAGGAGATGGATTTATCGCCGAAGCTTGCAGTCAGGCATCTCAGAGGGATTATCCAGGAAGGATCTGCAGTGCTCGTCCATTCATACAGCTCTTGTGTTAATGCCGCTTTTAGAATACTGAAAGAAAAAGGCTGTTCCGTGGTTGTTACCGAATCAAGGCCGGGTCTTGAGGGAAGAAGAACAGCGATGACAGCACTGGAGATGGGTCTTAAGGTCTCGCTCATCACCGATGCCCTGGCCGCATATGCACTTCAAGTTGTGGATATGGTCTTGCTAGGAGTAGACAGCATAGAGCAGGATGGTTCGGTGATCAACAAGGCGGGCTCCATGCAGATTGCACTGGCTGCTAATGCTGAAGGGGTGAAGGTGTATTGCCTGGGTGAACTGAGAAAGATCTGTATCCATGAACAAGCCGTGCAGCTCGAAGAGCATGAGACCGAGGAAGTATGGCAGGATGCACCGGATGGGATTCTTGTCAGGAATGTATACTTTGACAGGACCGCACCTCGATATATTACCGGGATCATTCTTGAAAAAGACATTGTAGAACCCTACCAGATAAGGAAGATTGCGCGTTCTCTCGGGGCATTCAGCCGCGATGTATCTCATGGCGGCCCCCTTTTATTGTAGGGATATCACAATGTGCTTCGATAAGAGGAAAGTTTGTGATTGCGTTGTTTCTCTCAAGGAATTATATCCTTGCAAAAAGATACTGCCGTTGTTTTTTTAAGGAGGTTTGATGAATATTTATTCTTGGCTGAAGGATAATGCACAGCACAGGCCGGACAAGATATGTATCCGCTATAAGGACCAGGAAATCACCTTTACCCAATTGTACAGGCTCACCAGTGCCCTGGGCGGTTCTTTAAAAAGGGCGGGAATCAAAAGAGGAGACCATGTTACCATTGTGCTTCCCAATGTGCCCGAGTTTATCATCTCGTATATGGGGATAATTGGAATTGGGGCTGTGGTTACCCCGGTGAATCCTTCTTTTACCTCACGGGAACTTGGCCATATCCTCAGGGATTCAGATTCAAAGGCAATAATTATGGAATCAAGCGGGTTTGAAACCTACCGGGATATTCAGGATCAGTGCCCGCAGGATATTGTAATCACTACCGGAGAAAAAGGGAATTTCTCCGAGTGGGTGACACAAGAGGGTGACGGGATTATCGAAGACATGGCCCAGGATGATACCGCGGTCATGATCTATTCTTCCGGCCTTACCGGATATCCCATGGGGGCCATGCTTACCCAGAGAAATCTCGATCACAACTCAGATCTCGTAAGGCTGTGTCTCAATGGAGATCATACGGATACCGCTTTGACGCTGATCCCCTGCTTTCATTCTTTCAGTGCAAGCGCGAATATGCTTTCCATGCTCCGTTTGGGAGGTACTGTTCACCTCATGAAAAAGCTCGATTTCAAGGAGCTGCATCACATCCTTGAAAATGGCGGGATAACCCTGATCTGTGCAGTACCGACCCTTTTCTATGGTCTGATTTATCACCCCGACATGCAGGATATCGATTATGGCCGCATCAAGGCATTGATTGCAGGGGGATCTGCCCTGTCCATAGATATCTACAATGAATTCAGGCAGCGTTTTAACGCCGATATCAGGCAGGGCTACGGGATCACCGAGGCATCTCCGGTATGTGCGGTCAATAATGTTCATGTGAAGAACAAGCCCGAGTCCATCGGTCCATGCGTACCCGGGGTCGAAGCAAGGGTTGTGGACGATGATGACAAGACCCTTGCTCAGGGAGAGACGGGAGAGATCCTCTTCAAGGGGCCGAACATCATGAAGGGCTACTACAATAAACCCAGGGAGACGCAAGAGGTCATTAAAGACGGGTGGCTCTATACGGGGGATCTCGGCTACATGGATGAGGACGGCTATATATACATAACCGGATATAAGAAGGATATGATCATTACCTCGGGCTTCAATGTCTATTGCCAGGAGGTGGTGAATGTCCTGAATTCCATTCCGGGTGTACAGGATTCTGCCATAAGCGCCCTCCCGGATCTCATGAGAGGAGCAATCGTCAAGGCGTATGTGGTAGCAAATAATCCTGACCTTACGGAAAACGAGGTGAAAAAGAGTGCACGAAAGATGCTTGCATCATACAAGACCCCTAGGAAGGTTGTCTTTGTTGAAAGCATCCCGAGGGATGAAAATGGGCGAGTCCGCATAGGAGAGCTTGACGCTCAGCAGTGATGGGATGCACCCTTTGTCCAAGAGCATGCAAGGTAAACAGGTCTGAAAAATCAGGGTACTGTTCTGCGGGCGAGGATCTCCTTGTAGGCTCTGTTGTCATTCACCGGGGTGAAGAACCCCCCCTTGTACAGGGGGCAGGATCCGGTGCAATATTCTTTTCAGGCTGCCCTTTGAAATGCAGCTATTGCCAGAATATGCAGATAAGCCATCACGCAACCGGGCATACCCTCTCGGCCTCGGAGCTTGCATCCTATATGAAAAGACTTCAGGACTTGGGCTGTTCGAACATCAATCTGGTAACACCGACCCACTATACCTATGAGATACTTGATGCCCTGGACAGGGCGCATGACCTGGGTTTGAGTCTTCCGGTCATAATCAACTCAAGCGGATATGAGGCCGTTTCCACACTGGAGCTGTGGAAAGACCATGCAGATATCTACCTTATGGACCTGAAGTACGGTGACAATCCCACAGGCAGTATCCTGAGCAATGTCGGCGATTACTGGGACGTGGCAAGACAATCGATAGCCTATATTTTTGAGTCCGCAGGGGTATTGCGTATGGACCAGGAAGGCCGGGGAGTTGCCGGGCTTGTTGTTAGGCACCTCGTCCTTCCTGGTATGCTCTCGAATCCCTTTGCAGTGCTTGATTTTCTTTCAGACCTCTCTGTCGAGATCCCTGTAAGCATAATGTCGCAGTACAATCCAGATCCATATCGGGGAGACATAAATGATATGAAGCGCCCGTTAGTAAAGGATGAATACGAAACAGTCCTGGAACGTGCCCTTGAGCTTGGATTCTCCACCATATTCAAACAGGATATGGATGCTTGCCGCATGTACGTGCCTGATTTCAAGGCAACCGATCCATTCGGAGATGAACCGAACCTTCTTTAGGTCGTCTGCTTATCTGACAATATTGCTCACAGTCTGCAGCGGAGTCTTTCATTTTTGAATAAATGTTTTGCTGTAGTAATCCGATAGAAAGAATACGTATGCTTTCGGTTAATGAAGATTATTACAAAAGATATAAAGAGGAGACAAAAGACCTGTTCTATCAGCGGGTGTTGTTTATCCTGCTGGTGGGGATTGTCTTTATACCGCTGTTCGGCATCCTGGACTTTGTCGTTGCCCGAGAATACTTCGAACTCTTTGTGGTTTACCGTCTTGCATGTTCCGGTACCCTTTTGCTGCTGTACCTCATATATCAGACAAAAGCAGGCAGGAAGTATTCTTACCTGTTAGCGATCATTGCCTATTTGATATCCGGGCTATCCATATCCATGCTCTGCGTTCATATGGGGGGGTATGACTCCTTTTACTATGTAGGGGTTTTGATGGTGCTGGTAACCTTCACCGCGATACTGCCGCTTACAGCTCTCCAGGCTGGTATTTCCGGTATCCTGCTCTATGCTATCTACGCTGTTCCGATCGTGCTTTTTTCAGAGCCTACAACTCAGAGCCTCAAATTCTTTTTCAGCAACAGCTTTTTCTTTGTCTTCTTTATCGCGATCACTGTTCTTCAGTGCTATGAAGAGACACGGGTAAGGGAAAGGGAATGCAGGCTCAAGGTTGAAATGGATTCCCTTGCCGGCAGATTGTCTTACTATGCACATAACCTCGAGGCCGAGGTTGAAAGGCGGATGAAGGATCTCGAGGAATCCGAAGTCCGTTACAGAGAGCTGTATGAAAATATCATTGATATCGTCTTGCTGATTGACAGGAATGCCAAGATACTCATGGCCAATCCGCGTTTCTATGAGGCCATCGGGATTCCGTTGAGCCAGAAGATTGAGTTCAGTTTCATGAATCTTGTTTCTGATCCGGACATCACGCTGATAGAGCGTATGATAAGCCGTCTGGCAATTGAACAGTCTGTCAAGGATTTTCAATTCAGGATTAAGAACCGGACCGGTAAGGTCTTTGACGTGGAATGCAATGCCAAGTGTATCTACAAGGATGGCGATCTTGTGGGTTTTCAGATGGTCATCAGGGATATCACGGTTCGCAAGAAACTTGAACAGGATCTTATCGATTCGTATAAGAATGTCCAGAGCGCGAGGAATGCAACCATCCTGGGCCTGGCAAAACTCGCAGAATACCGGGATGCCGATACCGGGGCTCACCTGGAAAGGATTCGTGAGTACAGCAGGGTCCTGGCAGTAGAGCTTTCCAAGAATCCTTCCTATGCAAATTATATAACAGCGGATTATGTCGAAGATATCTATAACTCATCTATTCTGCATGATATCGGCAAAGTCGGTATCCCCGACACTATTCTGCTCAAGCCGGGAAGACTTACCCTTGAGGAATTCGAGGTGGTCAAGCGCCATTCCTCCCTGGGCGGAGAGGCCTTGAAGGCCGTTGAAGCCAAGATAGATGGCCAGTCTTTCCTGAGTCTCGGCAAAGAGATCGCTTTTTATCACCATGAAAAGTGGGACGGTTCGGGATATCCTCTGGGTCTGAAGGGAGAGCAGATACCGCTTTCTGCACGGATTGTGGCCCTGGCCGACGTATATGATGCACTGACATCGAAGAGGGTCTACAAGGAGGCCTATTCGCACGAAAAGGCCATGGAGATTATTGTCAATGAGCGGGGAACACACTTTGATCCTGACGTGACAGACGCCTTTATCGCCCTTGCAGAAGATTTCCAGGCGATTCGTTGTCACATGATAGAGGATAAGCAGGATGACGTTCAGCAGGAAGGCTGTGCAGTGTAGTATTCTCCTCAGTTATCTTCTTTTTTATCCATTTTTCGGTAAAGGGTGCGTGTCGATATGCCAAGGAGCTTCGATGCAAGGCCCTTGTCCCCTTTCGTATGCCGGAGAGTCTCTTCCATGAGTACCCGTTCAACCTCTTCAAGCGGGGTTCCAAGCGGAATGGTTACTGATTCGTTTGAGCAGATAGCGGTCTTGGCGAGTTCTGTGGGGAGATCATCCGATCCGATAATGCCGTCCTTGTCGAGAACGACACTGCGTTCAATCACATTTTCCAGCTCCCTGACATTTCCCGGCCATTCATAGTTGAGCAGTATCTCCATTGCCTTTGATTCGATACCGCCGAGTTCTTTTGCGTTTTTCTTTGAAAAACGGTTGATAAAGTGCTGAACCAGATTCGGGATGTCTTCTCTGCGGTCTTTGAGGTTCGGCAGTTCGATGGTGATGACGTTGAGCCTCCAGTAAAGGTCTTCTCTGAAGAGCCCTTCTTTTACCATGGCTGCCAGGTTCTTGTTGGTTGCTGCGATGATGCGTGTATCCGTGTGTAAGGTCTTGTTGCTGCCGAGTCTTTCAAAGGTACCCTCCTGAAGAATTCTTAAGAGCTTGACCTGAACCGAAGGCGGTATCTCGCCGATCTCGTCGAGGAAGATGCTTGCCCTGTCGGCAACCTCGAAACGGCCTTCTTTTCTGGAGGATGCACCGGTGAAGGCCCCTTTCTCGTAACCGAAGAGTTCCGATTCGATCAGTGTTTCCGGGATTGCCGCGCAATTGACCTTGATCATGGGTTTTGCTCCCCTGGAAGACAATTTATGTATCATGTCGGCAATGACTTCCTTGCCGGTGCCGGATCCTCCCAGGATCAGGACCGTTGCCTGGCTCGGGGCAACCTGATGGACAAGATCCACGATATCTTTCATCTTGGAGCTTGCACTCTCTACGATAGGGGCGGTTTCAAAAGCCTCTATACGTTCTTTGAGCATGATGTTGTCCATGGTAAGGATCTGTTTTTCAATGGCCCGGTGTACTGTCTTGAGGATATCCGCCTTTTTAAAGGGCTTGGTAATGTAGTCGTACGCTCCTTGTTTCATGGAGTCCACAGCAGTGTCTACCGATGCATAGCCGGTGATCATTATGACCTCGGTGAACGGGGAAACGGATTTCGATACCTTCAGAAGCTCCACTCCGTCCATGCCTGCCATCCTGATATCGGTTATCAAAAGATCGATATCACCGCCACGGATGATCTTGAAGGCATCTTGACCATTGGATGCCGTATCAACCAGAAACCCTTCTTTTTCCAGAATCTTCTTGAGGGACTCTCTGATGCCTATTTCATCGTCTACGACCAGGATCTTTTTATTCATGGCTCGAACGGGTCCTTTGTCAGATTAGTGACCATAAGTTTATTTGTATTGTCTTTAACCGTTATTTCCGAAAAGATGGCGTTGCCCTGCGCATTACGGCCGTAGAGTATGTATTTGCCCGGGTCGATCCCCTCAAAGCGGCAACGGTTTTTATTATCAGGGCGTGTCTGGAAGCGTACGGAGGATTTTTTCAGGTCTTCCAGTGAGGCAAAGAGGTCTTGAATACGGGCCTCCTGATCAGCGGTATATGCTTTCAGCGCCTTATTATAGGCTGTTTCCTTGGTCAGCTTGTCTGCCTCAGCCTTTTCTGCGGCTGTATGAAACTGCTTCAGCCTTGCCTCAAAGGCCTCTTTAAACTCCATCACCTTAGTCTGATCCTTATATCCCCGTTTGTTGGTGAAGTGCATATCTATGATTTCTATGGTGAAACTTGATTCTGCTTCTTTCTGTATCTTCTTGAGTTCTTCTCTGGAGAGTTCACCGATGAAAAATGAGAAATGTTCTGGGGTGTATCCCTTGTTAGAAAGGGTCTCGCCGGGTCCCAGGCCTGATATCAGTGTCGTGGGATGAATAAGTTCAAGAACCAGAGACGATGTCGTGGGAAGAATAATGTCGGAGATAATGGGTTTGTATAGGATATCCGTTATGA
>OMKS01000577.1_pt1 | contig 34281 bp, 29 predicted proteins | sample 1674721 | NCBI WGS metagenome assembly OMKS01 (sample SAMN06264996, study PRJEB25208) | sediment metagenome | isolation source: hot spring sediment | place: USA: California | collected 2014-09-02 | reverse complement strand
CACTTATCTTGCTGTCCACGGAACATCGAAAGGCAAAAAATATTCAAATTTCGACGGTTTTTTCTTGACTCGTGAACCATTGTTCATTACCGTGAACGGCCATTCATTTATTACAGGTTAAGGTTTTTATATGGGAAAATTATCCCAAAAACGACAGGCGTTTACCGAGCAATATATTCGGGAGTCGGCGTATGCGGCGGTACTTGAAGTCCTTAAAAAGTATGGGCTTGAGAAACTGACCATACAGCGGGTGGCGGCGTCGGCCGGCATCGGAACAGGGACGTTGTATAACTATTTCAAGGACAAAGACGCCTTGCTGGTTTACACTACGGTTCGGCTCTTTGATCAGATTCGCCATCAACAGCGCGAGGCAGTCGAGGCGGCCAGGACGCCGGTCAAAAAGTTGTATGCTCTTTTGGAAGCGACATTTACGTTTTTTTCACGAAATATCGTTTATTTTCGTTTTTTGGATCAGGCGCAAGTCTATTGCAAGATCGATATGGCCGTCAAACACGACCATGTCAATCGGGAAAAGCTGCTGATGTCAAGCATCATTCAAAAGGGAGCCGAGGACGGCCTTTTTAAGGCGGTCAATCCGAAAAAAGCGGCTGATTTTTTCCAGCGTGCCATGGTCGGGACGCTGTGTATGGCGCCTGAACTGGGCGACTTTGACCCGAAGCGCGAGGCCGCGTCTTTGCTGAAGATGTTTCGCGTGTATTTGTCCCCGTCCAACGGGTAAGATCGGGGCACAAGAGGTTCGAAGACGGTGTGTGGCGTGTCTAAAGTGAAAAGGATTATACGATGCTGAACTCTTTGAACTCAAACTGACCAAAGGCCAGTTTGAGAGATCAAAAATCAAAGATTAAAGAGCAAAATTGAGGATTCGCCCTTTCGGGCGGGCCATTTTATGGCCTTTTTAAGAACACTGTAACATCTTTTATGGATTATAGTTATGTCAAAATATAGCCGGTTTTCGGTCAGTTTGAGTTTGAGGTCTTTTTGCGGACCGGCTGTGGCCGGGCTGGCACTGCTGGCCGTGGTCGGCTGTACGGTCGGGCCGGATTATGAGCGGCCTGAGATGGAATTGCCGCAGCAGTGGAGCGGTACGGCGCCGGTCGAGCCGGTTGACGCCGCGGCACTGGAGCAGTGGTGGACGGCCTTTGAGGACCCGGTGTTGACCGAGTTGATTGCCCGGGCCGACGAAGACAGCTTGGATTTACAAGCGGCTTTGGCGCGGATTGAGCAGTCCCGGGCGCAGCGCGCCTACGCCGCCGGCGAGCAATGGCCGGCGGTGGACGCCACGAGCGGTTATTCGCGAAACCGTCTTGGCGCCGGTTTGTTCGGGTCCTCGGATACGGCTGGCGCTGCGATCGGCGACTTTGATTTGTACACAACAGGACTGGATGCGGCCTGGGAGATTGATCTGTTCGGGCGATTGCGTCGGTCGGTCGAGGCGGCCGAGGCGACACTGGAGCAATCCATTGAGGATTATCATGACGTTCGTTTAAGTTTATGCGCCGAGGTGGCGCGAAATTATATTGAACTTCGCACGGCTCAGGCACGGCTTCGATACGCCGCGGCCAATGTTGACATTCAGCGCAAAATGCTTGAGCTGACGCAAAACCGCTACGCGGCCGAGATCGCACCGGAGCTGGATGTGGCCCAGGCGCAACTGATTCTGGCCAACACCGAGTCGGAAATCCCCTCGCTTCGCATTGCCGAGACCGCGGCGATCAATCGGCTGGCGGTGCTGGTGGGTACAACGCCCCACACACTGAGAGCTCAACTGCTTGAGCCGGGTACGCTGCCGGAGATCCAGACGCCGCCGAGAGCCGGACTGCCGGCCGAGCTGCTGCGACGTCGCCCCGATATCCGCAGCGCCGAGCGGGCGCTGGCGGCGCAGACGGCGCGCATCGGACTGGCCGAGGCGCAGCGGTATCCGTCGTTTTCGCTGCGCGGTACGCTGGATATTCAGGCGACGGAGTTTTCGGATGTCGGTCGCTGGTCCAACCGGGCGTTCAGCTTCGGCCCCGGCCTGCGATGGAATTTATTCGACGGCAATCGGCTGCGCAGCCTGGTGGCGGTTGAAGAAGCCCGTACGAAACAGCTTGTCGCGGCGTATGAGGCGACCGTGCTGCGCGCTGTGGAAGAGGTGGAGAACGCCCTGGTCGGTTTGGTTCAGGAACAGCAGCGGGCCGCAGCGCTGCGGCGGTCGGTCCAGGCGGCGCGCGATTCGCTTGAAAAGGTCGAAACGCTCTATCTCAGCGGCCTGACCAACTTTCAGAATGTGCTGGATGTGCAGCGGTCGCTGTCGCAGCAGGAAGATCGGCTGGCTGTCAGCGAGGGGCTGATCTTGCAGCAGGTCATCGCGCTGTACAAGGCCCTCGGCGGCGGCTGGGATGTACAGAACAACCAACAGGAATCATTTCAATAAGGACAGGGTTTATGGCGACATTGAAGAAAATTATTATCTGGCTGATTCTGATTTTGATTGTCGGCGGCTTGGGATACGGAGGCTATTGGTACTGGACTATGCGGCAAAGGGTAAAGGCCATGATTGCTCAATATGCCGCCGGAGGCGGAACAGAGGGTCCGGTTCCTCTGCCGGTTGATCGGTGCACGATCAAAGACATCACTGACTTTCTGGAGTTTACCGGCACGACCGAAGCGGTCAACGTGGTTGAAATTCGTGCTCGTGTGGAAGGCTATCTTGAGCAGATCCACTTTACTGACGGCAGTCTGGTCGAAAAGGATCAATTGCTGTTTACCATTGAGCCGGATATTTATCGCTCCCGACGTGACGAAGCGGCCTCGCGTCTTAAGGCCGGACAAACCGAACTCCAGCGGGCGCGCGAGGATCTGGAGCGTATCCAAAAGGCCGTGCAGACCGGTTCGGTTAGTCGGCAGGAACTGACCCGCGCTCAGGCCGCCTACGATACGGCGCAGGCGCAGGTGCTTGGCGCTCAGGCGGCGCTGGATATGGCCGAGCTGAATTTGAGTTATACCGAGATTCGCAGCCCCATTACCGGTCGCATTGGTCGGCGGCTGGTGGATGTGGGCAATCTGGTCGGCGCACTGGATCGTACCGTTCTGACCACGATTCGACAAATCCGGCCGATTTATGTGTTTTTCCATATCAGCGAGCGCTTACTTGAAGGCGATCTGCTGCGCCGACTGCAGGGCGGCGAGGCTGTCGAACCGCTGTCGCTGTCAGTCGGGCTGCCGCATACGGGCGTGTTTCCCTATTCGGGGATCATTGACTTTGTCAACAATACCGTCGATCCCGATACCGGCACCATTTACGTTCGCGGCCGACTGGCCAACGAGGACGGGTCGCTGCTGCCGGGGATGTTCGTGCGGGTGCGCGTGCCGACGACCGAACGCCAAAACGCCGTGCTGATTCCCGAAAAGGCCGTCAGCACCGACCTGGGTGGCCGGTATGTGCTGATCGTGGATGACGAGGAAAAGCTTCAGCGTCGGGATGTCACGCTCGGTGCGGTGGTTGACGGGCTGCGGGTCGTGACCGAAGGGCTAAACGGCGATGAGACCTTCATTGTCGGCGGATTTCACATGGCGCGACCGGGCATGTCGGTCGAACCCATACACGAAGGCCAAATTCCGCCGGAGATGGTCGAGCAAATGCCCGGCGCACCGCCGATGGTCGAAGATGTGGAACGCGATGAAACCGAGCAGGCGGATTAACCCTCAAGCACACAATGCAAACCGCCAGCGACTTTACAGCAGAAAACTCAACACAGTCAATAGGAAATAGAATATGTTCAGCAAGTTTTTTATCGACCGACCGATCTTCGCCAGTGTCATCGCGATTGTTATTTTGCTGGTGGGGCTGATTAGTTTGCCGCTGCTGCCGGTGGAAAAGACGCCGGACATTACACCGCCGACCGTGTCGGTCATGGCTCAGTATCCCGGCGCCAACGCCGAAGTCATTGCCCAAACCGTCGCCACGCCGCTGGAAGAGGCGATCAACGGGGTGGACGGCATGATCTATATGTCCTCCAACAGCAGCGACAACGGGATTATGCAGTTGACGGTGACGTTTGAGGTGGGCACGGACATCGATATGGCCACGGTTCTGGTGCAGAACCGCGTGGCCACCGCCGAGCCGCTGCTGCCCGAAGAGGTGCGTCGGCTCGGCGTGACGACCCAGAAACAATCGACCAACATTACGATGATCGTCAGTTTTTCGTCGCCGGACGGGCGTTATGATGAGATTTATATCAGCAACTTTATCACCTTGCGCGTCAAGGATGCGCTGTCGCGTGTGCCGGGCGTGGGTAACGTGGAGGTCTTTGGCGGCAAAGACTTCGCCATGCGCGTCTGGCTCAATCCCGACCGACTCAGGGCCCGCGACCTGACGACCGACGACGTGCTGGCGGCGATTCGCGAGCAAAACATTGAGGTGGCTGCCGGGCAGATCGGCGGCATGCCCAGTCCCGACGACCAGCAGTTTCAGTTTACGCTTAAAACGCTGGGCCGGCTCAGCACGGTGCAGGAGTTTGAAGACATTATCGTGCGGGCCGAAGAGGGCGGACGTCTGCTGCGGCTCGGCGATGTGGCGCGCGTCGAACTGGGGGCGCAGGACTATTTCTGGTACGTCAAATATATGGGCACGCCGTCGGTGGCGGTGGGGATTTATCCGACGCCCGGCGCCAATGCGCTGGATGTGGTCGGCGGGGTGCGCGAGGTGATCGAGGAACTTTCGCCGACGTTCCCCGAAGGGCTGGAGTATCATGTGCCGTATAATCCGACGCTGTTTGTCGAAGAAGCGATTGCGGAGGTCGTGCGAACCCTGCTGCTGGTGGTGGCGCTGGTGGTGCTGACGGTGTTTATCTTTCTGGCGGACTGGCGGGCCACACTGGTCCCGGCGATCGCGATTCCGGTGTCGCTGATTGGGACGTTTGCCGTGATGCTGCTGCTGGGGATGTCGATCAACACGATGACGCTGTTCGGTCTGGTGCTGGCGATTGGGATTGTAGTGGACGATTCGATTGTCGTGGTGGAAAATACCTCGCGACTGATTGCCGACGAAAAGCTCTCGCCCAAAGCGGCGGCGACCAAGGCCATGCAGCAGGTCACCGGGCCGATTGTTTCGACGACGCTGGTGCTGCTGTCGGTGTTTGTGCCGACGGTGCTCATCGGCGGCATTACCGGGATGCTGTATCAGCAGTTTGCGTTTACGATTGTGGTGGCGGTTATTTTCTCGTCGATCACGGCCCTGACGCTCAGTCCGGCGATATGCGGGCTGTTCCTGCGCAGCAGCGAAAAAAAGCACGGTGTTCTGTTTCGGATTTTTGACCGCGTGATGCGCGGTACCACCAACACATACACCGCCGTTGTTCACGTGCTTGTGCGCAAGACCGCAATTGTGATGCTGTTGTTTGCGGTTCTGACGGTCGTGGGAGTCAAGACGTTCGACGATTTGCCGACGGGCTTTTTGCCTGAGGAAGACGAAGGCAGTATCTTTGTCGCCGTGCGGTTGCCGGAAGGGGCGACGCTTCGCCGAACCGAACAGGTGATGGACCGCATCGATCAGATTTTAAGGGATACGCCCGGCGTTCAGGAGTTTGTCACGGTCGGCGGGTTTTCACTTCTGGACGGCGGGCTGATGCCCAATGGAGCAGTCTGTTTTGTCAACCTTGAGCCGTGGTCGCAGCGCAAGGGGCGCCAGATGCATGTCAGTATGATTGCGCAGCGTTTGATGATGGAATTACTGACCATTCCCGATGCGCTGGCGCTGGCCTTGCAGCCGCCGCCGATTATGGGGCTGGGCATGGCCGGGGGGTTTGAGGTGCGCATTCAGGACCGCGGCGGCGTCGGACTGGAAGCGCTGGCGCAGGTCGGCGAGCGTTTTGTTTTCAACGCGATGGACGATCCGGTCATCACACGGCTGAACAATACCTTCCGCGTTTCGGTGCCTCAGGTGTACGTGGACGTGGACCGCACCAAGGTTCAGACGCTTGATGTGCCGCTGGCGACGGTGTTCAATACGATGCAGACCTATCTGGGCAGTACGTATGTCAACGATTTTAATCTGTTCGGCCGCACATTCCGCGTCATTGCGCTGGCCGAACCGGAGTTTCGCGCTGTCGCCGACGACATCGGACAGCTGGAGGTGCGCAACCGGCGGGGCCAAATGCTGCCGATTCGCACGCTGGCCACCGTCGAGGATATCTCCGGTCCGCAGTCGGTGATGCATTATAACCTGTATCCGGCCACCACCATTACCGGCGTTGCCCGACCCGGTTACAGTTCCGGTCAGGCTATTGAGCGTGTACAGGAGTTGCTCGAAGAGTCGCTGCCGCCGGGGATGGGCTATGAGTGGTCAGGCGTAAGTCTTCAGGAAATCGAGGCCGGCCGGCAAACCGTCTTTTTGTTTGTGCTGGCGGCAGTCTTTGCGTATTTGTTTTTGGCGGCGCAGTACGAAAGCTGGTCGATCCCGTTTGCGGTCATCTTGTCGGTGCCGCTGGGGCTGCTCGGTTCGGCGGGGCTGACGTGGCTGTTGATGAAGGACAACAACATCTATACGCAGATCGGCGTTGTGTTGCTGATCGGCATCGTGACCAAGACGGCGATCTTGCTGGTGGAGTTTGCCAAACAGCACCATGAGCAGGGGCATTCGATTTATGAGTCGGCCATTGAGGCGGCGCGTTTGCGGTTTCGTCCGATTTTGATGACGGCGCTGACGTTTGTATTTGGAACCTTCCCCCTGGTCATTGCCTCCGGCGCCGGGGCGGCGGCCCGCCAATCGCTGGGGGCATCGGTCTTTGGCGGTATGCTGCTGGCGACGGTTCTCGGCGTGTTTATGATTCCGGTTTTTTACGTCGTCGTGCAGCGCACCAAGGAAAAAGCGGTCGATATCGAACACAAAATCGAGGATGCCGCGACGCATTGGCCGGGATAGGTGAATTCAGAATTTAACAATTTTTTCTTGAACTGAGGGGCGAAAGATGCGATAATAATTGTAGTGACGCTGTCATTACATTATCACTACAAGAATGAGGTGAAAGATGGCTAACAAGACTACAACAATCCAGATTCGGGTCGATGAAGACCTCAAGCGTCGGGCCGCGAAGGTATTGGGACAGATGCATATTACGATGTCTCAAGCAATCAAGATGTTTTTGGGACAGATTGTAAATCAGAAGAGGATTCCCCTTGAATACCTTGAATTGAATGAGGAAACCAAGAAAATAATTGCCGAAGCAGAGGCCGGGATTGGGCTGCATGAAGTGTCCAGTGTGGAAGAATTGTTTCAGGAGCTTGATGCATGAGAATTGTTTGGAAGGAGCAGTTCAAGGTTCAATTCAACCGGCTGGAAAAACAGCACAAAGACCCCAAGCCGCTCCGAAAGTCGCTCAGTAAGGCGATTTCTGTCCTCCAAACAGGTCATAATCTATCAGATCATTTTACGGTGAACAGGGTGCCATCGGCCGGGCCGGGATGGTATGATTGTTACTTATATGAAGATATTGTTATGGTTTACAAACTTCAAGGACAACGGGTTATTTTGGCGACAATTGGATTTCCCAGGGATATTGCAGATGAAATATCAAGATAATTAAATCTTGAGCGTAAAAAGCCAGGTAGGGCGGGCTGTGCCCACGCTGTCAAATGCGATGCTGAACCATGCCGCGTGGACGTGGCCCACCCTATGCGGCTGGGTGTGTTTATGATCCCGATCTTTTATGTTGTCGTGCAGCGCACCAAGGAAAAAGCGGTCGATATCGAACACAAAATCGAAGACGCCGCGACGCATTGGCCGGGATAGGCGGATTAAGAATTAAGAATTAAGAATGTAGAATGTAGGATGGAGATTTCTCAATTCTCAATTCTTTAAACCGTTTCCGGCCGGTATTTACTGGTGACATAGACCGCCTGGGGGGCCAGCAGGTTGGGAAAAAGCCGCACCGGCCAGATGGACTTTTTGCCCAGCGGCAGACGCTTTTCGACTTTGATGTCCAGCTCGGCGCAGAAGCGGTCAAAATCCTTGAGCGACAGCACATGGATATTGGGTGAATTGTACCAGCGAAACGGCAATTGCCGTGTCTGCGGCGCCCGACCGCCGAAAAGCAATTGCAGCCGGCAGAGCCAATGGGCGAAGTTCGGAAAACTGACGATGACCTTGCGTGCGACGCGATGCAGCTCAATGAGTACCTTTTGCGGGTCGCGCAGCGTCTGAATGGTCTGCGATAAGACGGCGTAGTCAAACGTGTCGTTGGGATACATTTCCAGTCCGCGTTCAATGTCGCGATGAATCACGGACAACCCCCGCCGCGTGCAATGAATGACCATGTCCTCATCAATTTCAATGCCCTCGCCGAGGATGTGTTTATCTTCAATCAGCCGGGCCAGCAGCTCGCCGTCTCCGCAGCCCAAATCCAGCACACGGCTGCCCGGTTCGATAAGCGAATCGATTAATTCATAGTCCACACGGGCGCGTTTGGCGCGCTCAAGCATCTTGAACTTGTTTGGTCCGTTTTTATGTTCGGCCACAACACGACGGCCCGTCCGGATGCGCAGCAGGGTACTGTTCAAAAAGCCGCCGATCAGCGCGCCGAGTTTCTCGGCTTCCAGCAAAAACGCATCATGTCCGTATGACGATTCAATGTTGCAGTACGTCACGTCTTTTCCCTCGGCGGCCAGGGCCTCGACGATTTCTTCCGACTGGGCCGGCGTAAACAGCCAATCGCTGGAGAAACTGGCGACCAGAAAGCGGCAGCGGCATGTGGTAAAGGCCAGCCGCAGCGTGCCGTATTCCCGTATCAGGTCGAAATAATCCATTGCCTTGGTGATATACAGATAGCTGTTGGCGTCAAACCGCTCGATAAAGGTCTGGCCCTGATAATCGAGATACGTCTCGACCGCGAATTCGGAATTGAATTCGTATTGGTATTCCTTTGCGGTGCGAAGCTGCCGGCCGAATTTGTTGCGCATCGATAATTCCGACAGATAGGTAATGTGGCCGATCATTCGGGCGATGGCCAGTCCGCGGTTGGGGCCGGTACAGTCGTGATATTGGCCGCTGTGGAAGTTGGGATCGTTCAGAATCGCGTTGCGTCCGACGGCGTCAAAGGCAATCGACTGGGCGTTCAGCCGTGTGGTGGAAGCGATACATAGGGCCGCATCCACCACGTCCGGGTACGTCACGGCCCACTGAAGCACTTGCATTCCGCCCATTGAGCCGCCGACCACGGCCAGCAGGTGGTCAATCTCCAGCGCCTCAAGCAACCGTTTCTGGACATTAACCATATCTTCAATCGTAATAATCGGAAAATCCAATCCATACGGCTTTCCGGTGGCCGGGTTGATTTCTGATGGGCCGGTCGTGCCGCTGCAACCGCCTAACACGTTGGAGCAGATGACAAAATACCGTTCCGTGTCGATGGGTTTGCCGGGGCCGACCATCACATCCCACCAGCCCGGCTTGCGGTCATCGGGGCTGTTGTAGCCGGCCACATGGGCGTTGCCGCTGAGGGCATGACAGATGAGAATCACGTTGTCTTTTTCCGGGGACAGTTGGCCATAGGTTTCATAGGCGACATCAATCGGCCCCAGATGCTTGCCGCAACGCAGCCTAAGCGGCGCATCGGCCTGGACGACGCGAATTTTTTCCGTCCGTACCAGCCCGGCTGGATTGTTCTGTTGATTTTCCATAACAAATATTATAATCGGACGTAAAAAGGATTCAATCACCTTTTGAACCGAAAAGTCAGATGTCCGATCTTTCGATTTCAAAGAGGGGTTGCTCTTGACGAGTGCGCGTGCTAAAATTAATTTTCACACAAAAAGGCCATATTGGCTCCTTAACCCTTTTTTCGGAGCGGCGAAACGATGTTACAGGAAAACGAAGTTATTTCGTGTATTCTGACGGTGGGGGTGGTGCTGTTTGTTCTGGTCAATTATCGTTCCGTTGTGCGCATCCCGCGCAGCAACCTGCTGTTGTCTTCGCTGCTTTTTTTCCTGTTGTCCAATTTCTTTACCGTTTGCGAAGGGCTTTGGCTGGAGCGGGTTTTCAATGCGCTGGAACACCTCTGTTATGCCGTTGCGCTGCTGCTGCTGGCGGTCTGGTGCGGGCTTCTCTATCGTCAGAGGGAGTCGAGCGATGTATGAGCAACTGATTGTACTGTTCAATCTGATCGGCGCCGGCGCGGCCGTTTCTATCATAGGCGGGGTGATACTCCGATTTTCCCGTCGTCCCATTCCGCGCGATATGGCGCTGCTGCTGATCGGATTGGCGTCGCTGGGGCTGTTTAACTGCGTCAGCAATTTGCTTGAATGGTCGCGGATCACCGATGCGCTGGATTACCTGGAAGATTTTACGCAGTTGCTGGAACCGATGCTGTTCGGCAATATCTTCTACGCATTTTTTATGTTTTTGTCCCGGCGCGACGTGGAAGAAAGCGAGGCCAAATATCGCCTGCTGGTGGAAAATCAGTCGGATATGGTGGTGCGGACCGACGCCGACGGACGGTTTTTGTTTGTCAGTCCGTCGTATTGCCGAACATTCGGAAAAAGCGAACAGGAACTGCTGGGCCAATCGTTTATACCGCTGGTCCATCCGGAGGATCTGCCGACGACGCTGGAGCGAATGCAGCAGCTTAAGCGTCCTCCGCATATCTGTTATGTCGAACAGCGCGCCAATACCGTCAACGGGTGGCGCTGGCTGTTCTGGGCGGACAAAGCCATTCTGGACAAGACGGGCAACATTGAGGCGATTGTAGCGGTCGGACGCGACATTACCGAGATGAAAAAAGCCCAGGAAGACAGGGAACTGCTGCTGCATGTGCTGGAGATGAAGAACAAAGAACTGGAGAGCATTGTGTATGCCGCTTCGCATGATATGCGCACGCCGCTGGTCAATATCCGCGGGTTCGGCGGCGAATTGCGTAAGGCCTGCGAATCGCTTGAAGCCGCCGTGGGTCGGCGTGCGGATGCGAAACTGACCGAGTCGCTGTCGCCGCTGCTGGAACAAGTGAACGAGTCGCTCTATTTTATCGACGCCGGTGCGGCCAAGATGCAGGCGCTGATCGACGGTCTGCTGGAGATTTCGCGCATTGGTACCGCCTCGCTGCGTGTTCAGCCGCTGGAGATGAATCGCATTCTCAAGCATATCGTCTCAAGTATGCATTATCAAATTCAACAGATCGGGGCGACCGTTACGGTCGAGGCCCTGCCTTCGTGTCTGGCCGATGCGCGTTTGATCAACCAGGTCTTTACCAATCTTTTGGACAATGCCCTGAAATACCGTGATCCGCAGCGGGCGCCGGAAATCCGTATCAGCGGTCATCGGGACGGCACGATGTGTGTCTATCGTGTGGCTGATAACGGAATCGGTATTGCGCCGGAGCATCAGCAAAAGGTCTTTGAAATTTTCTATCGTCTCAATGCCCAGGATAAAACCAACGGCGAAGGGCTGGGGCTGAGTATTGTACTGCGGATATTGGATCGCCTGGGAGGGGCCATCGAGGTTGAATCCGAACTGGGCCGAGGCACTACCTTCGTCGTCTCGGTTCCCGCGGCGGCGGAGGGCAATCCACCGCCGGAACCGTCAAGAACCGACGAATCCGGTTCCGGCTGAGTCGTCCGGACCCAATTCAATCTTTGCCGCACCGAGCAGCGTCCCGGTTGCGTGAGCGGCATCCACCAGCGCGATTTGATAGTCCGTCAGAGCGGCGATTTCGGCGCGCTGGGCCTCGGCCAATCGTGTTTGTGCCTCCAGGACATCGGTACTGGTGCGCAGCCCCACTTCAAACTGTCGCAGCTCGGCTTCATAGAGCCGGGCTTGCAGGAGGGTATTCTGCCGTCCGGCCAGAATCCGCTGCCAGTTGGCCTCGACGCGGTCGATGGCGTTGAGCACTTCCATCTCAATCAGCGAGCGGCGGCTTTGTGTATTGGCTAAAATTTGCGCTCGTTCGTGAAACGCGCCCAGCAGCCGGTTTTTGGCCGCGGCGTTGCCCAGCGGCACGACAAGCTGAACGCCGAGCCGTTGATCGGCAAAGCGATTGTCGCCGAGCATATTGTAGGCCGCGCCGCGTGTGCCGCCCAGACCGCTGATGTTGTAGCTATAGTCCAGATTAACCAGCGGCAGGGCCTGATTGCGCAGATAGTCCATCGTGCTGACCTGGCGAGCGAGCTGGAGTTCCGCGTCGAGCAGCTCGGTGCGGTTTTCCTCAGCCAGACGTACCAGCGTTTGCGGATTCAGTTCATAATAAATCGGGTCCGGCTCGGTTTGCGGACGAATGCGGATCGGCGAATCGGGCAGAAAGTCCGGCTGCCTTAGGAGCTGTTTTAATTCCCGCTGGCGGATGCGGGTATCGTTTTCGGCCAGAATAATCGCTTCAATCTGCGTGGCCAGCCCCGCCTCGGCGCGGATGATTTCGATGGGGGCGTGTGTGCCGGCCTCGACAAACCGTTTGGCCCGTTCAAGCTGGGCCTCGGCCAGGGCGTATTGCTGCTGGCGGACGGTCAACACCTCGCGGGCGGCGTACAATCGCCAATAGTACCGCTCGACATCGGCCAGGACACGGATGATTTCCAGCTTGGTGCGGACATCGGCGATCTGTCGGTTGTACCGCGCCACGCGGATTGTATGCAGGTTGTCGCGCCGCCCGGCGTTGCGCAGCAGCGGCTGACTGATGGAGGTGATAAAGCCGCTGCTGTAGGCCGGGTTGAGAATGGAAAAGGGGTTGTTGGTTTTGCTCCAGTAATCAGCCAATGAAAACTGAAGCGTGCCGCCGGTTTGCAGGGGCATTTGAACGCCCAGGCTGGCTTGCGTGCGTTCTTCTTTTGAGGCGGTCAGCAGCGTGGCCGTGGGGGAGTCGGTTTTGCTGTAATTGATGTTACTCACAAAGGCCGCTTCGAATTTGGCCTCCTCGGCCTGCACGGCGGCCTGGGCGATCTTCGGGCCGATCAACGCCGCCTGAACGTCCAGATTGTTTTGCAGCGCCATCGCCCGGCACTGTTCCAGCGTCAACGCCACCTGCCCGTCGTTCGGATCGGCAAACAACGGCCTGGACGGCTGGTCAAACGCCTCAAGATGTCGGCCTTGCGGCAGCGGCATCGAGTCGATCCGAGTCAACTGCGTCGGCTCGAAATGCCGTTGGTGCGGATCATCCAGTCCGCAGCCGCACAGACTTATTGTCGGGATTAAGATCAGTGCTGTCAGGTATCGCATAGCCACCCTATACATTCAATGTCTCATATCACATATTCCATATTACATATTCCACGTCTCATATCTGAGATTTCAAATTTCAAATTTCAGATTTGACATCCGACCTTTCCTTATTCGTGCCGCAGGGCCTCGATGGGGTTCAATCGCGCAGCCTTCATTGCCGGGAACATCCCAAAGACCACGCCGACGCCGGCCGAAAAACCAAACGCCACCGCAATGGCCCAGGCGGGTACTTGTGTTTGTTCCATCAGCGGAGCGGATTTGGAGATAGCCCCGGCCAGCAAATGCCCCAGCCCCACGCCGATCAGGCCGCCGATCATACACAGGACCACCGCTTCGACCAGAAACTGCGTCAAGATCGCCGCCGGTCGCGCGCCGACAGCCTTGCGCAGTCCGATTTCACGGGTGCGCTCCGAGACCGAGACGAGCATAATATTCATAATCCCCACGCCGCCGACCAGCAGCGAGATGCTGACCACGCCGGCGGCCACCAGCGTAATCATCCCCATGACCTGTTTGAACTGACGGACCTCGTTTTCCATCAGGAAGACGCCGAAGTTGTCCGGGTCGCCGGGCTTGAGGCCGCGTGTTCGACGCAGGAAAAAGCGTATCTCGGCCCGTGCCTCCTCGGCGACGGTTGAGTCCCGACAGCTTGCCATCACGCGAATCCACGGCGTGCGAATCAGCTTGGCGGCGGTGGTATAGGGAATGAAGGCTTCCAGTTGTTCGCCGGCGCCGCCGAACATCATACCGGTATTGGGTTTGTCGTCCACCACGCCGGCCACCACATACGAGTTGGAGCCAAGCTGAATGATCTGGCCGGAGCAATCGCGATCCATCTGAAGTTTGTCGCGAAGCTGAGCGGTGATAATGCAGACATAGCGGCCCTGTGTTTCGTCGAGCAGCGCGAACGGCCGGCCGTAAATGATGGGGCGGTTTTCAATCTTGAACCAGCTTGCATCCACGCCGGTGACCGACACCGAATCGACCGTGCGATCCATAAACCGTCCCGGGAATCGTCCGATATTGGTCATCAGGGACACATATTCGACCGACGGACAATGTTCGAGCAAACCGTCGAAATGGTGCGGCTCAAAACGAAGCTGCCAGTGCGGGGTATTTTTCTGCGGGCCGGTCTGCGGGCGTTCGGGCCAGATGAAGATTTTGCGGGTGCCGAACAGTTCAAAGTTTTCCAGTATCTTACGGTTCATTCCCTCCATCGCCGCGATCACCGCCGCGACCGAGGCAACGCCGATGATGATGCCCAGTGTCGTCAGGATGCTGCGGGTCTTGTTGACCCAGATTTGTCCCAGCGCCAACAAGGCGCTTTGCACCGCCAGCCGCAGCAGATACAGCGGAAAGAGCACAAGGTGTTTCATCGTCCGACTCCTTCGGTCTGTTGGGGTGTTTGCCGGGTCGGCCCTTCGTCGCTGACGATTTGTCCGTCTCGCATCCGCACGACCCGTCGGGCGCGGGCGGCAATGTCGGCCTCGTGTGTGACCATAATGATGGTTTGGCCTTCTTCATAAAGCTGCTCAAAAAGCTGCATAATCCCATCGCTGGTTGTGGTGTCCAGATTGCCGGTCGGTTCGTCGGCCAGCAGCAGGCTGGGCTGATTGACCAGGGCGCGCGCCACGGCGACGCGCTGTTTTTCGCCGCCGCTGAGCTGGTTGGGCTTGTGGCCGATCCGCCCGCCCAGCCCGACCCGCACAAGAGCGTCTTTGGCCATTCGCCGCCGCTTCCAGAACGGGATATTCGAATAAATCAGCGGCAATTCGACGTTTTTCAGGGCGCTGAGCCGTCCCATCAGCTCAAACGATTGAAACACAAACCCGATCTGACGATTGCGGATATGCGCGAGCTGTCCTTCGCTCATTCGGGTGGTGTTGATGCCGTTGAGATAGTACGTCCCCCTGTCGGCGCGATCCAGACAGCCCAGCACGTTCATCAGCGTGCTCTTGCCCGATCCGCTGTGGCCCATCACCGCGACGTATTCGTTGGAGTGCACCGTCAAGTCCACGCCGCGCAGCGCCCGCACCTTCTCAGCGCCAATGGCATACGTCCGCTCCAGTTGACGAATCTCAATCAACGGTTTGACATCACTCATCGCTGACCTCGTGGCGGACGCGGGTTGCCGACGGTCTCAGTCTCGGCGGCAACGGCGGCGTTGTCGCCTTCTTCGCGGACGGGTGCATCGTGTCGCAATGTTTCCAGCACATTGTACGGCCCGATGATGATGCGGTCGTCTTCGTTCAGACCGTCGCGAATGAGCGTGTGGGTCAGATCGCTGGGGCCGATGTCCACCGGCGTGACGACCGCCTTGTTGTCGATGAAGCGAAAGACCACCGGGGTTTCGGTTTTGCGTCCGTCCACCAGCGGATTATCGTCGCGAATCGCGGCCGGCAGGGTGTCCACCTCGTATCCGAGCACGGCCTGGCTGGGAACCTTCAGCACATCGGTATGGCGCCGTGTTTCAATCTCCACCGTGCCGGTCAGGCCGGTATAGAGCTTTTGTACATCACCGCTGAGCAGAATCCGCGTGCGATAGTATTTCACACCCGACGAGGAAAACCGATGCGTCAGAGCAATGGATTCGACCGTTCCGTCGAACGCTTCGTCCCAAAACGCCTGGACGCGGACTTTGGCCGGCTGGCCGATCCGCAGCAACCCGACGTTGGCCTCGTCCACTTCGGCCACCAGCATCATCACGCCCAGATCGGCCACTTTCATAATGACCGTGCCGGGGTTGTTCATCGTGCCGGTCATCACGACCTCGCCGACCTCGGCGTTAAGCTGGGTCACCACGCCGTCGATGGGTGAGGTGATGGTGGTATAGCTGAGCGTCTCGCGCGCCTGATCGACGCGGGCCTGGCCGGCCTGAAGATTATGCTCCATCACGATCAGATTCAGTTCGGCCGCGGTAATGTTGTGCCCTGCCGATTCGTACTGGGCCTTGAGTTCCTGATACGCAAATTCGGTCTGTTCAAAGGCCGCCTGGCTGATGTCGCGGCTTTGGCGCAGGCTTTTTTGGCGTTCATACTCCAGCCGAGCGCGGTTGACCGTCGCGGCCAGGCCTTCCAGCGAGGCTTTTTGGGCGGCGATGCGGGCCTTTTCAACCTCAATCTGAGCCTTTTGGGCGTCGCGCGTCGCCTCGGCGCTGCGCAGTTGACTTTCCATATCCGCCGCATCCAGTTGCACCAGCACCGACGGCGGTTTCGGCGGAACGGCAGTCGGATCGCCTTTGGTTACGTGTGCGCCTTCCGGACAGGGCAGTTCCAAAATCCGCCCCGCTATCTTGGCGCTGATTTCCACCTCGGTTTTGGGTTCGATTTGACCCGGTGCACTGACGATCTCGACAAACTGGCCGCGCTGAACCGTTTCCAGACGCACAACCGGGCCGGTATTTTGGATGGCTTTGAGTTCACGATGTTTTTTGTATGCAAACAGGCCGGAAACAACGACAATAAAAACGATCATACCAATAATCAGTTTCTTCACGCGTGACCTTTCGATATAAAAAATCTTGTATCTGCCTTTGTGGTCGGTTTTTGGACACGGTCCTCATTTTACCCTCTCCGATGGCTATGAAAAGAGCCATTGTATGTTATATAAACACTTTAGACGGCCAAACGTTACCAAATTTCAAAATTTTTTAAATTTCAGAGAACTTTCTTGTGTGTTTTTGAATATTACTATGATCTAAGTATCTGTATATATGAATATTTTAATGTAAAGGGGTTCTATGAATGGAACTGCTTATAGCACAACATGTTGCGGACGTTCTCAAAGCGGTGGCTCACCCTGTTCGCCTGCAGATTGTTGAGGCGCTGGAATACGGCGAATGCTGCGTGGGCGAGATTGTTGCCAAAACAGGGCATCCCCAGTCGGCTATTAGTCAGCATCTGGGGCTGATGAAAGACAAAGGGATTCTGGACTGTCGTCGTGAGGGAACAAAGGTTTACTACCGTATTCTGAATCGAAATGTGATTCATTTGCTGCACTGTGTGTATGACCATTGTGATCAAGCCGGTAACGACCGGATGGATAACACCTTTTAGAAAAGGATTCAAGAAATGAAATGCAAACCCTTGTATTTACTGCTGGCTGGTGCTCTAATAGGGGTATTGGCGACGGGAATGACCATTGTATTTGCGATGCCGAGTATGATGCTCAAAACGCACGAATCCAATCTGGCGTATGATCAAGCCGTCGATGCGCTTAAAACGCGGATTGAGAAGGCCGGTTGGGTCATTTCCGGTATTATTCCGCTGCACGAATCGCTCAAAAAGCAGGGTGTGGATTTTGAGCGTCGTGTGACTCTGATCAAGTTATGCCATCCCGATTACGCGCAGCGCATTTTAACTACCGACCGTGATATATCCGTTATGATGCCGTGTACGTTCAGTGTATGGGAAGATGATAACGGCAAAGTCTATCTGACGCAGATGAATACTGGGCTGATGGGAAAACTGTTCGGCGGAACCGTCGCCGAGATTATGGGCGGCGCGGTCAGCCGGGATGAGACGGCGATGCTGACAGGACTACTGAAACACTAAAGGCATTGAGGATACTAATTATGAAAATGCTCAAGGACACGCTGGCGGACTGGAGTACCCATCATCCTGTTCTGGTGACTGTCGGGATGGTGGTTTTTACGCTGATTTGCGGGGCGTTTATTCCGTTGATTCAGGTTGATACCGATCCGGAGAATATGCTCAGCAGGGACGAGCCGGTTCGCGTGTTTCATAATCAGACCAAGCAGACGTTCGATCTGAGCGATATCGTGGTGCTCGGCGTGATCAACGAACAGCATCCCGAAGGTGTGTTCAATCCCGATACGCTGGGGCGCATTTATGAATTGACCGAATTTGCCAAAGGCTTGCGCTGGCCGGATCCGCACGATCCGGAAAAGACCATCGGCGTGGTGGAAGGGGATATGATTGCCCCGTCGCTGGTCGATCACATTTCGCAGGATGCGCCGGGGATGATTACCTTCGAATGGCTGATGCCGCAGCCGCCGACGACACAGGAACAAGCCCTGGAGATTCGCAACAAGGTCCTGAGCAATCCCATGTTCAAAGGGACGATGGTTTCTGAAGACGGCAGGGCGATGATGCTGCTTATCCCGTTGACCGACAAGCATCTGAGCTATCGCGTCTATACCGCCTTAAACAAAAAAATTGCCGAGCTGGGCGGCGACGAGGACTATCACATCACCGGGCTGCCGGTGGCCGAGGACACGTTCGGCGTGGAGATGTTCATTCAGATGGCGATTTCGGCGCCGCTGGCAATGGCGACGATCTTTGTGCTGATGCTGTTGTTTTTCCGAAAGCTCGTACTGGTGATATCGCCGATGATCGTGGCGATGGTTTCGGTCATTTCGACGATGGGGCTGCTGATCGGATTCGGTTATCCAGTGCATATTATGAGTTCGATGATTCCGATTTTTTTGATGCCGATTGCGGTGGTGGATTCGGTGCATATTCTGTCGGAATTTTTTGATGTTTATACCAAGGAAAAAGGGCGGCGCAAAACCATAGAAGAAGTGATGCACGAATTGTTTGTGCCGATGCTCTATACGTCGCTGACGTCGGCGGCGGGGTTCCTGTCGTTGGCGCTGACGCCGATTCCGCCGGTGCAGGTGTTCGGCGTATTCGTGGCCGTCGGGATTATGCTGGCCTGGCTGTTTACCATTCTGTTTGTGCCGGCGTATGTGATGTTCATTCCCGACCGACAGCTTGAGAACTTCGGCCTGGCCGTGCAGCACGACAGAAAAGAAACGCCGCTGACCCGTCTGCTGCGGCAAACGGGCGTACTGACGACGCGCTTTGCCAAGCCGATTCTGACGGTGCTGGTCATTCTCGTGGGCGTCTCGATCTACGGCATCACCCGTATCGAAATCAACGACAACCCCGTCAAGTGGTTCTCCCGCCGCCATCCGATTCGCGTGGCCGATACCGCGCTGAACGATCATTTTGGCGGCACGTATATGGCCTATCTGGTGCTGGAAGGCGGCGGCGACCTGCAGGCGGATGCGGATTATGTCAAATCCATCAACGAGCGTGTGTTTGAGGACGTGCACACGCTGAAGGAGGCGTTTCCTGCGGCGCCGGCGTTTGCCGAGCGGCTTACGCAGCGGCTGAACGACCTGGCCGATGACGGGCTGTCGCAGCCGGCGTTTCTCGATGAGGCCATGGCGTGGATTGATGAACAATCGCTGGAGGCCGACGACGACGCATTTTACGCCTGGGAAGAGCTGCGCACCATCCTGGGCGTGGAAAAAGAACGCCTCAACAGCTTCAAGCGTCACGATGTGCTGCGGTATATGGCCGATTTGCAGGGGCATCTGGAACAGGTCGGGCTGGTCGGCAAGAGCAATTCAGTCGCCGACATTGTGCGCAAGGTCAATCAGGAACTGATCGACGGACGCCCCGAAAACTTCCGCATCCCCGACAATCTTCAGGGGGTGGCTGAGTGCTATATTCAGTATCAGCAAAGCCACCGTCCCGGCGATTTGTGGCATATGGTCACGCCGGATTTTCGGCACGCTGCGATCTGGATGCAGTTGACCAGCGGCGACAACAAGGATATGGAACGGGTCGTCGAGGCGGTCGATGCGTATTTTCAGAAACATCCGCCGCCGGCGCCGCTGGAGCATCACTGGGCGGGTCTGACCTATATCAACATCATCTGGCAGGACAAGATGGTCTGGGGGATGCTGCAATCGTTCCTCGGCAGTTTTCTGGTGGTCTTTATTATGATGTCGATCCTGTTCCGTTCGCCGCTGTGGGGGCTGCTGTGTATGGTTCCGCTGACCATTACCATCGCGGCGATTTACGGGGTGATCGGATTTGTCGGAAAGGATTACGATATGCCGGTGGCGGTGCTCAGTGCGTTGACGCTGGGGATGGCGGTGGACTTTGCGATTCACTTTCTCCAGCGCAGCCGGGAGATGCACAAGAAGAGCGGCTCCTGGGCCGGGACGGCGCCGGAGATGTTCGGCGAGCCGGCCCGCGCGATCAGTCGTAATGTGCTGGTGGTTGCGATCGGTTTTTTGCCGCTGCTGGCTGCGCCGCTGGTGCCGTACAAGACCGTCGGTATTTTTCTGTGTGCGATCATGGCCGTATCGGGTATTATCACTCTGCTGGCGCTGCCGGCGGTGATGGCGGTTGCCGAATCGCGGCTGTTCAAGAAGCCCGCTCAGATCGAATCGGTGTCCTGCAATTGCAGCTTTTGTTTGGTTATTTCCATTGCCGTGGTGGTGCTGATTGCCCTGAATCTGCATCAGTACTGGCAGATGGGTGTGACCAAACTGACGGTCGTCAGCCTGGCCGTGGTGCCGGTGTTGATGCTGGCCTGCGGTCTGATGGCCCGACGCAAGGCGTGCAAAGCGGAAATAAAAGATCAAAATGCAAAATGAAAAATGACAGATTAAAAATCAAAATGTGAGGTGCTCTTATGAAACGCAAAATGGCCGGATTCTTTGTGACAAGTTTTATATTTTCTGTGATTGTGCTTGCGCATAATGTGCAGGCGCAAACGCCGTCGGTCGATGAAATCATTACCCAGGCCAACCATGTGGCCTATTATCAGGGTCAGGACGGCAAGAGCAAGGTCAAGATGACCATCACCGACCGGCAGGGCCGGACGCGCAATCGCGAATTCATTATTCTGCGCAAGAACGACCCGGACAACGACGATCAGAAATATTTTGTCTATTTCCAGGCGCCGGCCGATGTGCGGCGGATGGTCTTTATGGTGCACAAGTACGCCGCTTTGGACAAGGACGACGACCGCTGGCTGTATCTGCCGAATCTGGATTTGGTGCGGCGCATTGCCGCCGGCGACAAACGCACCAGCTTTGTCGGCTCAGACTTTTTGTATGAGGATGTGTCCGGGCGCAGTCTGCTGGAAGATACGCACGAGCTGCTCCGCACCACCGAGGAGTACTATGTCATTAAAAGTGTGCCCAAAAAACCGGAGACGGTCGAGTTTACGTATTTTCTGGTTTTTATCGATAAAACGACGTTTATGCCGATGAAGATGGAGTATTATGAAAAGGACGAGTCGCTCTATCGCGTCATCGAATCCAAAAAACTTGAGATGATCAAGGCCAAAGAAGACGGCAAAGAGGTCGAATATCCGACGGTGACGCAGTCCGTCGTCAAAGACCTCAAAAGCGGCAGCGCCACCGAGATGACCTTTTCCGACATCCAGTACAATCTTGGCCTAAACGACACGATCTTTACCGAACGCTACCTGAAACGCCCGCCGCGCGAAGCGATGCGGTAAACAAAAGGAAAAAGGAAAAAGGTAAAAGGCAAACACCCCAAAGGGGCGGAAGATAATACCTGAGGTTTTACGATGGGCAAAGCAATCTTTAAGAAAACAGGTATCGGAATAATGTCTCTTTTGCTTGCCACTCTTGCCTTTGCTGATGAAGGCGGGTCGTTTTGGGACGACTTTTCTCCGCCTCAGATTCACGGGTTTTATGAGCTGCGCGGGGGGTATCGCACGCAGAACGACCGCTATCAGAAAGACAAGTCGGTGATGGAAACCCGCTTGCAGCTTGAGGCGTCCACCTTCACCGACTGGGCGGATTTCAAGTTCAAAGGCGATCTGCTGGGCGATTTTGTGCTGGAAGAGGGCGACTTTGATTTTCGCGAGGGCTGGGTGTTTGCCCGTCCGACCGAGTACCTGGATGTCAAAATCGGTCGGCAGATTTTGACCTGGGGAACGGGCGATTTGTTGTTTATCAATGACCTGTTCCCCAAAGACTGGCAGGCGTTTTTCATCGGGCGCGATGTGGATTACCTCAAAGCGCCGTCCGACGCGGCCAAGCTGAGTTTTTTTACCGAGCTGATCAACATTGATATCGTCTATACGCCGCAGTTTGATCCCGACCGATATGTTCGGGGCGAACGGTTGTCGTATTGGTATGCCCCTGAGAATCGACGCGCCGGCCGCGACCGACGCACGCCGGCCGAGCGGCCTGATGACTGGTTTCGTGACGATGAAATTGCCGTGCGGCTGTATCGCACCATCAGCAACTATGAGGTGGCGCTGTACGGCTACCGCGGCTTTTGGAAAAGTCCCGCCGGACAGTCGCCGACGACGGGCCGACCGATTTTTCCGGATCTGAATGCGTACGGCGCCAGCGTCCGCGGTCCGCTGGGTTCGGGTATTGCCAATGCCGAAATAGGCTACTACGAATCCGCCGATGATAAAAGCGGCAAAGACCCGCTGATTAACAATTCCGAGATGCGCTATCTGGTCGGCTACACGCAGGAAATCGTCGCCGATCTGAACGCCGGCGTGCAGTACTATATCGAACAGATGCTGGACTACAGCGCCTATAAGCGTTCGCACCCGACCGGCTCGAAGCGGCGCGACCGCGACCGGCACGTGGTGACGCTGCGGCTGACCCAGCTGCTGTGGAATCAGAATCTTGAGCTGTCGATGTTTACGTACTACAGTCCCAGCGACAATGACGCCTATCTGCGTCCGAGTATTCACTACAAGGCCACGGATCATCTGGCGCTTGAAACCGGCGCCAATGTCTTTGTGGGCAAATCGCCGCACACGTTCTTCGGCCAGTTCGAAGACAACACCAACATTTATGCCGCCGTACGATACAGCTTCTAAGGGGGGCGCGTTCGAAGACAAGGCGGCACAATGGATTGCGTCGCACTGTCTGCTTGACGGGATCAGCGGTCTGCTGCTGGCGGTCTCCGGCGGGGCCGATTCCGTGGCTTTGGCGGCGGTGCTGCATCGGCTGGTCGCCGCCGGACGGCTCAACGTACGGCTGGTCGTCGGGCATGTCAATCATACGCTGCGCGGCGACGCATCGAACGGGGATGAGGCGTTTGTTCGAGCGATGGCCGAGCGGCTGAGTCTGCCCTGTGTTTGTCGGCGGGTGGATGTACGCGGTTCTGCCCAAAAACAGAAACTATCGATTGAGACCGCCGCACGGTCTTTGCGGCTCGATGCATTGGCGGCGCTGGCAAATGAATCCAACTGCCAGGCGGTTGCAACCGGCCACCAGACCGACGATCAGGCCGAAACCGTTGTGCATCGACTGATGCGGGGTACGGCCCTTAGCGGTTTGTGCGGCATTCGGCCGATGACGGTGCTCAACGGACGGCGGTTCGTGCGTCCGCTGCTGACAGTGCGGCGGGCGGAGATTGAAGCGTATCTGAGGGATTGCGGTTGGGTGTGGCGCGACGATGCGACCAATCGGTCATATGCGTTTACGCGAAATCGGATTCGCCATCGGCTGCTGCCGGCCTTGCACAAGCAATCGCCCGATGTGGCGGCCCGACTGCGGCGGCTGGCCGAATGCGGGCATTGGGCGCGGCTCCGCGTGGAATCGACCGCCGATTTGGTCAAGCCCGTTGATCGCAGCGAGCATACTTTGTCATACAGCCGTTCTGAGTTTATCCGGCAGTCGCCGTGGGTACAGGTCGAATTGATCGGGCGGGCGATTTGTGCATTGGGGGGCAGATTACGCGACGTAACAAGTCGTCATTATCGAGAATTGATGGCGAAAGCCGCCCGTGCGGATTCGGCGAAAATCACCTGGCCGGGCCGTCTTGCCGTGAGCGTGGAGGCCGACAGATTGACCTTTTCTGCGCCCATCGAGAGGCTGTCTGTGTTTCCGAGTGAACCGGTGGCTGTTTCTATCGGAACGGTTGCTGACTTTGGCCCCTATACAATCCGGATTAATTATGTTGACATTAAAGGCAAGGATTTCTTTGATTATCTGGCAAACAAGCCCCCCTGTACGGAATGGCTGGATGCCGAGCGAATCGAAGGTCCGCTGGTGGCACGCCAAATCAGGCCGGGCGACCGGTTTTGGCCTCTGGGGCTGGGGCATGAGAAAAAAGTTGCCCGATTTTTGCAGGATTCCCAAATACTAAAACCACAAAGACAAAGCGTTTTTGTGCTGGCCGACACAAAAAAAATCATCTATCTGGCACCGCTGAGGCTGGATGAACGGGCAAAAGTGTCAAAACGAACAAAAAAAATTCTCAAAATTAATATCTTCTATCGAGATAAAGACGCTTGAGAAACCATATCATAAAGCGTTTCCGGAGCTATATCTGCCCCATTAGGCCATGCAATCGTGCCGCCTTCAATTTGAGCCTGCTTAAAAAAAGCCTTGTCTTCTAATGGCGCAAAGATTGGTCCTTTATGGAGATATGTTGAAAAATCGACATCACCCGAAGTGTTGTCATCAAATGTCAAGTGATAAACATAATCTCTTTTGTATTGTATCTTGGTCAGTTCGTTACAATTCCACATATTTTTACTCCAAAGGATTGACTTTGTTGATTTCTTCTCCTATTTTTGCCAATTCCCAATTGCACATAAGATCCTCGCTATGCAAATCAATCCATTCCCTTATGAGTCTCAACGCAGTTCTTGATTTAATATCTCCCTATGATATTTCCACGAAAATCAATGACGGCTTTTTGGTCTTGATACTCAACATGGATATGTGGAGGATTGTGGTCGTCATAAAACATCCGAACAATAATTCCAAAAAACATTGAAATCACTGGCATATATTGGCTCCCGACATATTGCACGATCTTCACGTCAAAACCACAGTCTAACACAAAAAGATGTAAAAATCAATATCTCCCTCCCGCTGGTTATATGGGGGATACTTTGCGGAATTCAGGCAAAAAATCTTGACAGGGGACCCGATTGGCTCTACATTACGCACTCTGTGAATCCGTATAACTGCGGAGAGTGTATGCAAATAGAGTGTTAACGTCTTTCGAAAAGGAGATTTTCGATGGCAACAAAGGTTGCAATTAATGGATTTGGTCGTATCGGCCGTGCGGTGGCTCGGATTATTATGGATCGTAAAGATTTGGAATTGGTCGCGATCAACGACCTGGCTGATAACAAGAGTCTGGCGCATCTGTTCAAGTATGACACGGTGTTCGGGCCGTGGAAGGGAACCGTCGAGGCGACCGAGGACAGCATCATCATCAACGGCAAATCCATCAAGTCGCTTGCCGAGCGGAATCCGGCCGATTTGCCGTGGGGCAAGATGGGTGTGGAAGTGGCGGTTGAATCCACCGGTATTTTCCGCTCGAAATCTTCCCCCAAGGGCGGATACGAAGACCACATCAAGGCCGGCGCCAAAAAGGTGATTCTGACCGTCCCGGCCAAAGATGACATCGACGCCACTGTCGTTCTGGGCGTCAATGACGCAGACATCACGGCGTCGACCAAATCGATTTCGAATGCAAGCTGTACGACCAACTGTCTGGCCCCGCTGGCCAAGGCGCTGGATGACGCATTCGGTATTGAAAAAGGCCTGATGGTTACGGTCCACGGCTACACCAATGACCAGAATGTGTGCGATCAGATTCACAGCGATCTGCGTCGTGCCCGTGCGGCGGCTATGAACATTATTCCCACGACGACCGGCGCGGCCAAGGCCGTCGGGTTGGTCATTCCGCATCTGAAAGGCAAGCTGGACGGTTACGCCCTGCGCGTGCCGGTGATTACCGGCAGTTGTGTGGATCTGGTGGCCGATCTGAAGAAGGAAGTGACCAAAGAGGAAGTCAACGCCGCCGTCAAGAAGGCCGCCGAAGGCCCGCTCAAGGGGATTCTGGCCTATTGCGACGAGCCGATCGTCAGCAGCGACATCATCGGCAACACCCATTCGAGCATCTTTGACTCGCTGTGCACGATGGTGCAGGGCAAGACCGTCAAGGTCGTCAGTTGGTATGACAACGAATGGGGTTATTCCTGCCGTACCGTTGATATCATCGAACAAATCGCGAAGCTGTAAACAGCTTTTCGCCCATTCGGGCGCGATGCGTGTCACAGAGTCGAAAGCCCGCGCCTGGCCGCGGGCTTTTCTTGCTTACGGATGCGAAGACAAACCATACAATAGACGACAAACAAAGGATTGTCTGAAAGGATAGGTCTATGGCCAAAAAAACAGTAGCCGATATTAACGTGAAGGGAAAAAAAGTGTTGATGCGGGTGGATTTTAATGTGCCGCTCGACGACCAACAGAACATCACCAATGACAACCGCATCGTCCAGGCGCTGCCGACCATCAAGCACGTCCTGGAGCAGGGCGGTTCGCTGATTTTGATGAGCCATCTGGGGCGTCCCAAGGGCGCGCCGGATCCGAAATTCTCGCTGGCGCCGGTCGCCGGTCGGCTGGGCGAATTGCTGGGCAAGGCCGTTCTCTTTGTCCCGGACTGCATCGGTCCGGACGTGAAGACCAAAGCCGCCGCGCTGAAACCCGGCGATGTGATGCTGCTGGAAAATGTGCGTTTTCACAAAGAGGAAACCATCAAAGACAAGGCCGCCAAGGAAGACGCCCAGTTGCGTCAGGCCAAGGATGCGTTTGCCGGTCAGTTGGCCGAGTTGGCGGATGTGTATGTGGATGACGCCTTTGGTACGGCCCACCGCGACAACGCCTCAATGTACACGGTGCCGATGCTGATGGAAGGCAAGGATCGGGTCATCGGCTTTTTGATTGAAAAAGAATTGAAGTATCTCGGCGATACCCTTGAGCAGCCGAAGCGTCCGTTTGTGGCGATTCTGGGCGGGGCGAAGGTTTCTGATAAAATCGGCGTCATTGAGAACCTGCTGCGCAAGGTCGATAGCATTCTCATCGGCGGAGCGATGGCCTATACCTTTTTCAAGGCGCAGGGCAAGCGCGTCGGCAACAGCCTGTGCGAAACGGATTTTGCCGACAAAGCAAGCGATCTGCTCAGGCAGGCCGAGGAAATCGGCTGCCAAATCGTCTTGCCGGTCGATACGGTCGTTGCCAAAGAGTTTAAGGCCAACGCCGAGCACAAGGTCGTTGAAGGCGACATCGAAGACGGCTGGGAAGGGCTGGACATCGGCCCCCAAACGCAGAAACTGTTTGCCGAGAAGCTGAAAAACGCAAAGACCATTGTCTGGAACGGACCGATGGGCGTGTTCGAATTGGAGCCGTTTGACGCCGGCACCAAGGCGGTGGCGATCGCGGCGGCCGAGGCGACCGACAAAGGCGCCCGCAGCATCATCGGCGGCGGCGACAGCGCCAGCGCCATTGCACAGCTCGGCTTGCAGGATCGCGTCAGCCATATCTCGACCGGCGGCGGCGCGAGTCTGGAGTTTCTCGAAGGCAAGAAGTTCAAATGCCTTGAAATCCTGGACGAAAAATAAAAACAGAGCAGAAGACGATGAACAGACGCAGACTGCCTCAGGCCGGGACGTTTCAGATCGCACCGTCGATCCTCAGCGCCGATTTTGCCCGTCTGGCCTCGGAAATTGCGGAGGTCACGGCCGCGGGGATCGAGGTGGTGCATCTGGATGTGATGGACGGGCATTTTGTGCCGAATCTGACGTTCGGCCCGCCGGTGGTGGCCTGGATTCGCAAATGTACCGACGCTGTGCTGGATACGCATTTGATGATGACCGACCCTGAATCATATGCCGAGCGGTTTGTCGAGGCCGGCAGCGACCATATCACGTTTCATATCGAAACGGTCAGCGATCCGGCCGGGTTTGTCAGGACGCTTCACGATCTGGGCGTATCGGCGGGGGTGACGTTAAATCCCGATACGCCGGTTGAGGCGGTCGAGCCGGTCGCCCCGTTGTGCGATATGGTGCTGGTGATGACGGTCAATCCCGGTTTCGGCGGCCAGTCGTTTATGGACCGGGCGGCGCAAAAGTGTATTCGTCTGCGTCAGATTGTCGGTCCGGACGTGCGTATTGAGGTCGATGGCGGCATTGACCCGACGACCGCCGGCACGGTCAAACGCTACGGCGCCGATACGTTTGTGGCCGGCAACGCCATCTTCGGTCAGTCCGACCGGGCTGCGGCCATCCATGCGATACGGCGGGCCATTGAGAATGGGTAATACTGAGAAAATCCGAAGCACGAAAATCGAAATCCGAAACAATACAAAAAATTGGTATCGTCCCAAAGGTGTTGTTTGTAATTGGAATTTGTTTCGAATTTCGAGATTCGGATTTCGAATTTATTGAAAAAATGATTGCTATGGCAAAGAATAAAAAAGCAGGCTGGGACGGTTTTTCGCTCAAACCCCGCAAGGAGATGCCCGAAGGGTTGTGGCTGTCCTGTCCTTCCTGCCGGAATATGCTGTATCGAAAAACCGTCGATCAGAATCTTGGCGTCTGCCCGGAGTGCCGTCATCATTTTCGCATCGATGGGCCGACGCGTGTGCAGCAGCTTGTCGATGAAGGTTCCTTTGAAGAGCTGGCTCGTGACCTGGCCAGCAGCGACCCGCTTTCCTTCGTCTGGGGGGATAAGCACTACCGCGACCGCATCAAGGCGGATCCGAAAGCCCATCGTGCGCACGAGGCCATTCTCGTCGGCAAAGCGTTCATCCGCGGACGCGGGGTGGTTTTGGCGGCGATGGATTTTTCGTTTTTGGGCGGTTCGATGGGCATGGTCGTCGGCGAAAAGTTTTGCCGCGGCGTGGATCGGGCCATCGAAGAAAATCTGCCGCTGGTAGTGGTGAGCTGTTCCGGCGGGGCGCGAATGCATGAAGGCGTCGTGGCGTTGCAGCAGATGGCCAAGACCAGCGCCGCGCTGGCCCGCTATGATGAAGCCGGCGGGCTGTATATCTCCGTCCTGACCGATCCGACCACCGGCGGCGTGGCGGCCAGCTTTTCGATGCTGGGCGATGTGATTATCGCCGAACCCGGCGCCCTGATCGGCTTTACCGGTCCCCGCGTCATCCAGCAGACCATTAAGATCGAGCTGCCCGAAGGCTTCCAGCGGGCCGAGTTCTTGCTGGAGCACGGGTTTGTCGATATGATCATCCACCGCAAAGACCTGCGCAGCGAAATCGGACGGCTCATCGACTATTGCGGCAAATAGAATATTTCAAATTTCCTATTTCATATTTCCAATTTGAAATAGAATATAGGCAATAGGAAATAATGAAGATGGCTTATTTTCGAGACAACATTGAACGGATGGCGGGGTATGTGCCGGGGTTTCAGCCCAAACAGACTGATGTGGTCAAGCTGAACACGAACGAGAATCCGTATCCGCCGTCGCCGGCGGTGCTGGAGGCGATTCGGACCACGACTGCCGAGCAGCTTCGCCGCTATCCGGATCCGGTCGGCGATGTGTTTCGACGGGCAGCAGCCGGGGTGCTGGATGTGCAGCCGGAAAACCTGTGCTGCACCAACGGCGGCGATGATTTGCTCAATATTGTCGTGCGTGCCTGCTGCGACGCTGGACGGCCGGCGGCGTTTATCCAGCCGACGTATTCGCTGTATCCGGTACTGGCTGCGATTCAGAGCTGCCCGACCATAGAAATCGACCGAAACGCTCCCGATGCCCTCGCTCAACTGGCACAGGCTGATGCGGCGCTGACGATGATCTGCAATCCCAATGCCCCGACGTGTGAGCTGCTGCCGATTGATGCGCTGGCCGCGCTGGCTTCGAAACTGTCCGGCGTGCTGCTGATTGATGAGGCGTATGCGGATTTTGCCGATGACAACGCGCTGCGGCTGGTGCGGGAATTTACAAATGTCATTGTCCTGCGTTCGATGAGCAAAGGGTATTCGCTGGCCGGATTGCGATTCGGATTTGCCGCGGCCGATCCGGCCCTGATTGAGGGGCTGATGAAGGTGCGGGATTCTTACGCGGTGGATGTATTGGCCCTGCGAGCGGCGACCGCGGCCATCACCGACCAGACGTATTTCAAAGAAAATATTCTGAAGATCAAGGCCGAACGGCGGCGTTTGACCGAGGCTCTGCGGCAGCTCGGCCTGGATGTGCCGGACAGCCAGACCAATTTCGTGCTGGCCCGCTGCGTCGGCAAAGACGCCGAGGCGGTCTTCAAGGCATTGGCCAAAGAGCAGATTTATGTTCGCTACTTTGATTTGCCGGGGCTGGAAGATCAACTGCGGATTACAGTCGGTACACCCGAACAGAACGATAAGCTGCTGGCGGCTTTGAACCCTATTTTGCAAGGATAATCTCATGGCACAGCGACAAGCGACCATCGAACGCAAAACCAATGAAACGGACATTCGCGTCGAGCTGAATCTGGACGGGCAGGGGCGCTACTCGATCAATACCGGTATCGGATTTTTCGACCATATGCTGGCGCACCTGAGCAAGCACAGTCGAATCGATATGACCGTTCGGGCCAAAGGCGACCTGGAGGTCGATGCGCATCATACGATTGAAGATGTGGGGATTGCTCTGGGTCAGGCGCTGGAAACGGCCTTGGGCGACAAGAAGGGCATCGCCCGCTACGGCCACAGTGTCGTACCGATGGAAGATGCTCGCGCGGAAACGGTGGTCGATTTGTCGGGCCGGCCGTATCTGGTCTATCGTGTGTCGTTCAAGACCGAGAAGATCGGCGATTTTGACGTCGAATGTGTCGAGGAATTTTTGCGCAGCTTCTCGACGGTTGGCAAGTTCAACCTCCACGTCGAATCGCCCTGCGGCCTGAACAGCCACCACATCGCCGAGGCCGTCTTCAAGGCCCTTGGTCAGGCCCTCGGTGCGGCGGTTAACATCATCGGAAGCGAGATTCCCAGTACAAAGGGCACGCTGTGATAGAGGTTCAATACGACTATCGCAGCGGCATCGGCACGGATATTCATCGGTTTGCGCCGGATCGGCCGCTGATGCTGGGGGGTGTCCAGATTCCGTTTCCGCTGGGGCTGCTGGGTCACAGCGACGGCGATGTGGTGCTGCACGCCGTGATGGACGCACTGCTGGGTGCGGCCGGTCTGGGCGATATCGGCACGTTTTTTCCTGATACCGACCCGCAGTGGAAAGACGCCGACAGCGGCGAGCTGCTCTTGCGGGTGCGCGAACAAATCAAAAAACACCACTGGCAGCCTGTCAATGTCGATATCATTGTTCACGCCGAACTGCCGAAACTCGGCCCCTATAAAGGACAGATTCGACGCAGCATCGCCGGGCTGATCGATACCGATTTTGCCAATGTCAACGTCAAGGCCAAAACCGCCGAAGGTCTCGGCCCCGTCGGTCAGGCAGAAGCGATTGAAGCGACGGTGGTCGTCCTGCTCAAACGGCGCGTTAAATAGCGCCTCCGGCGGTTGTATCGAGAGTTATCTCACTACCGAAAAGATGATCAGCGGTCGATTTCACTGCGGATTTCATTGAGCAGGTTGATCGCCTCGATCGGCGTCAGGCGATTGACGTCAAGCGTCTTGAGTTTGTCCAGCACCGACTTGTGGCGTTCCACAAACAGCAGCTCATCTTCCGATACCGTTTTATGACGGGCCAGCTTATCGCCGGAAGCCTCTTTGGCGAAGGTGCTTTCCAGATCGGCCAGAATCTCATGACTGCGGGCAATGATGGATTTGGGCAGCCCGGCCAGTTTGGCGACGTGAATGCCGTAGCTTTTGTCCGTGCCGCCGGGGATGATCTTGTGCAGAAAGACCACCTGCCCGGCCCACTCGCGCACCGCGACATTCAGATTTTTGACATTGGCCAGCAACTGCCCCAGCTCGGTCAGTTCGTGATAATGCGTTGCAAACAGGGTGCGGCATTGGAGCGTATTGGCCAGATGTTCGGTGATCGCCCAAGCCAGTGAAAGCCCGTCGTAGGTACTTGTGCCGCGACCGACCTCGTCAAGAATCACCAGACTCTTTTCCGTGGCGTTGTTCAGAATGTTGGCCGTCTCGGTCATCTCGACCATGAACGTACTCTGTCCCCGCGCCAGTTCATCCGAGGCGCCGACGCGGGTAAAGATGCGGTCCGCTGCGCCGATTCGCGCTTCTTTGGCCGGAATGAACGAGCCGGTTTGCGCCAGCAAAACCAGCAGCGCGACCTGTCGGATGTAGGTGCTTTTGCCGGCCATATTCGGGCCGGTGATGATAGCGATGTCCTTGCCGTCGATGCTGAGGGTTACATCATTGGGGACAAATTCGGCCCCGAGCATCTGCGCCAGGACGGGGTGTTTACCTTCAAGGATGTGCAGTTCTTTGTCGTCGGTAATGGTGGGTCGAATGTAGCGGTTCTGTCGAGCCAGATGCGCCAGCGCCGCCAGACAGTCGCCGATCGCGATGACCTCGGCCAGCGCCTGAAGCTGCGGAATATAGCGGGCGCACTCGTTTCGCATCTGCTCGAACAGCTGCTGTTCCAGCACAATCGCTTTTTCGGCTGCGCCGAGGGCCTGCTCTTCGTATTGCTTCAGTTCGTCGGTGATATAGCGTTCGGCGTTTTTAATCGTTTGCTTGCGGACATAATCGGCCGGAACTCGGTCGGCCTGTGCGCGGCTCAGCTCAATGTAATAGCCGAAGACCTTGTTAAAGCCGACCTTGAGTTTGTCGATGCCGGTGCGCTGGATTTGACGCTGCTGATAGTCGGCCAGCCAGCTTTGGCCGTCTTTGGAGATCGACCGCAGTTTGTCCAGCTCGGCGTGAAAGCCGCTGCGAATGACCCCGCCGTCGCGCAGATGAGACGGCGGTTCCGGTTCAACGGCCGCTTCGAGCAGATCGGCCAGCTCGTCCATACTGTCGCAGCGTGTGTGCAGGTCGTGCAGCATCGCCGATTGACAGGCCGACAGCGCGCCCCGTACATGCGGAATGGCTCGCAGTGTCATCCCCAATGCGACCAGATCTTTGGGCAAGGCGCGAAAGGTGCTGATGCGGGCGACGATACGCTCCAGATCGGCAATATGCTTGAGTTGTCCGCGCAGGTCGTTCAGCAGGGCGTCGTCGCCGACCAGTTCGGCAATCGCATCCTGACGGGCGACAATCGCCGCCGGTTCGCGCAGCGGGCGGCAGATCCATCCCCGCAGCAACCGCGATCCCATCGCCGTGAGCGTCTGGTCAATGGCCTCCAGCAGTGTGCCTTTGGTCGATTCGGAACGGATCGTCCGCAGCACCTCCAGTGAACGCAGCGAGGTCGGGTCGATCTGTAAAAATCGGCTTGGCCTGACCGGACGTATCGCGGTGATATGGTTCAGGGCGGTCTTTTGCGTTTCGTCGAGATATTCAAGAATTGCCCCGGCCGCCCGCACGCCCTCAAAATCCGGGTCGATGCCGAAGCCTTCCAGCGTTTGTGTGCCAAAGTGTTTGAGCAGTTTTTCGCGCGCGGTGTAGGGGTCAAAGTACCAGCCGGGCCGTTCGGTGATGACTGCGCCGGTCAGTTGGCGAATCGTCGCGGCCAGTTTTTTTTGCTCGGCCTCGAACAGCTCGCCGCGGCACTCGGCCAGCAGCACCTCCCGCGGCGAAAGCCGCAGCAATTCATCGACCACTGCCGATTCGGGCAGTTCCTGCACAAAAAAATGACCCGTTGAGATATCCACCCAGGCCAGGGCTGCGCTTTTGCGTCCCAGACTGACCGCCGCCAGAAAATTATCCTCCCGCGCCGCCAGCAGGATGTCGTCGGTCAGTGTGCCCGGCGTAACCACCCGCACCACGTCGCGCTGAACGACGCCTTTGGCCTGTTTGGGGTCCTCAACCTGTTCGCAGATGGCGACTTTATACCCGGCCTGGAGCATTTTTTTGAGGTAGCCGTCCACGGCGTGATACGGCAGTCCGGCCAGCGGGATGGGGCTGTCGCTGTTTTTATTGCGGCTGGTCAGCGCCAGACCCAGCACGCGCGAGCAGGTCTGCGCATCGTCGTAAAACGTCTCGTAAAAATCGCCCATGCGAAAAAACAGCACCGCATCCGGATATTTCTGCTTGAAACGGTGAAACTGCTTCATCGCCGGCGTCAGGTTGTCAGCCGTCTTTGCCATCGCCGGCGATTATACCGATCATCGGCGTTTTTTCAACCGAAACCCGACACAGAGGATTGGATACGGCCGTTTGAATAGATCAAGGGCGGTGTGGCTGTCGCGGGGCCGTAAGTTTTGTTTCAGTAGAACGTTATATTGATATACCTGCGGTTGTATGGTTTATTTCAAATTTTTTCTTGACATTGCAAAAGGCATTGTTTTATAAGATAAGGTGAATTGATAGGCAGTCCGAGTGTCTGTGTGCCCGCGGGTCGCGCCGTCGGGTGGTATCAGGGCTTGAAAAGTGGACACGGGAAGGACAGAAGAGCAGTTGCATCGTTTAGAGGGCGAGACACCACCTGATTT
>OMKS01000576.1_pt1 | contig 34316 bp, 25 predicted proteins | sample 1674721 | NCBI WGS metagenome assembly OMKS01 (sample SAMN06264996, study PRJEB25208) | sediment metagenome | isolation source: hot spring sediment | place: USA: California | collected 2014-09-02 | reverse complement strand
GAAGATATCCGGGATATCGCCATCAGCGAGGGCATGTCCACGCTCCTCCAAGACGGCATCAAAAAGGTGCTCGCCGGTCATACCGACTTTTATCAGGTCCTCAGGGTCTGTATGAAGTAGGGTGAAGATTGAGGGGTGTTGTTACCGATGTTACACATGCGCTGAGACTGCTTGGATAAATATCGAAACAAAGCGGTTTAATTGTGAGGATTCATATGGAAAAGATTTGTATTGTTAAGAAAAGAAAGTTGCCGCTCAGGAGAGGCAATGAGGCAACGTTTTCAGTACCTGCATTAACCGATGTCATTTCTCATAAACCTGATGAGGGACGGGATTCATCTCAAATCGATGACTTTTCAGGAATAACCGGAATTAGCCATCATGATGCTTCGTCAACCGACGACAAGGATAACGTCGTATCATTGAAACTGACACCTGAACAATGTTCGTATCTGTTATCGAGCCAGCTCATGGAACATCTTCCTGAAGAGATAACGGAAAAATTTTTCGTCGACACTCAAATGGCAAATAACGTCAGTGTTTTTTTTAATTTTCATTTGAGTAAACCCGAATCAATACGACTTCTAAGAACCGATCAAGTATGCGAAATGCTTCAGATCAGCAAAAGCTTCCTTACAAATCTCATCAGGAATAAAAAAATACGAAGTTATAAAATGGGTGGTCTGAGAAGGCTTTCTTTTGATGATGTCCTGATATTCCTTACAGAAAGTGAGGATATTCCAAAAAAATACTCAGGGAAGAATGACTGATGGTCTACTCGAATATAATAGTGACTCGTGCAAGCCGTGAGGAGGAAAAATAATGTATTACGAATATTGGGGATTGCAAAAACCGCCATTTGACAATGTGCCCGATCCATCAATGTATGTCGACTGCGGGACATCAATGGAGAACGCAATCGCAGAAACACTCTTTGCTATTGAAGAGGGGGGAGAATGCATTTCCGTCATCGTCGGTGATGTTGGATTAGGGAAAACACTGTCTCTCCGCATTATTATTGACTCCCTTGATCAGAGCATCTATAAAATAGCGCTGATCACCAACCCGGGAATCAGCTTTACTCAGTTGATGAGGGAAATCATCGGTCAATTGACGGGCGAACAATGTAATAAGCGGCGAAAGGGAGATCTTCTGGATATCTTCAACAAGCTTCTTTTTCAAACAATTGATGAAGGGAAGCGTGTTTTAATCTTTATTGACGAGGCAAACGCCATGACTCCGGCGAATCTTGAAAGCCTTCGATTGCTGACAAACTTACAACATAATCAGATGAATCTGTTCACGATTGTTCTAGCCGGGCAGCTTGAACTGGCTCAACGTCTGGAACATCCCAAACATGCGAATCTGTATCAGAGAATTGGAACGTACGGAAAAATTGAAAGATTAGATTCCATAGAAAAGCTCAAAACATACGTCAATACCAGACTTCAATACGCAGGGGCAACCAAGCAAATTTTCACTGACAATGCCTATGAATACCTGTGGGAGCATTCAGATGACGGAGTCCCCCGACTCATCAATAAGATTGCTAAGTTGTCCTTAAAAGCGGGAGAAACGAATCAGTTTGATCTTATTTCAGGAGAAGTAGTAAATCAAATCGGCGAGTGTTTTCAGAAACTGACACGCCCGACAACACCCCAACGACAACCGAGAAAAAAACCGGAGCGAAAAATGCTTGAGGGGAAAATAGATATGCCCATGCGCGCTCCTCGGGAAATCGGAGAGAGAGAATTACATCGTGACGGTCGTCGCGTACCTGTTATACCCCCCGAGCTATCCGGGACGGTTGACACAACGTACAAGAAAGCGATTGGAGAAAACCAGTTACCACCGCACGAACAGGTCCCGACAGAAGAACTGCCGGAACCTCCGGCTGAACAGTCACTGCAGACGGAGCAGGCCGTCGAGGAACAACCGGCCGCAGCGGAACAGGCCAGCCCGGAAGAACCGCCGGAACCTCCGGCTGAACAGTCACTGCAGACGGAGCAGGCCGTCGAAGGTAAACCGTCGTCTTCGAACGGAGGAACAAAAGGTGACATAATAGAAACGTTGAAAATCGGTAATCAGACGCTCGAAATAACGATCCCCTATCATGTGATTGAACATGCTCTGTCATTTTCACCGGAAAAACAGACAAAACTTGCAGGAGCGTTTGCCGCGTTCGTTCTCAAGCAAAATGATACTTTCTTTAGCAAGCTGGCAAATGACCCTGTTCATATATGGGGTGAAATAAGGAATCTTGTCCTTTCCAAATTTAATTAACATTGCAGAGTTTGGTGCTGCTACAAGAGGCTGTGATAATGGATACGAAGAGACGGGCAAAAGAATGTTTCATAAAGGGATATCAGCATGACGTTGTCGAAGGTGATTACGAAAATGCTCTTGAAGCATACAAAGAATGTATAAAACTTAATAATGAATTAACGGATGCATATGTAAATATGGGTTTCATATACATTCAAAAGGAAGATTATGACGACGCCCTGGAATGCTTTCAACAAGTTGTTGCTTTGGAACCAGAAAATCCGGAGGCTTATAATAACCTCGGCTATGTATTCGAAATCACGAATAGATACAGTAGCGCACAACAAATGTACGAACAGGCCCTTGTCTTAAGTCCGGGGAACGTAGAAGCAGTTATGAACATTGCACATGTCATAGAACTGCAAGGTGATTACTTCGAGGCTGTCACACAATACCAGAAAGCGATTGCCATTAATCCTGATGCCACGGCTCCCCGGTTCTGTCTGGCTGCCCTGCATGATCATTATGATATGTTTGATGAGGCAATCATTCAATACGAAGAGGTCCTGAAGAGAGATCCCGCCTATCTTAAGGCTTCATTTAACCTCGGTAATCTGTACTTCCAGCTTGGGAATTATAAGGAGGCACTCATTTTGTTTGAAAGGGTGCTGGAATCAGAACCGAATAATGCGGAAGCATGGAATAACCTTGGATCGATTAATGAAATGATCGGCAATCATGATAAAGCAACCATCGCCTATCAACAATCCGTCAAGCTGAACCAGTTTCAGGAAGAAGCCCATGTAAATCTGTCCCGTATTTTATTTGCCCAGTATCAATCGCATCGGGATGAATCTAAAAAAAACGAAATTATCGAAAGGCTCAATTTCGTGCTGACGATAAACTCCAAGAATACAAAGGCCCAGAAACTGCTGCAAAAGATAGCTGATCATTGATGGCGTTCGTATACACATAATGCCTTTTTCAAAAAGGCCTATTGAGGGAAAGTTGATGAAATCGCATCTCAGGCTCATAACCGAATTGATAAAGCAATTGGGGGAAATTATGAAGATATCCTTTTCTTCACATCGTCGATTCGTTCCTGAAGTGCACTAATCGAATGATCAAGCATCGCAAGGGCCTGTGTGGCCTCTTCTTTAACCTCATGCTGCCTGCCTGCCAGACTCATCATATCCGATATATCAATAGTGAATGACCGGAATCGGTCAACCAGCATATCATAAAGATTTTCAGCAGCCACATCGACGAGTTTAAAAACATACTGATATTTCAAATTCTCCCGATAATCATTCAGATGAAACATCAGCGATCTCTCCGTTTCACGTTTAATCCGTTTCACGCCGTCGCGGAGGGCGGCAATTTCCCCTTCTTTATTGTCCTGAATTTGTCTTTTAAAGAATTTTTTCAGGACCTTGGCAAGATTGTAAAATCCGAGTCGCAAAACTGCCTCCGTACGGATTTGTTTCGTATATTTAAGCGATGACACAAGAGGCGGTACTGTAAGACCTGCTTTCCGCTTCAGGGTCTCCACATTGAATGAAAGGCCAACGTCCGAGGTTCGCTCCGCGAGCTGCACACCGAGGCTCTGCAATGCAGACTCGTACCGCTTGAATGAATCCCTTACCATGGAGTCATATGTACCGGCCACATTCGCCAGCAGTTCGTTGATTTTATTTTCGTCCTGCCGGATAAAGTGTACCAGCCGGGGGTTAATCGTCTCTGTCATGAAAACATCGAGGCTGTGTTTGAATTCTTGAAACACCGTATACAGTGTTGCAGAGAATCCCATTCCATCGATATCTTCGACATTGTCTCTCGTATCAATAGAGTATCCCCTGACAAATGCCTGGATCTCCTTGATTACATCACCGAAAGGCACATCGAGAAAGCTGTTAATGTCTTTTTCAATTTCCCGTTTTGTCTTCTGTGAAGCCCCTGCCAGCGTATCCTTTATCATTGCTCGTATCTGGTCCATCTGGACTTGTTCGAGCTTAATCTTTTCGGCAATAGCATGGGCGTCATCGGCACTCTTGGACAAGATTTCCCCATTTATGGTAACCCAATCCCGAAGCCCGCGTGCAATCACAGACAGGCGCTCAACGTGATTTTTCAACAGCAGGGTGAAGCGGTCCCGAGTCAACTTTTTATCGAGATCGGATTCAAACCGTTTTCGTTCGGCATCTGAAAAGTCTTTCAATTCTGAGTCGCTCTCCCAGTATTCCAGTCGAAGTCTGTCCTTATCGGAAAGGTCGATCTTAAGTTTTCTGAAAAGATCGAACAGCGTGGAAAAGGTAAAGAGATCCGGGTCGGACCTTATGACGCCGATTTCTTCACGAATTCTGATCAGAAGGGTTTTCAGGTCTTCAAGATTGTCGTGTTCGTTAAAGTCACAATTGACTACAAAAAAGATGTTCTCCATAAGACCCATTTTTCTGATCATGGATAAAAACTTGATATCTGCTTGGCGAACTCCGGTCCTGCTGCTCAGCAGATAAATGATCATGTGGGTTTTGAGAAGATAATCCTGAATCATAGCAAGATGAAGGGGATTGGGAGAATCGCTTCCTTGACAGTCCGCAATCTCTATATTCTCGTCGAGACTCCTGCGGGCCGGAATGTGCAACTCCATATCACGCAGATAAACGGCGAGTGAATCATCACTTACATAGTCCTTATGTTTTGCAAAGTCACCTCCCTGGAACTGCAGTGTTCTGGCCGTGTCCCATGCAATAACATCGGCAACTCGATCATACCCCCTGAGATATGAGCTAAGCAGAACTGCGTTCACATCACGAGTATCCTGCGAAATGAGCTGGTCGCTGCTGAGAGAGGTAAGGGCGCGGGACAGATCCGCCCGGTCTCTTTGACGCCGGATATCGAATCTCCCGTCACCGGGATTCACTTCAAGAGACGGGAAAAGAACCATCGCTTGTTCCATCTCCGAGTTAACTTCTTCCCAGGTCTTGAAAATCAGGTGAGCTTTCAGATGAGGTCCCTTTCGAACCCGGGTGACAATAGACGTAACAACTCCCGCTCCCCGTTTGAGGTAATCACCTTCCAGTACTGCATTGACGAATGTGCTTTTACCCGACTTAATGGCACCGACAACCGCCACTCTCAGGATGTCCTCATTCAGTTGCTCCTCGATCGCATGTCCTGCCCTCTCCCAGTTCTCAAAGGGATATTTGGAGATACCCGGTATTGCTTTCGCAGTATCAAAAAGCTTGGTGATTTCCCTGCTCATGGAAATCAAGTTGCTCTTGACGGATTCAAACGTGCTCATGCCTTCGTCCGTTCTTATGCATAATTAGAAAACCCTTTTCTTCACCGTTTCTTCAACGGTGCCACAATATCGGAATGATCGACATCGTGTCAATCAAAAACGATTTTCTGTCAAGATGACAATTTTATTGAGAGATCATCCCGGAGTTTCGTTTTCTGCCATCCGTGCAAAACGAGTGACAGTCAACTGCGAGTTCGTGAGACCAAAAGACGAGGACGTTGAATTGTCGGATGTATGATCTCAATGTATCAGAAGTCGGCACTGATCAGACAAAAATGAGTGTGAAAAACAATCTGTAAACCATTAAACCGCAACGGCAACATTGCTGTCTGAATCATCCGCTACCTGTCATCAGGTCAGTATCAAAATCAATCACTTCCCTCATTCATTCATCAGTTGTCTGTTCATTGGTACCGGGATCTGTCAAAGTCAAGGGACCATTCTTCCATCAGCTCATTCAGATTGTCCAGCTCCGAAATAAAGCGTGAGGGCTGGGAAACAGTATAGCGAGACATAGAGTAATTTCCCCTCAATGAATAATCAATTTCAGGCACGATCATATAAAGATGCTGCTGTGCTCTCGTCGCCGCCACATAAAACAGTCGTCGTTCCTCCTCAATATCTTCCTCCCGGTAGAATGAATATGACGAAGGAAAATATCCGTCGACAAGATTAATAATGAAAACACTGTGCCATTCAAGCCCCTTGGCGGAATGAACTGTTGACAATATCAACTTTCCATCGCCACCAATTGACCCATTGAACCCATTCTGAATGTATTCCGGAGGTTCTATAGTTAAATCGGTCAGAAAGTGTTCAATGGTCCTGTAGCGTTCGGCAATTCGAATGAGTGATTCCAGATCATTGACCCGCTTTTTATAATCATCATGTACCTTTTCTAATAATGGAAGATAATAGTCAAGCACGATCCTTACCTCCTCGGCGGGAGTGTGATCCGAAGACGTTATCCGATTAATGACTTCATAAAGCTTATTCAGATCATCTGAATATTTCCTGCCTGCATACTGCGGAGACAAGAGAGCATCGAAGCCCCTTCTATTATCAACTATTTCTCGGGTAATGTCCCCCGCTGTTTTCGCACCAATTCCTTCGTGGAGACGCAATATACGATACCAGCCGATCACATCGGACGAGTTGAATATAATGCGGAGTAACGACGTCATGTCTTTAACATGGGCCGACTCGATAAATTTAAGCCCTCCGTATTTCACGTACGGAATCTGATGGTTGTTCAACTCAATTTCGAGCTCATTCGAATGCCATCCCGATCTGAACAATACGGCAATATTATTCAGCGGAATTCCTTCATTCAAAAGTTCGAGAGCGCGCTGACAGATAAAAAGAGCTTGGTCGTTTTCGCTCCCAACACGGAGATAGACCGGTTTCTGCCCACCCTTTATATGGGAGAAAAGTTTTTTGCTGTATTTTTCCTTTGCATTTTCTATAATTTTATTCGTCAGCAAAAGGATCGGCTGGGTGCTTCGGTAGTTCTGTTCCATAGTGGTAATTGTACAACCCGGAAAGATAGCAGGAAAATCCATGATGTTCTTAAAATTGGCCCCTCTAAATGAATAGATGCTCTGAGAATCATCGCCGACGACCATAATGTTACTATATTCCGATGCCAGATAGCGGATAAGCTCTGCCTGCAGCGCATTCGTATCCTGGTATTCATCCACCATGATATACAGGTACTGAGACGCCACCCGCTTTCTGACATCCCCATGGTCGCGCAGGAGATCCCTCAGGTTAACCAGGAGATCATCATAATCCATAATTGACTTTGAGACCTTGTATCGCCCGTATCGCCGGGCGATTTCCTGAATATCCCATTCGGCGTCCATGAACTGAGGATAGTCTGTCCAAATGATATCCCTGTATGATCGGCCGGTATTTATCGCTTTCGATATAATATCAAGGGTTGTTTTTTTCTTGGGAAACCGTCGATTCTTTGAAGTTATCCCCAGATTAGACCGCACCATTGCAATGATATCTTCACCGTCGCTTCGATCAATGATCGAAAAGGATGACTCATATCCGAGACGTTCAGCATACCCTCTGAGGGCCAGTGCGGCAAAGGAATGAAATGTTCCCCCGGCCACGTTCAAACATCGGTCATCAAGCATTGATGACGCCCGGTGCATCATTTCCCGGGCTGCCTTCCGCGTAAACGTTAGAAGAAGTATCTGCCGTGGATCGACACCATGTTCAACCAGATAGGCCACCCGATAGACCAAGGCGCGGGTTTTTCCGCTCCCCGCACCGGCTATCACAAGTTGCGGACCGTTAATATTTCTAACGGCATCATATTGCTGCTTGTTTAACTCATTTTCATAATCGATGCGCAGTTGCGTATCATCAGATATGATGGTGCTTCTGATTGTATATCGTTTCATGAAGTGCTCGCGGTCGGGATATCATGTGGGATAGTAGCACAAAGTTATCTATTGATCAAAAGATGTCGGCGGAAAATGCCAGCGCGATGACAAAGAGAATTCCATACTGAGGCGGAATACCGAGTATCTCCGTAAGACTCTTTCGTCTGACGGAGTCGATCATACACCCCCCAGTCCCTTTTCAACAGCACCGGGAAGTATTCTCTGCGTTGCGATCCCATTGTCGCATCGTGCGGGATCGCCGATATCACTCTCATGGAATCGTCGGTAACTTCTGTTTCTGATAGTCAAATCACGCAACATTTCAACAATTCCTTCCAGACCGTTCCAAAGGTCCCCATACAAGATCGTTCAATAATATCAGGGATAAGGCACCAGAAATTGCTGAAAGCGAGAAAAATGGTCTTGGGAGTTCATGAACGCTTCAGATCCCTTCATCATAAATCTCCACGGATGTATCTAATATTTCCTCTTATTCAGAGAGTCATGGTGCTCTTAGGCTTTCCATAAACCATGGACGTTACAGTATTCACGGGCTGTAATTCCATCCAACCGAACAGGAAATACAGCCTCCGGGACATCACCGGGCTTGAGGAACTGACGATATATCTGTCCGTCCTTTTGAATTTCAATCCATTCGATATGGTGTTTTTCCTCCATAGGATGGGGATCGCTCCCGACTTTCACGACGACACCGTCTTTGGTTTTTTCAAAGACCGGCACATGTTTTTCTTTCGTGGCATCCACCGTGTTCTCTTGAAAGAGCTTCATGGGTTGCTTGCAGCACACCAGCTCACCCTTTCCCTCATGCATGACTTCAACAATATTTCCGCACACCTCGCATTTGTAAATCTCACGTCTCTTCGTCACGGACTCACCTCCTGCTCAACACAACTCCTTTTTCAACTTCGACAAGAGTGCAAAGTGTTTCCGCTCTTCATTGATAATACGGTCAATCGATGTATGCTGGGCCTTGTTAATAAATCCCTTGATTTCATGGTAATACAGTATGGAATCAAGCTCACGTCGAATGGCGAAATCAAGAGCCGATGCCGTATCGGTTACCTTCCCCATTTCAGCATCCATCACCTCTTTTTTGAAAATCAGGTTATTGTCTGCATAATCATGAAGATAGGCCGCATACTCACCGGGATAACCCTCGGGAGGATCATGACTTTCAATGTTCGAGAGCATATCGCTGAAGATTATCCTGTGTTTTTCTTCTTCACCGGCAAGCCATTCAAACTGCTTTTTCGCCTCCCCTTCCTTGACTAATTGCGCTGCAAAACGATAAAAATTGCTCCCATTTTCCTCAATTCTCATGGCAATCCGATAAATATCACTTGCGTTTAATACACCCATGGCATTCTCCTTTATGTCATTGTTTTTAACACGGCCCAACGGTCAGCAATGTTGAAACTAGATTAAGCATTATTTATAAAAAAGTCAATTTAGGGATTTTCAGCGTTCTCAAGACTGACAATCCAATCGATGTATTTTGTGATGGCGTATACAGCGTCCTGTATGGTCGAGTAAACAGGTAATCCGGCCTTGCGGAATGCCGAGAAAATTGAAATCCTGACTTTTTCCATGTCCACATCGTCTTCCGTGAATTTCGACAGGATGGGTATGATCGGCTTGGTGACTTCTTCAATTATTTTTTCTATCTCCCCGGGACCGGTTTCGATCTGATCCTGTTGGACTGTCGTTATATAGTCGATGGAAAAATACGGCACGATGGCATCGATATTCTCATCCTGATTCAGTGCGGCAATGGTATGCGCCATAATGGTGAAGTCAAAGCCATACGCTCCCAGATCCACCGGATTGACCGTCGACGTATTCATGCTTCTGATTCTTTGACCAATCAGTTCTCGTGTTTTCGGATTCAATTCAGGCAATGAAAGTCCTGCCATCACGGCAAGATCCGTAAATGACACAGCGGCACCTCCTCCGGCCCCGAGAAATCCCATTCTCGGCCCCTGCAGGACTCTTTTACCTGAACAGAACATAGCCACATCAAGGAGTTGCTCAAACGTATCAACAAGAATCCCTCCATGTTGGCGCACCGCCGATGCCCATATCTTGTGATTGCTGGCCAAGGCACCGGTGTGACTTGCCGCCGCTTTGGCCCCCTGCTGTGTCATTCCTCCTTTGAGGATGACAACCGGTTTCGATCGCGTCGCCTCCCTCAAGGTGGCGAGAAATGCCCGGGGATTCTTAATATCTTCTATATATGCGGCAATCAACCGTACATTTTTATCTCCGGCGAAATACTCGAGATACTCTTCGGCGCTTACGTCAATTTGATTTCCATATGATACCACTTTATTCAAAGCGATTTTCCGCGATGTGGCCATCCTCACGAAATTGCTGGTAGCTCCTCCCGATTGGCCGAGGAATGACACATCTCCGGGAACATCTATTTTCAATGTATAATCAAAACTCACCGCCGCGCCGGGAGAATGAATTCCAATGCAGTTCGGACCGACAATTCTCGTCCCGCCTTTCCGAGCCTCCTCGACCAGCAATCGTTCAAGCTCGTGGTTTCCCTCTTCGCCGAATCCTGATGTAAAGAAGTGGACAAATTTTATCTCTCTTCTGACGGCAGCCTTAATCACATCAAGAGACCGTTCCGCCGGGGTACCGACAATGGCAAAATCAATCCCTTCAGGAAGATCATCTATGGATGCATATGTTTTGGCTCCGCCAATATTCGTGTATTTAGGGTTGACAGGATAGAGATTTCCCTTAAATCCGATCATTTTCAAAATCTGATAGTACGGCAATTTTCCTCCACCGATATTCGGCGAGGCACCAATAACGGCAATGCTCTTCGGATAGAACAGACTGTCAAGGCTCATGAAGCTCCTCCGGCATTAAAACATGGGGTTCCACTTATTGCTCAACCATATGAGACTCGTCAAGCAAAATATTCGAAACGATATTAATCAGTTCCAGATAGTTTCATCATAGCCAATTTTGGTTTAAGAAAGATGTAAAAGGATTCGTCGGAACATAATTCGGGCTTACTGATACCAAACGCAAGTATTACATCATCAAGGGATTTTCTTTTTCAGGAGACTCTTCGTACTTACTTCAGGCACCCAAGCGTTATGTATGCCGCATAAAAAATGACATGTTCAATTGCCGGAGGAATAAAAATGAATTTGTCTTTGTTAATAAGGCAGGAATCTCTTGCGCCATACACATGAATAAGAGAAATCACATACATTTCCCACGGTTCAGTGAAGTCTCTAATTCAGCCATACCTCGGAGTTTACCAACAACCTCAATCAAAACATTTGCGGCGTAATCGACTTCTTCCTCTGTGTTTTCTTGTCCCAGGCTGAACCGAATAGATCCCTTGGCGACATGCCGTGGCAACCCTAGGGCAGTAATAACGTGGGAAATTTCTATTGAATCGGAGGTACAGGCTGATCCGGCAGAAACAGCAATTCCCTTTTTATCCAGTTCGCGGACAATTGATTCCGCTTCAATGCCTTCAATTGACACGCTCAGGATATGGGACAGACATTTTTCGGCATGTCCGTTGATGTATACATCATCTATCGCACTCAAGATCCTTTTTGTCAGTCGACTACGAAGCCTTCCAAGTGTATCGTTCAGGGAAAATTTCCCTTTCATCACTATTTCACAGGCTTTGCCAAGACCAACGATTGCGGGAACATTCTCTGTCCCATGACGTAATCCACCTTCCTGTTTGCCCCCATAAAGCACGGGAACTATATGCGTGCCATTTCTGATGTAGAGTGCACCAACACCTTTTGGACCATATATCTTGTGACCTGACAACGAAAGAAGATCCACGTTAAGCAGGTCAACATTGATGGGAATCTTTCCAGCCGTCTGAACAGCATCGGTATGAAAAATGATTTCTCGTTCCTTTGCAATATCTGCTATTTTCGAAATTGGTTCGATCGTACCTATTTCATTATTTGCATGCATGATACTGATGAGTGTTGTTCTGTCAGATATTGCCCGTGCAACATCATCGGGATCAACCAGACCTTCTCCATCCACCGGAAGATAGGTCACAGCAAAACCTCTCTGTTCCAGATACCTGCAGGTATTCAACACAGCATGATGTTCTATTGATGAGGTTATAATGTGGTTTCCCTTAGTCTCAAATTTTGAAGAAACACCAAGGATGGCAAGATTATCCGCTTCCGTACCGCCACTTGTAAACACTATTTCCGATGGATCAGCACCGATAAGCTTAGCTACTTTTTCACGTGCTATCGTCAGCGCCTCTTTCGCATTCCGGCCGAAAGAATGAATACTTGATGGATTACCGTAAAAATCCCTGAAGTATGGAAGCATCGCTTCCACGACCTCCGGATGAACGGGTGTTGTCGCACAGTGATCAAGATAGATGTTTGTCAGTTCAACCACGGAATTTTTTTTTGAGGTATTTGCCATTATTTAATTCCTACAACATACTTGCCACTGCGAAGGCATCGGCAACAGCCTCGGCTATCTGTCCCGGCTCACTGCAACATCCGATTTCATAATATTCAATACCGGACTGATCCATAACAGTAAAGAGATCCTTCCGGGGCTTCAATCCGGCGGCAACAACGATTGTATCGGCATGGATTTTCTTTTGATTGTTATCCTGATCGACAACAACGACGGCATTTTCTTTGACTTCTATCACTTTCGTCAAAGTCATAATCCTGACCACCTTATGAAGTCTATCAAGGAGACCCCATCTCGTTGTCGGACCAACATCGTTTGCAACAGATTTCAACATTTCTACGACCGTGACTTTTTTCCCTTGCATCGCCAAATACTCCGCAGTTTCGACACCGATCATCCCTCCTCCGATAACGACAACATTTTCACCGATAGACACAGTCTCTCTCAATATATCAAGAGCAGTTACAACACTTTGATTCTCAATTCCCGGGATATCAGGTAAGAGCTCGACTGCACCGGTCGCAAGAATGACGGCATCGGGCTTTTCTTCTTCTGCTTTTTCTATTGTAAATTCTTCATTCAGCTTGACCTTGACAGGCAGTATCTCCATCTGGACGGTATAGTAGTCAATAATGTTATTCAGTTCTTCCTTATGAGGAGGGACCACTGCCTGCTTTATCATGCCGCCGAGGGTACTATCCTTTTCATAGAGCGTGACATCGTGCCCGCGCTGAGCAGCAACCCGGGCTGCTTCGGTTCCGGCAGGACCGCCTCCGACCACGACGATCTTTTTCTTTCTGATTGCAGGTTGTATGAGATTTTCACCTTCGCGACCCAGTTCAGGATTAATTGAACAGGTCAGTTCCGCTTCCTTGTCCCCTCTCATGAGGAGCTTCATGATCTGGTCAAAGCAGTGGCAGCATGCCGTACAGCGACGAATTTCCCGTGTCCGACCTTCTCTTGTCTTTTTAACAAAATCGGGATCGCATAAGACAGCTCTTGCCAGCCCGATAAGATCGGCTTTACCTTGTGACAGAATATCGGCGGCAACATAGGGATCGTTAATTCTTCCCACCGTGGAAACCGGCACATCAACAGCACCTTTGACCGCAGCCGACAGGCCTGCAAACGCTCCCCGGGGCACGGACATTGGCAACATGGGACGAACCGCCTCATGCCAGCCGGCCCAGATATGGAGCCTGTCCGCACCGGCCTCGACGATCCTGGGAGCAAGCACCAATGAATCTTCAAGGGTTTTACCACCCTTCATGCCGTCCTCTGCATCAAACTTGACACAGATATTAAAGTCATCGCCAACGAGCTTTCGTGTTTCCTGAAGAATTGACAAGAGAAAATATGCTCTCTGAAGGACGTCTCCACCATATTTATCCTTTCTCTTGTTTGTCACGGCAGACAGAAACTGACTGATGAGATAACCGGAACACGCACAGATTTCTATGCCATCGAAGCCTGCCTTTCGTGCCCGGAGCGCCGCTTCCGCAAAGGCCGTTACCAGATAATCCGTTTCCTGTGTTGTCAGCTCACGTGGCGTTTCACCGGTATACCGTGATGCGATGGGTGACGGCGCAACCGACTGCCGACCCGTATAGCGCCCGAATGAATAGCGGCCGGCATGATTGAGCTGTACGATAATTTTCGCCCCCGTCTTCTGAACCGCCTTCACCATGGGAATATGGACATTGATGTCGCTGTCCTTTTCAAGGGAGGGTTCATCCGAACCATGGGCACTGCCACTAGGATGAACCCTGGTCACCCCTGTCGTAATAAAAGCAACCTCACCCCGTGCCCGGGCGATCATGTAATCAGTCAATTGCCGGAAATTGTATGTTGTTCCCATGGGCGCCATAAAAAAGCGGTTCTTAAAGGTAATGTTGGACATTTTAAGTGGTTCGAAGAGTGTATCTAATACACTGTCTCTCATCGGTTTCATTTGCTCCTATTTATTAGTGAATGAATCCAGCTTCTTTGTTTCACGGTTTCCGTACACCATTTACATTACATCCTGAATTCCCGGAAGATTGTAACGATGAATCAGAATAACCATAAAATATGTTCGTATTGTTTGATATTTCACATCATAAATATTATCGTTGCAATTACGAACTGTAACGAGACGTTGATATCATGATAATTACTGTTTAATAATTACTTGAATCGCTACTCGTTACATATTACCGGGAACTCAGTATACATGATATGGATCCTCATATCTACCGTCCCTTAAACTCCGGTTTTCTCTTCTCTGCAAATGCTGAAACTGCTTCTCTCAGATCTTTCGACGTGAAGAGAACCATGTTTTTTTGTTTAGCATACGACATTCCATTTTGAATAGTAGAGAAACGACTGCTGTTGAGTACGTCTTTTGTCGATTGCACCGCAAGAGGTGGATTTTTCGCAATCAGAACTGCGAGTTTTTTTGCCCCCTCAAGCATGGTGTCATAATCGGGATATACGGTATTTATCAGTCCCATCCTTTCAACTTCTCTCGCGGAAAAGAACCGTGCAGTATAGGCCATCTCCCGCGTAAAGCCCTGACCGACAATAAGGGGAAGTCTTTGGAGAACTCCCAGATCGGCCACGAGACCGATTGCTGCTTCTCTCAGAGAGAATGTCGCATCTTCAGTACACACACGTATATCAGATGCTGATATAATGTCGAGACCTCCACCGAGACACATACCGTGAACGCCAGCTATAACAGGCTTCCGACACTCCTCCAGGACATTACAACAATCGAAAAGGTAATGTAGCTTTTCAGGAAAATCGAGATTGCTCTTAGCCGATCCGTCCAAACCCAGGGATGTAAAGTCTTTCAGATCAAGCCCGACACAAAAAGCCTTCACACGACTTATAATGATAATCACCCGTACATCATCCCTTTTATTTAATTCTCTCATTGCCTCAGTGATTTCCTCAGCAAATTCGAGACTGAGTGCATTGAGACTTTCCCTTCGTGCGAGTCCTAATGTGGCAATATTATCTTCGACGTCCAGTTCAATATATTTGTAATCCATCTCGTCCTCCTTCATTGTTGCGTCCATCCCCTGACGACGGGCTATTCAGGGGCTGTTGAAAAACGCTCATCTGTGCCGACGCGTCGGGATCACCCTCATCCTTCTTCGATGTAACGCACATATCTAAATGGCTCAGAGCCAAGGGCTAAGGGCAAATGGAATTAAGGCTTATATTACTACGTGAAAATAAGAGGGCCCCATAAAGAGTAAAGCACAGTCCATATCGAATATTATTTTTTCCTGAAACCTCGCCTTTGGAAACTGATTCCCTTAAATGTACTGCCGGTGCCTTGCATACTGACATTTTGAACCGTCTTATGTTTTGACTTTTTCAACATACTTTTCACTCTCCAAGTTCTTCACCCAAGGCCAGACGACATAAGTCAGTCACCATGAGTGTCTGTAGACCCGCCTCTTTGCATCTTGACGATAAAGCATCATGACACATGGGGCAGAGAAAAATCATAGCTTCGGCCCCATGATCTTTTGCATCTTTAATATTGACATCCTTATATTCAGGAAATTTTTTGCCTCTTTTCACAAGGCCCTTCATGTCCTGTCCACAGCAGAGCGAATTTTCTCCATCGTATTTCCTGGCGACTCTTCCCACACCGATCAATGCGAAAATCTCATCCAACATTGGTTCCTTCCACGGTGTCAACCGGGAGGCACAGGGTCTCTGGTATGCTATTTTCATATTCAGAGAATTAATATCGCTTTTATGGTCTTCAAGATATTTCAAGAGGTACTCAAATATATGAATCGGCCTGAACGAAAGTTCAACACCGTATTTTGGTGCAATATCCGCCATAAGAGAATAACAGTCATCGTGGAGAAAAATAACTTCATCGACAGCAAGAGATGCATACTTATCCACAAGTGTCTGTATATTGTCACGCATAATCGATTCATTCCCCACGTGAGGGAATATAACATTACAGAAGAAATGCTTTCCCCTGACAAAGCTTAGGCCTTTAAAAAGTTTTCCCTTGACGGGATACGGCATATTTGGCTCTATGGTGCAGAGAGACATTACAGGTCCTTGAAGACCGGGAGGTTTAAACTCGCCCTTCGGAGCAAAATTATTCTTCAAACCGAAGACAATTTTGGGATTTACGTAATTTCCTGACTGTTCCATTCTTTCGAGAATCAAGTCAAATGGATGCGCCTCTTTTGTGCAGTATTCATTGCAGGCAAAACAGGTAATACAATCTTTCAACCATTCTACATCGTTACTATTAACGAGGCGCTCAAATTCACGTGCACCCTGCTCGCGGTCAAAATCGAGGTACAAACAGCGAGCCAGACAATCGCCACAAAAATCACACTTTGATTCATCAAACATAATTTATAGTTTTTCTCCTTTCGTATGGTGTGATGAACCGGACCGAATGACCTTATAGACCCAATATATCCCGTGCAATAATCATTGTCTGAACTTCATCCGTTCCGCCACCGATCTGCTGCAATTTTGCATCACGCATCATCCGTTCTACAGGAAATTCCTTCATATACCCATAACCACCGAGGATCTGGACCGCTTCTGTCGTAATTTTCATGGCAGCTCTAGCCGTAAAGAGCTTTGCGTATGAAGCGATCAGATTCATTTGTCGGTGCAATCCCATATCGGCCATCCGTGCACCTTTGTAGGTTATAAGATGTGATAACTCAATGTCCATTGCCATGTCAGCCAACTTGGCCTGAATCAATTGAAAGGACGCAATCGGTTTCCCAAATTGAACCCGCTCTTTTGAATATTGAAGCGCGCACTCATATGCACCTCGTGACAGCCCCAGAGACATAGCCCCCAGACACACCCGCTCCGTGTTCAAACCGCTCATTAAAACCAAGGCTCCTTTATTTTCCTTGCCGAGGAGATTTTTCACCGGTACCTGACAGTCTTCGAAGATCAGCTCACCCGTGGGGGAACCGCGCCATCCCATTTTTTCAAATTTTTTTCCCCGAGAAAAACCGGGAAACTTTTTATCAACAATAAATGCAGACACGCCGCGGGCGCCTTTTTCCATGTCTGTCTTCGCATAGACGACAAAGACATCACCAACTGGACCGTTAGATATGAAAATTTTCGAACCATTCAGAATATAAAAATCTCCCTTTCTATCCGCCCGGAGTCTCATAGACATGACATCGGATCCGGCTGACGGTTCGGTCATGGCAAGGCCCCCGATTTTTTCCCCTTCACAGAGCGGCGGCAGGTATTGTCTCATTTGTTCCGGAGTGGCGTTTCGCCGGATATTATCGATACAGAGACATGCATGAACCCCCCATGAAGCTGATGTTGACAGGCAGGCAACAGCCAGTTCTTCGGTCACGATGCACAATTCGGTGTATCCCGCACCGGCACCACCGTAATCGACAGGTACGGTTATACCCAGCAGTCCCATTTTTTTTAACTTATTGAAACTCTCTGTTGGAAATCGTTCATCTCTGTCAATTTCATACGCTAAAGGGGCCACCTCTTTCTCAGCAAACGTTCGTATGGTGTCCTGCAACATCTTTTGCTCTTCGGTAAATTCAAACATCATAGATGCCTCCACGTCATAAGCTAAAGATGGGGTAAACCGAAGTTAACCCCATCTCTTACCTTTTCATCTTTTTATTGGGTAAATCAACAATTCTTCAGTGCCCGTCACCTGATCTCCATTAAAATACATTCTTTTTCAGCAATCCCATCTCCCGGGCCGCCTTTGTCAAATCATCCCTGAAATCGGGATGGGCCACATTAATCAGCGCCTCGGCACGTTCGGGCTCGGTTCTGCCGTAAAGATCAGCAACACCGTATTCCGTTACAATAAATCCCGTGTAGTGACGAGGGACCGTAACCCGTGATCCCTGCATCAAATGCGGAACGATTCTCGACTGCGTTCCCTTCATTGCTGTTGACGGGACGAGGTTGATCGCCCGTCCACCTGGTGACCAGAACGCTCCTATGACAAAATCGAGCTGACCGCCCGTTCCGCTCCGCATGCGGTTCCCGTATGACTCCGAACAGATCTGGCCGTAGAGATCAACCGATACCGAACCATTAATGGCTACAACATTTTCTTCCTGGGCGATGACGGATATGTTGTTGGCGTAGAACGTCTGGCGCCATTCACACATGGGATTTTCCGCCAGCCAGTCATAGAGTTCCTTGTCTCCCATGGTAAAGGTGAGGAGCACCTTGCCGGGATTGACTTTCTTATACTTACAGGTGACAACGCCTTTCTCCACGAGGTCATAGGTTCCCGCAGGTGCCATTTCCGTATGGATGCCCATATCTTTCAACCCAGACTCGAGGAGCAGCTTGCTGATCATCGCCGGCACGGCTCCGATACCGACCTGAAGACAGTCACGGTCTTTCAGAAGTCCCACAACGTTTTTCGCCATTTTCATCTCTATGTCCGATGCCTGGGGTGTGGGTACCGGAGGCATCGGGTTCGGATTTTCGACAAAGGCATCAAACTGGGACACATGGAAGTTTGTCTCACCATACGTCCTCGGCATCTGTTCATTGATCTCGACAATCAGATAATCACACTGTTCAATTAATGTCGCCGTATAGAAAGTATCGAGCCCCAGATTGATGTACCCGTGTTCGTTCGGTGGCGTGGCCTGCATGACCATTCCCATTCGACGAGGATAAACGCGGGCCCGGTGAGGCATTTTAATGCCGATATCGGAACTCTGGCATGGCCAGAAGTTTGCCCACTCACTGTCAGCAAGAGCCTGCTGGTGTGGCATGGGCGAATAAAAAGCTGGTATCAGTGTAAAAGTGTCTCTGTATTCTGGTTGAAAAATCTTGTACGGTCTCAGCACAAGGGCGAAATTATAGTCCACATCGTTCAACTCATCCTTCCGGTCTGCGATAGCATCCATGATCAGATTGGTCGGCTGTCCCAGGCACAGCGGGGTCCAAAAACGATCACCCGATTTCACCATTTTTGCTGCTTCCCCTGCCGACATTGTCTTGCTCTTGTAATACTCTTTCCAACTCATACCACTTTACCCCCTTTTTATATTGTTGTCTGGTAAGCCCATTAAAACATAAGAAAGAATTTTAACATGTAGTTACTCACATCTATCTATCCAGCTTTTGTTTTCCATGCCTCAAAAAATTGACCGATGTCCCTTTATATCATGTTCCACCCTTTGATTCACAGAACATAACAACCGTAGACCTTCCATGTTATGCTTTTTTTTAAGGGATGGACTTTGACTTTATCCATCCCCTAATCAATGAATCAAAAAGGTAATACACATCAAATCAACGATATTCGATCAATATGTCTTCCCCGGTTACCAAGAATGCATTCTCCCAGCTACACCGGTTCAAAATATTTAAGGTCTAAAATATGCCCCTTTCGCTCATTACTCCAGGCAGCTTTTACTCTCATTCCGTTTTTGACCGTCTTTCTCACAAGATCAAAATCGGAAAGATCGAATCCTCCAATGAGATGCAGAAAATCAACATCGGTTCCGTCCAGTCTTATCAACGCACCGATAAAAGGCGGTTCGATAGGTTGACCAAAATATTTATAATTGACGTAACTCCATGCGGTCAAGACTCCCTCCTGGGCTGTTTCGACCCACTCGTCGGTATCGACAAAACACCGTGGGCAGAAGCTCCTTGCCGGAACGAGGACTCTCCCGCATTTTGAACATTTCGTGCCATATATAATTTCATTTTCCATACCTTCGAAGAATCGTGTCCATGTCGCACCGTAAGCCAATTCATATGGAAGCCTGATCTCAGTTTTTATCGTTTTAAATTCTTTTGCCATGATTTTATATCCTCCCCTTCGTTATAATTCTGATCCGACAATCATAATTCCGTTAAACTGATCGACCCCACCCATGGCGTGACTCAATGCGGTCTTCGCACCGGGAATCTGGTGGTCCCCGGCCTTCCCCATAACCTGCAGGGCCGCTTCAGCGGTTCTGATAAGTCCCGTCGCACCGATCGGGTTGGTGCATAATGTTCCGCCGGAGGGATCGCAGGGTAGTTCTCCGTTTCTTGCAAATGTCCCCTTTAAAACCAAGTCGGGGGCTTCTCCGAGACCGCAGAACCCGAAGCACTCATAAAACATCATTTCCTGGAATGTGAAAGGATTGTATACTTCGGCAACATCCAGTTCCTTTCGAGGATCTTTGATGCCCGCCATGTCATATGCCTGTCGTGCCGCTTCGACGGCACTCTGCCAGACCGCTTTATCACTGTCACCGAAATAATATTCTTCACCTCGATATCCCACACCCTTGACCCATGCCACCTTGTCGAGACCCAGTTTTTTTACCATCTTATCCGATGCAAACAATACAGCACAGGCACCGTCCGAATTGGGACACACATCAAGTAGCCTGACGGGATAGGTAATTACTCGCGATGTCTTCACGTCTTCCATGGTCACCTGCATCTTTATGTGAGCATAGGGATTATCAAAGGCACTGTCATGATGGGTCACCGAAATAAATGCCGCCGCATCCCTCACTTTTTCCTCTTCCAAGCCGTATCTGACACTCCACATCTGGGACTGCATTGAAAAAACGCCCGGTGCACCGGCAATAAAATATCGCTGATAAAATGGCTCCGCCACAGTTGTCATCGTCGCCTGGCTGTCTCCCTCGTTCATCTTTTCATGCCCCACCGCGAGAATCAGGTCCGCCATGCCCGACGATATCCAGTAATATGCCGTATGGGCTATTGACACACCCGTGGACCCGCAGGTCTCTGTTTTCAGAATCGGTTTGCCCCCCGCCTTCATAGCGTCGGCAAAATAAAAGTGTGTAAGTGCCACGCCTTCCATCATGGAAGGCATGGTTCCCGAAACTACGCCATCAATATCATCGGGGTTCAGTCTGGTTTCTTCATATACCCTTACAACAGCTTCACGAACCAAATCCGGATAACATACGTCCATTCTCCTCCCGTGGTTCGTTTGTCCAACCCCTATAATTGCAACTGGTCTACCCATATTGTTAACCTCCTAACTGCCTAGAATCGCAACGGCGTGGCACTGACCGGCAAAGCCATGTGTCCCATGAGCCAAAGCTGTCCTTACTTCTCTATCGACCTGGCGTTCCCCTGCCTCGCCCCGTAACTGCAGCGTTGCCTCAACAACCCGCTGCAGTCCTCGCGAGACATACGGATTGTTCGCCAGAACACCTCCCGACGGATTAACCGGCAGGTCTCCATTCTTCTGTGTCACGCCGCTGTCGAGCAGCCTCCCACCTTCACCCTTCGGACAAAATCCAAGATCTTCGTACCACATGAGTTCCTGGAAGGCATAAGGTTCCGTGATCTCCGCAAGATCTATCTCCTTGCGGGGATCGGAAATACCAGCCATTTTGTAGGCCCTTGCGGCGGCGTTCTTCAACTGCCCGTCAAGGAGATCTCTGTCACCGAGATAATAATTATCCAATGAGCTTCCATAGCCTTTAAACCAGACCGGCTTGTCAGTAAGCTCTTTGGCCTTTTCTTCCGATGCAAGAAGTACAGCGACGATCCCTTCGGATTTCGGAGCAACCTGCATGGCAGTCAGAGGATCAATAATCCTTTCAGAGTAAAGAATATCCTCAACGGTGTATCGACCCTTCCTGTGGGCATAAGGATTTCCCAAGGAATTCCCCAGATTTTTCACCGCCACTTTTGCACACTGTTCTTCCGTAATTCCATATCGTTCCATGTAAAGTCTCATCTGAAAAGCGGCAGCCATGGTTTCCTGCAGACCGATACCCCTCGTATAAAAGGGATCGGTATACATCAATGTGCATGCATCATTCTCCGGATTTTCCGAACCCTTGCAGAGAGCAATGATCAATGCTGAATCATAGTATCCTGTAAGGATCCGCATGACTCCGTAAAAGAATGCAAACAGCGATTCACCATCCTGACGTGAAGCATTCTTTAAAAATCCCCCTGTCGTCTCCCAGTAATATGAATTGGCACACGATATTCCTCCATGATAAATATCCGATGAAGCACTGACGATGGTCCCCAGATCATCCCTGTTCAAACCCACCTTGTCCAGAACCTCCTTTGTGACCACATAAGCCTGGTCATAAAAGTTATCCTTGGATTCAGCGCCGGCATTCTGTGCCACAGCAACAATTGCAACTTTTCCCGGCATACCAACACATCCTTTCATCATTTATTATTTATACATTCTTTCTTAAGAATCTTTTTCAGGTTTTCTGCCGACGATTATCTTCGTTCCATATATAATCATTTGATCGCCATTATGATTCTTTATGACATTTTCATGTTCGATAATTCCCCGTTTGGCATCTTTTTCCGCCATGTCCTTGATGGTTACCTCACAGTGAATTGTATCGCCTATTTTTATTGGGTTTGTGAATCGTACGTAATCCATACCATAGAAGGCTATAAAGCTCCTCGGCAGCATGACATGCGGCCCCAGCCGAAATATGAGGGCACTCCCGACAACCAGACCCAGGAATCCATGAGCTATTCGTTCTTTAAAGGGCGTCTTTGCAGCATATTCCACATTCGTATGAAGCTCATGCCAGTCCCCCGTAAATGCCGAAAACAGTACGATATCGGTCTCTGTTATCGTCCTTCCCGGTGACACAAAGACTTCTCCTACTTTGTAATCTTCAAAGTAGAGTTTTTCCAAATTAATCACCTCCTCATCCCCATCTATATAAATATTTTCAGAATCGCATACAGTTCGCGTCAAAATTGGACGAACGTCCTACATTTTCAGAAGTTCACCCGCAATCACAATACGGCGGATTTCCGAAGTTCCTGCTCCAATTGTGCCGAGCTTTGCGTCACGCCAGAATCGCTGTACGGGGTATTCCATACAGTAGCCGTATCCGCCGTGTATCTGGAGCGCCTCTTCACAGACCCTGACCGACATTTCCGCCGCGAAGAGTATTGCCGCAGACGATATCTGATGAACATTCGTTCCTTTTCCACCCTTCCGAGCTTCACCTGCCATTATAGCAGCCTTATAACAAAGCAATCGTGCAGCTTCGATCTGAGTAAACATGTCCGCCAGTTTCCCCTGAATGAACTGGAAGGAAGCGATTGGCCGTTTGAACTGTACCCGCTCCTTTGAATATTTTAGAGCCAGTTCAAAGGCTCCCTCGGCGATGCCGAGCGCATAGGTGGAATAAAAGGCGCGTTCAACATCGAGACCTCCCATCATGACGGCAATCCCTCTGTTCTCGGCACCGAGCATATTCTCCGCTGGGATGATACAGTCCTCCATGATCAGTTCCCCCGTCTGAGAACCGCGGTTTCCCACCTTATCCAGTCTTTTCGATACGGAAAATCCTGGAAATTTCGTATCGAGGATGAATGCAGTGATACCTTTCGCCCCCGCTTCCTTATCGGTCTTCGTATATAAAACAATCGTATCGGCATCGGGGCCATTGGTAATGAACGTTTTCGTGCCGTTTACAACATAATGATCTCCATCCCTCCTGGCCGTTGTCTGTATGCTCACGGCATCGGATCCCGCACCCGGCTCCGTAAGTCCAAGGGCTCCTACGTGCTCTCCCGTACACAGATTCGGCAGATACTTCGCCTTCTGCACCTCGTTTGCATTAGTATTCAGATTATTACAGCACAGGTTGGCATGGGCTCCCCATGAAAGCGCAATGGCGGGACACACGCGGGCCAGTTCTTCACATGCCAGAGAGGCGGATAAAATATCGGCTCCGGCACCGCCAAATTCAGGGTCAACGGTAATGCCGTTAATACCCAGCTCACCCAGTTTTCTCCACATACCTTCCGGCCAATCGTCCGTTTGATCCATCTTCTCGGCAATATTATGCAACTCTTTTGCCGCAAAATTGGCAACACTGTCCTTCAGCATTTTGTGTTCTTCATTAAGAGTAAAATTCACCTCTGCCAACCTCCTTCTTAATCTAGAATTATGAATCGAAATGACGTCTTAAATCACTAAATCTCGACCTGCCTATGTATATAGCATAAACTATACCACATGACATCGACAGACTATTTAATAACAATATCAAAATAATAGAACCAAATCAGCTTCGCCCCCATAAAACTAAATGACGGTATATTGACATAGGATAATATGCCGACATATGTTGACATATTAGGCTAGCCTTTGATATTATCCGTTTTCTATTATGGCGAGAAAGGAAACCGACAAATATGATCAAGGCTGGTAATTATCTGAATAATCTAAAGGGAATGAAAAAAAAAATCTTTCTTACATTTCTCGCTTTCCCCGACTTTTTCTCGGTTAATTGGCTCTCGGGAATCTCCGAAATATCACCATCAAATTTTGTCACCATAATTCTCCAACTCGTCCAAAAACACTGGATTATCCCGGATGATGCAACTGAAGGACATTATAGGTGGTCTCATAAATTCCCTCGGGGGCAGTTCATCGAAACAATACCACAGGAGGAAATGTCATTTTATTACAGACAATCGGCGGATATACTCCGGCAGCACTTACCAGGTGCGGACGACCGCCTGTTAAAGATAGCTCATCAGTACCTTTTGGCAGGAATACAGGTAGATGATCTAGATGTTCTTTATCAAGCAGCCGTTCGTGAAGAAAATAATCATAGGATTCCGTCAGCAATAAAATTATACGAATGTATTCTCGACTTTATAGAAAATTATATCGCTGACGCGAAAAGTGAGCTGACAGATAAAATCTGGAAAATTTTTATTAGCACGATGGAACATCGAGCCTCTCTGTCCATGTTTCATCCCGACCTGAAAAAGATCAATCGCTTTCTCAACATCGCTCTGGATACAGCCCTTTACCTCGATGATAAAAGGTCGCAGGCTTCAATACACCTTCTCAACGGACAAAATTACTGGATGTCATTTCAACATAAAAAAGCTGTCCAGCATTTTGATCTTGGATGGAACATGATCAAAAAAATGAACGACGACAGCTTATATAAAAGAGGACTGCAGCTTCAGGGACTGTCGTTCTGGATAAAAGGAATGCTATGTGAAGCAATTCAAGCATATGAAGAATCACTCGGAAAACTTGACTGCTTCACAAAAGACGATTTTTCGCTTCTCACAGGACTAAACCTTTCATTATGCTATGCCCAGATTGGTATGCCTCAGCGGGGTCTGGGAATTGCGGAGACCATAGAAACTCAGTCTCAAAAAAACGGAAATGGGCCGCTCACATGTTTTGCCCTCGCAACAGCGGGTCTAATCTTTCTTGAAATCGGAAAAATCAAAAATGCCAGGACGTACCTCGAACGAGCATTTGAACTCGCAATACAAGAACGCATACCGATGGCCGAAGTCATGGCCGGCACCGGTCTCGCCGATATTGAATGCCTTGCAGGAAATTTTGACAAGGCCTCTGAATATTTTAAGTCCTTGTGGAAACTGAGAAAATCAAGCTGGTACCATACTCTTAACAGCTCTCACGTCTTCGAGGCGGGATATCTGCTCCACATTCATGGGAAATCTCCCGTTGAACTAAATTCGGTCATCGAGTTTATATATGGTATGACTCAAAAAAACATGAATCCTTTTTTATACGGAATGACCCGTAAGTATCAAATTTTAATATTGGAAAAAAACACACCAGCTGTCGAAAAGATCAAAGAACTTATCAAAATCGAAAAATCATTTCAGACCTGTGGCGCTAAGCTTGAGCGTGCAAAAATTGAAATCGAACTTGCACGCTTATTATTCCAGGTCAACCGATGGCATGATGCAAAACGGTATGCACAGCTTGCATGGAAATTCATGAAACCAATTGCCCCGGATTTGTTCCCTTCAGATCTGGAATGCTTGATTCCTCATGATGATCTCACCGAAAATGACCGAATTGTTGACATCATTATCGATATGGGTGAAGCACTTACCAATCAAGGCACCCTTGAACAACTTCTGACCAAAATCATTATGTCAATATCTCGACTCACCGGAGCCGAACGGTCAGCACTTTTTATTAAAGACAAACATTCCTCGGATATTCACATGGTAGCCTCGCGAAATCTCGTCAACGACCAAATCATGGAAAGTAACTTTAAAAATACTTATCTCACCATAAAATCGGCAGCAAACGGTAATGACGACAAAATCCTTCAGTATAAAACGGCTAGTCAGAATTCCGATGATTTTCGATATGTCATCATAACTCCCATGAAGCTCCAGGATAAGATTATAGGAGTTCTTTATCAAGACAGCAGGTTCTTTTCATTCGACCTGAATCCCACCAGAATAAACTTACTTCTGGCGCTAGCATCTCAGATTGCCGTGTCCATTGACCGCGCTCAGGCATATGACGAAATAGCAAATCTTAATAAAAAGCTTGTTCTCGAAAATCGGTATTATATTGAAGAAAAAGAAGAGTTCAGACCATTTGGAGAAATAATCGGCACCAGTAAGGCAATTGTAAAGCTACAACAACTTATCCATAAAGTTGCCCCAACCTCATCAACCGTCCTCATCCATGGTGAAACGGGCGTGGGCAAGGAACTCGTTGCTCGTGCAATTCATCGTGAAAGTTCCAGACATCAAGGTCCGTTTATTCGAGTCAACTGTGCGGCATTACCTGACACGCTCATCGACAGCGAACTGTTCGGCCACGAAAAGGGGGCCTTTACGGGAGCGGTAAAAACAAAAGCCGGACGATTTGAACTGGCCAACGAGGGAACAATATTTTTAGATGAAGTGTCGGAACTTCCCTTGTCAACACAAAGCAGGTTACTGCGAATCCTTCAGGAAAAAGAATTTCAGCGGGTGGGAGGAACGATGACCCTCACATCGGATTTCCGTTTGATTACTGCAAGCAACAAAGACCTGAAAAAAGAAGTCGCCGATGGAAGATTCAGGGCGGATTTGTTTTACCGACTTAATGTGTTCCCGATCCACGTTGTGCCTCTAAGAGAAAGAAAGGACGACATACCACTCCTGGCCCGGCATTTTCTCCAGCGTTCCTGTTCACAATACAACCTCCATTACTCAGACATACCCGATTCGGAAATGAATAAGCTTACATCTTATTCATGGCCGGGGAATATCAGAGAACTGTCAAATATGATTGAACGTGCCATTATACTGGGGGGACCGACTATCAGCTTTACCGAACTGAATAGGAAAGCAAGCAGTTTCATCACAGATGAAGCATTGAAAATTAAAACGGATGAAGTACCAAGCCTCCGGGATGTTGAAAAAATGTATATTATGAAGGTCTTGAAAAGGACGAGCTGGAAAATAGCGGGTGAAGATGGAGCAGCAGTCTTACTCGGACTCAAAAGAACTACCCTGCTGTATCGCATGAAAAAGCTGGGTATTTACATTGAAAAGAATATGGCGGTGGATCAGCAAGCGATGCCATACCAAAGAGAATGACAAAAAAACAAGATCCGGCTGCGAGAGATGGGCACACGACCTGTAAAAACGGTCGGTGTCCTCACCTCATATGGAATCATGGGTCGTTTCAGCTGATTTTTTCAATCAATTCCGGTATGATATCTTTTATGTCCGCCACGAGCATATAATCCGATATATGCTTAACATTAGCGTTTTCATCAGTATTGACTGCTATGATCGTTTTGGCATCTCTGATTCCGACGGTAAACTGAACCTGTCCCGATATCCCCAGAAGGATGGCGAGATTCGGTTTGCATTTTTTCCCCGACAGTCCGATAATCCTTTCTTCAGACAACCATTGTCTGTCGGTTGCAACAGGTTTGGTACAAGCCACTTCGCCTTCCAGCAACTGGGCGAGTTTTTCCACCTGTGGGAGATCGTCCTTATTTGCCAGTCCCTGACCAACTGCAACAATAATGTCAGACGTCTCGATATCGACCGCATCGCGTACTTTTGTTTTTGTGCGCACGACATTGACGCCGGATGATCGAACATCCACTTCCACATCGCGGATTACTCCGGTTATCTTGTTACCCATTGCCTCGAATATTTTAGGCACAATGGCGATCACCTTTTTCTCCGTGTCGATTACTTGGGAAACAACCGTTAACCCGCCAAGACCGTTGCGGAAGCAGTCTATGTTTCCATCGTCCCGCACTTCAATTCCGTAAACGTCTGTCAGGCACCCGCTATCCAAGATCTGCGCCACTCTTCCGGCAAGTTCCTTACCTCTTCGGTTCGAAGAAAGCAAGACAACGGATATATTAAGTTTCCGGACAACTTGATCAAGAATAGAAGCCATGGCGGAGGTATCTGAAAGTTTCAAGGAATCTTCCTTGATTCGGTAAACCTCACCACATCGTTCGGCAAGGTCTTCCGCCTGCGTATCGTTATTAATACTGAGTGCCCGGACTTCGAGCCCGAGGGCTGATCCGATAATTGTTGCCGCTGTTAGAAGCTCATGGGCATTTTTGCTGTTTTCACTGTATACAAGGATACCTGCCATTATAACTACCTCCTTATTATCCCTTCACTCTCGAAAACCTTGACCAGTTCATCCACCGATTTGATAAGAATACCTTTTCGTTGACTTACCGGCGCAAGATTAATCACGGTACGCACATACCTATTTTCGGGAATTTCTATTCCCAGGTCATCCAGCGTATATACACGTTTCGGTTTGTTTCGTGCTTTCAGTATGCTGCTCACGGAAGGAATCTTGGGTTCCTTTATTTCCGATACTACGCTCATCACGGCAGGCAATGGAATCTCGACGGTTTCTTCTTCGTTTTCCAGGGAACGGGTGGCTTGAGCCACCCGTTCCTCAATTTCGATCCAGTTAACATATCCAACCTGAGGGTAGCCAAGAATTTGAGCCACTCGCGAGACAACTTGTCCTGAATAATTATCAGCGCTTCCTTCGCCGAAGATGATAAGACCTCCATTCTCAATTTTGCTGATAGTTGCAGCAAGTACTGTCCCGATGACGGAACTTTCCATACCCGCGAGCCGAGCATCTTTGACTAATACGGCTTCATCCGCACCAGCTGCTAGGCCCTCTTTGATTGTATCTTCAAGGTTCTCATCACCCGCGGAAACGATGATAACGTTTCCGCCCGCCGATTCCTTCAAGTCGACTGCCGCGGCAAGAGCACTTTTGTCAATATCTCCAATTACTTGCGGTACATCTTCCATTATAGGCCGGCGATCCCGAATACGGATATAGTCCAAATCCGGAACTTGTTTTATTGCAACAATGATATTCACAACACGTATCCTCCTTGACTATCTGAACGATCCCATGGTTGAATCTTGCTTCAAACCCATTCCTTCATCACAATTTTATCTCATACATCCACGTCTGAATGTTCGGCGCGGGATGAATCGTGCAGTTTATGTGTCTTATCCCTTCAGGTCCCTGAAAATTTCACCAGCCACCAGTACTTTCAACAGGTGGGACACTCCCTCGACCTGAGGTCCGAAGATAACATCCTTCCATACTCGTGAAATCTTGTAATCCTCCATCAAACCGTAGGACCCATGAATATTCAATGCAATACGGGCAACGTCAATCGCCGTTTCCGTAATAAATATCTTGGCGGCTGCCGAATCCTTCAGAATATCTCCCTTATCTCGTGCGTTATCAGCCAGATAACCTATGCGGTATGCCATCCACCGTGCCGCCTCATACTTCATGAACATGTCGGCAATGGCCATTTGGATCGCCTGGAATTTAGCAATCGGGGCTCCCCGGTGAGTCTTTGCGGTTGCATACGCCAGGCCTTCTTCATATGCCGCCAGCATTGCTCCCAGGAAAATCGAACAGATACCGATCTTACCCAGAGCCATGGCGACCTTCAGTATCCAGAAACCCTGGCCGGGTTCTCCGAGTATGTTGTCTTGCGGAATTTTCACGTCCCGCAGGTACACGTCATACAGCGGCGCACCCCTGACGCCCATCTTCTTCCAAGGTTCGGAAATCGAGTATCCCTCACAGAATTTATCTATGATGTATCCGTTGATATGGCCTGTCTCTGTATCCTTGGCGAAGACAATCATGGGGCCTTCGTAACTGCTGTTAGTAATGAATCGTTTGGTACCGTTCAAAACGTAAAAATCCCCATCTCGATCGGCCGTCGCTGTTATTTGTTTCGGGTCCGATCCTGTGCCGGGTTCGGTAAAGGCAAATGAAAAGACCCCGTCCCCCTTTGTCACCATGGGAAGATACTTCTTTTTCTGTTCCTCCGTACCGAAGATTGACATGGCTGCAGCCCCCACATTGTTAACCGATACAATGACCGCGACACCTGGACAGATTCTAGATAACTGCTCTTCAGCAAGGACATAGCTCGCATAGCCCGCACCGGCCCCGCCATATTCATCGGATATGGGGAGGGCGAAAAGATCAAGTTCCTTGAGTCCTTCAATAATTTCAAGGGGGACTTCGTTCTTTTCGACGATGTCTTCGATTAGGGGGGCAATCGCCTTCTCGGCATAATCTCGAGCCGCTGACTGTATCATCTGCTGCTCTTTCGTCAAGTTGAATTCCATAATGGGCTTCTCCTTTCGCATTCCATATGAGAATTTCCTGAAAAAATATTACCATTTTTCGTGCCACGAGGAGGCATTGTCCCCTCATGGCACGATATATTCCCTAAACTCCACAGGCAGTTGCGCAAATTCATTTTCACCGGGTCCACTCCGCTTTTCGATAAATCTACTGCTCACTCCCGGCGATTCCAGAGCTCACCCTTCGGTCCAAACAGTTGGAATTGATGCTCTCTCGCTTAACTGAAATTTATTCGCAAAAAGCTTCATTATGACCTGCTCAAATGAATTTTCGTTTGGCCAACAGCCCGTCTATTTTTGTCGTTTCAGAATGTCCATAGCCACGACGGATTTCAGCAGAGCGTTTGTTCCTTCGGTCTGAGGCCCGAAAATCGTATCGCGCCATATTCTGGAGACCTTGTAGTTTTCCATCAGGCCGTATGATCCGTGGATATTTATCGCAGTTCGTGCCACGTCGACGGCAGTATTTGTGATAAACATTTTCGTCAGGGCCGAATCCTTAATGATGGTTCCCTTGTCCTCGTTCATATCTGCTAAATATCCCAGCCGGTAAGCAAGCCAGCGTGCCGCTTCGTACTTCATTGCAATATCCACAATGTCTCCCTGAAGATACTGAAATTGTGTGAGAGGTTTCCCCAGATATATTCTTTCATCCGCATATTTTAAGCATTCTTCATAGGCAGCAAGAATCGTTCCCAGGAAAATCGATGAAATGCCGATTTTTCCGAGGGCAATGCTGTTCTTCAGAATACGAAATCCCTGGTTTAATTTACCCAGCATATTGCTCGCGGGAATTCTCACATCCTTCAAATAGACGTCATACATGGGCGTCCCCTGCAGGCCCATCTTTTCCCATGGCTCCGATATGGAATATCCCTCGCAAAACTTCTCCACAACGAAACCACAGATCTGCCCCGTATCGCTCTCCCGGGCAAAAATCACGATGGGTCCTTCATATCCGCACGCCGTGATGAACCGTTTCGTTCCATTCAACACGTACTCATCGCCTTCCCTCACAGCCGTGGTTTTGATCAACCTCGGATCGGCGCCTTCGGGCTCGGTCATGGCGATTGACATGATGTGTTTACCCCTGCACGCACCCGACATATAACGCTGCTTCAATTCCTCTGATCCGAACATTTCAAGTGCGGCCAGCCCGAAACAGTTCACTGAAATCACAATTGCGACCCCGGGACTAACACTGGCAATCTGTTCGAGGGCAACGACATAACTTTGGTAGCCGGCTCCCGCTCCTCCATATGCATCTGAAATCGGGAGGCATAAGAGATCCAGTTCCTTCATACCATCCAGGATTTCCTGCGGAATGGCATGTTCCTTCATAATACGATCGATTGCCGGTTCGATAGACTTTTCGGCAAAGTCTCTCGCCGTTTTCTGAATTAATTCCTGCTCCTTCGTTAATTTAAACTCCATGAATTTCACCTTTCTTTGTTGAGACTCCACGCAATATACACCCCCTCGAAGGGTGATCAGCAAAGGACAGCACAAAAACCTTTTGCTGTGAAAGGCCTTTCTCATGGGGACCCTTCTCGAGGTCATCCCTGATTAAGCTTTGTGCTCGCTTAATACCTTTAATTCCTAATACTTATATAAAAGTTGCTGGGTGGAAGGAGCGAGTAAAACCACCCAACAACCTTTATGAAGAAGCTGTTTTTATAGATTACATATCCCAGATTTCCTGTTAACCAATACGATCCGACATAATTTCGCAGATTCTTTGAGCGGTTTATTTCTGTATGTATTGCCTTTGGATATTCCTCGCCAACTATATAGCTACGTATCGCCTCCTTTCTGAGTTTTTCTTCCATCAGCTATCCCCTTTGTTGATTCATCAAAGGAAACATATCATCTCCAAAAATGTTGCTCAGACTAACCGATGTTATGACATTTGGCAAGTAATCACCACGATGCATTAGACCCATAAATCTATGATAGTTGTCATCATTTCATGTTTATTCAAAAATCCCTTTCGTTCAGGAAGGAAACATGATCCTCCCCGAACGATGCAACAAAAGGAGAGTGTATAGCACCCCCCTCGCAGCTGCTACATCCGACAGGAATTCCCCATCTTCTGCCAAGAATGCACCGCTCTGCCGGGAACATGTCAACAAATATTTCTTGGAGTCGCGCACATGCCCGTGGGTAACCATGACAGAATATGGGGATAAAGAAAAATAATACCCCTTGATTATCTTTTCAATTTCAAAATTTCCCGTGCCTCACGCGGCGTAGCAGGCTCAAAATCAAACTCACGCATAATGCGCACCATCTTTTCGACCAATTCGGCATTACTCTTCGCAGGAACACCCTTCGCGAGAAAAAGATTATCTTCCATACCGACCCGAACATTTCCTCCAAGAAACAACGCCGTTGTACATATTGGAAATTCCATCCTTCCCGCACTCAACACTGACCAGTTATAATTACCCTTGCCAAAAATACGATCTGCCGTTTGATGCAGGTTCATCAAATCGTAGACGGTTCCGCCGATACCACCTAATATCCCGGTAACAAACTGCAAAAATATAGGTTCCTCCAATACTCCTCGCTCCAAAAGGTATTTCACGTTATACAGTTGCCCTATATCATATATTTCCAGTTCTGGTTTTGTCCCGCTTTCTTTCATAATCAAGCAAATACCTTCCATAGCTTTAAAGGTATTGCTAAATACAAAATCTTGGGTGGACTCGACATATGGTTTTTCCCAATCAAACTTTGTCTCCTTCAACATCTTGGCCAGTGGGAAAATGCCGAAGTTAATGCTGCCCGCATTCATTGATGAAAGATCGGGCTTAAACTCGGGGACGGTGGCGGCTCTCTGCTCAATGCTCATTCCAACTCCTCCCCCCGTTGTGATACAAAGCAGTACATCGGATTCGGCACGAATTTTCTCTACAATTTCCCGATAGACCCCTAATTCAGCGCTGGGCGCGCCATTCGCGGGATTACGCGCATGAATATGAACAGAAGCAGCACCGGCATTAGCCGCATCAATGGCTTGGCGTGCGATATCTTCTGGTTTCCAAGGAAGGTACTCCGACAATGTCGGCGTATGAATTGATCCGGTTATGGCACAACTGATAATTCTCTTATTAGACATAACGATATCCTCCTATGTTTTTATCACTTCCCCTTATTGAATCGCATTGCATAAAGGGTGCCAAGGCAAATATTCTCCTACCCCCTTATCTTCACAAGACATTAAAGACTATTCGTTAAAGTCATAATCGGTGATTGCAAAACCAAACTGTCGACTATTCGTCAATTGACTGAAACCCGTCTTTTACCAATATTCAAATATATAAAACAGCTTATAACTAAACCTTTGCATAATTTGTAAACCGATGATTTTGGTCTCCGGCCAGTGATTTTTTAAAATATTAGGTTCATTTCTG